>Ga0315314_1003136_pt1 | contig 13184 bp, 9 predicted proteins | sample TDP9_MG_FD_203631 | JGI IMG/M metagenome (GOLD analysis project Ga0315314, IMG submission 203631) | Freshwater sediment microbial communities from Lake Towuti, South Sulawesi, Indonesia - TDP9 | ecosystem: Environmental > Aquatic > Freshwater > Lake > Sediment | place: Indonesia: South Sulawesi...
GTTGTCGGATTGGGCGGTGGAACTGGCACAGGCGCGGCACCGGTCGTTGCTGAGACTGCGCGGCGAAAAGGTGCTGCGGTTGTAGGGGTCGTGGCTACACCATTCAAGATGCGCGAGTACAGAGCCGGGTTCATAACGGAGGCGCTGAGCGCTATGCGGGTGGCATGCGATACCATTGTTGTCGTCGACAATGACAAAATCTTGAAAGTTGTTCCTCAGCTTCCAATTAGCGAAGCCAGTAAATTGGCAGATCAAATCCTAGCTAACATGATTGAGAACATTGTTGAAACAGTCTCAGAACCCAGCTTGGTGAATGTGGACATTGCGGACTTCAAGAGAATGGTCAGAGAAGGCGGTGTGGCTACCGTTGGGGTGGGCGAGTCCTACGCATCTAACAGAGCAGAAGAAGCTGTTCGAAACGCCCTGAGCACTCCGCTTCTGAACGTCGACTACGCGGGCGCTACAGGAGCATTAGTTCACGTCTCAGGCGATAACGATCTGACGATTCGAGAAGTTGACCGAGTGAAAGAACTGGTAGCAGATTCCATCGGACGAAGTGCAAGGGTAGTTTGGGGAGCACGAGTGAATCCGGACAGCGAGGGCATTTTGAAGGTTACTCTGGTAATGACTGGGGTCAACTCACCATACACGCGTTACGGGTTGGGAAGCATGACGACGGAACTCTATGACTTGGAATCATCGTTTTCTGATTCGGAAAAGCCCATGCACATGGATCTAGACCTAGATCAGATTGAAGACTTTGAGGACTAAAATCCTCTCAGTTTTCTCTGTACGCCTTCTGATCCTCTCTCCAATCTTCGAATCCATGATATAGGTTTTCCGCAAGGCTCTGTTTTGCCGCGGCTTATTGCTTCTGTGACATCGTCTCGGTTCGAATCAGCGTCGATCATGGTATAGGCGCTGCCGATTTCTTCTGGATAGTGGGCGTCGGTGCCCGCGGTTTGAGGTAGGTCCAGACGAATTGCAAGCCGACGACCCAGATAGGTTGAGAGAAAAAAGGGAAAAGCCGACGCGTTAATGACCTCGATCCCGTCTATGTGTGAGGCTGAGGTTATGTTTATTCCAAGTCCAGTTTTTATCACAACAGAAGGATGAGCTATTACTGCAATTCCGCCCAACTGACGGATCCTCTCAACCGTCTGCGCCATGTTGAGTTTGGGCTGCACTGTTTCAGTTATGTTCAAACCCAGAATGTGCCCGTATAAGCTGCTGACCTCGATCCCAGGGATGACCAGTAGTTTCTTTTGAGCTGCCAGTCTTCGCGCTCCCAGCACTGTGTCATGGTCAGTCACTGCCACGCCATCAAGTCCGTTTTTCCTTGCGTATTGGACAACTTGCTTCAGTGTCGTTTTGGCGTCACCTGAATATTGAGTGTGTACGTGCAGGTCAATCTTCAGTGGCGACACTGGCTTTTCACTTTATTTTGCTGCCCACTTTGACGGGTCGCTCTGGCAAGAGTATCGAAACGGTTTTGTCGTCTTCGGCTGCGAGTATCATGACGTTGGATTCGATTCCGAACATTTTCTTGGGCTGAAGGTTAACTATGACCGCAACTTGCTTGCCCTCTAGTTCTTCCGGGTTGTAAAATTGGGCTATGCCAGCAACTGCTTGCCGAGTCTCGCCGCCGACATCTATCGACATCTTGACAAGGTTGCGTGAGCCTGAAACCTGCTCAGCTTTTGTTATCTTGCCTATGCGCAGATCCATCTTGGTGAACTCTTCGAATGAGACTATCTTTTCTGGCATCTTGAATACTCCTCAATCGGTTTACTTGTGCAAGAATAAGCGTTGACTTATTTGTCTTATGTTGGCTTCAGCCGTTCGAGGTAGCTTTAGAGAGTTTCTGTCTCTCTCTATCGGTGTCTTTGTCTTGAATTCTCTCAAACAACACGATAGGCTGGTTAATCTGGTGTCCTTCCTTGATTTCAAGCTCTGAGGCAGCATTCCAGCTTTGTGTGTGAACTGAACCGGCAAGGTTAAGTTGATGCCACAATTTGTCCGCTGAGAACGGTATATAAGGTTGTAGCAGAATGGCTAGGCTTCGGACAGCGTTTACACACAGGTACAGTGTGGTCTTTGCTTTTTCTTTGTCGACCCATGGTTGCTTTTTCTGGAAGTACTGATTGCAGAAGGCTGAGAATTCAACAATCTCCCTTAAACCTCTTGCAAGTTCGTTTGTTTCGATTTCTTTGCCTACATCATCAGGGAATTGTTTGATTTTTTCTATGAGTTCATTGTCTGATGCGTCGAATTCACGACGCTGCGGCACTTTTCCTCCGTATTTAGTCCATGTGAAGGTTAAAGTTCGGTGGATGAAGTTGCCTATGTTAGCGATCAACTCGTTGTTTATTCTTTTCTGGAAATCTGCCCAGTCGAAATTGACATCGGCTTGTGTGTACGTTGTTATCGAGGTTAGGTAATAGCGGAGGTAGTCTGCTCGAAACTTGTTCAAGAAGTCTCTGAGGCTTATATACCATCCTCGGCTTTTTGAAAACTTCTGTTGTTCAAGTAGTAGCATGCCTCGTGTTGGGATGAAGTCCGGGAGCTTGTACTCTCCGTTGCCCAACCGCATGGCGGGCAGAAACAGGTAATGGTGGTAAACTATGTCTTTTCCGATGTAATGGTAGATTTTTGATGCGTTCCAAGCTTTTTTGCCGTCGATTCCTTTTTCCTCAAAGTATTTCTGCGCCGTGGATATGTAGCCTAAGTGATTGTCAAACCAGCCGTAGAGCACTTGACCTTTGGCTTCTTTGAGTGGTATGGGCACTCCCCAGTGTATGTCGCGAGTGATGTCCCAGTCGAGTAAGCCTTCTTTGATCCAGTTGAGAACGTAATTTCTCACTTCTGGTTGTAGATTCTCGTTTTCCTCGAACCATTTCTTGAGGGCTTCTGAGAACTGTGACAACTTAAAAAAGTGGTGTTGTCTTTCCTTTTGTATTGGTTCCGTGCCACAGAGAGCGCAATGTGGTTTCAGTATTTCCCTTGGCTGAAATGTTCTGCCGCATTTTTCGCAGCTGTCGGAATACTGCTCGGTAGCGCCGCAGAACGGGCATGTGCCTTTTACGTAGCGGTCTGGCAGGAATTTCTTGTCCTTTGGGCAGTAGGGTTGCAGTATGCTTTTCCTGAATATGTAGCCTTTCTCGTGCAGTGTTTTGAAGAAATGTTGTGTTAGGGCTATGTTTTCTTTGGAGCTAGTCTTGTAGAAGATGTCAAATGATATTCCAAGGTCGCTGAAGTCTTTCTGGTCGATTTTGTTCCAGTGTTCCACGAATTCTTCAGGACTTTTTCCTGCATTCTCAGCTTCGATTAGGATGGGTGTGCCGAAGTCGTCTGTTGCGCCTACATGTATTACGTCATGGCCTTTGAGTCTGTTGTATCTGACAAATATGTCGGCTGGAAGATATGTGGAGGTAACATGCCCTAGGTGGATTTCACCGTTGGCATAGACGAGTGCAGTTGTGACGATAATTTTGTCGAGCGTGTTGCACCTCCAAAGTTGCCTTTAAACATGTTTACAAGTCCTGTACTTAAGCACACCGGAGTAGCAACTCAGCGCTACAGCTACATTTTCTCTACGTTTATGGAACGCGATGCTAAGCGTCCTTTTGTTTCATAGATGTTGAGCCCAGTTCATATCGAGTAATCGGTCTTCTATAAGCTAGTTTTCGGATGCGTCAGCATTTCTACTAGCTCAGCCTTGGGCATAGAATGATAACCTACAAGTTTTCCGTTGTAAACTATCTGGAAAACACCGTATGGTGAAGGCGACAGTCTTCTGACATCATCAGCGCTCTTCAATTCCACGACTTGTGACTTGATTCCAAGTTCTTTCGCTGCTTCCAGTGCTGCTCTTACCGCGGCATCGATGTATGGGCATTGGTCTGACCGAATGATAGTGAGGCCTTGTCCACAATTTTTGAGCTTTTTTCAAAATTGCTGCAGAAAGAAGGTGAAGGAGCATGTTTGAATTTCCTGACCATAAGTTCAAAGGGCTGGTATTGAGCAGCTGACTCGAAGCCATGCTTGTTTAAGAGCTTTTTTCCAACAAGCCAGTTTCTTTCGCTTGTCACCATCGCTACACCTTTCATTCCTGCATTCTTCGCATCCTTGATGCTTTCGCTCAATAGGAGGGAACCGTAGCCCTTGCCTTTGCTTTTTCCAGCCACCCATATACAGTGTATGAACATGTATCCTTCGGCGTTGACTGCTCTCCAAGCGAACTCTCCGTGGATGTACTCGATGAATCCTCTGCCGCCTTGCTTTAGGTCGAGCATTTTTATTTTCATGCCTTCGTCGAACCTGGCTTGAAGCCATCGCAGTTTTCTTTGATAGCCCTCCGTTTTCTTCTTGCTCATGTAACAGAAAAACCCAGTTTGCGACACGTTTTCCTTGTTGACATCAATTACGTTCATTTATTATCACTGTAGCGCATTGTATATTGACATTAGAAAGATTGGCGCTCAATTTTATAGTCGTTTCTGCAGAAGGTACGTCATGCTTCAGGGTGCTGAAGGCTCTGAGTTGTCGCTGGGCAAGGTCTATTCCGTTTTTGATGAATGCGCTTGTTGTTGAAACGACATGCTAATAAGAAGCTGGTTACATGCATACTCTTTCTTAACTCGAGAGTGAAACCTACCCTATGCCTTCTAGGAAAAGAATCTGGATAGCCCGGGACTTCTTGAAATGCAGCGGTTGCAGAAAATGCGAAATCGCCTGCTCTCTTCACCATGAAAAACGAATCTGGCCTGAGGCGTCTCGCATTCGCGTATTTATGCTTGTTCCAAGCGCTGAGGTGCCACATCTTTGTGTGCAGTGCGAAGATTATCCATGCGTTAAGGCTTGCACGATGGACGCGTTGTCGATAAGCCAGAAGACTGGTGCTGTCTTGGTGGAAGACGAAAAATGTACCGCCTGCGGCGCCTGCATTGAAGCGTGCCCCGGAAAGATCCCGCATCTTCATCCCGTCAAGAAAACCATTCTAATCTGTGACTTGTGTGATGGGCGGCCTGAATGCGCCAAGATATGTCAAGAAGGCAACTGGGATTCACTCGAAACAACGACGCGTAGTTCATGGCAGGTCTACAAGATTCATGCGCGTAAACCCGAAGAAATCACACGTGAGCTGGTGCGCAACCTGTACGGAGAAGCTGGGGAGGCGCTAATCTAGAAATGCGTGGGTATGCTGGAAAATTCTTGGACATCGACCTCTTCACAGAAAAGATAAAGCAGATTACGTTCGATGAAGATGTTTTGAGACGTTTTATTGGCGGCAGAGGTTTAGCAGCCAAAATCCTCTGGGACAGGCTCGGCGAAAGCTGGGAAACCCTTGACCCCTTTGCTCCAGAAAACGTTCTCACGATTCTGACCGGACCGTTGACAGGCTTCTTTCCAGGCGCTAGAGTCTGCGTGTCCGGTAAATCGCCGCAAAGCAACGGCATGGTCGGCTCCACTGTGGGCGGAGAGTTCGGCATAGATCTGAAATGCGCTGGCTACGATGGCATAATCATCTCTGGAAAGGCTTCAAAACCCTGCTACATTTCAATCATCGAAGACCAGGTTTCCATAAAAGACGCAGGTCACGTGTGGGGTAAAGACGGCAAGCACACTCTGAAGATTCTCACCGAAGAAGGAAGAAAAGACCTAACGGCTAATTTTCCAGAGTACGGCGAGTTGAAGGAGCCGCAGGTTCTTTACATTGGACCAGCAGGTGAAAACCACACGCGGATTGCTGCTGTTATGGAGAAATGGACTCATGGGGCAGGGTACGGCGGATACGGTGGGGTTATGGGCAGCAAGAACTTGAAAGCTGTGGTTGCGAAGGGCTTAGGACCACTCCCAGAAGTTGAGAACATCGAAACGGTGAGTGAGCTCATCAAAAAGGCGGACAGGAAGTGTTTCAAGTCTCACGCTTTTCGGAGATGGGGCACAGGTGCAGCCGGCTACAATACTGGCGCCAAAACAAGTTCTGAACCCGTGCGTAACTGGCAGGATGAGTGGCATGATGAAAGAGGATTTGCGGTGGACAAGTTTGAGCAGAGGCTGTGGGTCAAACGTTACTGGGCTGATTACGGCTGCCCAACCTCGTGCTTGAAGATCGCTACTCCTAAGACAGGCGAGTACAAGGGTTGCATAACCGACAACCCTGATTACGAGCTGCAAGCCTACTTGGGACCGAACTTGGGCGTTTTCAAGCCTGAAGACAACGTTTACCTGTCTTCCTTGATTGACGATTTGGGCTTGTGTGGAATACAGGCCGGTAACGCTCTAGCCTTCGCAGGTGAACTCTATCAACGCGGCGTAATAACGAAAGATGATCTTGGCGGAATCCAGCTTGAGTGGGGAATCACCAAAGCGTTTGGGGAGTTAGCCCGAAGAATCGCCAGGCGCGAAGGGCTGGGCGATGTGTTTGCTGAAGGCTCGTACAGGGCAGCGCTGAAGCTTGGAACGAAGAAGGGCATGAACCTGACGCAGTATGCGGTCGCGGAGAAAGGCATGGCGATTGGCGCACACGGCGTCAGAAGTGGCAGAGACTATCCCGGCATCATGTCGTATGCTTGTAACGTGCAGGCGGGTGATCACACGTCTTTGCCTTCGACGCCGACCGAACGTGAGAACAGCGAGTTTAACACTGTACTGGACGATTCAGCTGTGTATTGCTCGTTCAACACGTTTTCGACGGGCATTGACTTGATCTGGGACTTTTTCAGCGCGGTCACGGGTTGGCTGAACTTGCGGCAAGAATGGTACGAAGCTAATGCGCCTCGCATACTCCAGCTGCAGAGAGCCATGTTGCTGCTGGGTGGACCCGACCTAAAATGGAAAGCTAACCAAGATGACGATAATCCTCCAAGGTTCTATGAGCCATTGCCAAATGGACCGCACAAAGGAAAGACCGTGAATCGGAAACTGTTTGAAGAACAGAAACAAGAGTACTACGAAGCTATGGGGTGGGACAAGAACGGCTTACCTAAGCCTGAAACGCTTAGAAAACTCGAACTCGGCAGTGTCGAAGCCAAACTAAGACAAACTGGTATCTTGTAGATTCCTTGTGGATACGTTTGAAATACAAAGACGAGAGAAACTTGGACAGATAGAAGAGATTCTTTAAGTGATGCTTACGTTTTGAATTTCGAAGTAACGCTTAGCTAGAAATCTTATACGTTCTGCGTTGCGACCGTTCTTTCCTATAGCAACTCCCTTGTCACGCGGGTTTACTGACACAACTGCTATTGATTTGCCGTCGAGGCGTTCGGTTATGCGGATTTCGTTTACGTGGGCTGGCTTCAGGGCATTCCGAATAAACTGTTGAGGATTAGCCGAATGCTCGATGATTTCGTGTTTCTTTCCGGTCATTCTTTCGAGGAGGTGTATGTTTTTGCCGCCTTTGCCTATTGCTACGCCGATGTCGCCTTCTTTAACCACGAAAATTATGCGGTTTTGCTCGTCGTCTACAATGCAGTCTTTGACTGTTGCGCCTGTTATGCTTTCAAACAGCGCTATATAACGCATTTCTTTGGTTGTGAGCCTAATACCGCTGTTCATCGGTTTCCTCCGCTGTCGTCATCTCCGTTTCTTCGGATGCTTCTGGCTCGCTTTGTATTGCTTTGAGAATATCTGAATCGCCTGGTTCACGAACAGTCAGCGCTGAAACCATGAATGGTTTGCCACACGTCATGCCCAAGTCTATGCTTGAGCCTTTATAAATAACTACTGGGACGCCTGAAAGCTTCGAGTAACGTGTTACGTCCTCTAAAATATCGCGTGGACAGTTGGAGGCGACTAGGATCAGTTTGCCTCTGCCAAGCTTGGCGTTTTTCACAGCGTTATTGGCGCCGAACGTCACTTTTCCAGTCTTCACCGTTGTGGCTAGGGCTCGGTCAATGTCGATCATTGATTGCTTCCTCGGGCAAGCGTTGACATGTAGAGATCTACTAATCCCGTGCCGATAGGTATGGACTGCCCCACGATAACGTTTTCGGTCACGCCTTTCAACGGGTCGCTTTCGCCTTTAATTGCAGCGTCAATGATGTTTGGCACGGTTATTTCGAAGGCTGCTCTGGCTAGCACGCTGGATTTCTCGCCGCTGATGCCGTGTCGACCAATTTGCCGCACCTCGCCCGTGACTGTCATTATGTCCGACACAAGCATGACATGGCGAATGTCCACGTCCAAGCCCTGTTCTTCTAAGACGCCCATGGCTTCGTGGATTATCACGTTTCTTGCAGCTTCGATGCCCAGTGTCTTGGCGATTTCATGAATGTGATTTGTGGTTGTACGCATGGGATCAATGCCTGAGATTTCCAACACTTTGGGCAGGTTTGATCCATCTGTGCGGATGACCCATTCACCCTTTTCCTCTGTGACCAGCACTCTACGGATGCCAGGTACGCCTTTCACATGATACGTTGTAACCTTGGTCAGCAACCTGCGAGGATCAACTTTTTTGGGTTTAAGGTAGAGCTTATCGCCTTTTACACGCAAAGTGGCGTTGGGCAAACGCAGAGTTTCTTCAAGCTCCTTAGGTGTCACGCCACGATCTTCCATCATTGTTGGATCCGTCTCAACGACAACCTCCTCCAGCTCGGGCGCCACGTAAGGCTCGGCTTTAGCTATGTCGGCTAACGTTGTTGAGATGATTTCACGCGCCACTTCGGTCGCTTTGCTCTTGCTATCTCTGTGCTCTTTATCCAAGTAAATGGCCATAATCGGCGTTGACGGCATTCTGCGCGCATCAACGATTTCTATCAACCGCGGCAGACCCAACGTGACGTTTTGTTCTCTTACACCGGCGTAGTGGAACGTTCTAAGAGTCATCTGGGTGCCCGGCTCACCGATCGATTGGGCTGCAACTATTCCAACAGCTTCCCCTGGTTCAACCAGCGCGCGCTTGTAGTTTTCCTGCGTTAATTGCACTGCTTTCTCGACGCCTTTGCGTGTCAGCTCTTCCTTGTCCATTTCATCTTTTAGTTCGTCAACCAGCATTGGCGTGAGTTTCTCCTTCGCTTGGTCAACACTTTCTTTGATGTACTCTTTTGGCGCGGGCTTGCCTTTTTCAACCATAATTCTGATCTGTTCTGCAATTCGGGCTACGTTGACGGCTTTACCATGATCGCTCTTGGCAGGATCAACTCCGTCCTCACCATACTGGAATTGGATTATGTCGCCGGTCGAATTGCGCACTGTTCCATCGTACTCTACGCGCAGATGCTCCAACGCGTTGATTAACCGTCGCTGCATGTAACCGCTCTGCTGCGTTCGCACAGCAGTGTCAACCAAGCCCTCGCGTCCACCCATAGAATGGAAAAAGAACTCAACTGGATCAAGTCCTTCACGATAGGAAGCGTCGACAAAGCCCCGGGCAGTCGGCGATGGGTCGCCCAGTTTGAAGTGAGGCAAGGCGCGTTCGAGGTATCCCCTCATGATTCGTTTTCCACGCACTGACTGTTGACCAACAACCGCTGTCATTTGACCGATGTTTAAGCTTGAGCCTCTCGCACCAGTCTGGGTCATTATCAAGCCTGAATTGTCAAGCGCAAAGGCATTCTCAGCGGTTCTGCCCGCCTTGTCTCTTGCTTCCGCCAACTCGTTCATAACGTATATCTCGAAAGAATCAGCTAGGGTCTGACCAGGAAGACGAGGCAGAGTTCTGTCCTTGTACTGTTTGATTAGCCTGTTTATAGCTTCCTCAGAATCAGTTATGATCTGACGGATCTTCTTCTGGGCTACTGCTGGGAGTTCCATCTCGTCGTAGGAGTATGTGAAGCCGCGGATAGTCATAAACATGTTGAGAAGCCGGCACACGTGATTTAAGAATTCGCGTCCTCTGAATGGTCCGTAGTCTTTTATTATGCGGTGCAGGAGCGACTCAGATTGCTCAGCGCCTATTGCAGCACGATCCATAACTCCAACCTTGAGAACCCCGTCTTTAATCACCACGTAAGCGTCGTGTTCGCATTCTTCGCGTAAGCATTTTGCACACGCGATGCAGGTGGCTGCTTTGAAAGCGTAGTTGAGATCTTTGGGAATGAACAGGCTGAATATTTGTTTGCCAGTCCAAAGCGGCTGAGGCTTCTTTTCTTCTGGCTCTGGGAGGGGTTCATCATAACCGGCTGCAAGAGTGAGCTTGCACACTTCCTCTCTGTTGAGGATGGTTGACTTCCTGGTCAGCAGGTATGCGGCTGTGATGAAGTCGGTTTTGGCGCCGATTATGGGTCCACCAAACCTAGGGGAGAGAATCTGATCTTGAACTTGCATCAGCAACCGAGCCTCAGTCTGCGCTTCTTCGCTTTGAGGTATGTGAAGGTTCATTTCGTCTCCGTCAAAGTCGGCGTTGTACGGTGGGCAAACAGTGAGATGAAGGCGGAACGTCTTGTGCGGAAGGACTTTGACATAGTGCGCCATGATTGACATACGGTGCAGCGATGGCTGTCGGTTGAATATGGCAATGTCTCCGTCTCTGAGGTGGCGTTCAACGACAAACATTGGTTCGATGCCTTCAGCGATCTTTTCTCTGTCAGTCACGAATTCCAACCGGATGCGTTTGCCATCTTGTCTCACAATGTAAAGAGCGCCTGGATATTTCTCGGGACCATTGATCACCAGTTTACGCATTTCCTCAAGGTTCCAAGACGTAACCTTGTCGGGCATGGAAAGCCGTATAGCCACGTCTAATGGTACACCAACTTCGCTTATGTCAAGATTGGGATCTGGTGAAATTACCGTACGCGCTGAAAAATCTACCCTCTTGCCCGAAAGATTGCTTCGGAACCGGCCTTCTTTTCCCTTAAGCCGTTGTGAAAGCGTCTTGAGCGCTCTGCCCGAACGATGTCGTGCTGGCGGAATGCCTGAGGCTTCATTATTGAAGTACGTAGTGGCATGATACTGAAGCAGTTCAGAAAGATCCTGAATGATGAGTGTGGGCGCTCCTGCTTCCATGTTTTCCTTCAGGCGCTGGTTAATGCGGATGATGTCCACGAGTTTATGCGTCAAGTCGTCCTCTGAGCGAATGCCCGACTCCAAAGTGATGGATGGTCTAACGTAAACTGGAGGAACAGGCAGCACTTGTAGGATCATCCATTCGGGTCGAGCCACCAGTGGCTGGAAGCCGAACAGCTCCAGATCTTCGTTCGGTATGCGTTCAAGTCGTTCGCGTATCATGCTGGGGGTTAATCTTGACGCGCCTTCCTCTGAGATCTCGTGGAAAGTTGTAGGTTTTGTGAATTCATTCTTGAACTGAGGCGCGCCACAGTGTGGGCATTCTTTGCCTCTTGCCTCGTGGAACACTTTCTTGTAGAGATCGTCTGGCACCATTCCCAGAAGTTTGCGCGTCTTGTCAAGCTTCTGTCTAAGCCTCACAATTCGTTGTTCAGACAATAATATGCGACCGCAATTACGGCAGGTTGAGTTCAATAAGTCGTGGACTATCTTCGTGAACTCCACATGGATGATTGGCGCGGCTAGTTCAATATGTCCAAAATGCCCCGGGCATCTTATGGCCGTGTTGCCACAGGTCTTGCATCTTTGCCTCGGCTCCAACGTGCCCAAGCGTCCATCCATGAGTCCGGATGTGATCGGCGCGCCGTCTTCGTCGTAAGTGTCGGCTGTTTGGATGTCAGCCACTGACAACCTGCGTATGTCTTGAGGCGACATGACGCCGAAATAGATTTGGTCAACAATCTTATGAACAGTTTCTTCTCCAACTGCAACAGTCATGATTATGCCCTCTCCTTCAGTCTAAGTTTGGGAGTTACGCACAGGCTCATCAGCTCCTGCAAGAGCAACTTGAAAGCGTAAGACACCACAACAGGTGAAATGCTTGCCTTGTCTCCGCAGACGCGGCAAACATATCTGCGTTGCTTGATGTCGTAAAAAGCGATGTAACCACAATTTTCGCAGACGTATAGCAGGTATCGATCAGATTCTTCGAGCAATCGATCCCGTAACAGCATAGCTGCACCGTGACCTATCAGGCAGTCTCTCTCCATCTCGCCAAAACGGAGGCCGCCTCCTCTGGCTCTGCCCTCCGTTGGCTGCCTTGTCAACATCTGGACTTGTCCACGCGCCCTAGCATGAATCTTGTCGGCAACCATGTGATGCAGTTTCTGATAGTAAACCACACCCATGAAAATGTCAACTGCGAATCGTTCTCCTGTTATGCCATTGTAGAGTGTGTCTCTGCCAGTGTGGCTGAAGCCTAACTCCTTAAGCATGCGTTTTAGGTCGTCTGGTTTCTCGTTCACGAACGGCGTTCCGTCAACGGGTTTGCCTCTGGCTGAGCCTACTTTGCCTGCGATCGATTCTAAGAATTGTCCAATGGTCATGCGTGAAGGCATGGCATGTGGATTGATGATTATGTCTGGGATTACCCCGTCAAGACTGAATGGCATGTCTTCTTGTGGAATTATCATTCCGATGACCCCTTTCTGCCCGTGTCGGGAGGCGAATTTGTCGCCGAGTTCAGGAACACGTTGGTCGCGAACACGGACTTTGACGAGTTTACTGCCTTCGCCTGTTTCAGTGACAAAGATCTGGTCTACGACGCCAGTTTCAGCTGGTCGAACGTCTACTGAAGTGTCGCGCATGGTTGGACCTTTAACTTCGAACTCCTTGTACTCCTCTAGGAATCGAGGCGGGCTGGTGCGTCCGATGAGAACGTCTCCGCCAGCTACTGGGGCTTCGAGTCCTACAATGCCGTCGGGTTCCAGAAGGCGGTAGTATTGCTCTCCCCGGTAACCTCTTATGCCTGGCTCCGGCGTTACGAATTTGTCTTTCAACCCGCCCAAGTACTGACGGCATTCGGCTTCGTAAATTCTGTAGAAGGTAGATCGTCCAAAGCCCCGTTCGATGGAAGCCTTGTTGAAGATGAGTGCATCTTCCATGTTGTAGCCTTCAAATGACAGAACGGCCAAAACTGCATTTTGACCTGATGGGTTGACATCGTAGCCGATGATATCCATGGCTCTTGTGTCAACCATTGGTTTTTGGGGATAATGCAGAATGTGTGAGCGAGAGTCAACGCGCATCAAGAAGTTGGTTGAGTGTATGCCTAAGGCTTGTTTAGCCATGGCAGCTTCGTATGAGTTGCGCGGCGATTGGTTGTGTTCTGGGTATGGAATTAGTGAGGCGCAAATTCCAAGGATGGTGTACGTAGCGATTTCAACGTG
>Ga0315314_1003138_pt1 | contig 13176 bp, 10 predicted proteins | sample TDP9_MG_FD_203631 | JGI IMG/M metagenome (GOLD analysis project Ga0315314, IMG submission 203631) | Freshwater sediment microbial communities from Lake Towuti, South Sulawesi, Indonesia - TDP9 | ecosystem: Environmental > Aquatic > Freshwater > Lake > Sediment | place: Indonesia: South Sulawesi...
TTCAATTCCACCAAGGCCCGGTTCGCCTCCTCCAAAGGAAATTCCTGATATTCGGGTCGGATGGGGACTCGAGCCGCCAACTCCAAGAATTCCTCCACATCCTTTCGGGTCACATTGGCCACGCTCTTGATCTCCTTCTCCATCCAGAGATGGCGGGGATAATCCAGCTGCATCAGCGACTCTTGATCGCTGCCCTCCTTCCGGATGGCGTTGATGATCAGCCTTCCCCCTCTTTCCAGGTTACTCAGCGCCGAGACAACGGGACTCCAGGCCGGCGTGGTATCAATGGCAGCATGCAGCCTTTCTGGAGCCACCTCCTCGAAGCTGCCCGCCCAGCGGGCGCCCAGCTCCCTGGCGAAGTCCCTCTCGCCCTGGGTGCGGGAAAAGACGAAGACCTTGGACTTCGGATATTGGGCCTGGACCATCTTCATCACCAGGTGGGCGGAGGCACCGAACCCGCACAGCCCCAGACTCTCCCCGTCCTTTATTCCGGCCAGCCTCAGCGAACGATATCCGATGGCCCCCGCGCAGAGCAGCGGAGCAGCTTCTCCGTCAGAGAAGGCCTCCGGTATGGGGAAGGCGAAGCCCTCGGGAACGGTGGTATATTCTGCGTACCCTCCGTCCACATCTCTGCCGGTGGCCTCAAAGTGCTCACAGAGATTCTCATGGCCCCCTTGGCAGAATTTACAAGTCCCGCAGGCGGAATGGATCCAGGCGATCCCCACCCTCTCTCCGATCTGGAATCGGCCTGCCTCCCTCCTCGCCTTCTCCACCCTGCCCACGATCTGGTGGCCCAGGATGAGGGGGAACTTCGCCGGCATGGTCCTCCCCTCGATCTCATCCAATTCGGTATGGCAAGCCCCACACGCGGAAACCCTCACCAGGATTTCCCGCTCCTTGGGGGAGGGAACCGGCACTTCCCTCAACTCCAGAGGTGACCGGTTTTCCTCCAGGTTGCAAAGATGATGCAAGACCATGGCCCTCATGGTGGGTATCCTCAGAAGGGCCGATCCTTGAAGGTCCAGGCGATGAAGTAGAGCAGAAGCACGGATGCCCAGATCAGGTTCACCACTAAGGGAAATCCCTTGGGTCGGATCTTCTCCGGTAACAACCTGCGATTGAGGGTAATCACCATGAAGGTGACATAGGCCTGGCCGGCTGCTCCCACCCAGTTAGTGATCAGCCAGATGAGGTAGGGGGTCTTCAGGAAGGTGCCGATCACCCCATAGATCACCAGGATCCCTAACATGACGAAGTACCAGAACCGGTAGGATCGCTTGCCGAGGGTCCGGGGATGCTCTAAGAAGATGGCATCGGAGAACATCCGGGAGACCCCATCATAGACTGAGAACTGGGTGTCAAAAAGGGCGAAGATGATGATCAGCCCGAAGAAGAGGAACCCCAACTGGCCGAAGGCGGACTTGAAGATCTCCGCCATGACCACCGCGATCTTCCATCCGGAGGGAAGGTCCATGTGGTAAATGGTCTTGGCGGAATAGCCCGCCAGGCTCACCAGGTAGGTAAAAAGAATTCCGCCCAGGATGATAAAGAAGACCACCAGCGTGAGATTGTTCAGCCTGAGCCATTTCCTGAACTTGGCGAGCTCCCCTGGGTTTTCCGCGTCGAAGATGTAGCCGGTCCGGCTGATGTCCTCCGGCTTATATCCCAGGCCGGTGACGCGGCCAAAATATTTTCCCATGCCCATACCCTTCTCCCGCACCCAGTAGGTATGCCAGAAGTTCCAGAATCCCCCTGCGGGCTGCACCAGGAAGGGGCCGATCATGGCCAGGGTAATCCCAGCCGGGAAATGGCCAAAGCTCAGCCAGCCCTTGGCTGCCGCCACAGCCGCTGCGGGAGTGCTCATCTTGATCGTGAACACAGCCAGCCCGATATTGGCCACCAGGAAGGAGGCGTACATGATCACCTCCAGGGTATTGTAGACATACTTGCTGGCTGCAAACACGACAAAGACCATCGCCAGGGCCACCACCGACCAGGACTGCCAGGTCCCGAAACCGAAGACCACCGCGGCCCCCGCCGCTGCACCCGTAATCCAGGCGGGCCAGGCCACATTGAACCAACAAAAGATGGCCGAGACCCAGGGCCATACTTTGGCTGGGCCCAGGCGAGAGAATCCCTGCAGGACCGTCTCTCCTGTCGCAATCGTGTAGCGGGCGATCTCCTGGTTCAGGAACAGTTGACAGAAGGCAGAGACCAGGTAGAGCCAGAAGATCCCCATGAACATCCTTGCCCCCATGTAGCCAGCGTGGTAGGCCTCAAAGCCCCCCACAGCCAGGGCCCCCAGGATCACCGCTGGCCCCGCCCACACAAAGATCCCCTTCAGGGATACGGGGGGCGGGTCAGGAATCTCCCTCACTTCCCAGGGAGGCTTGATGTTGCCTGCCTTCACCGTACGCACCCCTTCTGGCCTCTCCTCTTCTGGTTCCGCCATCTCTTCTCCTCCTTCTTTCATCGGGGCCGAGCAACTTCCACCAATAGATACCCCCGGGCAAGGCCGGGATGCTTTCTCCCCGCGGCCCGGCCATCCCCCTCGCTCCCGCGTGCATTCGCTCGTGCGGGCTCGGCAGCCCGAGAACTCGCCCTCCTCAAGAGCGGATCGGAGGGCTCAGACAGCTCGGCCTGACTTCCCCGATCCCTTCTCGCTCATCAGCGCACAAGGTCGCTCAGGAGCTGGCCGGGCCGAGACGCCTTCGGCGAGAAGAAACCATCCCCCCGGCTGAAGCGGGGGAACTCAAAGCGGCCAATAGAAAAGGCACCACAACTCAGGAAAAACAACAGCGGTGCCTTCGTTCCTTACCTTTCATTTCCGCAGAGCAGACCCGACCCATGATGCGATCACCAAATAAATGGCCAGCCAGAGTGAACTCTCTCCTCCTGCAGCATCTTCCAGGCCGCTATTTACTCTTCTCCCTTCTCATTGTCAATTTCTTTTTCCCGAAACGATTCCCTTGACAAGGGGGTCTGGGTTGGTAACATAGGCTCCAGCCCTTCCTCCAGATGTCTGGAGGCCTCATCGGGCGCGCCAAGGTCCGGGGGAGGAGGCTCAGGTAGCTTTGGCGAAGGGATCTTCCATGAGAGGCAACTTCAACAGGATTCTGAAAGTGGACCTGAGTAGCGGCCAGACTTCGCATCTCTCCCTTCCGGAAGAGATCTGGTTCGACTTCATTGGAGGATCCGGGGTAGGCGCCTGGCTTTACATGAAGTACGCCACGCCGGCTCCCGATCCCCTCTCTCCGGAGAACCCGCTCATGGTGCTCGCGGGACCCATCGTGGGAACGAACTTCCCGGGCTCTTCCCGCTTTGCCATCTGCGCCCGTTCGCCGCTGACCCGGATCTGGGGGGAGGGGACCTGTGGCGGCAACTTTGGGCCCAAACTCAAGTCATGTGGATTCGACGGCCTATTCATCACCGGGAAGGCAGAGAGGCCTTCCTACCTCCTGGTCGAAGAGGATCAGGCTTCCCTGCGAGACGCCGCCGATCTCTGGGGAAAGGATACCTACCAGACCCACCAACTTCTGAGAGGGCGGCATGAAGGTAGGCGGGGGCGGGCGATCTGCATCGGACCTGCAGGGGAGAACCTGGTGAGCTACGCCAATGTGAACAACGACCGAGGAGATGTGGTGGGCCGGGCCGGCATGGGCGCGGTCATGGGCAGCAAGAACCTGAAAGCGGTGGTGGCGCTGGGGGCGAGGAAGGTCTCCATCCACGACCCGGCCCGCTACGAGAGCATCCGGCAGGCAGCCCTGCAGCAGATCAAGGCCTCCACACCAGCCGCATCCTTGCATGCTATGGGCACCGATGCCTCCATGGAGCTGGGGATGATGACGGGAGATGTCCCCATCCGGAACTGGTCGGTGGGGGAGGATTTCGATCTGGGCGCCAAGCTGGGGGGCCCCGCCATGACCGAGAGGTATCTGGTCAGGCCGGCTGCCTGTCTCTTCTGTCCCATCGCCTGCCGCCGGGTCATGAAGAATCTTAGAGGACCTTTTGCCATGGAGGAAGGTCCGGGGCCAGAATATGAAACCTGCTGCAGCCTGGGGACCAACCTTCACAACCGAAATCCCGAGGCATTACTGAAGGCGAACGAGCTGGCTAACAAGCTGGGGATGGACACCATCAGCCTGGGAGGGACTCTCTCCTTCGCGATGGACTGCTTTGAGAAAGGGATCCTCAGCGAAAAGGAGACGGGCGGAATCAGGCTGACCTTCGGGGATATGGATGCCGTGCTCAAGGTCATGGAAATGATCGCCTGGCGTCAAGGATTTGGCGACTGCCTCGCCGAGGGCAGCAGAAGGGCTGCGGCGCGGATCGGAAAGGGCGCCGAAGAATTCGCAGTCCATGTCAAGGGACTGGAGCTCCCTTACCATGATCCCCATGGATGGCATGGGATGGGACTGGCCTACATGGTGTCGGCCCGCGGCGCCTGCCATCTTCAGCACCTGGTCCTCCCCATCGAGCAGGGGATCGCATCATACGAAGGGCTCGGGCTCAAGGAAGATTACCAAGGCCAGCAAAGCTCGGGCAAGGCTGAGATGGTCAAGATCGCAGAGGACTTCGGCATCCCCTGCAACGCGTTGCTCCTCTGTCAGTTCGTGGGCTGGTGCCTGAAATCGGAAGATTTCCCTTCCGTGCTCTCGGCGACCACCGGGTTTGATTACGATCTGAATTCCTATCTCAAAGCGGGCGCCCGAATCTCGCTTCTCAAGCGTGGCCTGAACCACCTCATGGGGATGACCTCCCAGGATGATGTCCTGCCCCCCAGGATCCTCACCCCCTATCGGGAAGGTCCGGCTGCCGGGAGCGTCCCCGACCAGGATCTTTTACGGGCAGAATATTACGTAACCCGCGGGCTTGAGGCCGATGGAAAGCCCGCGCCCAGGACCCTCGACTTGGTGGGAGGCCTTCTGGAGATGAAAAGTCTGCTCTACAGCGAAGATCGATCCAGAGAGAAGGGAGGATGAGCATGGCAATTCCGTTTCCGAGCGAGGAGTGGGTCAGGGCTTATCAGGAGGCAATCAACCACAGCCCCGCCTACAAGGGTGCAGCGGCGCAGTGGACTCACGGGGTCGTCGCCCTCATCTGCAACGCCCAGTTCCCCTTTCTTACGGAGGATGTGGGAATCTGGCTGGACCTGGAAAGGGGCGTCTGCCGGGAAGCCAGGATAGTCACCCGCGAGGAGGCGCAGAAGGCCCCCTTCTGCATCAGCGGGGATTACGCCCGCTGGAAGCAGGTCATCCGAAAGGAACTGGATCCGGTCAAGGGGATGATGCAGGGCAAGCTGAAGCTCAAGGGAGACCTTGCCACCATTGTCCGTTTCGTGAAGGCCTCCCAGGAACTGGTGAATTTGGCCGCGGAGGTCGATAGCGAGTTTCTCGATGAGAAGGGATCATCCGGCCAGATATAGAGACGACGGGCAAAGGGAAGATATGAGGCCGCCCCGCCAGGAGGGAAAGATGGACTATCCGGAGGATCTCTCCTTCCTCTTTTACAGTCCCACCAAAGTGATCTTCGGTCCCCACTCCTCTTCGGAGGTCAGTATAGAGCTCCAGAATCTGGGATGCTCGCGGGCGGTGATTGTCACCGACCCAATCCTCTATGAGAGGACGGAGGTGGTGGGCAAGGTCAAGAGAGCCCTGGGATCGATGTGCGTGGGAGTCTTCCCTGAGGTGCCCCCAGATAGCAGCGTGCACGCCGTGGATTTCGGCGCCCAGTTCGCAAAGAGCAGAGAAGCGGATTCGCTGATCAGCGTGGGCGGTGGCAGCGCCATCGATACGGCCAAGGCCATGGCGATCCTCCTCAAGGAAGGAGGCTCCCTGCTCGATTACCAGGGTTTCCAGGTCCTATCCAGACCCCAGACGCCTCACATCTCCATCCCCACCACGGCCGGGTCAGGCTCTGGGGTCACCTATGTCGCCCTCATCAAGGATCATCTGAGGAAGCAGAAACTCCTCTTCGCGGATCATTACCTCCTACCGAAGGTGGCCATTCTCGACCCTTTCCTCACGGTCTCCCTTCCTCCCCGGCTCACCGCAGCCACTGGAATGGATGCCCTCTCCCACGCTGTGGAAGCGCTCACATCGGCCCAGCGAACGCCCCTCTCCGATGCTCTCGCCCTGCACGCAATTCGTCTGATCCATATCTGGCTTCCTGAGGCTGTGAAGAATGGAAAGGATATTTCCGCCCGGGGACAGATGCTCATCGCCTCCACCATGGCGGGCATGGCGTTCAGCAACGCCCAAGTGGGCCTCGCCCATGCAATCGCACACGTCGTCGGGGCCCGACACGGCCTTCATCACGGGACCCTAAACGCCCTTCTGATGCCACATGTCATCAGGTACAACAATGAAGTGGCCTCGGGGAGCCATGCCCTGATCGCCGAAGCAATGGGCGTCAATGTGCGGGGCATGCCTCAGGAGGCCGCGGGATTAGAGGCCGCGGAGGCGATCTGCCGGCTAAATCAGGAATTGGATTTGCCGATCCGGTTGAGAGACCTGGGCATCCCCGAAGTGGATCTGGATGCCTGTGCCGAAATGGCGATCGCAGATGGGGCAATCGTCTACAACGCCAAGCCAGTCAATGACCCCATCGAAGTGCTCCAGGTGATGAGAGCCGCCTGGTAAAGGTTGGAGGCGAAAATTCATCCCGTCCGCGAAAAAGAAAGGGCCCCGGGGTTCCCAAGGAGAGGAATCGACCGGGGCCTGAATCATCCCAAAGGATGGGAAGGTCCTATTTGGTCTCCGGCACCCTGATCACCGCTTCATTCAAGAGGTTTTTGACCACCTCATCCGGAAGGGCGGGAACATAGACACAATACATCTGCATGGACTCGTCAGAATAGTTCTTGCAGTTGTGTTTGACTCCAGCGGGAGCATATATGATGGTTCCTGGCACCAGCTCGAAGGTCTTCCCATCATCTTCCCCCTCGCCTCTTCCCGTGATCACATAGATGATTTCGTCCACGGGATGGGTGTGAACTCCGGTCTGCCCCGTGTGGGGAGCCAGGGTGGACATCAAGAAGGTGGCATTGGCCACCTTCTGGTCCTGGTGAGGGGTATAAAGGATCTGCAGACACCTTTCATTAGGAGGGGCTATCTTCTTGCTGGGGATCTTCCACAATCTCTTATGGGGCATCGATCTCTCTCCTTTCCGCGCAATGGAACATCAAGTAAGGCGAGCCCATCCTGGCCAGGCTCCTCATCGCATCGATTCTGGATAGCCCTTTTCCCTCCCCTTCTCCGAACCCCGCTTCTTCTTTTCTTCCTCAATATCCTCCAGGTCTTGTCCCAGCTTGAACCAACAGTCCTGGCATACCGGCCCCTTCTCCGGATCGGAATAGAGCACATTGGATGTGCTCCCGCAAAAGGCGCATTTCTTCACGGCAAGCCCTCCTGACTTTCCTTTCCCAAGTCCAAGGAATCTCCCAATGCCAAAGAGGATCGTCGGCGTGATGGGCTGGTCGAATTATAATGATTTTTCTTCCCATTTCAAGGGAAAAGCCCTCCGCCTTCCTCGATCTGCGCCAGGCAAGCCCTTCTCTCCCTTTAGCAGATTTGCCTTGCTTCCCTCGCGGGCTTCCCGTAGAATAGGCCTCGTTCCATGAGGCCCCTATCTTCCACCTTCACTTCCCTTCGTCACCCTAACTTTCGGCTCTTCTTCGTTGGCCAATTCATCTCCTTCATCGGCGTCTGGATGCAGAGTGTGGCCCAGAGCTGGCTGGTCTATGAGCTGACCCATTCTCGCCTCCTCTTGGGGCTGGTGAGCGCACTGGGCTCCCTCCCCATCTTGGCTTTTTCCCTCTATGGTGGGACCCTCGCAGATCGCATCGACAAGAGAAAGCTCCTTCTCTCCACTCAATCCTCGGCCATGGTCATGGCATGGCTCCTGGGAATCCTGGTCGCCTTTGATTGGATCAGGATCTGGCACATTTTCTTGTTGGCAACGCTTCTGGGGCTGGATACGGCCATCGATACCCCCACTCGCCAATCCTTCATCTTTGAAATGGTGGGGAAGGAGGACCTCACCAACGCCATTGCTTTGAATTCCACCATCTTCAATGCCTCACGGGTGATCGGACCGGCGTTGGCCGGACTCCTCATTTCAGCAGTGGGCCTCTCCTCCTGCTTCTTCTTGAACGGGCTCACCTATGTCGCGATCCTGGCTGCCCTATTCTCCATGCGCTTTGAGGTCCAGGATAGGCGGCCAAAGTCGAAATCCTCTGTCCGGGAGGGGCTGAGCGAGGTCGTTCGATATGCCAGCCTCCATCCTCCGATCCGTTCCTTACTCCTTCTGCTGGGAATCATCAGTATATTCGCCCTGCAGTATGTGGTGATGATGCCCGTCTTTGCCAAAGATATCCTGGGCGGGGGCCCGAAGACCCTGGGGGCCCTCATGACGGCTATCGGCGTAGGTGCCCTGAGTGGAGCCCTGAATTTAGCCTCCTATGGAAATCGGCGGGGAAGAACGATCATCCTTCTCCTGGGGGCAATCTTCTTCCTCATCTCCCTCTTCCTTTTCACTTTCTCCACCAGCCTTTACCTTTCCCTCCTCCTGCTGGTCCTGGTGGGATTTTTCATGATCACCTTCTTGGCCACCGCCAATACCCTGCTGCAGATTACGGTCTCGAATGAGCTCCGGGGGAGGATCATGGGCTTCTTTGTGATGGCCCTGTTGGGCATGGTTCCCCTGGGAAGCCTCCAGCTCGGATTCCTGGCTCAACATCTGGGAGCCCCCTGGGCCATCCGAGCCGGAATTGCCATCTGCGTCCTGTCCTGGACGGCTCTGCTTCCCCAGCTCCGGCGAATTGAGCGAGTGCACGGTCAGGGGAAGACCTCATCCTCCGCTGGGGAAAGCGATGGCTGGAATCTGAGGGAGGAGGCGGGGTTCCCGGGCCGCTAAGGGCCAGGGGCCTGGAAAGGTAGGTGGATGAGGCAGCTCAGCGAGAAGGGACCTTGAGGATCATTCCCTCGTGGAGGACCTGTCCTTCCTTCATTCGATTGAGGAAGGCGATCTCGTGAGAGCGTGATTCGTCCCCGAAGAGGGTCCTGGAGATGGAAACCAAAGAATCTCCCGCCCTGGCCACATAGGCCTTCAAAAATCTCCGGTCATCCTTGGGGCCATAAGGAAGGCCCTCCAGATGGGACCGGTACCGATCGGCGCCAACCTCCAGCTTGCCTTCGTTTCCGCTGGCCAGGACGAAGGCCAGGGTATCTGCCTTGATGATGCGCTCGGCGGTCTCCGGATGGGTGAGGCGAAATCCCTGAAAGGTGATGCCGGAAAGCTGTTCTTTCATGCGCAGATAGCGCAAAAATTGCGACATGCAGCGGGGATCATATCCGGTCCGAAAGGTATAGCGAACCCCCTTCTCATCCGCCTCCAGCTCATTCTCCCGGCCATAGCCCAACAGGATCTGAGTGAAAAACTCGTTGGAGAAGGTCAACCAGGCATCCATATGCTCCCGCGTAGTGGGGCTGGCCGCCGCCGCACCCAAGACACCCAGGCTCAACAGCTGAAAGAGGGTGGCCTTGGTGACCTGCCGGGCGGCATGCCGCGAGCTGGCATGGCCCACCTCATGTCCAATCACCCCTGCCAGCTCCGCCTCGTCATTCGCGACCGCCAGGAGCCCTCTGGTCACATAGATATATCCCCCCGGAAGGGCCAGGGCATTTATGCTCTCATCATCCAGGATCTTGAAGGTATAGCGAAACGCTCGCGGATCGGCTTGCGCAGCGATCTTCTGGCCTATCTGATTCACATAGGAGACGAGCTCTGGGGATCCGCAGAAACCATATTGCTTCTCCAGCTGCTGATCCATCTTCTTGCCCAGTTCCACCTCTTGAGCCTCACTCATGAGCACCAACTCTGCTGCGTTGGTGAGGCTTCCGCTGGGGAACGCGAGAGCGAGCACTGGAAGCATTGCCAGGAGCCAGACCCACCCTCGGGGGTGTTGGATCTTGCCCTTTCCCGTTCTAATCCCCCTGCCCTCCTTCATCGATTTCTTTCACCTGATTGCCAGGGATCTGCAATAGAGATTTTACTCTCAGATTTTGCAATTGACAAGAAAAGTTTGCAAGTGTAATTAAAGGCTTGGGGAGGATGAATTGGAGGCAGATCATTTCAGCAGGACTTTGACCTCCCTCCTTTCCCGGGGAGGCTCTTTTGCCGATGTCTTCATCGAGGAGACGGAGTCCACCTCGATTCTCTGCGAGGAGGATAAAATCGAGCAGATCCTCACCGGAAGCGACCACGGGGTAGGGCTTCGCCTGATCCAGGACTCTCACACCCTTTACGGCTCCTCCAGCGATCTTTCGCCCTCCACCCTGCAGGGTTTGGCTCTCTCCCTCGCCAATGCCCTGCCCGCTTGGTCCCCTCCACCGCCCCTCATTCCTTTGGATGTCAGGGAGGCCCCCTGGTCTCATCAGATCCGCATCCCTCCCCGGGAGGTCCCCCTGGAGGCGAAGACGAGATCCGTGATGGCCGCCAATTCGGCAGCCAGGAGGATAGATCCCCGCATTCGCCAGGTGCGGGTGAGCTACCGCGAGGGATGGCGAAAAAACCAGATCGCCAACTCCGAGGGCACCCTCTGCCAGGAGGAGAGGGTGGGCATCCTCTTTTCCGTGCAGGTGGTCGCCTCCAAAGACCAGATCATTCAGACCGGCTATGAGGCGATCGGGGGGGTGGTGGGGTTCGAGATCTTTGCGGAATTTCCTCCGGAGGAGATTGCAGGGAAGGCCGCGCGGCGGGCCATTCAGATGCTCCTGGCAGAACCTGCCCCTCCAGGACCGATGATGGTGGTACTCTCCTCCGAGGCAGGAGGCACCATGATCCACGAGGCAGTGGGCCATGGACTGGAGTCGGACCTGGCCCAGGAAGGGCTCTCCGTTTACTCCCATCGTTTGGGGCAGCAAATCGCCTCGCCCCTGATCACGGTGATGGATGACCCCACACTTCCCGGCCGAAGAGGTTCTTATCTCTTCGATGATGAGGGGACCGTTGCCCATAGGACCATGCTCATCGAGGCAGGAATCCTGAAGGGCTATCTGTATGACCGATTGTCCGCCATCAAGGATGGCACGCGATCGACCGGAAATGGCCGGCGCCAATCCTATGATCATAAGCCCATCCCCCGCATGTCCAATACTTTAATCGCCCCCGGCAGAACCCCTCCCGGGGAGATCATCGGCTCCGTATCCCGGGGCCTTTTAGTGAAAAAGATGGGCGGGGGACAGGTGAACACCGTGAATGGGGATTTTGTCTTCGAGGTGAGCGAGGGATACTGGATCGAAGGGGGGGAAGTGGGACCTGCTGTGCGGGGAGCGACCCTCACGGGAAACGGCCCTCAGATCCTGCACCAGATCGACAGGGTCGGATCCGATCTGGGCTTCGGCCTGGGCACCTGTGGCAAGGATGGCCAGGGAACACCGGTCTCCGACGCGCAACCCACCTTGAGGATCCCCGAGATCATTGTAGGAGGCACAACTCGCTGAGGCACCGCACCTTTCGGAAAGGGATCTCTTCCTCCAGGAAGGAAGGGAAGGAAGGCCCTGGCAACTTGGGAGGGAAGTATGCTGAAGCAGAACGCACGGGAGAAGCTGCTCGAAATCGCACGCAACTCGATCGAGGGCCAACTCAAGGAGGGTAGGATCCCCGACTTCTCCATCACCGAGCCAGAACTCCTGGAGAAGAGAGCTGCCTTTGTCACCTTGACCAAGGGGGGGCGCCTACGAGGCTGCATTGGCTATACGGAGCCGATCTATGCCCTTCACCAGGCGGTTGCCTCCTGCGCCGTCTCGGCCGCTTTTTCCGATCCCCGATTTTCTCCCCTGCGAAGGGATGAGCTTGCCGAGATCCAGATCGAGATCTCGGTCCTCACTCCCCTGCAAAGGATCCAGGATATCTCGGAGATCGAGGTGGGAGTCCACGGTTTATTCATTACCAGAGGATTCTATCGCGGGCTCCTCCTCCCCCAGGTGGCCACCGAATATGGCTGGGACCGGGAGACCTTCCTGGAGCAAACCTGCCACAAGGCGGGCCTGCCACCCGATGCCTGGAAGAAGGGAGCCGAGATTTACATCTTCTCCGCCGAGATCTTTCACGAGAAATCCTGAATCCAACGCATAATGCCCAAACCGACCCAATGGACGAGATGAACGAGATCAACGAGATCAACCAAATCAACCAGATGAACCAGATCAACGAGATCGACGAGATGCACCGGGTATCGCATCATGAGCCGTAGCAGGCTGCTTTCAGGAATGCACGCCGTCATTCTGGCTGGTGGCTCGGGAACCCGGTTCTGGCCCTGGAGCCGGGAACTCTATCCCAAGCAGATGTTGGCCCTGCTGGGCCCCAATTCCCTCTTTCAGGAGACCCTTCTCCGCATCCAGGGGGCGATCTCCCCCGAACGGACCCTCATCGTCACCAACGAAAAGCATGCCCTGAATCTGAAGGAACAGGCCGCCTCCATTGGCCGGGGCTATCGTTTCCTCTTGGAGCCGGAGATGAAGAACACGGCCCCCGCCATCGGGCTCGCTGCTCTCTCTCTGGAGAAAGAGGACCCGGAAGCCATCATGGCCGCCATGCCCGCCGACCACTTGGTCAGGAATCCCTCCCGATTCCTGGATCTCCTCCAGGTGGCGACCGGACCCGCCCGAAGGGACTTTTTGGTCACCTTCGGCATTAAGCCTACCCGGCCGGAGACCGGGTTCGGCTACCTCAAGGCCAGCCTTCCCTGGTCCGGCTTTGATCATTCTCCGCAGAGGGTCCTTCAGGTGGAGAGGTTCGTGGAGAAGCCAGACTCGGATTCCGCCCAGGCCTATATGGCCAGTGGCGATTTCTACTGGAACAGCGGAATCTTCGTCTGGAAGGCCTCAACGATCCTGAAGGAGATCGAGGCACACCTCCCCCCCCTCTACCGTCGCCTCCAGCAGATCAGGCCCTCTCTGGGAACTCCGGGGGAAAAGGAGGCCATTGCGGATGCCTATGGACAGATGGAGGCCATCTCCATCGATTATGGCGTGATGGAGAAATCCAAGACCGTGGCCCTGATCGAAGCCGATATGGGATGGCACGATGTGGGATCCTGGAATGCTTTGGATGAGGTCTGCCCCAAGGATGCCTCGGGTAACATCAAGTCGGGAAACCTCCTGGATCTGGACT
>Ga0315314_1003139_pt1 | contig 13170 bp, 10 predicted proteins | sample TDP9_MG_FD_203631 | JGI IMG/M metagenome (GOLD analysis project Ga0315314, IMG submission 203631) | Freshwater sediment microbial communities from Lake Towuti, South Sulawesi, Indonesia - TDP9 | ecosystem: Environmental > Aquatic > Freshwater > Lake > Sediment | place: Indonesia: South Sulawesi...
CATCTTAATAACGTCATCGGGAAAGGCGTGTACCAAAACCGGCACGTTTAGATCGGCCCAACGCAAAGTGTTGGCCACAGCGCGCTCATCCCCGAAGTTGGGCAAGGTGACCAGCACGCCATCGATCGCCTCTCTGTGTTCTTTGAACAGGGCCGCACACTTTTCAGCGTCCTCCAATGTCTCCACCGAGCCGAAGGTCGTATCCTCCGGGCCCAGCACCACCGGCCTAACCCCTTCCTCCTTGAGGACTCTTAGGATCTCCTCCCGCCCACTCTTGCAGAGGTGATCGGGGAAGAAACCGCGGTTGCCCACGATCACGCCCAAGGTTGCTTTCTCCATCATACCCTCCTCTCAATCTACTTAGTAATTGGAAAGAGCCGTTGGCCGAAACCCTATTCGTGCTCTAAAGGACAAAACCGGTCAGAGTAGCGATCTCTGCCCTCAGGGTGAGAGGTTGCTCTTCAGGGACCGCCCAGGTGAGAGAGCTCCCCAAACCCTCTCCAGGCTGCAGGGTTGAGATCTCTAAATCGCCGCCAGTGAGTAGAAGTTTACCCACAAGAGGCTTGTAATGCAAGGGTAGCCTTCCAAAAGTGTAAGCCGTGTCTTCCTTCCTGTCAGCCGCCAAGAGGAGCAAATCGTGGTCGAGATTCTCGTTGGGGAAATGAGGTTTTTGATGAGAAAACCCCTGACGATTTCCCGGGGGTGAGAGTTTGCTCATTCTTGCTTCGATCCGACGTGAATAGCCAAGCACGGCTAGTGCTGTAGCCTGACTTGCATCTCGGATTCGAGTCCCTTCCCAGGACAGTGGGGCGTCAAGCGTACCTCCGGCACGCTGGTTGCGTGCGAAATCCAGCGCTTTGCTCGGTGAGGAGATAGTAGTCGTAGGTCATACAAGAGAGGTAAACGAGGCGAAGTCACCACCGATCACAACAACTTATCGAGCAATTCCGCCATCTCTATGTCACCACCGGCAGGTGGCGACCAGTCCACATGAACGACCTCCACTCCCTGATCTTGAAGGCTCTCAGCAAACTCACGCACGCCGAGGTTAATGATCACTGGCCCATTCTGGAGCAATTCTTCAAGTTTAGTCTCCATGGGTTTCCTCACGCTTGTAGGCTCAGCGCCAGGGTCCCGCTGAAGAGGGCAGCCTGGGCGCTGCTCGGCAGAACCACGACCCCTGCCTCTTCCAGGGCCCTGGTCTGCTCCTGGAGGTTCTGTGGATCACCCTCTGTGCCGCACACGGAGGCAACGACGCTGAGGAAGCCGCCGCGCTGACTTGCGCTGCGCTTGGCCATTGCTATGGTCTCCAGTAGGTCGCCAACGGGGTCAGGGGAAGCGTTGTAGCCGAGGATGAAATCCAATAAGAGAACTGCCACCTGCGGGTCCCGGGCCTCCGCCAGAATCCGTTCGCGGCGCAGCGTCGCGTCCATCATCGGGTGAGGCTGGCCTTGAGTGAAAATGTCAGCGCCCATGTCGACGAGCGTGTGCTGCACACTCCGTGAGGGATCCTTTAGCGAGAGCATCCCATCCAACGGCGCATTTGAATGGACTACCAAGCCTGCGTCCCGCATTACTTGTTGAGCCTGATAACAGAATGTCCCACCGGCGAAGATGCCGCGGATGTATTTCTGCTCTGAAGCCATGCCGGCCCGTTCTCTGGCGACAAGCGCCTGAAGTTCTTGAGAGCCTACGCCGGTGCGCACAGCTGGCTTGCGAGTGGCCATCTGAGTCGCCAGTGCGGTCGCCTCATCAAGGGTGCGTGCTGTCGCAAAGCGGATAGCCATGTCGGAAGGATATTTGCGAATTCCGAGGAAGCAAGTGAGGACTGGCTTGTTGCAGCGGTTGAGCCTCTCCACCAGAAGGCCAAGCGTTTTCGCGCCGGGTGGCTTGGACACCAATGCAATCACTTCCGTATGGGGGTCAGCCTCAAGTGCCTCCAGGGCACTAAGGGTAGAGATGCCACCTATGGCGTCGGAAAGATCCCTGCTGCCTGCGCCGATGGCGTGGGAGATGCCTGAGCCGCCTCGGTGAACAAGCGTGGTGAACTCCTGAAGGCCGGTGCCCGTGGCACCAATCACCCCGATCGGCCCTCGCCGAACAACATTGGAGAAGCCAATACCTACGCCGGCGATGATGGCAGTGCCGCAATCGGGCCCCATGACAATTAGTCCCTGCTCTCGCGCGTACTGTTTGAGGGAGAGTTCGTCCTCCACCGGCACGTTGCTGCTGAATACGAAGGCATTTAACCCACGCTCGAGAGCCTTGTGGGCCTCACTCGCGGCATAATCGCCAGGAACGGAAATGACAACTAGGTTGGCAGTGGGCTGGCGTAGCAGTGCCTGATCCAAAGTGTGCGAAACTGACTCGTCGAGACCGCTTGGCTTACGAAGAAGCCAAGCGTCCACGTTGTCCAGAATCGCATTGACTGAGGATAGGGTCTTTCCTTTAAGCGCAATAATCAGGTCGTTGGGACCCGCGGACAAGATCTCCGCATCTTCGAACCCCATCCCGACCAGCAAGCGTTTGTTCTTCTCCGTCCCCATAAGCGCTGCGGCCTGCTCGATCCCCGGTTCTTCCGATAGGCGCTTGGCAACTTGCATCAGAAAGACCGAATCAAAGTATTGATTTCTCTTGATAGTATATCCTGTGGTCATAAATCCTCTCCGCTCTACCCGATTCAAGAAAAAAGGGCTCTTTGACATCCATCAACTCTATGGCCCATGGTCAATTCAGGCCATACTTTTCAGCAAATCTGATCAGGGCTTTCTTGAAGCACTCCAATGGAGGGCGAACAAGTCCGGCTCCGATGATGGGATGGCCAGGGTGCTTATGGGCTAGGGCAGTATCAATCACGGGGAGGATGTTCGTCTGAACCACCTTTCGTACATCGATCCCGACTGCCGTGCCCTCGAAGCCCAGCGCTGGAATGCGGAAGTCCGGACTCGTCGTAACGGTGATTTGCCGCATCTCTCGACTGTAGAACAGTGCCTCTTCTGGCGTGCCGCCCACAAGGCTCAGGATGCCTGGAGCCCCGCCGAGGGCAAAGCCGCCCCAGCCCACGGTTTCGGTGATCGCCGAGTCGCCCATGTCCAGTCCGGCGTCCTCCTCACCATAGCCGGGCAGGAAGAGGCCGTTGACGGGCGGGGCCAGGGCGGTAAACCACTCGTCTCCCAAGCCACTTACCTGGATGCCGAACTCTGTCCCGTTGCGAGCCATGGCGGTGACGACGGTGCTGTATTCAATCCCTCTGGCTGGATCGGCGGTTGCCTTGGCTGAGGCCATGGAGAGCCCGAGGAAGAATAGATCGTGACCAGCCAAGTACTTCAGGGTGCTCATGAGGACGTCCCTGGGCACACCGGCCTCTATCATGGGAAGAGCCATGGCATTAGCAAACAGACTGGAGGCGGCGTTGGGACGGTTATGGAGTTCATCGCCCATCTGTAGGGCACGGGCGATAATCGGCTTGAGGCTGAGTCCCGCTACTTGACGCAGGCCGGCGCGTAAGGATGGGGCCCAGATATCCCGCCAACGAACCAACTCCTGCAAGGCCTCCTGGCTGTAATCGCCAAACTGTTGACGACCCTCAACTTGCCGACAAAAGGCTCGATTCCCGAAGGCCTTGTTCTCGACGACGAAGACCCACATCGATGGTGTAATCGTCCCCGCCATGGGGCCCACGGCCTGGTGGCGATGATTGGGCTCGAAGGTGATAGCCCCGTCTTCTACTATCTTGATCGCCTCCTCTTTGTTCTTGGCCCAACCTTCGAAGAGTAGCATTCCGATCACGGCACCCTTCTGGGCACCGCACATATGCTGCCAGTCAACTGGAGGGCCGGAATGCAGCACCACCCTATCTTTCAAGCCCGGGATCACCTCGCCTGCCGGTGCAACGTCGACCAACACAGGGTCGGCTGCCATCATGCGATATACAGCCTCGGCATTGGCCGCCTCAATCTCGTGCTTGATCTCCTTAGTCATCGATGTCCTCCTCAATAGCGGGGCATGGTTAAGCGCAGGGGATCTGCTCCAATCATGCGCTTCCCCTCGCCGAAGTTTCAAGTTTCAGTTACACGTTTGCTTCTGTCAACAGCATTCCAGTCAGCGCCCCGGCCAGCATATCCCAGCCGGAGGTGTGACCAATGCCAGTGAGCCGATACGCACAACTCACGAGATGCTCTACTGTCCCCGCCTGCAAGAGCGAGTTGACCAAATCGTGAAGCGGTTCTGGGCCATGGCCATGGGCGAGATCGGAAAGGATGGTATCGCTGATACGATTGGTGAGCGCGCGCGCTTGGTGCAGGAAGTCCAGAACAGGCCCTGCGCCCCAACTGAATTCAGTTGGGTAGGCAGCCTTCAGACAGTAAGCAGTAAAGAGCAGCCCACCCAGATAATCATCCCCGGAAGGAGTGAGCCCCGGGCCCAGGCCGACCAGCCTCAGGCCTGACTGCGCGATCCAAGCCATATCCCGCGCCCGACAGGCTTCCACCAACTCCAACATCACAGGCGATGCTTGGTCGATCAAGGCAGCCTCCGAGGAGGAGACTGGGCAGCCATCACCGTTCCACGCAGCCCCGGCAATCAGTCCTATGGCGCCACCCAGCCCCTTAGGACCGGGAAGGCACTGGAGTTCCGTAAGGATCTCCCGAAAGCAGCCATTGACGGCCCCCAAGGGCAAGAGTCGTTCGGGATCAAAGGTGCGCGGTATCCAGCTATCTGCGTTCGCCAGGTCGATTGCAATGACATCCCCGATCAGGAGGGAATTGCCAAGCACTGTAAAATCCATCCCTGTTTCCAGCGTGCAGGGGTAGAAGGTTATTTGAAGGCAGCGGCGGTGCATAGGGGTATTCTCTGTCGCCAGCCAGAATAGTTCTTCCTGCGTGCTGGACAGATAGGCTACATTCGAGAACACGGCCAGGACTTGCCCGCTTAGACCTGGGGTGAGTAGCCTGTGAGCGGCTTTGCCCATCTGCTCGATGTAGAACGGGTGAATAATAGTAGCAGTTTTCATCCTTTTGCCAGTTGGAGCATCGGCAGGATTTCTCCTGCCGAATGCCCCAAAAGAGTTTGTGCAATCTTACTTGGGCTGGCCAATCACCCCCTTAACGAACCAGTCCACGTTCCCCATCTCTTCATCAGAGAGGGTTTCTCCTTCTGCAACACGGACCGTGCCGTCCTGATCTACGATGGGGCCTGCAAAGACCACCAGCTGGCCAGCGTTCAAGTCCGCCAATAGCTGGTTGACTTTGGTCTTCACATCATCGGGCACTTTCGGGCCAAAGGGCGCGAGCGCCATGCAGCCTTCGCCGATGCTGCAGCGGATGAACTTAGGCTCCCAGGTGCCATCGATCACCGACTGGGCCATCCAGGTCATAATACCTCCAAAGGTGAAGCCTGTGCCCGTGATCCAGTACTCAGGGGCGAACTTTTGCGCTGCCAGTGACTGGAAGCCAATGGAATAGACACCGCGCGCTTCGGCGGTTTGAATGACCGTGCCTGGCGCGTCGACGTGCATGGTGATCACATCAACGCCCTGGTTGATGAGAGCATCCGTAGCCGCCGCCTCCTTGGCGCGGTCCGACCAGCTGCCGGTGAACGTGACAATGGTCTCAGCATCAGGGTTCACGGACTGCGCGCCGAGTTCGAAGGCGTTGACAAAAGTCAATGTCCAGCCTAAGGGCATGGCAGCCACGAAGCCCAACTTGTTGGAGTTGGTCATCTTACCTGCGGCCACACCCAGGAGATACCATGTGTCGGGAACTTTGGCATAGAAGTTGGCGAAATTATCAGCCATCATCCAGCCGCCAGCATGTTCAAAAACAACGTCCGGATGCTTTTGGGCAACATTCATGGCATACTCCTGGTGACCGAAGCTGGTGGCGAAGATCAACTTGGCGCCTTCCTGGATCATGGTTTCCATGGTTGTCTCTGCCGCAGGCCCCTCATAGACGTTCTCGGCCTCGAGGATCTTGACGCAGGGGATGTTCTTTTTAACCTCCATCAGGCTATCGTGCATGGCCTGGTTGTACCCGGCATCATTAACCGAGCCGACGTAGAGCGCACCAATGATCAAGCAAGGCGCGACCTCCGTTGGCACTGCGGTAGGAGTGGCGGTTGGCAGTGCAGTGGGGGTGGCGGTTGGTTCGGGGGTGGGAGTAGCTGCCGGAGCGCAAGAGGACAGCAGGATTGCGGCGCAGGTCACGACGCCGAGGATGGAATACAATAACTTGCCTTTCATTTTTCTTCTCCTTTCCTAACTATCGAGAAACGAACCAGACGCATGCAGTGAGGTGATGGTCTTGCCGGTAAACACCTCCTTTCTTTTCACAACCGGTTGAATCCGCACTTTCTACTATTCAGTACCCTGATATACCCTTCCCAAACTGGCTGGTGCAGCATGTTTGCGCGTGCCGCCCCAGGCAATGAGCACGAGAACCGTTAGAATGTAGGGCAGTGTATCCAGTAGGAAGGGGGAGATGGCAATGCCACTGGCCTGCAAGAGGAGCTGGAATGCCACTGCACCGCCGAAGAGCAAGGCGCCGGCAATGGCGCGAATAGGATGCCATTTGGAAAAGATGACCAAAGCCACAGCAATGAAGCCACGCCCAGCGGTCATGAATTCAGCCCAGGTCATTGTCCAAGCGATGGACAAATGTGCAGCCCCCAGACCAGCCAGGAGACCACCAAAGAAGAGCGCCTGATACTGGATCAACTGTGGGCTGCAGCCCGCAGCGAAGGCTGTGTTGGCATTTTCGCCGACGGCGCGCAACCTGAGACCCCAGCGCGTGTGAAACAAGAGCCACCAGATTAGAATGGCTATGGGGACGACCAGGTAGATCAGCATATCGAATTTGAATTGGGGAGTGTTTAACATCGGAATGCTAGAGAGGCCCGGCAGAATGAATCGGGGCAGACCATCAATCCGCGCTCCTACGTACGGCTTGCCGATCAAGGCGCTCAGACCAAAACCAAAGAACATGACCGCCAGCCCACTCGCCAATTGGTTGGCGCGACGCGTAATGACCAGAAAGCCAAACAAAAGATTCATCAAGCCACCGGCCAGCGTGGCTGCAAGCACGCCCAAATAAGGGTTCCCAGTTTGTGAAGTGACAGCAAAGCCTGCTGAAGCGCTGACCAGCAGCACCCCTTCGAGGCCAAGGTTAACGATGCCAGCCCGCTCATCAATGGTTTCGCCTAAAGTTGTATAGAGCAAGGATGTGCCGGAAAAGATGGCACTGGATATGACACCGAGGATAGATAAAAGACTCATGCTTTCTTTTCCTTCAAGAAGGATGGGCGTGCAAGGACAACAAACAACGTGATAGCCAGGAGAATATTGACCACGGCAAAAGGCAGCCCCTGATTGATCTGCAAGATATCTCCTCCGGACGTTATAAGGGCGATCACAAAGGACATTACTAGGATACCAATGGGATTACCACCGGAGAGCCAGCTGATTAGGAAACCCAAATAACCAAATCCCGGGGAGAATCCCGGTCTGAGCCTGCCATGGAGGCCAGAGATCTCTGACATACCCGCCAGACCAGCGAGGGCACCACCAAGACACATGACCACGATGATATATGTCGTCAATGGGATGCCATTTCGACATGCCGCCTGGGGATTGCCGCCGATAGCACGGATTTCCAGTCCCCAGCGGGTGTATGTCATGACATACCAGTACCAGACCAACAGCACTAAAGCAATGACCAATCCGAGATGCACACGCGTGCCCCAAAAGGTTGGCAAGCGAGCTGCGGGGACAAAATCGACCGTCTGCGGGTAAAGCGCATTGCCGGGCGAACGCCAGGGACCGTAGATGAAAAACGTAACCACAGAGGGTGCCACATAGTTCATCAACAGGGTAGTGATGGTTTCATTGACCAAACCGCGCGCTCGCAAAAAAGCCGGGATAAACGCCCACAAGCTGCCACCGATCATACCCAACAGCATCATGAGAGGTAGAAGGACCCATGGGGGTAACGGGGTGAAGGTGAGAGCACCCCATGTCGCCAGCCAAGCGCCCATGTAGAGCTGGCCCTCGCCGCCGACGTTGATCAGCCCAACGCGAGAAGGCAGGGCCACAGCGATGGCGGCGAAGATGAGGGGGATCATTTTGACGATAACTTCGGAAAAGCCGTAAGTTGACCGCAAGGTGGATGAAAAAGTGTCTTTAATTGCCAAAACAGGATCTTTACCGGCGATCAGTAGAATCACGCCGAATAATACGAACGCCACCAGGAAAATAATCAGGTAACGAACAACTACCCACAGGGTGCTGATAAGCAAGGAGGTTCGGAAAGGTGTATCAATATTTTGAGACACGTTGAACCTCGGATCCGGTCATGAGGTGACCAACGTCGTAGATATTCGTTTCTTCGGGCTTGAAGGTCCCCACGATTTTCCCACCATAAAGGACGATCAGTCGATCGCTAAGTGTAAACAGCTCTTCGAGATCTTCCGAGATGAGCAGCACACCTGCGCCGCTTTCGCGCGCCCGGATCAGTGCCTGACGGGCAGCGATGGCGCTCTGCACATCCAGACCACGCGTGAGGTAAGAGGCAATGATCAGGTGCGGGTTATGGCTCATTTCCCGGACAATGACCATGCGCTGTAGATTCCCGCCCGAAAGCGACCTGGCAGGTACGTACAAGGAGAAAGAATACCCCAGCTTTTCTAACGTATCTTCGACATCAGTTTTAACGGCCTGCCAATCCATCGCCAGTCCCCCCAGGCGGGCGTAGCGCCGGGCGTCGGTCAGTGCCATGTTTTCCAGCACGGTCATAAAGGGTACAGCAGCCATCGTCAATGGATTTTCCGGGACAAAGCTCACTCCGCTTTTGCGAACTTCTTGAATGGAGCGGTTGGTGTAATCTTGGCCAAACAAGAATTTGGTTCCCCTCACGCACTTGACCAATCCGAGGACGACATCGCCTAGCTCCTTCTGCCCGTTCCCCGAGACCCCAGCAACGCCGACGATCTCCCCAGGGTAGATCTTCAAGTCGATCGCTTTCAAACTGGTTTCCGCGCCTTCGCCGCGCGTCTCCACCCCGCGCAGTTCCAACAGAGGCGGCACCGATTCGTCTAGGGCCGATTTCTGGCTAATCTGCAGGATGGATAACTCTTTCTCGAACATCAGCGACACCAGTTTATCTTCACTGGCCTTGGATCGCGGCAGAGAGCCGGCAACGCGGCCGCCGCGCAGCACCGTGATGCGGTCAGCGCATTCCAGCACCTCTTTTATTTTGTGGGTGATCAGGATGATGGCATAGCCATCCTTGCGCAGGCTGTCTAACACACGGAACAAGGCTTTCACTTCGTGCGGAGCGAGTACACGCGTGGGCTCATCCAGGATCAGTATACGTGCATCCGAAAGCAGTAGTTTTAGAATTTCAACCTTTTGCTGTTCGCCAATCGAGAGTTGAGAAACCATCGCTTGCGGATTGACTTGCAGGTTGTAGCGCTCCGAGAGTGCGTTTATGCGGTGGTAGATCCCTTTGATATCCAATACGGCTTTGAGGTCGGGAAGGAACAGGGCGATGTTTTCTGTCACGCTAAAGGCTGGGATAAGGGTGAATTCCTGAAAAAGCATACCGATACGCAGGTCACGGGCATCGTGTGGCGAGCGAATAGAAACAGGCTCACCATTCAACAGAATCTGGCCGGAATCCGCCTGGTAAAAGCCGTAGAGGATCTTCACCAGTGTGCTCTTCCCCGCACCGTTCTCACCAAGTAAGCCATGGACTTCGCCGGCGTAGATATCCAGATCTACGTTGTCGTTGGCGAGCACGTTCGGAAAAGCCTTGGTGACCCCTCGCAACGCGATCAAGGGTTCAGCGCCGACAGTGGATTCCCTGGCGATTGAGCTCAGGGCTAGGGAGTTGTCCACCACCTTAGCCTTCCCCTTTCAGCCACAGTTGAAGGCGCACCGCCGGCAAGCCTAATCGCACCAAGACCATTCTTACCGATATGGTAAACACGACCACATCTCCTAGACCACTTCTCATTAATAGTATAACTAGTCTGACCGAACCCTGTGAATATGAAGCCTCACCAAATCGCCCGGCGTGATTTGTTGGTTGTTGACAACAAGATTTGACTGTATCTGACAAACAATCATAAGGCCATGCGCCGTCACACAGTCGTATGGGGGGAGGTATACGCGTGTAAAACACGATCATGTATGGCGAATCTGCCCAACCCAGCTCGCACATATGCCGTCGGCCGCGCAGCCAGATGCCGAAATATCCCCTCCAGGGGTGATCGTGGTACTACCACAGGTGGGGTGCTAGAGGGAAATCCCAGCCTCAGACTTACTGTATAAGGGGATGCATAGGGATGGCTCAGGGGGAAGGTAGGTTCCTATTTAGGGTGAGAACGAGCAACGAGAGGATAGAGCTGCAAGGCGACCTCGATTGTCAAGCGCTGCTGTGGGTTGTCTAGGGCGTCGCCAAGGATTTCCTTGATACGGTCAAGACGATAGCGGAGGGTGTTGTAATGAATATATAGCGTCTTTGCCGCTTTGGCCGAGTTTTGGTTTTGTTCCAAGAAGGCCCGCAAGGTCTTGACCAGCTCCGTTCCGTTTTCGCGATCGTGGTCAAGCAGGGGCCCGATCGTATCCAGACAGAAGCGCTCGAGGCTGGCAGGAGATTCGGCCAGGGAGACGACACGAAATAATCCCAAGTCCTCATAATGCGTGACCACGCCGGAGTACCTCTCATGAAATGTCCGCCCTATCTCAAGACTTTGCTTGGCGCATTCGTATGCTTGGCGGAACTCAGCCAAATCGAAGACAGGCTTGCTGAGCCCCATGGACACGGTGTAGGGATCGTTCTCTGCCCCGATGCGTTCGCACACTTTACGCAGTTCTTGAACCAGGAAAGCCTTGGCTCCCGAGAGCCGATTGGGCTGAAGTGGAAAGAAGACCACCAATCGCGGACCCTGATGCCAGAAAGCGGCTTGGGGCTCGATGACCCGAATGTACCGCTTAGCGAGATGGAGGCTTGAATCAATGTTGTTCTGTTCGATGCTTTCCGCCTTGGTCAGGAGCGTTCCCGAAGGCAGGTCAGGTCCGACCAGAATGACGATGAAGGGCGGATTGAGCCGGCTACCCAGTTCACGCGAGAGATCGATGGCCCGTTCGCGAGCAGCGGCGTGATCCGAAAGCAGCCCTTCGAGGATTTCGTTCCGAAATCGCTGCTTCACCTGGTCAATGGAGCGCATCTCCATCATCTTGAGCGCAGCCACCGTGGACCCGTGCTCGATGGCTATCAAATCAGTGGACTGGAGGGGGTAGGACAACGTCCCCCAAATAATAATCTCGCCCAGGGTCATCGCACTGACTGTTACCGGACAGACAATGTAATCGATAGGACCCTCCGGCCCTCCAATCCTCATGCGCTTGGCCTGGTTTCCGGGTAACTCCTCTACCAACTCAGGCTTGTACAGTTCGTTCAGATAGCTGTCTCCAGTGCTGTCAGCCTTTATGAACCTCCTTGCCACTTGGTTGTGGGCGATAAGGAAGCTGCTGCCTAACACCCTCCCAAACCGGTCAACGATCGAGACCGGACGTTCGACCACTTGGGCGATCACCTGGGCGATGTCGGAATAGCCCCCGCCGGCCAGCACCAAATCGATGAACTGATGAAGGATCCTCTCCGATTGAAGTAGCTCGTTTGCCTGGAGCTGCAGGATCTTGCTTGTAAGTGGTTGGATAATATCGATGAATGAGACTTTCGGAGGCAATTCGATGAGCGGGAACCCCAACCTGTTAGCCGCTTCCAGCATGCATTCGGGTAACTCGTCGATGTAGCCCAGGGGCGTGACTGCCAGTCCCGCCAGACCCTTCTCGGCGAGCCGAGGCACAAGCGTTTCGATGGCAGCCGCATCGTCCCGCAATGGGTACATCGTGGTCACTAGAAGTTCGCCGGGATGAACCCAGTCCAGAATGTCCGGCACCTCCATTACGTTCACGGATTGGACCACATTGTCGAGTCCCCGCTCACCTGCCACGACGCGGGACTTTCTTAGGGGTTCGAGCATACTCAGTGCTTCACGAAGCGTCAGCGGCATCCTTGTCACTCCAAAGTGCCTTCAGGCCATCATTCCGTTTGCTTATTTTTAATTATATCATGTCACGGGAGAAAGGCCAAGCAGGAGCGGGCATAAGTGGTTGTATCCATCACCCAGCACCTGGCTCTCCCGGCGAAAAGTCTGTTCGCTCCCCTGTTCCAGTGTCTTGCTACCACTCCCTCTGTCCTCTTGTGAGCCTTGAGAGGCCCGAGGGGCCACACAGGCTTGTGGGGCGGGTACCTTGATAGAGGCAAACGTTAGGCTGTAGCCAGCTCACGGCCCAAGGGGTGAATACAAGACAGTCGCTTCGAGCAAGCCGCTGCAAATGGAGGTGTCTGATATCCCTCTAAGACGCGATTGCTCGGAAACCCTCCGAAAGCCCCACACTATGGACCAGGATGCCGTTGGAGCCAAGTCCCAGCGGATTTCCGTCAGGTTCCACGAGATCGATTCGCGACAATATCCACAGCGACAGGGGCTCATCGCGCCGGTAGGCATTAAGTTCGCGGGAAAGATCAGGGTGGTCTTGGCGCTACCGGCGGTGACTAGCCCCTCCTCTCTGTACCTTCGGAAGTCAACATTCGATGGACAGCAGCTATACCGGCGCTGGCCGTCCCGGTACAACCTCCTCAGGTGAAATAACCTTCAGCGAGCAAATGTTTGACCGCCTTCTTGTACATTGGCATCTGCAAGCATCATCCCTGAATCTTCCTCCCTTGTGAAACTCCTCCATCTCGTGTCGGGGGTTAGCCTCGACGCACTGTGAAGTGCTTCTGAATAGAGATGTATCTAACCGACATATTTCGAGTGCCTACAATCACCCTCCCCTACATCCAGCACAACCCGAAAAATCGCGGGTTCACACGCGTCTAAAATGGTCGAGATATGTTCCGAATTCTGCTTGATATGGGTTCCAGCGAGATAGAAGTCGCTGTTGATCGATGTAGAGAATGCGCCGACCAACGAAAAAGGTCCAACAGTGCACCCAGGAAGGCCCAAAGGTTAAGGGAATGGCTCTGCAAGCGCTGTTATCTGGGTTGACGGCATTTCAGTTTGGGAGTACACTGGCAGTAAGACAGGTAGAGTTCAAGCCCTGTC
>Ga0315314_1003140_pt1 | contig 13163 bp, 13 predicted proteins | sample TDP9_MG_FD_203631 | JGI IMG/M metagenome (GOLD analysis project Ga0315314, IMG submission 203631) | Freshwater sediment microbial communities from Lake Towuti, South Sulawesi, Indonesia - TDP9 | ecosystem: Environmental > Aquatic > Freshwater > Lake > Sediment | place: Indonesia: South Sulawesi...
AGATAGAAAAGCGCCGACTATGCCTGAGAGAACGTCGCCTGTGCCTCCGACAGTCATGCCCGCATTTCCCGTCCTATTCAGTTTCCATCTGGCTCCATCTGAGATCATGTCAACATGCGACTTGAGCAGGACAGTGCAGTTGACCTCACGTGCCAAACCACGAACGTCTTCTATTCGATTTTCCATCTCTCGGGATGGTTCTTTTCCTGAAACCGCTTTGAACTCGCCTGGGTGAGGGGTCAATACGGCGGACGTTTCGATCTTTCGTCGATACTGACCGAAAGCCTTGAGGGCATCTGCATCCAGCAGAACAGGAAGTTTCGAACGTTCAATCATGTCCAGAAGTTCCTTTATGGCTGAAAACGTGTCCTTGTGGATTCCAAGACCCGGCCCGACAACGACTCCACTGACCTTCTCAAGCCAGATCTTGATCTCATCGAGGTTTTCTGAGGCAAGGTGATCTCCCTCCAGCTTGATCGTTATGAGGTTCGGTGAGAAGGATGAGATGATTCTTGCGGTTTTCTCCGGCGCTGCGACATACGCCAGGTCGACTCCGGTCCTGAGAGCAGCCAACGCCACATAGCTCGGGGCGCCAGTGTATATCTCGCTTCCACCTACGACCAGAAGTCTCCCGAAGTCTCCCTTATGTGATTCAGGAGGACGACCTTGCGTAACAAGACTCACATCTCCTGGGCCAGTGAACAACTCAGCCTCTGAGGGAATCCCAACGGGCGCAACTTTCAGTTCACCGACATATTTCTTCGCTCTCGCCAATCCAGTTTTCTCTCTGTGGAAGGTGATCGTAAGATCTGCCTTGACGGCTTCGCCCTCAGTCTCGCCGGAATCTGCGTCAACTCCTGTTGGAATGTCCACAGCCACTTTGAAGCTCTTGGACTCATTGATCGCCTTGACGGCTTGGAGGACCGGAGGTCTGGGTGCTCCTTTCGCTCCTATTCCCAGAAGAGCGTCCACCGTAACCTCACAATCTTCAACCCCGAGGAGAGAAGAATCGTATGCTACGCGCAGATGCACGGATCTCTGCATCTCTTTGATGGCTTGCCAGTTGACTGTGACGACTTCGTCCCTAATGTCGCTCTCTTTTCCAACAAGGACCAGTGACAGGTGGTAACCGAGTGACGCCAGATGCCTCGCTGCAACCATGCCATCGCCTCCATTCTTCCCTGTCCCGCAGTAAACGACGATCCTAGATGGAGGATTGAATCGAGAGGTTATCTCTGACGCCACTGCTCGGCCAGCGTTCTCCATCAACTGCAGGGTTGAAACACTAAGATACTCACTGTTAAGCTCAATCGCCCTCATCTCTTTTGCAGATATTCGTTCCTTCCTTGTACTCATCGCCTCCGTCACCTCGGGAACACGGCACATAGAATAGCCCTAAAGGTCTCGCTACCGATTGGATAAGGATTCCGTACTCAAACGCCAAATGCGAATCTGATGATGCCGAAGATGGTGTAGAAGAGAATGTCACCTAGGACCAGTGAGGCAACGAAGCCGAATGAGATGAAAACTAGCATGGGTAGCCCGGGGGTTACCCACACGGTGCCCGGAACCAATCCCGTTGAGGCATACTTCTCAAGACGGCCTACCACAGAGTCCCTATCTGCTTCAGCCCCTACGAAGAGCCTCATCTTCCTCAGAGGCGTGCCACCACCCTCTTCCACATCCTCAATTGGAATCAGGTGAATCCCCTGCTTGAGCTCAGCAAGTTCAACTCTATAGCCAGAGAAGACGATCAGAAGCTTCTTCAAGAAATGCTCCTTCTCGAACCCCTGAAAAAAGGGCTCTCTGGTGTGAAGCTTCCACCCAAGATTCTTGGCAACCACGTAGAGAATACTTAGAAGCGACATGAGAAAGCCGTTCGTGAGAACAACAATCGGAAAAAACGGATGAAAGTACCAAAGGACCGGGTGAAACATATCAGGGAAAAGAGGTAGAGCCACGCCAAGGCAGATCATGGCCTTTGCATCGGCTCCACCGAAGAATCCAATCTCAAAAATCGCCAGTGATACTACGATTGAAAGGGATATTGAAGTCACGTACAGAAGGAGCAGACCCAATGAGACGTAAATCCTGACGGCTGTGATGACGACGGCTATGGGAAGAGACACTGCCCAGAGCTTGTTAGAAACCTCACGCGTCTTCAAATCGCTCCACGACCCTAGCATCAGAAACGCGAGGCAGACCGCAACCGACAACGAGTCCAGGTAAGGGATCACCACACAACGACCTCATTGAAGGTGCGCTAAACCTCTCTTAAGGCTAGTCGTCCACGAAGGCTCGTCCACGGAATCCGTTCACAGCCTCAATCAAGCAAGGAGAACCTGGATGGTGAGGCTAATATGGATGTGTGCGACAAGAATGGGACCGAAGTACATTGACATCAGAGGCCAAGAGATCCGCATCCCTTGAAGTTGCTGTTTCCGCAACCTGCGCAGTCCTGTACGCCATAGGATCCTATCTCACCGCATTCATATCGTCTCCTTGGGGATCGGGCCAGTTTAGACCGGCTGTTGTGATCCCGGCGGTGTTCTCCACCCTATTCGGGCCACTAGTTGGCGGCTTGGGTGCAGCCGTAGGAACGTTGATTGTTGATTCAGCAAAGTACGGGCAGATCTATGTTCGTAGCCTCGTGGCGGCAGTTCCCGGTAACTTCGTGGGATTCTACCTGTTCGGATGGTTTATGAAGAGGAAATTCAGTTGGGAAAACTTCATCAAGGCTTCACAGGTCACCCTTCTCGTCTCGAACGCAATTGTCGCATTTCTGTATGTCTATTTCCGGACCTTTGTAGAGGCTTCCTATCCCGTTGCATTCAGAGATGCTTGGATACATGTATCACTAGGCCTGATCGCATGGTGGTATGTCACAATGCTTCCGTTCGTATTGCTCCTAGGGCCTCCATTGATCCGAGCAACTGCCTCAGCATTCCCCGGAGTCGTTTCTGAAGATGTAAAGTCCTCAACTATGAGGAGTGAAGTCCCTAGGAGAAGTTTCTCTTTGGCTATGATCCTTCCAGGCTCGCTCATGTTACTGATCGGGGCCTGGGTAACGCTTACTGATCCGAGCCAATTGCAGGCGCTGAAACTCGCATATGGAGGGGCTTACAACGTCATACTTGCAGGGATGCAGGTAATGTTCCTAGGCAGCGGAGCAATTCTTCTAGTCCTTGGCATGGTTGTTCTTGTAACTGGAAAGCTCATCGCAAGGGCCAAGTGAGACCGAGAGAATTCAGCAAGGGCACAGACTGGTAATCCAAAGTTTTTTTACCTCCTATGATTCTAAACTATCGCCCAAGGAGGACTCTGGATAGTGCCCGCGGCATTTGTTCTGATAAATGCTGAAATCGGCTCTGAAGATGAAGTTTTGAAGGAACTCAGAAAGATGGACAATGTCAAGGAGGCCTATGTCGTCTACGGAGTCTATGACATCGTAGCCAAGGTCGAAGCAGAGACAATGGACAAACTCAAGGAAGTCGTGACCTGGAAGGTGCGAAGGCTCAACAAGGTTAGATCAACCCTGACAATGATAGTCGTCGAAGGAAGCTAGGCTCACTCCTTTCTGTTCAGTCATTTATCCTAGAACTGCAGCCGAGACACTCAGGTGATCCTCGGCGATGAGTCCAGTGCTACACGTCGGCATTGATGATACAGACTCGCCGAGAATGGGATGCACCACCTACGTCGCAGCATTGCTTGTTGATGAACTGACGAAACTAGGCTGCACCTTCGTCGACTATCCGAATCTAGTGAGATTGAACCCGAACGTTCCATGGAAGACCAGAGGAAACGGAGCGGTCTGTCTAAGGTTCACGTGCGACGAGGAAAAGATCAGTTCAGCTATGAGGACCATCGTCGCGATAGTGAAGAGAAACTCTGACTTAGCTCATAAGAGAACGGACCCCGCCGTAGCATCTCTTAGAGGAGAGGTTCCAGCCGGGCTAACCGTGTTCTCGAAGAAGGTCATACGCAGCGTCGCCGCAGTCAGAGAGGCTGAAAAAACTGCAAGGAAGTTCAAGATCTCTTGCATATCACTTAAAGGAAGAAAGGGAATCATTGGAGCCATTGCTGCAATTGGAGAAACGTTGCAGGGCGACCACACGTATGAACTGATTGCGTACAGAACGCGGCAAACCAGGTCATCTCCACGAAAGGTTGACCCAGAATCAGTTTTGAGAATGGATAGAGAAACACGCCCGTTGACCTTCAACAATATCGATCCTGAAACGAGTAGGATCTTGGTAACTCCGCGGGGCAGAGACCCTATACTCTACGGAATCCGCGGGGAAAATCCAGACATTGTCCTTCGGGGTCACGGCATTGTCAAGGCAAATGAGGATGTAGAACGTTGGGTGATCTTCCGAACGAACCATGGAACCGACGATCACCTGTCTCAGGTCCAGAGTGTTGCGGAGGCTCTTCCACATCGACCGGCGGTCGTCACAGGCAAGGTTTCCACGATGCCCCACACGATCCCGGGTGGACACGTGATATTTGAGTTGCGTGACGGCTCGGGTGCTATCGATTGTGCAGCGTACGAGCCTACCGGAAGCTTCAGAGATGCCGTCAGAAAGCTAGTCGTTGGAGATCTGGTTGAGGCCTATGGAGGAATCAGAAAAGGAACCAAGAAGTATGGGCACACTTTGAACTTAGAGAAGATCAAAGTCATGGATCTAGCGCAAGACATACGATTTGAGAATCCTCGTTGCTCAAAGTGCGGCAAGAGAATGGAGTCCGCTGGGAGAAGACAAGGCTTCAGATGCCGAAAATGCAGAATAGAAGATACCACCGCCCGCAAGATCCCTATCGCTGTCGAGAGAGAGCTGGCTCTAGAAATGTACTTGCCTCCCCCTAGAGCGCACAGACACCTAACAAAGCCTATCACAAGATATGGAAGAGAGAAGAAAGGGCCAGGCTTGCCGCTCATAGAATCTTGGCATTGGCCATGAGTCACTGCCTCAAGTCTTGATCTCGGCGACCTTGCCTAGGAAGGAGAGTAGAGCCTCGATGGCTGTGTCATCGGATCTCGGTTCCGCCAGCAAACCAACTATCAGCATGGCCGCCTGGTTATGAAGTCGAGACAGTCCCAAGACCATGCTTGGAGCGGAAGGTAACGCTACATCTTTCAGAATCTGAGCGCCATGGCCGTGAGCCTTCCTGATCAGTTCTGGACTTGTAGCTGCCACTTGAACCCTTCTTTCTTCGCTTTCTCCCGCAACAATTCCATCAAGAATGTAGATCAGATGAACACCTAGGTTCTTTGAGAATTCCACGAGTTCATTGAACGTTGAGTAGTGGGCGTGGGGATCTTCCGAGGCAACTCGTGTCACTCCACTGAGAATCACGACATTCGGAACGGTTGACGAGGTCTCATGAAGAGTCCATCTGGGGAGCCTACAGAGGCCATTGTCATCAACAAAGGCCAGATCAGGAAACCACTCACTATAGTACTCGGCGAATCTCTTTGCACCAAGAGTCTTGACAAGCTTCTTCGCACATTGATATCCTAGATCGGTGTTCCCACGGAAACCCACGATCATTACCGGGTTCGAAAGCGAGGGAACATAGTGCTCATCGAAGAAGCCAGTCAAATGGAAGCGCGACCTACCGCTCTGTGGCATTCATCTCTCAATCCACTATGACTAGAATGAAAGCATATCGATACCTTGGCAATGCCCTAAGGATGCCTCACTTTGGTCTGTCGGGAGAAATCACATGTGGATGAGCAAAGATGGTAGCGGGGGGTGGACATTCGGGGCCCACAAGCCTTTCGAACCACCGTTTGAGCACTCAAACCTATTGAGCGTATCTCAGGGTTATGAGCCGTCCGCCTCTCGTCTGCGGGTTAAACCTGGCTACCCCACCCCGCTACTCGGGCCAGATAGCCAAGAGGTCATCCTCTTCGGTGACAGTTCTTAGCTATCGCGTCTGGAATGATGTTACGAATATTAAAACTAATCGTGACACTTGCCACTTGCGAGGATCGGAAGACTCCTCTTCTTTTGCATTCACCGGAAATGATGAGGCAGTTGGCTGAGGACGTGACCAAGCTAGAGAACGAACCTCTCTATCCCCACATCCCTTTCGGCAACTCCGAGCCTGCTGACCTTGATCGCTCTTCCCCCGTACAATTCAGCGTGTTTCTTCTTGGCGTATAGTGCTGCTACCATCCTTCCGACTGCATCTGCTTTCATTATTCCGCTTCCACTCAGACCGGCGGCCACGATTATTCCCGCTTCCTCGAATATGTACGGGTTAGCGTCCATGGTGTTCACGTCGTATTGTCCTGCCCACATATTTGTTGGAGTCACATCCTTGAAATGTGGAAAGTACTTCGACAGGATTGGATAGATGTTGTATGTGTAGTAGTCGCGCTCGGGCTGAGGATCCTCCTCGAACATGAAAGCCCTGCCCAACTCGTCGGCGGCCCCAACCCAAAAACCTCGCTCAGCGCGTTCAGGCCTCATCAATACTCCGGCTCGAGGCAAAATTGTGAAAGGCATAAGGCTATGCTCGTTGAAGCCCTTCGTTTCAAGCAGCGCTTCGATCTTGGGGCCCCGTAACGAGAAGATCTGCCTCTTCTTCGGCTTGATGCGAGAGTCAATCCCGACACTATCCAATAGCTTGCTGGTCCAGCGGCCTGTTGCGACAACCGTGGTCTCAGCGTACACGTTCCCGCCTTGAGTCTTGACACCGACGATTCTTTTATCCTGCCAGACTACAGGTTCACTTGGAATTCCTAGCTTCGTGGTTGGCTCAAGGAGCAGTGATTCAACCTTCGTGTTATACATGATTGATCCTCCAGCCTTTCGGAACTCTTGCTCGTAGAAGTTGACGATCAAGTCTGGGCTTACTGTGCCGCATTTGATCCCCTGCAAGCCTTTGAATATGCTTCCTAGCCCAAGTACACGCGCCTCTTCATCGCTCTCGGAGAAATCCATATTCATCCCTCCGATCATGTCGCGCAGATCCTCCTTCTCCCAAACCCTGACCCGAACACCTTCTCTCTTCACGGAGTCCAACAAGCCCTCAAGCCTCCTGAACTCCTCGTAGTTCAGAAGCCACAAGTATCCTACGAAGTCAAGGTCAAGATTGAACCCTAAGTCTTCTTGGACATGACTGTAGAAGTCGAGGCTAGTATCAGCGAGTAGTCGATTCACCTCAGAAGTGAAAACGTTCCTAACGGCACCGGCACTCTTCGCCGTGTCACCTTGACCGGCTGCAGCTGCCTTATCCAAGACCACAATCTTAAGGTCCGGGTTCTCTGACTTCAAGTGATAAGCACAAGAAAGGCCTATGATACCGGCTCCAACAATTACCACATCAAACCTCTGACTACTTTGCTTTGGTTCCGCAAGCAATCTGCCCACCGTGACAGATTATCAGTTGATATGCCTAAAGAACTTCTGTTGTTCTCTCAAAATTCAGGACCAAGAGCAACGCAATCACTAGCACGTCTTTTCCGTCGAGACCCCTTGCGAAACGGAAGCACTCTTGATCTTCCAACGCCCTATAACGTTAAGTTCAAAGATTGCAGACTCTAACCGCAAGAGAGATGTGCTCAACGTTGAGCAATTGTTGCAAGCTAAACAATGAGCGACAGTCCGAGAGGGACGATAGTCAATATTTGGCCTATTTTGGAAGAAACTTGGGCATTCTTTCTAGACGGGACCAAGAACGCCTTCGAGAGGCAAGAGTCGCCGTAGTTGGAGTGGGCGGGATCGGAGGAACAGTTTCCACGGTTCTAGCTAGGTCTGGAGTCTCGAACTTTCTCCTGGTCGACCCAGAGCGATACGACACTCCCGACGTGAATCGGCAAGTTGGATGTTTTTCGGATACAATTGGCCAGTATAAGGCTGATGTGATTGGCAGAGAGATAAACCGGATTAACCCGATGGCGCGCGTCGAGGTCCATCGTGAGAGGCTACCTTTAGAGAAGACAAGGCAAGTGCTCGACGGCTGGGACATAGTTGTGGCTGAAGCTGACGACTTGGCATACAGCTCCAAGCTGCTGTACATCGCCCAAGAATTGGGAAAATTCGCTGTAAGTGCCATGCCTTCAGGGTTCGTAGGCTACGTTATGTGCTTCCCCCCTACGAGCAAGCCCATGCAACCTGAAACCCTTTTCGGCCTCCCTAGCGACCTATCCTATGAGGAACTCCACGCCCTTGTTGAGAGCCCCGAAAACAAGTGTGGCAGAAGATGGTACATCAGTGAGGGGAAGTGGCGAGTCGATTGGTTTAGAGGTTGGAGAGATGGTGAAAAAGCCCTGACGCAAATATGTCCAAGCGTATGGATCTGTGCTTGCCTTGCCGCGAACGAGATAATCAAGTTCTTGGTTGGAAAGTGGAGGATTGTCGAGGCTCCGCGAATGTGGCACATTATGTTGGCGGATAATCGCATAAGAGTTGAACCCTTTAGGTTGACTAGACGCCTTTTCAATAGGTGGGCTCTAAGAGCCTTCAGCATAAAAACCATGGACATTGGCAGACGATGGAGAAGCGCCGCCTTGAAGATGTTCGAACGAGAACTATCAAAAGCAGAAGACAAGGAGAAAAGAATTGATGAAGAGGCGGAAAGAGCGCTATCCGAAAGACGCAAGTAGGTTGAATTGCGCTTCTCTGCATTCGATCGCGCTTCCATGCACTGTTTTCACCACGATAGGAAAGGCTAGCTGTGGTGAGCTCGAGAGTTGAAAGGTACGTCTTCAAAGGTTCTCGTATTCATAGTATCCGTCACGACTCTCGCAGCAGCCGCAACGGTCGAGATCTACTGTCCTGTGTGCGGAGGTGCAGGAACTGTTCCCGCTATTAGTGCCGGCAGCGGTCTGCGTGTGGTCGAATCTCGATTCGTTGAAACGTACGTCGGTTGCCCGTATGAAATGAGCTACGTCGTAAGTATATCCGTTTCAAACGAGGCTTCGAATGCGACCAGAGCCTTTCTGCTCATCAAGGTCGTCGATAAGGAAGGTGTTTTGCAGGGAGAGGCGATTCAGGAGGTGCATGTTGATCCGAGGGCGACAAAGACGATCAAGGTGCACATCAAAGCAATTCAAGTGCGTACAGTCACCGATCCACCTGCAGTCTCTGCAAGTCTGTGGGATCCTGAACGCAGAATCACGCCATGTACAATCTGTCAGGCAAAGGGGAAAGTGAGCTTCTTCAAATGGCTGATACTGTTGGTTGTGCCTCGGACACACAGAATCCTCTCAAGATACGCTTGGTAGCTCCATTCGGTGACGGTTGCCTCGACGGCTAATAGGTGTTAGATGCGATGAACCGCAAATTCTTCGTGTTCACTACAGCGCTTCTCATTGGGACATTGTCAGCTCTGGCTCAAGCATTCCTCAGCGTCGCTCCACCCGTCGCCTATGGCATATGCCTAGTAGGACACCCTAGAGATCTTCTAGTGTGGATAACAAACCTCATTCTAGGAACCACTTTTCAGATGCAACCAGTTTCTGCAGACATACCGGTCTTGACAGCGATTGGAGTCCTGACGGGATCTGCAATAGGCGCCTTGCAACATAAGGAATTCAGGCCCAGCAGACTACGAAATCCAGCACTGATGTTCATTCTAGGATTCCTTGTAGCCAATTTTGCTTTAACGCTAGGTGCATGCATCCTCAGGACAATTGTATTCATAGCCTATGGAAACCTACACGCTACCATCGGATTTCTTTGCGTCGTCGCTGGTGCGATCGCCGGAGTAGAATACCTGAGAAGGACAGGGGCTACTCAGCGATGATTCACGCTCTGGCAACTCTTGTCATAGGATTATTGATTGGTTATCTTGGGCAGAGATCGAGAGTATGCTTCGTGCGAGGGATTAGCTATCCGTATATCCTCAAAGATTTCTATCCTTCAACCGGACTCGTAGGCCTGTTCATCGGCGCTCTCTTGGGCTTCACAGCCTTTGGTGCATTAGGCGGATACGTTCCTGGGTTTCCCCAGCTCTTGCAAACTCCAAGCATCAACCTTACAGCCCCGATGGTATTTGCGGTCATTGGAGGATTCGGAGCCGGGTTCTTCTCCGTGTTGGCGGGCGGATGTCCGTTCAGATTTCACGTCATGGCAGGCGAGGGAAGAAAGGCCGCAGTTACCTATCTACTCGGGTTCTACGTGGGAATACTATACTTCTCTGCCGTAGTCATCAAGATCCTTAGCACATTGATGGAGATATTGGGCTAGAGATCTTCTGATCTGAGACGATCCCGGGAGTCTGGCTAAGGCATTTGTGCAACTCGGTCTAGGGCAACCTCCCCTTGGTTGTTGCACAGATCCATTATGTGCGCGATAAATGATCGCCAAGAAGTGATCTTCTTGCCAAAGCGAGAGCGATGCACAGCGAGGCGGATAAGAGTGCCAGATAGTAGCCATATTGAAACGATGATGAGATCTTGAGGGTCTCGAACTCTGTGTGAATTACAATCTCGCCTTGAACCGGAAAACGTTCACCTGGAATCGGGGCGCGCCCGGTCCCCTCATATATTACAGGAATAAAACCGACTGAATAGACTAGGTAGGCGAGACCCGACAAGGCGAGTAGACGCCAAGTCCATTTCTTCTTCACAAGAACGCTAAGGGCGCATAATGCCGCGTTTGCAAAGACGAAGATTTTGGCAAGAGACATCAATGCAGGCGAGCCCTCATATGCTCTTACGAACTCTCTCAGCAAGGTGGCGTTGTGCGTCAAACCATACGCATAGATCGTAATCCAACTTGACCCGTATCCGTATACGGCTTGAATATTCGTGGTCCACCATGGCGTCACACCAGAGAGAACAATGAGCCCCGCAGCCAAAAGTACGAGGGATCTATGTGCCCACGGGCCTAGCTTTGCTTTCATGTTGCAGCATATATCACCACTGCCTCTCTTGCATTTAAGTCGTTCTTCACTGTCTGATGTCGCAGAGACCTGTGCAGCCTCTTCTCTGCGATAACCTTGGAGCGACAGGTTTGGATACAGGCATACTTCAGGTGGCCCAGTTGCGTCTGCCTCGGGTTCTGACTGCAACACTCAAGCAGTTTTTCAGCCTGGTGAAAACTCTTTTCAATGATGCTAGGGCAAACCTATCTAGGCTTTGCGCCGAAGAAAGGCCGTCTCCCCCTGATCGCTTCCACAAAGAGGCCACGCAGCTTCTCTTTGCTCTCGCCCGCTCTAAGTGGCCCCAAGATATCCACCAACCCATCGTTGGTCATTAGGCAAGGCTTGATCTTGCCGTCGCTGGTCAACCTTACCCGGGAGCAGTGAAGACAAAATTCACTGTTCTCGACTGGGTGAACCATTTCAACCTTCACCTCGCCTAGCGAGTAAACCGGTCGAGCGTGCATCGACCTCCTCACTTCCATCTTCTTCGCGGCCTTCGCTATCTCATCTTCAATCTGGCCGAGTGAACAATGATGTTCTCTGTAGTACTCCTCTTTGAGATTCAAGGGTTCAAGTTCGATTATCTGAAGCACTGCGCCGACACTGCCGGCAAACCTGATCATTTGATTGGCTTGATACTCGTTCTTCCCCTTGAGGATGAGCATGTTTATCTTGACAGGAGTCAAGCCTGCACTAATCGCTGCCTTGACACCTTTGAGCGCCTCTTCGAGTTTGCCCTCAGTCAGTTCTTCATAGGTTGCTTCGTCAACTGAGGGAAGATTCACGTTCACTCTTGCGAGGCCGTTCTCTTTTAGGTGCTTTGCTAGTCGGTCAGTTAACAACGTTCCGTTTGTGACAAGCGACGCCTCACGTATCCCATCGATTTCTGAAACAAGCCCAACAATGTCAACCACGTCTCTGCGAAGCAACGGCTCACCACCCGTGAGCTTGATGTCGCGGGCCCCAAGCTTCGCTGCAATCTGCGAGATTCTAGCTATCTCCGTAGGAGTCATCTCATCTTGAGTCGCAGGCTGCCCTTCTCGATGGCAGTAAGGGCATCTGAGATTGCATCTTTGTGTTATTGATACTCGGAAATTAAGGAAAGGCCTTCCATAATTGTCAACAATCCCGCGACCCTGCCCCAACTGTCTGAGCCCTCAAGCGTCCTCTTCAATCATCTGAGAGCGCTAGCTTCATAATTCCAAATTTAGCACTATCGCTGACGCTCAATAAGCGTATGTATGCCTGAAATGCAGTTAGTCCGTCACCACTAATACCGAGATGCTCATCTGAAGCAATGGGGTGGCATCGCATATTCGGAGAATGCTTAAATAGAGTCTCCTCCAAACCATCGAGCTAGGTGAGTTGAGTTGATCTCAGGCTGGGAATGGGCGCTCATCATACTCGTCATTGTGGCGATCCTCATCTGGGGTCCGAAGAAGATTCCAGATTTGGCGAAAGCGCTCGGCCAAGCCCGAGGCGAGTTTGAGAAAGCGTCCAGAGACTACACAAGACTCCCTGAGAGAGAACCTGGACCCACAAGCGATGACATGCTCATCGAGACAGCACGAAAGCTGGGAATAAGCACTGAGGGAAAGACGAAAGAGCAGATCTCACAAGAAATAGTCGAGAAGGCAAAGACGAGCAAACCATAGTGGCCCAGACAGAAGCGGTTCGTAGATGCCTCCAAATGCTGGACAGGTGCCCGACTCTACGTCAATGACTTTCTGGGATCATGCTGAGGAGCTTGCAAGGCGACTCAAGGTCGTCATCGGTGTCCTCTTTTTTTTGGCAATCGCATTGATGATACTGCCGGCAAATCCTTCGTTCTTTGAAAACCCGCTGGAATTCTACGATCCTTTGATTGCAGCGCTTCTGAGGTCAATGAGACAGCACGTTCTTCCTCCGGATGTCAGGCTCATAGGCCTTGAGCTGACAGCTCCGATTGAGCTGTACGTGGTGGCGTCATTCATTGTCGCGCTTGCGCTGACCATGCCCGTTCTCGCTTATCAACTGTATAGATTTGTTGACCCGGCTCTCACCCCGGAAGAAAGAGGAAACGTGTATCCATTCATGGCTTCGTTCTTAGCGTTGTTTGTCGGTGGAATTCTGTTTGGCTATATAGTGGTAACGCCCACGATCATATGGAGCATCAGGCCATTCTTCTTAATCGTCGGAGCAGAGCAGGTAATTTCGGTCATGGACTTCTATAGTATCCTGTTTATTACAACAGTGGCTTCAGGAATCATGTTCACTTTCCCTGTATTTCTCATACTTCT
>Ga0315314_1003141_pt1 | contig 13163 bp, 14 predicted proteins | sample TDP9_MG_FD_203631 | JGI IMG/M metagenome (GOLD analysis project Ga0315314, IMG submission 203631) | Freshwater sediment microbial communities from Lake Towuti, South Sulawesi, Indonesia - TDP9 | ecosystem: Environmental > Aquatic > Freshwater > Lake > Sediment | place: Indonesia: South Sulawesi...
TGGGCGAATAAGGCTTTCGAAAGAACTTGGGTTGGGAGAAGGCGCAACAAGAACGCTTGTCAAACATCTTAAACAGGAAGGGATAATTGAAGTTTCAAGATCTGGAATTGCACTCTCAAAATATGGTGAAAAACTGTTCTCTGATTTGAGATCCAGAATTAGCGAAGAGGTAGAGGTTCCACCCAGTTCCCTGACGGTTGGCCCCTTCAATGTTGTGGTTCTTGTAAGAGACGCGGCTAGGGTGGTAAAGACGGGTTTAGAGCAACGCGACACAGCCATTAAGGCTGGAGCCCTAGGAGCAACCACGCTAGTTTTTTCCCGCAACAGATTAACCATGCCATCGGTGGAGAGGGAAGACGTCTTCAAAGGTATTCCCTCCATACACGAAATGCTCGTATCCAAACTAGATCCAAAAGAAAATGACGTCATCGTAATAGGAAGCGGAGAAAACAAGAGACTAGCAGAACTAGGAGCAAAAATGGCGGCCTTCGAACTCCTGACTCGTCTGGCGTTGGCATAAGAACATTAACCATAAGAGGGCGATGTAAGCATTGGAAATTGACTGGAGTTGAACGAAACCTTAGCTAGAATCACCATAAACTCAGAAACCAAGCAAATCAAAGATTTATCTCTCCACCAAAAACTTCGATTTAACTGCCTAAGATGCGCCATCTTCTGCTGCAAGTTAGGCGGACCCTGGCTAACCGGAAAAGACATTGAACAAATAAAACAGGCTGGCTATGGCGCAAAGGATTTTCTTGAGCCAGTATTGAACAGCGAATTTAAGAGCCTGCCCACTATGCGTGGCAGTCTGAAAAATAAGGAAGACGGGTCCTGCGTTTTCCTCAAGTTTGACGCAGAGAAAAACTGTTATGAATGTTCGATCTACGATTTTAGACCAGTCCTATGTAGGCTTTACCCCTTCGGTTTTGAAAGGATAAGTCTCGACTCCGTTGTGCTGAAGCTTATTCCGTGTTGTAGAGGCTTAAACAACCCAAACGGAGAATTAGTGGATGAGAAGTTCATCACCAATAATCTACTTGACGCCTTACTAGAAGCCATAGAATTATTTTAAGCTTCGGGTTTAGAAGGGATAACTATGGTAGAATTCAAGGAGGTCAAGGCGAAAACTATTCTAAACAAGTATAAGTATCGAGATAACTGGTTTTGGTGCAGGTACGGCATAAACCCCTACCGTGGCTGTCAATTCGCCTGCAACTACTGCGACGCCGTAACCGAGAAATATCTGGTTCACGAAAACGTTGAAGACTTCTCAAGAATCATATACGTGAAAACCAACGCGCCGGAACTGCTTGAAAAAGAATTGGAAAAGGCAGAGAAGGATGTTGTCGCCTTAAGCGGGGTAACAGATCCCTACCAGCCAGCCGAAAGAAAATACGAGATCACGAGAAGGATTCTTGAAACTTTAAGAGACAAAAATTTTCCAGTTCACATTGGAACAAAGTCCGATCTCGTATTGAGAGACGCTGATGTCCTATCTGAAATCTCAAAGAAATCTTGGTGCGCCGTTTCTTTCACCATCACAACCTTCGACAAAAAGTTGCTTTTGTTGCTTGAACCCTTTTCTCCCTCACCAGAAAGAAGAATAGAAGCCATGAGGAGGCTAGCAGAAGCAGGAATACGGGCAGGCGTTGATTTCACGCCCATCATCCCCTACATTCTGGACGAGGACAACAACATTCAAGAATTGGTGAGGAAAGCGTCTGAGAATAACGCTAAGTACATTTTGCCAGGCAGTGGAATGACTCTGAGAAGCAATCAAAGGATTCGCTGGTTCAAGTTACTCAAGGAAAACTGGCCTGAACTCGTTGAAAAATACGAAAAACTTTACGGCGAGTCGCAAGAACCTCATCGCGAATATATGGTAAGGATAAACAGAAAGGCCTTCGAAATCTGTAAAGCGTTTAACATTAAAACCTATATTCAGCCCCCAGATTTTGAAAGACCACTAAAAGAGAACTTCGAGGCCGCCAACCTACTCCTATTAATAGCTTACTTCAAAGAAAAAAGAACTGGAAACCCCTACGCAGCTTGGGCATACCACAAAGCAGCACAAAACATTGAAGAACTAAAAGAGAGTATTCATGATATTCGTAACAGAAATGCATTAGAGAAAATCCCTGGAATTGGAAAAAATTTGGCTAAAATAATTAAAGAAATTCTAGATACCGGAAAATGCGAAAAACTTGAAAGATTGAATAATGGGTCATTTGAAGCCTAATAACAGCGAAATGTTGCGCTATTTTCTCAATAGATAGTCTTGAGAGATAGCCTTAAATATCGAGTGTAAAAAATTACACAGCATCTCATCAGCGGATTGATGGTGGCCGTTTATAAAAGGAGAGGAAAATGAGGAAATCTCATTTTTTGGCTCTTGTTGCCGTTTTCGCATCTGTAAATGTCGTTTCTGACTCTTTTATGGGTTTACCTGAATTTCCTTCTGGTGTCTGGTATAGTTGGAATTTCTTGGTTGAGGCTCTCACAGGAATTGTGCTGGGACCATTTGCAGGATTCACAGCCACTTTCATAGGAGTTATGATTGGACATTACATATATTTCATAGATCCCTATGAGTTCCTTTTTACTATTGGCGCTCCTATCGGAGCGATGTTTTCTGCATTTTTGTTTAGAGGAAAGTGGAAACCTGCACTGGTTTACTATACTGCACTATTTGCAGCTTATTTCGTTACGCCTATTGCTTGGCAACTTCCCATCTGGGGAATGTGGGATACTTATCTTGCCTACGCTGTTCTTATTGCAGCAATTTTGATGATTAGGAAAGGTTTGTGGGAACAGGGGTCGAAACGGTTGCCATTTGTTCTCGCTATCAGTGCTTTTATCGGATTAGAGGCTGACGTGTTATTTCGGATTTTTATTTTTGTTCCGTGCCAAACGTACCAACTTTTCTATGGTTTTAGCGTTGAAACTTTACAAGTCATATGGACCGTTGGAGCCGTTGGCACTCCCATAAAAGCCGCTTTAGCTACTCTACTCACCGTAGTGGTTGGACATCCGCTAGTCAAGACATTGAAAAAAGCAAATCTTTTTGATGATTCAACGGATTTGTAGCTGAAGTTTTCCGTAAATAAGCTTAGCTGCGGCTCTCGCCTTTTTCAACGCAGAATTTCTCGTTTTTTCTTCAATTATGATGGAGCAGATTGGCTCACCTTCTTCTATGATGACTCCTGGCAGGGGTACATCCCTAACTTCTTCAAAGACGCTTAAGTCTGGCACGACCGAACGCTGTGGAGCAAACAGGATCAGTCTAACGCAAAAAGCTGAAGGGCTCTTTTCAATGATTGGAAATTTTCCTTGAACGCAGGCTTCCATATGAGCCTTGACGATGTTCATGTTAAGGGTTCTTTCGACGCATTCTAGAGTTCCCTGAAATCTGGGGTTCACTTCAACAACGTAGGGTACACTTTCCTTAGAGATCACGAAATCTATGCCATTAGACCCAACGAGGTTGAAGTGCGAGGCAACCCTTTCAACCGTGCTTTTACATCTGTCCGCAACTGCCTTGTTCACTTGGAGGGGAACAACGTTTCCGCAATAGCCAAAAGGCTCCCTTTGACCCATTTCACGCATTCCTAAAAGCTGCTCGTTCAGTGTTAGGGTGACGGCTCCGTTGGCAGATGAAATCAGAGAGGCACTTGCCGCTATTCCAGAGATATACTCTTGAATAAGGACCTTATCATCAAGAAGGGAGGCACCTTGAAATGCCTGCTCAATTTCTTCAGGACCCTTCGCCTTTCTTATGCCTGCACCCCCAAAACCCCTTAAAGGTTTAACCAAAACAGGGTATCCGATGTTTTTTGCTTCTCTTCTAGCCTCCTCAAGATTCTCAGCCATCGCCGTTTTAGGATGAGACACTCCCAAACGCTCAAGTTCTTGGAAAAATTTCATTTTATCACGAACCCTCTTAACAACGTTGGGATGGTTTCCAAGTATGGGAATCAAATCGTCAAGCTCAAACAATACATCTGGAGAATCGTCCAGACCAGAAGACAGTAGTACAGCGTCTATTTCCACTCTTCTCAGAAGATCCTTTGCTAACCGGAGGAGAGCCTCAGGGCTGAAGTCTTTGTCCAGTTGTCCACACGTTTCTCCTATTCTCTGCTTAACAATTGATCGACTTTCACGACACAAGCGTTTAAGGTCTTGATCTCTGAAGTAGTCTACGGCGCAAACTTGGTAACCAGCCCTCCTTGCAGAGGCGGCTAATGGAACAACGTCTATACCCATCACCAGGAGACTGTGAATTTGGGCTTCGGCCAACAATGAACCCCGCGTCTAGTTGATCAGAGGTCACCAAAAGCATTTTAAATTTCTTGAATATATTGTGCGCTCGTACCTTAAGGAGAGGCAGCCTTGGCGTCCAGGATTGCTGGTGTGACTTACCTCCTGATAGCGACAAACATAGTTATATTCTTCCTAACGCTTTCTGATCAAAAATATTATTTTAACAAGTATGGCTTGATTTCTGTCCGCATTATGGAAGGCAAGAGTCCCCTCAACCTTGTTACATCCATGTTTTTGCATGCAGACCTTCTCCATCTCGGCATGAATATGCTTTTTCTATTAATAACTGGTGACGGGTGTGAACGCGCCATGGGCAGTTCTCGCTTTTTGGTTTTTTACCTAGCCTGCGGAGTTTTTTCAGGGCTTTTCCACGTTTACATGAATCAAACGTCCAACGTACCGACCATTGGCGCTTCTGGAGCGATTTTCGGCGTTTTAGCAGCCTTTGCGATTCTTTTTCCCTTTCGGTGGCTGATCAGCCTTTTCGGTTTGATTCCTGTGCCTATTCCCGCCATCATCTTTGCCTTCTTAATGGTTTTGGTCGAAACCGCCTATGTTGCCTCAGGTGAAGTCCCCTATATCGCTCACACAGCCCATGTAGGAGGTTTCTTAACTGGAGTCTTCTTGACCTTATTGTTTGGACCTAAGAAACGTGAGATTGAAGAACAACATTAGGTCTCCAGAGTAGTATGTCATGCACTCGGCAATATCGGCAGATTTCTAAAAGGGTTTTCTGAGGTCTTGCGACTTATCTTATGCTCTCAATGTAGCCGAAGGAAAAGCGTTTTGATGTTCCGCCTCTCAAGGGCACCAAAAAGCTATCGATGTCCCTTATGTTCGTACCCCACTTTGACCTGAAATCCAAGATAAACTTTGAATAATCGGTGAAGTCTTCGTGCAGCGATACAACTACAGAGTTTTTACCATTTAATCCGTCACCTGTGGCTGCGAATACGATTTTTGGGTTTGATTCAATCCATTTGTCTGCGTTTTCGCCCAGTCCGTTCTTGGCTAGAAATGTGAAAGCTGCGATTTCGAATCCAAGTTTTTCTAGGTCTGGTATGATGGTGTAGTCTTGTATGTATCCTGTTTTTTCTAGCCTTTGTCTCATTCTTGTGATGGTTGGCTGCGACACTCCTATGATTTTTGCGAGTTCCCTGTCGCTTCTTTTCGAGTTTTTCATCATTTCGTACAGAAGCTTTATCATGTTTTCCTTTGCCATGTGTGCGAATTATTAATTCATTGTATATAAACTTTATTCAATTAACTCAGAGAAATAATAGTCAAACGATACAAAAACTATAGGTGCACGCTGAAGGAAACCCTCTCACCATTTTTCAACAAAATAAGCCAAAATTAAGTTCATTTAGGCTCCAACTTCTTTTTAAGTCGAACTCCGTGGATTCCTCCGTAATATTTTTTAAGCTTTTCCACCTCCACGTAACCGTGCTTGCGATAGAGTTCCAGCGCTGCCACGTTGTCCACACGGGCTTCGAGGTAGCACATTTTGACTCCTCTTCTTATGAAAATTCGCTCAAGTTCGTCGAGGAGTTTTAATCCCACACCTTTTCTCCGATATTTGGATGCAATGTCGATGGTATACACTCGGCCAGTTATCATTTTGTCTTGGCGACGGATTAAACCAATGATAAACCCGACGATTTCGCTGTTTATTTGGGCAACCAAGCTTACGGTGTTCGGGTTTTGCAAAAGGTAGGCTATGTGTTCCTTGCTGAAAGCTTCTACGGTGAAGCATTCTCTCTCAATCTGGTAAAGCTTTTCTAAGTCGTTGATCGTGGCTTGCTTTATGGTGATTGGCAAGATTCGCCGACCATTTCAGCTTTTCATTTTATAGAGATAGAAGAGGGATTTGAGACTTTTGGAAGCTGAACAATTCCTAGCCAAAATCGATGGTGAAAGGCTTAGATACCAGCCGCTTGGCATAAAAAGTAGCGATTTTTGATTTGATTTCTTCTTCGCCAAAATACAGAAGATGACTTTCACAGTTTTCCTTACAGTCGGAGGATCCGAATCCTTTGACAGGAAATTTTGCTCCTCCCTCCATTTTTATGTAATGGTTCATTTTACATTCCAGTTTTTTGTTGGTCTCCGCGGCTACAACTGCTGTTACGGTTGCGTTTTCATTTGCCAAAAGGAAGTCTATGTGCCAGAGGTTCCTTTTTCTTTTCCGCAGGTGTCTGGAAACTCGTCGTTTTAAACTTGTAGCGCCTTTGCCTAACGCGGATCCCGTGTAAGCATAGTACCCTTTTGGAAATTTCTGCATACCCAGCTTTCCTACATTTAAACGCGTTTCCTTTGACAAAAATATGACTAATGTATAAACCCCCTTGGTTGGAAGCATTTCAATGGAAGACATGTTACTTCCTTTCTCAGGAGCAATAACCCCACTTAAATAACTTTATACGGAAAACCCTAAAAACGGTGACGAACTACTGATAGCAAAACGTTAGAGGTGGAATGACATGAGCATCGGCGAAGCATCCGAGGAGAAGGAAGACCCTATAAAGCTTCATAGAGAAGGAACATCCTTGTCTGACGTTGGGAAATATGAGGAGGCAATAGAGAAGTTCCTAAAAGCCTCCACGCTTTATGAAAAAACCAAAAACTTCTTCGACGCATCGTACACGTTGTTTAAGGCAGCTGAATGCAGCTACATACTAAAGGATTACAGTACCGCGACGGAGCACTTCCTCAAAGCAGCAGACTTGGCATTCAAAGTGTGCTATGACAGGTTTGGGTTGAGTGCGCTGGAATACGCCCTCGACTGCTACAAAGCAACAGGAGAAAAGGGAAAGGCTACTAAACTGAAAAAGAAAATAAAAGAAATGAAAGACAAACTCTCAAATTTGTGACCGAACCGCCTTTTCTTGTTAAGATAACTTTGGAGCCGCACCGTTCAGTTACGCACGAAAACGTTTATGTTTTTCTAGGGACTAACTCCTTCGAAGCAAACGGTTGGTTATACAGGTAGACTTATGAAAACAGATTTTCGGGCTTTGGCTGAGCTTTGCGAGAAACTGGAGGCTACGTCCAAACGCACGTTGATGGTTAGCCTCGTAGCAGAATTTCTGAAGCGTTTACATGCTAATGAAGTTGAGCCCGCGATATCCATGATTCTTGGCCGAGCTTTTCCAAAGTGGGACCAAAGAAACCTTGAGGTTAGCTGGGCTACTATGAGCGGCTTGATTAAACGCTTAACCAATGTGGACTGGGCAGCCTTCACAGAAGCCTTCAGCAAAACAGGCGATATAGGATCAGCCACAAAGATTGTGTTTGAAGCAAGCAGAATTCAGAGGCAGGCTACGCTTTTTGAAAAGCCCATGACGATTCTCGAAGTGAGACGCAGCCTAGAAGCCATAGCTGAAACCAGCGGCTATGGTTCGAGGGAGAGAAAGGAGCGCCTTCTAGAAACTTTGCTGGGTGAAGCCACACCTTTAGAGGCAAAATACTTAGTCAAAATAATAATCGGCGAAATGAGGACAGGTTTCCACGAGGGATTGATGGAACTCGCGGTTTCAAAGGCTTTCAGCGTTCCTCATGATGTTGTTCAGAGGGCAAGCATGCTAACCGGAGACGTAGGAGAAGTTGCGGCAATAGCCAAAACTCGAGGCCGAGAAGGAATCTCAAAGCTTCAGTTTCAAGTTTTTAAGCCCATCAAGCCTATGTTAGCCCAAACAGCCGAGGACATAAATGAAGTCCTCAAAGAACATGGCGGTGAAATCGCCTTCGAACATAAGCTGGATGGGGCCCGCGTCCAGATTCACAAAGCTATGGACAAGGTTAGGATTTACAGTCGCAGGCTAACCGACGTAACTGAGAGCCTCCCTGAAATCGTGCGATTGGCTCTGGAGGAAGTTAGAGCCAGTGAAGCTATTTTGGAAGGTGAGATTATTGCGGTTGGGGAGGATGGCACCCCGCTTCCCTTCCAGCACCTCATGAGAAGGTTCCGAAGGGTCCATGACATAGAAGAAATGGTTAAGAGGATTCCAGTAGAGCTTTACCTCTTCGACCTCATATACATTGACGGAAAAAGCCTCATCGTTGACCCCTACGTTGAGCGGAGGAAGAGACTGAAGGAAATCGCTGGGAACATACCCCTAACTAGCCAAATAATTACCAGCAGTCCTCACGAAGCAGAGCGGTTCTTGAAAGAGACCATATACAAGGGCCATGAAGGACTTGTGGCCAAAAAATTGGACAGCCCCTACACCCCGGGAATTCGTGGAAAACGCTGGTTCAAGATCAAATTATCCTTGGAGCTTCTAGACCTAGTCATCGTAGCGGCTGAGTACGGGTATGGAAGAAGACACAACTGGCTCTCAGACTATTATTTGGCGGCCAGGGACTCTGAAAGCGGGGAGTTCCTAATGGTTGGGAAGACCTTCAAGGGTCTAACAGACGAAGAAATCATAGAAATGACTAGAAGACTCAAAGAAGCGACCGTCAAAGAGGAGCATCGGAGGGTCTTCGTAACTCCTAAAATTGTGGTAGAAGTGGCCTACAACGAAATCCAGAAAAGCCCAAAATACAAATGTGGAATGGCCCTTCGCTTCGCCAGAATAACGCGAATTCGAGAAGACAAAAGCCCAGAAGAAGCCGACACCATTCAAAGGGTTAAAAAAATTTACGAGAAGCAGTTTGAGAAAAAAGCAAAATACTGATACGATTTCCATTTTACTCGTAATGCTTAGCGTGTGTTTTAAGCTGGCTTACGGGCATTAGAAAACTTCATATTCAAGATTTTCAAGTGTATGATGTGGTTCTTGATGTCGCAAATCGAAACGAATCTTAAGGTTTTATGTAAACTAGCAAAAGATTTGGGGGCAACAAATGCAGTATCCCTTAACGCTGAGAACATTGTTATCGATGAGAGAGTTCGCTTAAAGTGTTGTGTACCAATTTGCGACGACTACGGCTTAAATCTGATGTGCCCGCCTAACGTGATGAGCGTTCATGACTTTAAAGAGGTGTTAGCCAGATATAGTCGGGCAATCCTTATTCAGATTGAAGCGCTGATACCTGTTGAAATGAAGGAGGAAATTCGGCGCGCAGAGGATGTCGCTGCGCTGTATAAAAGTGAGAGGTTTCTTGAGAGCTACAAGACATCTTTTAATCCAATCAAATTTAAACTTCATCGCATAGTTCATAAGGTGGAGGCACAGGCGTTTGCGCTTGGGTATCGCTTTGCAGTGGGGTTCATTGCGGGATCCTGCAAGTTGTGCACCGAGTGTGTGGCAATTAATTCACCTGAACATTGTAGGCATCCCTTCCGAGCGAGACCATCCATGGAAGCGATGGGAATCGACGTGTTCAAGACGGCTGAGAACGCAGGTTTGCCTTTTGACATTCCTCCAAAAGACAAGACGGTGTGGAACGGACTGGTGCTTGTCGCTTAGTCGACTGCTGAGATGCACGGTAAGGCTTTTCCGCTAAATCGATATGCCAACAGTGCGCGCGAGTGGCTATAATCTTAATACAACACAAAGAAGAATGTGCAAGGGATATCTCACAATGCTAGCAAAAGGCGATCTACGCGTGATAGTTTATGGAGAATAAAGATACGGAAATCTTAGACAGGATTCATAAATTGTTTATATAAAATAGGCTCAGAATTTTGAAAAGAGGGCTTTGAAAATGCGAAAGTCAAAACTGGAAAGGTACGTTGACATTCTTGAGATTTTGGCGCGTGGGCGCAATTTTGCGTCTCAGGGACCAGTGGAGCTAACCCAACTTATGCGTAAGACTGGTCTAAGCAAAAACGTTCTGAAACAACACTTAGACTTTCTAATACAGCAAAACCTCGTTGAAAAACAAAACTTAGGCAAAGACAAAATCTTCTATGCTATTACAGAAAGAGGTCTAAAAGTGCTATACGTTGTTGTCCCAATAATTGAAGAAGCACGTAAAATCCCAGTATCACCATAATTAAGCATACATGCATGGAACAGCCTACGATTTTTTGTTCACTTTTGCGCGCGTTTTCTTCTCTGTTAGATAGAGGTCTATCTAGGCCCCCTATATATACTATCAACATGGAAATTGCCAATGCGGTGCAGATAGCTGTCTGTAGATCTCAACTCTCTAGAAATCGCTATATCCGTACTGAGTTAGATATGACCTGATGTATTCAACTGCTCGGTTTCTAGGTCTATAGATTCCAAAATGCCCCTCCGCCAAGACATCAAAGTCCAAGCTGACGAGTTTCTTCATGGATTTAGCCCAGTCTGAAATGTTGGAGCGAAACTGAGACATGAAGGGTCCATGAACATCCTGCGCGAATAGGATACTTCCACCCGAGGTGCTGAGAAGTATTGAAATGCTTCCAGGCGTGTGACCCGGCGTATGAAGCCATCTGAAAGTCTTGTTTCCCACAGGAAAATCTCCCTCAGAGCCCGAAAGTTTGGCATCTACTTTGCATGGAATCAATTTCTGGCTATACCAAACAGCGCCTGTAAGGTTTGGATCTGCTTTTTCTAAAGCCTCGCTGTCTAACTTGTGGGCGATCGTTTTGCATCCATATTTTTCACGAAAGGACGTGGCGCCTCCAACATGGTCTATGTGGGAATGCGTGATAAACAGGGTTGAGATATTCTGTGGGTTTAGACCCAATGTCTTTATGTTTTTACAAATTTTACTAATATCCGCGCTGACGCCAGCATCAATTAACGCCAACTCGCTTTTGCAATCTACAAGGTAAACCATACAATCTCCAGGATTAGATATTCCAGAACTGCCGACCAAATAAATTCCGGGAAGTATTTTAGAAGGTTTTTGCATGGAAGTGTTTACCCTCCATTTCTAGAAAAAGCTTGTCATTTCACGAGCGCGCGGTTCACAATAAATGGGTCAAAGCAATAGAGACGCAATCTTCATCCATCAAGATTAAAAATTTTTAATGTTAATTTATGGAATTCAAAGAGTCTCGAATTTCCTCAAGCAGTTCGTTAGTTTTCTTCACTTTATCTATTAGTTCTACGAGTAGAGTTTTTCACTCATCCTTCATCACCTGTTCATAATTTGAAGCTTAGGAAGTATTAACTATTTGCGTGGTTCTGGCGCGTTAATCTTTTCAGTGAGAACGGTGATACGGTCTTACGAGTTCTTCCAGTATGGAGAGCATGGTTGGCACTTTAGTTACGATGTCTGTGAGTGTCACTATACCGACAAGTTTCTGCTTGTCTATGACGAGAAGTTTTTTAACCCTTTTCTTTGCCATGAATCTAGCCGCTTCGTCTACGCTGGCTGTTTCGTTGATGGTTAACACCGGGCTGGACATGACTTGCCTTGCGGTTAGGGTTTCCGGCGCTAAACATGGCTCCACTATTCTTCTGAGGATGTCGCGTTCGGTTATGATGCCTACTGGTCTGTCTCCTTGCACAACCACTATGGAGCCTATGTCAAACTTGTTCATTGTGGCTACCACCTCTTTGACGCTGGAATCAGGTCGCACCACCTTCACATCCTTTGACATAACATCTCTAACAAGAACTATACCTGCCACCTTACTTTTACCTCCAAACCATGCCTAACCATTTTATGCTCAGTCCTTTATTTGTTTTGACGCACGCGTATAGAGTTTTTAGGAACTTCCTAAAAGAACAGTTGCGAAGCATATTCTATGTTGGTGAATACTGTGGAAGGCTGATGCGAATCACCCAAAGAAGTCGACCAATTCCAATGCTGGTCAAAGACTCTGGGATTCGTTGCAGCCTCTTCCCGTATTCACCACGCGACATTTTTGAAAGACTTACATTTATCCTTTGTGAACTAGAAATAAATAATCCGCTTTTGCACAAATAAAAAAGGTTTAAATCATGAAAGCCGCATTCTGGGTTTATTCTAGGAGGTAGAAAAATTGGTTTTAGAAACCAACATTCTGTTAACTGAAGAAGAAGCTAAGCTTAGAGACGAAATTAAAGACTTTGTGAGGAGCATAGACTCCAACTACCTTAGAGCAATGGAAGCTGAAAAGATCGATTACCCCAAAGAAGCTTTGAAAGAAATGGCCAAAAGAAAAATCCTTGGACTCAGATTCCCAAAGAGGTATGGAGGAAGAGAGCTAAACTGGGTTTCAGACTGCTTGGCATGCGAAGAAATCTCAGTTTTGGGCCCCGGCCTAGGTTGCGTCTACTCCATGCCCATTATTGTAGGTGAGGCTTTAACGGCCTTCGGAACAGAGGAACAGAAGAAGAAATACCTTACACCCATACTTAAGGGGGAGATAACCTCCGCTGAAGGACTAACAGAGCCTCGTGGTGGTTCAGACTTCTTCGGAACCATAACCACAGCAGAGAAACACGGCGACGTCTACGTGCTTAACGGCGAGAAACGCTTCATTGCAGGAGCCGTAGCCGCAGACCTATTCCTCCTCTACGCCAGAACAGATCCCAAGGCTCCGGGCCACCAAGCCTTAAGCGCTTTCCTTGTAGAGAAGGACATGGATGTGGAAATCGCTGAAAGGTATGGGCTGATGGGCTTCCACGGCATGGGAACAGCCAGAATCGTCTTGAAGGATGTGGAGGTTCCTGAAGAAAATCTTCTGCTTGGGGAGAACACGGGGGCACTAGTTTTCAACCGTATGATGGTGCCTGAAAGGTTAACATCAGCCGCGGGTTCCCTTGGCGTCAGGGCGGTTCTAGAAATAGCCATGAAATACAGTGACAAGAGGAAAGCCTTCGGAGCCAACATTAGGAGATTCCAAGGGGTAAGCTTCAAAGTGGCCAACTGCCTGACTAAGTTAGATGCGGCACGCGGACTAGTTCATATGGCAGCAAAGCAAGCAGACCTAGACCCCGACTCAAGGGAGGCAAGAAGACTCG
>Ga0315314_1003142_pt1 | contig 13159 bp, 15 predicted proteins | sample TDP9_MG_FD_203631 | JGI IMG/M metagenome (GOLD analysis project Ga0315314, IMG submission 203631) | Freshwater sediment microbial communities from Lake Towuti, South Sulawesi, Indonesia - TDP9 | ecosystem: Environmental > Aquatic > Freshwater > Lake > Sediment | place: Indonesia: South Sulawesi...
GTAGTTTCCAAAGTGCCGGGTATCTCTACACTTTCCAAGATGGGCGGAAGTCGAAGAGAAACCGCGTATCGAACAAGCTTGGAATGCCCTGACACAGCAGTAGTATGCGTCTCCCAGAGCGGCACTATAGAGATTTTTGTAAATGGCAAGTCATGGCCAGTGTCAGAGGCGATAACTGGCATGTCTAGATAGTACAACAAATTAAAGCTTGTTAGAACTTGCACTCTGTGAATTTGCTGAATTGCATTGTTGTTCTTTGATTACTTAGAAATTGAAATCTCGGTCTTCATAACAAATCTGTCTAAATGTTTTTTAAGCTGATTACTTAGCACGCGTGTTTGTAGACATAAAGGTTAGTAGGTGGAAATCCAGGTAAATCAATGTCAACATTTTTAAGATCAACTATACCTTTGCTGATATCAGCGCTCAGTGCTTTATCGAAAAACTCCTTAATATCATCCGAAAAGAAAATGTAGGACTCTCCCCTATGTTCAAGGTCTTTCTTTTTAAAGTAATTGCGGGCTCTTGCTGCTATTTCAAAGATAGGACCCGAATACTTTCGGCTTAGCCTCTCCTGTTTCAGTATCCCCCAAGGTGACCCTAACCTAGTATTAGAAATAAGGCTCGATCTTACATAAATGCCCAACTTTTTCATCTCGGCAACGAAATTCAATGCACATTCGATTGCGTTTCCAATTTCTCGAAACATAACCAAATTGAAGTCGTCGAAAGTAGGGTCTATATCACCATCACCAACAAGTTTAGTGAACCTTTCTAGTATTTGGTATGCTTTCCAGGCTAGTTTCTCTCTTAATTCTTTGTCTTTAATCTCTGTTGAGTGGATCCAATCATAAGAAAACACTGTTCGTGGTTCCTTGACCTCCTCAAGCTTAAGCTCAGTCGTTTCAAGAAAGGCACGGTAATTAGATTGCAGTTCTGAGTACAGATGTCTTGCTTCCTTAACCAAAGTTTTCAGTCGATCAACTAGAGGTTCGGAACCATAAATCAAGTAGGATAATCCTTGTTTGAATTGAAGAAACGTTGTTCGATGAGCTTCTTCAATAAGACTATTACACTGGGGAATTAACTCTGACAACGGGGTTAAATTCGATGGAACATTATTCTCAACTATGTGGTTTTCCCATAGAAATGTCCGACAGACGCTTGTAAGACATCGTGCGATTTTATTTAGGCAAAGAATTCTTTTTAGAGGTAATTCAAGCATTGAAATAGGTGATTCGTTGATTAGGTCCTGTATGAACTTCTTGTATGGATGCTCAAACACTGTTCCTGAGCAGATATAGTCCAGCTTCCACTTATGAGTGCTTAGATTCTCCCATACATCTTGTTTCATCTTACTCATAGCAAAGTATCCATCAACATAACCGAGTCGGTTACTAGCTTTGTTGATGAGTTCAGGTGATGTCAAGTTCGCAGCAAGATCTGAAAGGGCGTTTATAGCAAGGTTAAAGTTAAATCTTGGATGGTCAGACCACAGCGCAAATTCCGCTTTCAGAGCTTCTAGGTAATTCATAAAATTGTTGCATGTTGTGAGAGCAAGGAGTGTTCGGTAGTCATTCTTCCAATCTTCTACTTTCTCATATACATGAAGAATCAAATCGACTAGATAATCGATGTCTGTAAGCATATCTTGAGGAACTGGACTATGGTCTTTTGGATTTATTTCAAAAAACTCTCCTAAGATGTAGTGTTTTTTTGTTTCTTCCTTGACAATAGAATTTCCTTCACACCAATCTGCAAATGTGTATCTTCGTCCTTTAACTTCGACTTCAAGTCTAGCTCCATATCTGTCAAACTGCTTCTTGATTTTGATGTCTAAGGGGGTTACTTTGAGAAAGCGCTCAAACACGTCGGTTATGAGTACAAAGGATTTTTCGAAGAGCATTCGTGGAATACCTGGCACTCTACTGGGAAATGCCCTGTTTTCTGAATACTTGTCGCACAGTCTTTTCATGCAATATGCAATGAGGTACTCGTATTGGTCTAAGGAGAAGACACTTTCTGCAAAGCGGTAGAGACGAGTCCAAACATCATCTTCCTTGATAAATATAGGAACCGCTATACCATAATCGACTAGTGTATCCAACCCAATTGATAGCTCATCAGGAGAGTGTTTGATCCCATTTTTCTTAAGTAATTGTGAGATTTCTTCTATTGGCAAACCATAGACAAGTCTGAAGGGGTCTAAATTCTCCTTCTTTTCTCTTTCCTTCATCTCTTTCTCAATGTACATGCACTTGAAAATATTTCGAAAATTAGTGGACAAGTCGTATCGAGGATCTAAATACTTATCCCATTGAAGTCTGCTAAGTTCGTTATGATATGCTGGACCCATATTTTGTCCTCCCTGTAAGGGAAAGATAGCCTTTTAACGTTTCTTTAGTTAAGGACTCTGAAGATTTTATTGCCATTTGGAACTTCTTTGATAACTCTTGTCCCAGAAGGATGTCCATATCAAAAGTTTTCATAAGTTCCACTGGAGTTTCTTTTTCTTCTTTCTCAAATAATTCGGAGTCTAGAATAAACGAGTATCCGTAAAGCCACTCGGCTAAGTACGTTGTTGTGCATACGATGGCTAATTCCTTTTCCGTATCAGACGAATCAATTTTATTGACAAAATCAACAATGTTTCGGGTCAGTTCGTTTAACCAAGGTATTTCGTTTATGAACGGGAGTTTTCCATCCAAGATATTTTTTGCGTGAATATCAAATAAAGAAATAGGCTCAATAGTGACAATTCTTGTTCGCAGATTTACAATAATTCTTACTTTTGTTGATTGGGGAAATGTCTCGGTATATCTTGGGATCAAAAGAGGTGGCAATTCATCTTTCCAGTCAAGAATTGTAAGATTGACTATACCAATTCGACTTTCCAGATCATTCGTTAGGTCATAGCACTTAGGATAGCACTTCTTGATTAGCTGAACGATGTCCTTTTTGAGAACCAATTCTGGTTTGAGTGAGATATAAAAAAGTGGATGGTTTATATCGTAAGGTTTCGACAGGTATCTAAGCGCCATCACGCTCTCAGAGTTAAATGCAGAAAACTGGCTTTTAGGTAATGAAAGAGTGTAGAAAGCATTGGTTTGAAATCCCGGGTGGACGTCTCCTTTTGCGAGCACAAAGGGAACCGGGAAGAAACCTTTTTCGAGAACCATGTTAAGCACTCTTCTCATAGTGCTTCCATAGATCAGAACATCGTCAAAGACACTTACCGTATGCTCTGATTTCTTTGAAGAGATAAAAAGCAGAGCCGTATCTGAGATAATTTTCAGTCCCTTGGGAGGCAACCAGATATCATATTTTTCTGCCAATTCTATAAGTCTTGGACCCCTTCGTGCAATAGCCACAACGAATGCCGGGTCTACAGAAATGGTTCTGTCTAATGTTTTGGAAAGTGCATTTCCATGTTCAAGGAGGAAATTGGGATAAGGAAATGACTCCATAGGTATGTAATTCCTGCAACTTTGATATCTCGAATATATGCCAAGTTATTTATGTTTTTTTCTAATGCCTAGAAAACAAATAATTAGCATGAAAACTATCTGACAATAATTGAACCCAAGATTTCAAGAACATGCGGGACGTCCTTGCTTCTGCTGAGAAAGAAAGCCAAAAGAGGGAGTAGAATATCGATTTTCATGGAGTTAAAGAATTCTTGTTCTTAAGCACATAGCCGAAAGCGTTTCTGTAAGGTAAATAAAGAATTGGTTAAGAATTATTAAACAGAAGTTTAAAAAACTACACCAAGTAGCAATACAGACGAAGGAAGTCCAGCAAATGCCTTCAAAACGAAGAATGGGCAGAGTAAGATACTCAAGAACTGTTGAAAAAGCTATCTATGAAAAACACAGACATCGATGCGCAATCTGTGGAAGAACGATCGATTTTGATGATGGAGTATTAGATCATATTATTCCCTTAGGTAAAGGAGGAGCGGATACTGCCACAAATCTTCAATGGACTTGTTACAGGTGCAATATTCTAAAGGGGGATTCTCGAACGAATGAAGAGGTTAGAGCAATATTAGGAACGCCTAAGGATTTCGACGAACTAGTAAAACTTCAAGATAAAGAGGGCCCTTCATTTGTCGAAATCCAGGAACCTCGAACTGTACTATCTTATGACTGGATTCATTCAACAAAACTGGATCCAAAAAAGAGGGATTTTATAGTTTGGCAAGGTTATGAAATCTTGCAGAGATATATTAAGCACATCGGAGATGGTGATTTGGACCCAACGTTCGATGATTCGAATATAGCGATATTTAGAAAAACAGACAATGCTATTCGCTCTACACTCAACTATGTTAGAAAAATGGAAGACAGAGGAATTCTTTTGAGAGCGAGTGTCATTTCAAATCTGAACTTGGGGACACCTTGGAACATGCTTAAATGGGAAAAACATACAAGGAAGTATGCAGGGTCAATCTTTGCAATTGCTACACGAGCTCGTAACTACTTCAAAGAAAATAGGAGAGAAAGGGAAGGAGAATCCTACATCTTCATGTCAACCAATGTGAAAGAGGTTTTTGAACAGCTTATTGAACCAGAAAAAAGGGCATACATTATTGCATTAGGGCGAGTAGAACTTCGTGATCTGTTGCCAATTGAGCTCTATGTATACATACATACAAAGGAAAGCATACAGTTGTAACAGAGTATGTCTAAGAATCCAAGTGGATGTTTCAACCTATGTTTTTTATCGGTGAGTTGGGTATGGGAATAATGAGAAGTCTTGAACATTCTTCAATATAGATATGCCTTGACAATAGTTTTATTTTCATAGTTATCAAGGATGTTTTTGGTTCCCGTTTAAGCATACTTGACTTCTGACTTTATCCCTCAGTTGTCGGCTACTTAGGCGGTGAACGCCTCAAAAGAGAGGTCTTTTGGCATTACAACCCCGATTTTAACAGATTTTTAATAGAGCGTCAGCGTAGAGGCTTCTTGACAACTGAGGAGGTGACCGTATGACAAAGGAAAACAAGCAAACGCTTCCGACAGAGACCTCAATCAGCAAGTATGGCTTCCTCTACTTGAGTAAAGAGATCCTTGCGACTCTTGGTTTTCAGAAAGGCGATAAGGTAACTTTGCGACAGACGCCTGAAGGCCTACTCGTAACAAGGGAAGTCAAAGAGGTGAGCTAAGATGAGCAAAAAAGCTGTAATTGTGATTTCTCTCGTAGAGGAAAGCGCTGAAAAGCCGAATCGAGAGATTGAGAAAGAGATAATGAGCGAACTTTCAAAAGACCCAGCAAGGATTCCTTGGCTGAAGAAAGTTGAAAGGGTCACCGTTTCGTAGACTTGACTTTCCTAATCTCTCCCCTTCTTTTTTCTCATTTTCTTTTCCAAAACAGGTAAACTTTTGTCTGTAACAGCAAAGCAGTGACATGGATAAGTTTCGCAAGTTTCTCTAACGTTGCAGTTTCTACTCTCTGCCTATATAATTCCCGTTTTCCATATGGTTCATGATAGAAAAATTCTTTCAAAAAGCGTACATGCACATTCTTCATGAAAACATGACGGATCTCCAAAACTTGTTCATCTGATAAGCCACGAAGCATGTTAATAACATATTTTTGGCTACCTAACAAAACTATGTTGAAACCTAGATTTGAGAGCACATCTCTAATGGCTAAAGCATGCTTAGGTGAAGACTGTTCCATAATTTTCTGCATTCCTGCACGCTGGAAAAACGGATTATATTTGGCCATAACCGCAATTGTTTCAACATAAGGAGTGCCCACAAGCGGCAAGGTCTCCCTTACGAGTCGTTGACCCAAACCTATTGTACGATATTTAGGATGAACAACAACTCGCATAATAACACTCAGCTTCTGATTCAAGTCTTTCACACTCATCTTAGGCAGAACCTTAAGGCGTCCAGCAACAGCCATTCCAGGATAACAATAAACTATGACGCCTGCAACCTCATCTCCACGCACTGCACGAAAAATTTTGCGCACAATCCCAACCTGGTGGCTGCGGTAATGAAAACCCGCCAGTAGCATATAGTCAGACCTCGTGCCTTCTTCTATACGAATTTCCTTGGTTAGGCTACTTTCCTTAGCTGGCTCATTCGGAAAGTAACTCACTTCAATCTCTTTCCCAAATCGCTTGTGAATGTGAACCGAAGGTTTCAAGTCTTCAAAGAGGTCGGTGTGTGTTGTGGCTGCTAGGACTGCTTTTCCTTCTTGTCTTGCTAGTTTTTGAAGGTTGTAGGCTACGATTTTGGCTGTGTCTCTGTCTAATGTTGCGCAGAATTCGTCCATAATCCAAAACTGTTTGCCTAACTCGATCAGTTTGGCAATTCTGAAACGATACTTCTGCCCATCGCTTAATTGACTATACCGCCTAACAAAAAGGAAAGCATCATTCAAGCCTACTCTGCTCAGCAGTTCTAAGCCTTCCTCAACGGTTTTGCCAACGCAGTCAATTAATGGCTTATTCCTTTCAAGTTTGACATCATGTATGTTGATGGCTTGTGAGCCTAAATCCTTCCCCAAAGCCCTTAGCAAAACAGATTTGCCTGATCCAGACTCTCCGGTGATGTACGTAATATCCTTTGGGCCTATCCTTAACTCCACATTGTCACAAACTACATGCCTTTGATAGTCATCTACTCCAAGCCCAAATGCTTCATGCACAGCGATAGTTCTCTCTGTGATGTCCGTCTTGGTTTTGTAGGCTATATTGATAACAAACTTTCCAGTGGTGCGGTCATATCTTCTTGCAAACTTTGTTATCTCGAAAAATTCACGCTGTCGCATGTTCAGATCCTCTTTGACATACAAATAGTAGTAGTGTCATGGCTGGGTTTTCTCCTTGAAAATTAGTGAAGGCCCTTCTCCGTGAACTGTGAAGTGTCGGTAGCGAACGTCATACTTGAGTACAATTAAGCCTGCGATGGCGTCCCAGAGAAATTCGATAGGTCTTTGCGTATGCTCCCTTAATGTTGGAAACTCTACGAGTAGAACAAGCCATCGGCTCATAATGGTGACACTTTCAATTTCAAATAGTATAGGGTAGCCTCGTTTTCTAAGCTCTTGTTCAAGGTAGTCTTGTATCTCTCCAGCACTGGCTTGTAGGTTCTTTCTTTCAAAGTTAAATTCTACGAGCATTAAACAATCAGCTCCAAAATCTCAACGGCTTTCTCAAAATCCCCGAACTCCTGTTTTTTACGAAGTTTAGCCTTCAATACCGCATGCCCAAAAGGAATATGGCAAAAAACCCTCTCGTTTCCTTCCTTGTTCAGCATTCTCGCCACAGCATGATAAGCGTCAGCAACTTTTCCAACTGCCACATTTGTGAAAGGTTCAACGTGAAAAACAGGGTAAATTTCCTGCTTTGTTGGACTGTCCTGAATGACAGAAAAAATATTCACAACGCCTATCGGTAAATCTCCGTCAAAGGCAAAGAAGAATCTTGTTTTGTAACGTTGAAGGTGGTCGTACCGCATGGCTTGGCCTATTCCGAAAGCTACAACCAAGTTTTTGGGCACGAAGGGGTCTGGCACAGTGTCAGCGAAATCCTCTTCAGCTTTTATGTAAAGCTCTACATCTTCTCTGTTGCTGAAGTCAACCCGTGTGAAGGTCAGATCCGTCTCAGGATCCGCATAAACCTCTTTTTCTTTCTTCATGCTTATCCACCGCCAGCTTAACATAAAACTCCATCTCTTTCTGAAAGCGTTCAAAACTGTACTTTTCAGCCTCTTTCCTCAAAACAGCCGAGTCATATTTGCTACAGTTCCAGAGTGAAACAACGTTTCTCAGATTATCTATGTATGGCTTTTTTATGCGAACCCCAAGTCTGGGACTGTGCACTGTTTCTTTAAACCCGCCTTCATCCACACAAATCACGGGTGTTCCACACGCAAAGGATTCAACTGGAACTAGACCGAAGTCCTCATGATAGCCTGTTTGAATTGTTGCTTTAGCATGCGTGTAGAGGCTGGCAAGTTTTCTGTCTGTTATGCCACCTAGCACCTTTATGTTTGGGCAGTCTTCAATCAATTTTAGTAGATTTGTATTGGGCTTCTTATCGCCCATACCACCCACAATTATGAGCTTTTCACATGTGCCTTTGAAGGCTTCAATCTGTAAGGTTATTCTTTTCTGCCAGTTGATGCGTTGAACCGATAGAAAATAGGTTCGTTTAGGATTCTGAGATGTGGGGCTAAACGTGTTTAGGTCGACTGGAGGATAAACAACGTGGCTTTCAACTTGGAAATATTTTTTGAGCATGCATCGTGTGAACTTGCTGTTTGATATGATGACATCCGGCTTCTGATGTAGTTCCCTCAGCTTGTTGTTTATCCAATTTCTATCCCTCTTCAAAACTTCTCGGTGTATTGGCTCAATCATTCGTGTAATCTCGTTAAACATGAATGTTGTAGGTCTTCCACTGCGATGATTATAGTATATGCTGGGCTTGTCGATGACATCTAGAAATGCCAAGTCGAGAGGACAGTGGAATATGATTACGTCGCTTTCCGAGAGCTGTTTATGATTGCCTAACATTACACGTAGTTTAAGGTCAAGTTCGACTTTCTCTTTAGTGTAGGTTTCCATCTTTTCCCATCACTTTATGATTCTTCTTACGATTTCCTTCTCAAGTTCAGTGCTTATTTCCTCGATTTCCTTTCCTTCAATTTCTTTCAGCATAGTGTAGATCTTAGCTTTCAACGCCTTGCCTATCGCACGCATAACCCTTTCCCCGCCACCCTCCATGCGCATTTCAAGCTTAAACTGACAAATCTTCATTCATTCCACCCCCTATAGTTGAACTGGACTCAGAATCATCAAAACAGAATTGTACTCTCCAGTGCCTCCAGTCACTTTCATTTGAACCTGATAACTTTCATAACCCGACTCCACAGACCAGTCTATCCATCCGCTTGCAACGATTCCCCAATTTGGGCCAACTTGAGAAACTTCAGAACCTGCCACAGGTGTTCCAGCATTCTGACGAAGGACTCGTAAATACGTTATCTGTCCAGAAGTGTTGTTCTTGATATGCGCTATGATTTTCATGTAGAGCTTGGATGTGGTCTTAAACAAGGCAGCGTCTAAGGCTATGTCTGAGTTTGCAACAGTAACGTATGTTGTGCTTGTTGTTGTGCTCCCTTCCGCGCCAAACTTATTCGCTACTACGTGCCCGACAGGGTCTGATCCACCCTTTTGATGGGTGGGTGCATGTAAGCCGAGCCCGCCTCCTCCGCCACTTGCTCCAACACCAATAACTCCTACTTTTGTGCGCATCAGCTTTTCAACGGTAACGGTTGTAGCCCTTAAACCATAGAGATAGTCAGCAAGTAGGGGCTTTTCTTTTCCAAGTTCTAGGGTGATCTCCAATGTTTGCTCCGTTGCCATCACATAATATTCAACGCTTATGATTCGAAAGTCGGAGTCAATGTTTTCGTTTGGCAAAACAACATGAATTTTGTCGCCTGGTAAAGGAGGATTGGTGCCGTAGTCTAGGCATGTGGTTTCTATTTTAAGAGTTTCTGCCGGACTGCTAAGATGGTTCAGAAGAGCCTTTGCACGAAGGTTGCACTCATTATCGCTGTGCAATTCCTCGTCAGTTTCAGTTAATTCCCTCAAGCCATATTGACTTTGACTACTTACATCTTCTTGCACAGCTTCAAAGCGACGGTGATTAAAGAACAATTTATCGACCCAAAAGCTTCCTGCTCCTACGCCTGGAAAGTCTCCGTCTATGCGAATTTCTCTAATGTGTTTCCAGTCGAATGCTCCAAACGCTGTCCATTGATCACTGTTTTTGCTACCTATCGAAAGTGAAATTGGTTCCCAGTCTCCGCCAGGTTCGGCGTTGATGCTTTTGTGTGCCTCATTGTTGTTGATGTCATATAGGGCAAGCCCGATATGTCCACTGAAGGCGCTTCCAAGTCTGATGTTGAAGTTTATGCTTGGATAATCATCGCCATTAGCTTCTTGACCTGCTGGGAACCTCAAAAGCAGACAACCATAATAATCATTGACCGTAGTCGTGTGGCAAACTGAATATGAACCAGCAATCTTAGTTGCTGAATCTAGCGAAACTGTTCCTGTGCCTGTTCCACTGAACCACCCAGGAAGCTTAAGAACCAATGTCCCAGATGGGTAAGTGTTGACAAGATTATTCTTCATGATCAAGTCTTTGTTTACAGCGTCAATGCTTTCAATCTCGTTTTCTTCACTGCTCATATACTCAATTAGGAAGACTTTGTCGCCAACCGCAAAACCCGATACGCTTTGAACACTGACAACTTTTTGTCCAGCGTTAGCTTGAGCATCGGTTTCTGTTCGTATGTGGAGTTGACTTGATTCTGTCCATTCATCCTTGTCTGCGGGAACGCTTTTGTCGGTTAAGCCATAAACCATTATCTTATTTCGGATGCGGTGGATGTCTTTGGAGTAGCGGCTGACTTCTATCAATTCTGAAAGACTAACAGGGCTTGTTTTGCTGTTTTTTGGGAAAAACTCGAATTTGCCATCTGGAGCAACGCGAAAATCGAAACCTATAACGCCATTTTTGTCAGCTGATTCTGCAATGTATTTCAAAATGTCCCAGACAGGCGAATTTTCATATTCAAGCAAGGTATAGGTAGTGTCCGTATTTTCAACTAGCTCTATGCTGTTTCTGACATGGCTTAACCCAACATAATAATCCATCAAATCCTTGACTATCTCTTCACCCTTCTTATTCTCATAGGTTTTAGTGACTACTTTGCGAAAGAGTTTCTCTCCCCAGCAACGACCCCTCACGCGAATGTAGTTTTCAAGTGGCGTAGACTCAGGCTCTATCTCTTCTACTCTCAGGGTTATGATAAGTGGACAGTTTGCTCCTCTTCCAATACTTATGCTTCCATTGTCTCCAACATTAATGGGATACGTTCCACTCGGACTATACTTCTTGTTAAAGTTTTGAAGCAAACAGTCAAAACTCGAGACTTCTTTTGTGCAACCCAAATGAACCCTTAGATCGATGACGTCATCTTGTGGAGGTGTGACAGAGCCGAAAACAATGGCACAAACAGGCAAGGCAACGCTCACTATTCAACCCCTCGCCTATAATTCTCCTGTTCCTCTCCAGCTCTTCGGATACTACGGGCACGTGTTGGAGTCTCTGATGCAGTAGCGTTGAACTCGCGCATTGACGATGTAGCAGCCATAGTTGACATGCTAAGCGCTGCCATAGCTGCGGCTGCAACGATGATGGCGCCTACTCCCATTGTTAATAGAACGATTTTTGCTGCAAGACTTGCGTTATGCGCCCACTGAACCACTGTGTCAATGGCAGTTTTTATGGTTGAAATCGTTTGAGCACTAGCCAAATAGCTAAAAGTCCTGATTAGGGTTCCAGCCAACGCCAGAATGCTTCCAAAGCCTGCAATAGCGTCAGCTTGCTGTTTAGATAAAATGCCAAATTGCTCACCTACTCTTGCAATGGCAAAAGCTGAAGCACCGAAAGAGGCAAATTCACGACCAACACTACGAATCTCAGAACCCATTTTGCTACTGCTGGCTGAAATCTTTTCAAATTCTGCACTAGCCTTGTCCCTCGCTATCACATCAATGGCAACTTCATGAAAACTCAACCTTTAGCCTCCCTTATGGCATCATCAACTGCCTCATGCATGCTACGGACAAGACTTGGCATGCAATATTCAAGTGCCCTTGCTAAGAAACGTCTGGGCTGAATGAAACGTGTCCCAAACTCAACAAAAGCAGCATAAGAAGCTGTGGCACCGACTTTCAGAACCCACTCTCGTACTTTAGCATAGATTGTTGATTCAAGGTATCCTGTCCGTCTTGGTGCAAAAGCCTGCACTGTATTCTTTAGGATTTCACCCTGCTCTGCTAGCTTGTCATGTACCTGGTCCTTCATTGCAGAGTCTAAGGTCTCTATTTTGCTTCGTAAGTCATCTAAGCCTTCTATGTGGATTTCGATGTTAACTGACACGTCGCGCTTCCCTCTTTGCTTTCTCCATTTCCTCCTCCATTTGACGGTCTAACTCGTTGAGGATCACAAGGAACTGCTGGATTGCTTTGGCTGGCTGTCTTGCAAGCTGGTTAGGTGTCCATCCAAATTCTTTACAAAGCCGAAACTCTGAAAGAGCTTGACTCGGCTTTCCTCGTCTAATTGTTCTAATAAAAAACGAAGGTCTTCATGGGTCACTCCATTGAGCCTATTGACAATCTTAGAAAATAATTCCCCTAGCTCTATTGGGATTCCTTCATCTTCGCTTAGCAGTTTTTCCAGTGTTATCGGCTTGTTTGATGGCTGTTCTTTGAGACTGGCCCATATGGTTTCTGCTTGAATAGCCACAAAATCGCTACCACTGACCTGTCCCGTTATCGGATGATATTTCGTGTGCTTCTGAATCGTATGACTACGCTTAGCCCATGTAATCTCTTGGAAAATATAGTGCCCAGCAAACTGTTCTCCAAAACGGCTATCCAAGTCAACTTCTTCTTTTCGCATTTTGAATCATCTCCATAGTTGCTAGTCGATTCCGAATTGCTGTGTTGATGTCTTCAAGCACAATGTTTTGCATCCACTTTGGCAACTTCAATACCCGTTCGCCTAGTTTTTCCCACATGTGCATCCATTTCTTGCGTAGTTCGGCTTCTCGACCAAAATTCTCCAAACTTTTGACTTCAGTCACTTTAACCACCTAGCTAATGTAGACATCTCTTGCAACGAATGGCGCCTTTAGAGAAACTAGGTCCTCGATTTTAGTTGGTGTGCCGGCTTTTTCCCACTTACAATACTTGAATAGAGCGCTATTAGATCCACCTAAGCCAAACTTTAGACTAAACTCACCATCATTGACTATGTCATCATATTCTTGCTTGCTCTCAAACTCAAAAGTCATTTCACCTGATAAGACTCTGTGTCGCTCCTGCAGATACTTCAGCAAGTGTCCGCTTGTGCTTCTTATAACTGGCACACGTTTCAAGCTGTTTTCTATTGTGAACTTCCAGTCAGTGGCTCTTTCGACGGCAGCTAAGCCTGAGCCGTCACCTGCACCTCGTTGCACGAAGCTCTCATTAAAAGGAACAGCACCAGAATAATCAGCATAGGTAGCTCCCGATATTTTTGCGGTTCCAACGGTTACGTCTTGACCGATCA
>Ga0315314_1003143_pt1 | contig 13158 bp, 13 predicted proteins | sample TDP9_MG_FD_203631 | JGI IMG/M metagenome (GOLD analysis project Ga0315314, IMG submission 203631) | Freshwater sediment microbial communities from Lake Towuti, South Sulawesi, Indonesia - TDP9 | ecosystem: Environmental > Aquatic > Freshwater > Lake > Sediment | place: Indonesia: South Sulawesi...
GAGATATACGGGTTGTTCAGGTCCTGGGTAGGTTGCGTTCCCAGACATTGCAATGTCATATGCTGCCCAGTCGCCAATATTCACACCCACAGTTCTAGTCTGAGCCACAGCTTTCATGGATTGCAGTCCAAAGAATGCGAATAACAACATAACATGCAAGAAGGCTAAAGCTACGTTTTTTTCCTCATATAATCCACAAAAATACTAGTTTCTTTATCAGTTTATAACATTTGTGCAACCGAACAGAAAATCTTCGCCCTACGTATCTTGATGAATCTGCGTCAAAAGGCACAGATTTCGAGCCGACCCTCTCAATTCTTAAATATTGCCCAATGTAATCTAATGTTTCCCATTTCCATAACTGATGGCGACCTCTCAAATGTTAAGCTGGCAAAAACTGCTCCAAAAGAGCCCAATAAACTGGCTGCTTGAAAAAGAAAACCCATCGATTCGATATTTCACACTCCGAGACCTTTTAGAAAGAGAAGAAGATGACTCCGAGTTAGTTCAAGCTAAAGCCGCGATTGAAAGTTCACGAATTCTGACCAAGATTTTTTCTAACCAGAAACCTGATGGCTATTGGGAAAACCGTGAACGCCCATACCTGCCAAAATACAGGTCAACCTATTGGCAAGTAATGATATTGGGACAAATGGGAGCAGACAAATGCGACGAAAGGGTTCAAAGAACCTGCGAGTTTGTTCTGAGCCTGCAGTTAGACGAAGGCGGATTCTCAGCATACACAAGGGAACAAGCCCTGGAAGAATACGAATGGATGCGAACCAGAACAGCCCTAAAAGAAAAGTTGCAAGCCGAGCCCCAGGCTTGGGCTCAATCCTTACTTATTGAACATCAGTATTCCTGTTTAACTGGCAATACCTGTGCAGCAATGCTTCGTTTAGGTTATGATGGAGACTCTAGAGTAAAGAAAGCCGTGAATTGGCTAGTGAGAATTCAAAACAGCGACGGCGGATGGCTCTGCCCCTACTGGAAGGCGCACGTAAGAGACACACACGGTTGTTTCTACGGAACAATATGCCCGCTTGAAGCATTCTCCGAAGTTCAAGAGAGCGAACGCTCAACAGAAATGAAGCAGGCAATTGAGATAGGCGCTGAATTCTTGCTGATGCATCGCCTCTACAAAGCGGACCATCATGGGTACAAGGTTATCAATCGACAGTGGTTGAGATTTGGTTTTCCTTGGTTTTACGGCTACAACGTTTTGAGAGGACTTTCGGTCCTTACAAAATTGGGCTACATTGAAGATGAACGCTTAATCGACGCTGTCAAAGTGTTGATTCAGAAACGTCAACCAGACGGAACATGGCTCCTTGAAAGCGCTCCAACCGGACGCATGCATGCAAACATTGAAACGGTGGGTAAACCCAGCAAGTGGATTACCCTAAACGCCCTCAGAGTGCTAAAACGTCTGCACAAAACCAGTAATAAACAGTTAAAAGAAGTCTTAAACAAGGTTTGAAAAGAAGAGAAATAAAACATGAGCTACCCCAAATTGAGTTTTGAAGAAAGCCTTCAAGAAAAAGTAGTCCTTAAAGAAACCTGCTCTGGTTGTGCCGCCTGCGTTCTGGTCTGCCCTTATGACTGCCTTGAATACTTTGAAGAAAGACCAAACCTCATCAAAAAATGCGAAGTCTGCGGAATCTGCCCACGAGTCTGCTCTCGATTGGAGTTTTCAAAGCCAACATTGGAAAAACTGGTTTTTGAGAGAGAGCGCAAGCCAGAGGAAGAGTTTGGAATCTGCAGACGTTTAGTAATAGCAAAGGCAACCGATGAGAACATGTTTCTGGCCTGCCAAGACGGTGGGGTGGTTTCAGCGCTTCTCACACACGCATTGAACAGCGGAATAATTGACTCCGCCATCGTTTCGGACATAAGCAGAGAAAAGCCGTTGTTTCCTGTACCTCGGTTGGTTTCGACTCCGGAAGAGGTTTTGGAGTGTGCTGGGACAAGATACACCTACTCACCCAACCTATTAGCACTAATCGATGCGGTTAAACAGAAGAAAAACAGCATTGCCTTTGTCAGCACTCCGTGTCAGATTGAAGCCATCCGCAAAATTGAGGCGTTTCCACTAAGGAAATACTCCAGTGTGATTAAGTTTACCATTGGGCTGATGTGCACAGAAAGTTTCACGTATGATGGATTAATGAAAAGGCACATCGAAGGCATTTTAGGCGTCAACCTCAAAGATGTCAAGAAGATAAACATCAAGGGAAAGGTTCTGGTCACCACCAACACCGGCGAGACCAAATTCATACCGCTGCCAGAAGCAAAGCAGTACACTCGAAAGGGTTGTCTTCCATGCACCGATTTCTCTGCCGAACTTGCTGATATATCCGTAGGCGGATTGGGACTGAACGACTGGACCTTTACAATAATCCGTACAGAGAAGGGCAAAGAAATTTTTGAGGGCGCCGAAAAGGCAGGAATCATTAGAACAAGACCTGTCGAGGAAGAGAAGGGCTCATTTGACCTGCTGATTAGGTTGTCGAGAAAGAAAAAGAAGACGAGTTAGACCATTTCACGTTTAGGCTGACAAGCCAACCTGCACTTTTTTGTTGGTCAATTGAGCAATCTTTTTCTCCAGTTCTTTTCTGAGATGTTCTGTCCTTTCCTGAAGTTTAATCTGAGTGTCTTTCAGAGCCTTCCGTTTGGAGCTCACGAATTCATTTTCTTTCTGCAGTTCTCTCAGTTGATTTTGAAGTTGCGTCAATTGATTCTGGAATGTTGCCACGGTTTCTGAGGCTAGAAGCTGTCTTCTCTGAGAGAGCAGTTCTCTACAGCTTTTCTGCAGTTGACCTAAAGAGTCCTTATTGAGTATGCTGTCGATTTGGTCTTGAGCCTTTCGCAGTCGCGTGCTCTTGAGCTTTAGTTTGCCCTGCGTTATCGTGGTGTCCAGTTTCCCAAGGATGCTCTTCAACGTGGAGTAATCGTCTTCTTCAGTTGCCAGAGCAATTGATGGATTCTTCAGATAGTCGTCCAGTTTATGCAACTCGTCTGGAGGCACGGCTACGTCTGAGGATCTAGCGAGGCTTTGAAGCTTGTAAAAGGGTTTCTGCAAGTAGCGAAGGCTGTGCTTGACGCTTTCCCCTATCTCTTCAATCTTTTGATTAAGTTTTACAAGTTCATTCAGCTCAGCTTTTGCTTGAACGTCGGTTATCTTTTGCTTGATTGCCACTATTTCGTTTTGAAAGGCGGTTTCTCTTTCTTCGGTTTGACTTATACCTTCTCGGTTTAGTTTGGCTTCGTCTATCGTTTGAGTGAGTTTGTCGACAAGCGAATAAGCGTCTTCAACAGTCTTTTCGCTTGCATACTTCGTTGTCAGAAAGTTGCGGAGCTCCTTGGTTATGTCGTACAGCCTCTTAAGTGAAACGTCGAGTCTTCGACGGTCAATGATAAAATAAGGCGAGATGTAAGGATACGCTCCCCACCTGAGTTTGTCTAAAGAAGTGGCAGTTTTTTCCAGATCACCGCAGAACGCCAGAAGTCTCTCGTAGTCGAAGTTGTCAGGAACATTGATTGCCTTCATTGTTTCGGTGAGGTTTTGAGCGAACTTGTGCGCGTTTCTTGCAAAGCGATGAGTTTTGGGGTTGTCCTTGTTCATTTCATTCTCGCTGTTTTCAAAGATTCTCTGGCTACTCTGAACAGTGTCGTCCACTCTCTCTTTGACTTCTTTCAGAAGGCTCGTTGCTTTGCCTTTAAGAGGTTCAATCTGAGGGGCGGTTTCCTTCCTTAACCACTCTTTGACTTCGGAGAGCCTTATCTGTGAGGGCTGCGACATGACTTTACTCTCATCTCAAAATAACATAAGTCACTATTTAATCTCTCTCTGTGTGTTGCCAAGAATGTCTAAGGTCTATACCCGTTAAGGATGACTACAGCCAGAATCGCCGACATGATGTCTGCAGTTGTTCCAGGGTTTAATCGATGCTCGAAGTCGTGTAGTTTTTGGTCAAGCTCTGAGAGACTGTTTCTACCTTTCTGGGTTGTTAAACCTCCGTTATACAATGCTTTCTTGGCTTCTGTTGAAACCCAATGAGCCTTGGCTTTCCCAGCCTTTCTAGCTATGAGTGTGTCGGGCACTTGAGACAAGACTTTCAAAAACGTGTGAACAGTAGCCGTGTTAATATCTCGTGTTTGCTCAAGTTGCTGTTTAAGATAGGGATAGCCAATGTCGAAGGTGATGGAAAAACCCTTGACCCACTCTGAAGAGATAGAATCCCACGGTGCCGAAATTTTGAACACCTCAAAGAGACTAACGCCTTCCTTCAATATCTTCTGTTTCGACCCCGAGTTGGTCACGTCTAGCCGAGGTGCTTTGCCAAGTCCTCCGGGTTGAGCCAGGGTTATTGTGTCGTAAACGTTCACGGCGTCTTCGGGAGTTGTGGACTTCACCACCGAGTTGAGGTTTGCCCTAAACTTGTTGGCGGAGAAGGTTTCGTCTTCGGCGAGGGTCAATCCCGCAGCTGTCGCCATAGGAGACAGCAAGATTATCGAACCCAAAAGCGTGTTTTTGTCACGTTGCCAATTCGCCACGTCGGTTACGGCGTTCTTAATATTTTTTCCAACCGCTATTTGGCTCAGCGTGATTTCTTTGTTAAACACTTTGATGCCCTGTTTGGCTGCGTGCCTAAAGTGAGGCGACACCGCAGCTGCGGAAGCCAAAAAGTGTTCGTATCTAGTTTCTTGAAAGTCGGCGGTTCTGTGGACATTGCCTGGTTTAGGATGGGCGCTTACTTCTAAGAGAAGGGCAAGCTGGAGGCATTGTGAAACGTAATCTGGAATAGCGCTTACGTTTTTAACGGTCTTGAGATACGGTTCAGTGAGGTGACTCGCTGCGACATTAAGATGTGCTTCACCTCGCATGGGGCAGTATGAGAATGGAAAATCTTATTAAGGTTGTGTAAAAATTTACACAGCGAACTAAAAAGTTACATAGGATGCTTGAGCATTTGAAGCTGTCAAGCCGTAATGTCGCATTAACCGCCATTTTTGCAGCATTATACTACGTTTTGTCTTTAATATTGCCGAGTCTTTATGCAATCGGTGTTCCAAACCTACAGATAAGGCTCGAGGCTTTGATTGCATCAGTCTTCGGACTTGTTCTGGGTCCCTATCTGGGAGCGTTTGCTGCTCTATTCGGTGTTCTTGTGACCTGGGCTCTGCCTCCGAGCAGTTTCAATCCGTATGGTGTGCCCTTCTTTCTTTCCCCACCCCTAAACGCCCTAGTTGTTGGTCTCATCTATTACAGGAAGTGTAAGTGGGGCTTCGCCCTCTTCAGCATACTAATCGCCGCTTTCCTGTTTCTGCCGCCTTCCCAACCAATCGTAGACTATTACTATGTTTCAATAGCCGTTCTCTGGGACAAGGTCATTGCCTTACTGCTTATCATACCGACCGTAATGTTTAGTAAGAAACTTTCCAGTTCAGAAAAACTTCCATTCCTGTTCTTTTTCATCTGCTTTGTTGGAAACCAGGTAGACAATACGTGGGGAGCGGTGGCGTTTGCGGTTCCGTCAGTTTATTCCCTCTTTGGTTTTTCTTTAGAAGCGGTTCGCGATGCGTTCACCATCAGTCCATTCTTCTATCCTGCGATTAGGCTTGTAGAAGCCATTCTCGCCACTATTATTGCTGTGCCGTTGATGCGGTCGCTTAAAGATACTCAATGGATTCTGAAGGAAAAATCAATAATAGAACAGTGAGATAGAACATCAAGGCGAACTAATTGCACGTGGATTTTCATCCGTACGTCGTCTTCTTGCCCACTTCACAAAAAAACAAGATATTGAGTGCGATTTTCGGTTCAAGAGCCGCGGTTGACATCTTGAAATTCTCGCTTTCTCAGGGCATTTCAAGCCGAATCTACCAGAGAGACTTGGTGAGAAAACTCGGTTATTCAAACAAGACGATCATTGAGAACTTGAAGTCACTAACCAGGCTTGGAGTATTAAGTGAACAGATGGAGAAGATTGAAAAGGAAAGACGACGCGCGGTGTGGGTTAAGGCTTATGAACTTTCAGATGTAGGCAAGTGGTTTGCCCTGTTGCTCGCTGAAGAGAAAGACCTGTCCAGCAGGGAGAAAGCCGAGATATTGCAGAACATTTTCAGACGATATATAATGTGGGTGAAGAGTCTTTCAGAAAACCTCAATGTAGACAAGGAAACGTTGGAAAAAATCTTCGGGGAAGAAATGAAATAGCAGGAAGCGATGCTCGCTAATGATGATGAATTGCGCTATTGTATCACCAACAAGTTTGTTGGGAGCAGGGCTGCTGGGAAAGTAATTTTAGAAGAAGAAGGGGCTCAGTCCCTTTTGCCTTCTTCTTTCATGTTGTGACTGGGTTGGTTTCTGTTCAGGTGTTATTAACTCGGGCGTAGAACAGGTAATAAATACCTTCATCTGCTGTGAGTGTGTGTGAACAGAAGTAGTTGAACACGCAAATGCAGACTGTTTATGGTTTCTTTTGTGCGTGATGATGTTGAACGCGCATTAGCGTAATCATCATCGGAACAGTGGTGTCGTGTTCAATAGTAGCCTGCTCCCTTTTTTCAACTCTTCTGCGTCTTTTGTTCAGCATGCTTGAAGAGGGTTAGCAAGAAGACGAGGTTTTCCGTTGCTTCTATAGCGTGTGGCAGGTTGGCTTGCATGTAGAACCAAGCGTTTGGTTTAGCCTCATAACCTGTTTCTACTAAGGTCACTTTTCCATTGCCATGCAGCACGTGTATTATCGCTGGAAAACTCGATTTGTGGGTGGAGATTGTCTGCCCCGTCGCCATGCAGAACAGGCTTACTTCTTTATCCCCAGCCTTTACTAGTGTCTTGCTTACAATGCCGTCTTTGGCAAACTCGATCATGTCTTCCAAATTGGCGTGTATGCCTTTTGCAGTAGCGCCTTTCAAGTCGACACACTCCGAGCAGCTTTTACCTTCATTGTTCTTTTATACTTTTTAGCGCCTGGGCTAGTTCTTTTATGGTTTTCTCAGAGAAGTTCTGTGGATAACTGAACACCATGTGCTCAACCTTCATTTTTGATAGTTCAGATAGATATGTTCCAAGCTGGCTTGAAGGTTTAAAGATAGAAAAAAACTCGACGGTCTTCAACGGAATGTCATCCAAGATGGACTTGATGGCAAGTCCAGAATCTAATTTTTTCTTGGCCTCAACAATTTTTTCGTGTAGACCTATTCTTTTAAGAATAGTTCTAGGTGCCCCGAGAGCAACAACCGCGCTTGAAATTCGGAGAAAACCATGGACGTTTTGATCAAAATCGCTGTAAACATAAGATGGAGCAAAAACGCCGAACTGAAACCTTTTAGTCTTTACACGACCAATCTTGTTGATTGCCCATTTTACCAAGTTTGGATGTGCATAGTTCAAGAGAACTCCATCGAAGAATTTGGCAATCTTGAGCATCTTTGGTCCCTGGGCCCCCAGCCAGATTCTTCCCTTGACCGTGTTCTTAGACAGGGTCTTTTCAATCTGATGTTTTGATTTTAGGATGTAGTCGGGGACAGGGTGAGCCATGGAGAGGCCTACTCTCTTTAGCTGGTCCTTGTCGCCTGGTCCTATGAGGAGCTCAAATCTCTCACCGTACGCTTCGATGAGGGTGGCGAAACTGTTTGCTATATGGTTAGGCGCATAGAGGAATGTGCTAAGCAAACCTACGCCGATCTGGATTTTTCTGGTGTTTGCGGCAATTGCCGAGGCAACCGTGGGCGCGTATAGTTGCACTGGAACATCGGCGATCCACACGTAGTCGATTCCCAACCGCTCAGCCTCAATGCTCTTTTTGACAATCTCTCGGGTGGTTTCGTTGGCGTTTACTCCCAAACCGAACTTCAAGAAGACCTCCACCAAGTCTGCGCTAGTTTGGTTAAAGCTGCCTCAGGGTTAGATCCATAAGGCGGTCCAAAGACAACCTCTTGGACACCGAGTTTTTCAAGCTGTTTAAAGGCTTCACATATTTGCGTCGGATTTCCATGTATTGCGATTTCTTCTATCAAGCCTTCAGTGACCATTCGAGAGGCTTTGGATATTCCCTCGTTCCGAAAAGCCAATTTGATTTTTTCAATTTCATTGAGGTTCAGTTCAGCCATCTCAAGAACTTTCTTTGGAGTGTCTGCTAGGACAAACGCAACGATTCGTTTGACGAGTTTTAAGTCGCCTGGTTTTTCCGTCAAAATTGTTGGAACCCACACGACAAAAGGGAAGTCTCGAGATGCTTCAGGACGCTTTTGTAGGCTGGTTCTTACCAAGCTCGCAGCTTTCATTAGGTAGGTTTTGGGTCCGCTGAGGATAACTCCGTCTGCGATTTCTCCAGCCAACATCAAGAGTTTGGGTCCTCTGACGCCGAAGAATATTGGAATCTGATAGCTCAACCTATAACTAGGATGATATCTTTGGAGTGTGAAGCCTGCGCCTGCCTGAAAAGACACAGTTTCACCTTTCCATATTCTTCTCAGCAGCGTTGTGGCGTTGTGCATAAGGCTTACTGGATTCTTAACCGTGATTCCGAGGTTTTTGAGGTCTTGGAGACCGCCGATGCCTAATCCAAGTCTGAAGCGTTTGTCTCCGCCGATTTGGGCTAAGCTCACTGAGGCTCTTGCTAATGTCGTGATGTTCCTAATCAATGGGCTGGTTATTCCGATGCCCACGTTCAGGTTGGAGTGCTTGAGCAAGATATAGGACGCAACCGTGAAGACGTCGTGATGCCCAGAAATGTCTTCGCCAAGCCAGACGTATTTAAGACCGAGTTTCTGCGCAAGTTCAGACAACCTCAAGATTTGTTTCAGTTGCATGCCGCTGGTTATACCTAGGTCAAGCAGCATCAGGATGCCTCACGAAAAATGTATCTAATAGAGAATGCATGAATTTCTTTCTAAAGGCTTCGGGAGATCAGCATGAAAGCTCGTGAAGGCGACCTAATCGAAACCCTTGACGGCAACATATTCGACGTGAAGGGGTTGGTTCACCCACCTAAAAAGGTCATAGCCTTCATACGTTTCACACCCGACCTGAACGGTGAAAGGAAAAGAGACAACACACGCTACAGGAAGGTCTATCCCCTTCATGAACGCTACAAGCTGCTTCAAGAAAGGTTTCCACAGTACCTCGTCTTTGATGCGGTTTTCAATCAATGGCTCTGTGAAGTGCCAACTGAAATGGTGAAAGGACATTATCAACCCACGAAATATCTCAGTAAGTTAAGACGCAAGACCGTTCTTGGAGAACTAGAAGAACAAACACTAAGATTGGCACATTTGCTGCAGAAAAGTGCGGCTGTCAAATGGAATGCAATCGGGGTTTCGGGTTCGCTTCTCGTTGGACTCCACACTCCAAAATCTGACATCGACCTCGTGGTTTATGGTTCGCAGAACTGTCGGAAGGTCTGCAAATCATTGATGTCTTTGGTTAAGGACGAAGCAAGCGGCGTAAAATCCTACACAAGGCAGGAACTGAAATCATTGTTCGATTTTCGTTCGAAGGACACCGCCATGAAGTTCGAAGACTTTGTTCGAACCGAGTCTCGAAAGGTTCTGCAGGGAAGATTTCATCAAAGAGACTACTTCATCCGCTGCGTCAAAGAATGGAACGAAACAGACGAAAAACACGGGTCTGCGCATTACGAACCGTTGGGAGACGCAAGAATAAGGGCGACAGTCACCGATGCTTCCCAAGCCATTTTTACACCATGCACGTATCAAATCGGAGATATTGAAACACTCGAAGGCAAGAGAGTTGAGCCGCTGCGTGAAATTGTTTCCTTCAGAGGAAGATTCTGCGAGCAGGCAACTGAGGGTGAAAAAATAATCGCCAATGGCATGGTTGAACGCGTGCAAAAAATGAGCAAAGAAGAATACTTCCGCTTGCTTCTAGGAAACAAACCGGCCGACAATATGATTCTTGCAGTTTAAGTGAGCAGTTTAATGTATTCGGAGCCCTTTCCTTCGGGCGAGCCCACTAATACTCGGTGGTATTTTCTTTTGCTCTTCTTGTCAGTTACCTGTTCCAGCTTTCCCTTCACGAGTATGGTTTCTCCGATCTCTGCGATGTCACCGTACAAACCCTCGTAGGACACAACCTCTTCGATGTCGGTTGTCTGCGGTCCCTTGATCACCTTGGCTTCACGCACTTCATAGACGGCTGGAAGAAACATGGAGTCGAAGTTTTGGTGGACGACGGCTCCGACAACGGCTTCTCCAACGGGTTCGTACACTTTGTCGGCGTATTCCTCGTTTACTTCTTCCTCGAGCTTAACTGGATGGACCGAGAATTTCGTGTTCTCAAACACGCCCAAGTTCCACTTTCGCTTGTAGATTTGATACGCTTCTTCGTAAGTTAAAGGATGCTCTCGAGTCTTGCTCTTGCACCATGAAGTAAGGGCTGAACCCTCAAAACGCTTCATCGGAGAGTTCCTAATAGAATACGTGTCTATCAAAGCCCTTTTCACGGCCAGGCTGTTTTTATAGCCGTAAACCGTTACGTCGAGGTCAGATATGCTCAAGCGATGAATACTGATAAGCAGCGACCCCGTGACTCCGAAGGACTCGGTTGAGACTCCGCTCTTCTCGGCTAAAAGCCCCACGAATCTTTTCAGTGTTTTCTGAAGAAGGTCTAGGCGTTGAGCTGTCATGATTTGGGCGATTTTTTCTTCAGGCTTGTAATGTTTGGAGATGGATTCCAAAGGAACAGCAGTCATAAGAACATTGTAAAAAGGCGAATAAAACAGATACTGCGGATATTCTTTCTCCAAGAGGCGGAAGGTTTCTAAAAGGCTAGGTATGGTATAATCCTTCAAGACTCGTTTGAAACGCCACATGCCCTTTCCCCATTTGCCCAGTTTAGATGGTGCATATTTTAGGTAGGATATCACCCGATTGGGTGGATGCAGTGGACCCACAACGCAGAAGAAGAAGCCTTCCTTAGTGCGCAGATAGTCTCTGTCCCTGAACCCACGCATAGCCTTAACCTTTAGATTCCCATCATTGTCGCGTTTGACTTATAAGCTACATTCTCAGTGATGCCGAATCAGATGCCTACTCTAGCTCTCCATTTTATCAATATGGTCGCCAAAAATATCGCAATGCCTACAAAAACTATCAATGGTCCAGGTGGAGGCGGATTCTCGAAATAACTAAGGTAACTAGCCAACAAAATTCCCACAGATGCGCTAATTGCGCCAAACACAGTGCTAAGTATAGAGTATCTCCGCAGATCAGAACTCAGATTCTTTGCCGCAGCGGCTGGAACAACAACCAAAAATCCGACGAGCAAGGTTCCGGTAATTTTTATTCCTATAGCAACCACCAAGGACACGAGCAGAAGAAACAAGAGATTGGTTCTAGCAACATTAATTCCCTTAGAAATCGCAAGTTCCTCTGAAATCATGCTTAAAACAATATTGCTGTAAACAACTTTAGTGAGGTAAATGGCCAGAACACTGACCAGCACACCAGCTACGGCGTCCACCACGGTTACGTTGGCTATGTCACCAAAAAGAGCCTCTACCAACGGTTCCAATTCAGGTATCATCAGTATTCCTGTTGCCAATGCCATTGTGAACATGGCGCCTACAATGGTTTCAAAAGGTAATTTGGTCACTCTTCCAATGTGCCAAATGGCTACCGATGATGCAAAGAGAAAGGCGAAACCGCCCAATATTGGATTGAAGCCGAATATGATTCCCAATGCAAGGCCGGGCAATGCAACATGAGACAAAGCGTCGCCGACAAGCGCCATTTTTTCTAACACCATGATAGAACCTAGATAGCCAGCTGATAATCCGACGGAAATTCCGATTATCAAGCCATATGCTAACGCTTCTGTCATTGATTATCGCCTACTCAGCCACCATGCAGACGGGTTCACCGTAGATCATCTGCTGCAATGATGGCTCAATTATCTTTTTGGATTCTCCAAAAAATGTTACACACTTGTTTAATGCGAGCATGTAGTCTGAGTAATCTCTGATTATGTGTAGGTCATGGGAAATCAGGAGCATGGTTATTTTGTTTTTCTCTTCCAGTTCGTTCAGCATCTTGTAGATAGCCTCTTCGCTGTCAAGGTCCACGCCTGTGGTAGGCTCATCGAACAACAAAACATTTGGGTTATCAATTATCGCCCAAGCGATCAGGACTCGTCGCAGCTGTCCTCCAGAGAGGGCGCCGAGCCTTTTGTTTATTATTTCTTTGCTGTCTAGTCCGACTGAACTCAGACAATTCTCTATGTTTGAAACATTCTTCATCGATAGAAATTCTTTTACTGAAATCGGTATGTCGCTTGGAGAAAGATGCTGGGGGACGTAGCCGATTTTTACTCCCTTGGTCCACTCGATTTTTCCACGATACGGCAGGAGGTTCAGCAACGCTCTGAACAGCATGGTTTTGCCGGCGCCGTTTGGTCCAATTATCGCCAGAGTTGTGCCTGGTTTTAGTTCAAAACTCACGTTGTCTAGAATCGTTTGGTTTGGAATTTCCACGGTGAGGTTTGAAACTCTTAGTATGTAGTTGTCAAGCGTTTCCATAGTCAACAAGCTCATCTCAACTAAACCCTTACTTTAATATAGACTTTGTCGATGACTTTTGGTGACCAAGCGGAGGAAGCATTTGATTTCCCTTCGACTCAGAGACCGCGATAGCATAATTACCAAGGAAGGCATCATCTTCCGCGTGTACGGTTACTCTCACCCGCCTGAGGCTTACATTTGCGACCCTGAGTACGCACCCGCTGATATCTACGAATCCACGGAGCCTAGAGCGTACCGAGCCAAGGGCAAGCAGGTTTATTACAAGTTCTACGCTGACGAAGGCTTGCGGTTTGTGCAACAAAACTATCCGCAATATGCTGTTTGGCATGAGCTGTTACAGAGAAGCCTCGTAGGCGTCGAGAATAAGCAAATCATTAAAGCAATGCAGCCGGTCAAGGCACTTCAGTCTCTTCTCGAGAAAAAAGCCACAGATTCCCTACATCAAGCGTTAGGGTCCCTTCTGTATTTGCTTCTAGAAAGGTCGAGTCTTTCAAAAATGGATTTCGGCGTCTTCGGCTCGCTGCTACACGGCCTCTATCACCCTGCATTCTCGGACTTGGACCTAATCATCTATGGCAGAGAGAGACTAGAGCGGCTGAGGAAAACCCTG
>Ga0315314_1003144_pt1 | contig 13157 bp, 9 predicted proteins | sample TDP9_MG_FD_203631 | JGI IMG/M metagenome (GOLD analysis project Ga0315314, IMG submission 203631) | Freshwater sediment microbial communities from Lake Towuti, South Sulawesi, Indonesia - TDP9 | ecosystem: Environmental > Aquatic > Freshwater > Lake > Sediment | place: Indonesia: South Sulawesi...
GAGCAGAAGGGTCGGTTTAATGGAATGACGCCGTTGGTTCTGTTGCCCCTGCCAACCTGCCCTGAATCCCCTGCTTCCGCGCTTGTGCCCAAAACGGTTATGTACACCCCGTCAACGCCTCGTCCCTTCTTGTCTAAAGTGTTCAGCTCTATCGTTGCCTTGTCAAAGTAGGATTTTTTCTTGACGAAGCTGATAATCTCCTCCTGAATGGCTTCTTTCTTTTTGAAGTAGTCGCTCTCATTTTTTACGTATCGGTCGACAAACGCCATACCAATTGTGAGTCGCAGTTCATTGTTCTTTCTGTAGCCCATGACCTTGACGTCTTCGCCTGACTCTGGAAACCGCTTCTTGAACTCAGTTGAGTTCACGTATTTTTCCGTGCCCAAAACTGTCTGCTCAGTCCGAGTCATAGGCGCGTAGCCCACGGCTGCGGACGTGTCATTGGCGCCCAGCACTTTTCCCTTTCGCTTGAAGATGTCTATAAGTTCAGGATGACCAGGCTTGAGTTCGACCTGAAAACTCACGTGTTTTTCTGGGTCAACGAAGCGAAGGCGTTCTCTGAACCATTCCTTTGCTGTTTTGATGGCTATGTCTTCTACAGGAATCTTTCCATCCACTTCGAAGGTGGCTCTGTCTCCAATGACCAAGAGCATGGGTTTCTTGATCTTGCCGCCGCCGAATCTTGGCTCAGCCTCTCCAGCAGCTAGTAGGGATTTATCAATGTTGTGATGCAGAATGGCTCCTACTCTCTTCAGGTATTCTTGGCTTAGGCGCACCGATATACTGTCCATTATGTGGTCGCATATGCTGTCTGGGTGTCCCAGCCCCTTTCTCTCAACTATTTCCAATTTCTGCTGTTCGATTGGGGTCTGCTTCAAAACGTCGACCAGAATGTTTCTCGTTGTCATGTCGAGATTTCACCAAATTTTTATGGCGCAGTTGTATAAACGGAAACAAATATATACTTTACGATATGTTTATGTGTATAAAAAATAACTCGTGGTTATCAAGCTATGGTGATTAGAGGGTCAACTCTGAAAAGACTCCGAGTCGAAACAGGACTCACCCAGCGGCAATTGGCCGAGTTAGTCGGAGTTTCTCAGGCACACATAGCCAAAATCGAAAAGGAAAACGTTGACCCGCGTCTATCAACTGTCAACAAGATTCTCAAGGTCTTGACCGAGGGTGAGGGAAAAAAGTGCCGTGATGTCATGACCCGTCAGGTAATCTCAGCCAAGCCAACAGATAAAATCTTGAAGGTGAGTCAATTAATGATGAAGTACGCAATAAGCCAGCTTCCTGTTTTAGAGGGCGGAAAAATTGTGGGCACGGTCACCGAGGAGAGCATAGTTCGAAATCTAAGTTCCACGCTCGCTGAGGACAGGGTTGAAAAAATAATGCAGGCACCACTGCCCAGCGTTCCCGAAAACACCAGCACAGGCATGATACAACCCCTGCTCCAAGACCACCCAGCAGTACTCGTGGTAAGAAGAGGTGATATAGTCGGGATAATCGCTCGTTCTGACCTGCTCAAAGTGATTTCAAAAACCCTCTAACCAGGCCTTAGAGCAAATAGTTCTCAGCCTATTGGTAGCCAAATATTTTGTTCAATGCAGAAACCTAGGGGGGTAGGTCAGTTAGACACGTGAAGAGCAGTAAAAGGCTCACAGACCCACAAAGACGCGTTATTCGTCATCACAGAGCATTTTTAAAACAGCCTGACCTCAATTGTATCGGGAGGTTCTTCGTGAGTTCTGCCGATTTTGAGAAGAAAGCCGCTGCTGCGATTTCAGAGTTGAGGAGAACAAAGCCTAAGGTGATTACTCTTGTTCATCACGACGACGCTGATGGACTAAGCTCAGGCGCAATAATGAAAACAGCCCTAGAACGCGAGGGCTATGGAGTCAAAACCTTCTGCCTGGAGAAGGTTTACCCCGAAGTTGTTGGAGACGTGCACAAGGGCAAGGGTGAAACAATTTTTTACTCCGACATAGGCTCAGCCCATGCAGACTACATCTCAGACGTTAACTCGGGCAAAAACTTGACCATCATTCTTGACCATCATCACAACCCTTCAAAAGCAACCGACCCCATGGTGTTCGACCTCAACTTGGAGCATTACGGCTTTGAAGGCGACACCGAATTTTCAGGCGCCACATGCAACTACCTCTTTGCCAAAGCCCTAAACAAACACAACCTAGACCTCTCATACTTGGCGCTGGTGGGAAGCCGCGAAATCCCAAGCGGCTACGTGGGCTTGAACAAAACAGTGCTGGACGAGGCGGAGAAAAACGGAGTGGTCAACGTTGAGGGAAACAAAATCGAGATAGTAAAGTTGGGCATAAGAGTCGACGACCTCTTCGCCAAACTCCAAATCTTAGGTGCGGTTGGCTATTACGAAGGCGGACCCGAAATGGGCGTTCAAGCCAGCCTCACCGGCATAACAGACCAAATCAAAAACAAAATTGACGAGTGGGAAGAAAAAAGAAAAAACGTAAACAAGCGCATAATCGGGTGGCTCTATCGTCAGCGATTGAAAGAAACAGAGCACCTGCAATGGTTTGACGCGGGCGACCTCTACAAGGGCATGGGAACAAAAGTAATCGGGCAATTCTGCTCGTTTCTGTCCTACCAAGGCAGACTTGTCAAACCCGACAAATACATATTAGGCTTCATGAACGTGCCGCCAGACGTGCCAGGATGGCAAGGCAAACTGAAAGGCCCACTCGTCAAGGTTTCGGTTAGGGTTCCCAAAGGCTTGCACGAATTGATCGACGAGGGCAAAGTACCCAGCGCTGTTGACCTTCTTCTCAAGGCTTCCGAAGGCTACGGTGTGGCCGACGGACACAAATACGCAGCAAACGTAGTCATACCAGCGGACAAAAAGGAAGTTCTGCTCGAGAACGCTGACGCTCACGTAAGAGCATAAATAAGCACGAAGCTTTGCAACTCTTCAAACCATATAGAATGACTCGATAGACGTCGATGTGTGCCGTCTCTCCTATGTCTAAGCGCGCTGAAAGACTCAAATAACAGCTGTTAAATTATCTTAGACAAGTGGTGATCGTCATTGAAAGACCTTATTTTTGGGATCCATGTTCCCCCAGAAGGACGCAGTTTCGACGAAATGAAAAAATTTTGTGTAAGATCAGAGAGACTAGGCTTCGACCTATTCACGATTACCGACCACTTTATGAACATGGCTCAACCTGATGGCCCAAAAAAGCATCCTCTGGAATGTTGGTCAACACTCGCAGGTTTGGCTGCTGTAACCAGTAAGATTCGCTTGGGACCCTTAGTGTCATGCTATTACTACAGGATGCCGACGATTTCTGGCAAAAATGGCCACAACAGTAGACATAATTTCAAACGGAAGGTTGATTTTTGGCATAGGCGCTGGTTGGCATCAAAAAGAATTTGAAGGTTTCATGGGACGATTCCCCTCTGTGAAAGAACGCATGATAGGACTGGAAGAGACGATACAGATCTGCAGCAACATGTTCAAAAACGAGCGAACAAGCTTCAAAGGCAAAGCATACAACTTTGAAAACGTTCTAAATTCGCCCCTTCCTGTACAGAGACCACCGCCGATAATGGTTGGAGGCGGAGGCGAAAAGAAAACTCTGCGCATCGCTGCTAAGTACGCTGACATAAGTCACTGCGCCTTCAGCCCAACAGAACAGGTCTTAGACCAAAAGCTGAATGCTCTAAGAAGACACTGCGAGGATGTAGGAAGGGGTTTTGATGAGATAAAGAAGGGGATACACGTGACTCCTATAGTTGGTCTCTCATTAGACGAGATAGAAGCGAAGATTAGACAGCGTGCCCAACGAGCCGGCATGTCATTAGATGAATACAAGAAAAGAGTGGGATCTGACGCGTTTCCTGTTAAGGGACAGCCTGAACAATGCATTCAAGCGATGAGAAGATACATCGATAAGGGTGTAAGCCTATTCACCTCAGGATTTCTAAATCTGGAAGACGCCAAACTCTTCGCAGATGAGATAATGCCAAAACTCAGATAGCCCCATCCAAATCTGCAATTCAGCGCACTCATTGGGAATTGCAATGCCAGACATGGAAATTAGACATAAACATGATAACGTCTAAATTGACTAGTTTATGTCATAAAAATTGATATATACGTGTATGCGTCTCTTCTGATACTGGAAGTTCAAGCATGGAAGACACAATTAAGGAAGAGTGCGGAGTCTTCGGGGCAAAAGATTTCCAAAAAGGTCACGTTTTCCCATACATATACTGGGGACTGCGAGGGCAAAATCACCGCGGTCATCAGTCACACGGCATACTAACTTATGACGACAGCTTTCACGTTTACAAAGGTTTAGACCTCGTTCCAAAAATCAAGAAACAAGATGTCCGGTCTTGGCTAGAGAAATTGCCTGGGCATGTGGGCATAGGGAACGTGCGTTACACAACATCAGGCGGAAAAGACGAGGAATCCCTCATCAGGGGCACTCAGCCTGTCATCTTGGAGGCAGATGGCACAAAAATAGCCATCGCGTTTAACGGCAACATAGTCAACACTGTGCCACTTAGATGGGAGATAAGGAGCAGGTTTCCAGGCTTCACTTACGGGTGCGACATTGAACTCTTGGGCAGAAAACTACTCACTGACCTCATTGAAAGTAAAGACTTACCCTCAGCCATAAAGACATGCATGAGAGACGTTGAGGGCGCGTTTTCTCTTTGTGGAATAACCCAAGATGGCGAATTGTTTGCGTTCAAGGACCCCTATGGCATCAAACCTCTCTGTTGCGGTCATAGCTCAACGGGCAACATACGGGCTGTGTCCTCAGAAACCGTGGGCTTGAACATAAACGGTTTCGAGTCTGACTTTGAGGTGGAAGCAGGCGAATTGGTTGTGGCAACAAAAGACGGTTTTGAAAGAGAGGAAATTGCCCCTTGCCGGAGAAAGGCGTTGTGCGCCTTCGAGTTCGCCTACTTCGCAAGACCCGATTCTAAGCTTGGCAACAGATACGTTTACGAGGTCAGAGAAGAGTTTGGGCGAAACTTAGCGCAGGAATACGCTGAGTTCGCCAAGGACGCTGACCTAATCATCTCAATGCCAGAAACAGGCGACGATGTCGCTTACGGCGTGCACGAGGCAACTGGGCTCAGATGGGAACGTTCAATACGCAGGCACAGATACGTTACAGAACGAGCCTTCATACTGCTGCCCGAGGAACGCCAATCCACAATCGACAGAAAAATCAACGTTCTAGCACACAAAATTAAGGGAAAGAAGGTCTTGATTACGGAGGACAGCATTGTCCGAGGCGACACCACAAGGGTTGTAGTTGAGAAGCTTCGTCGAATGGGAGCCAAGAAGGTTCACTTGTTCATAACTTTCCCACGGATAATTGGTCCTTGCTTCTATGGAATTGACATGGCAACCTACAGCGAACTGATTGGCTTCCGCCACGCGCCTGAAGAAATCGCCAAAATAATCGATGCAGACTCAGTTAACTATCAGTCGCCTAGAGGACTTGTAAAGTCTATTGGCATGAGCGAAGACGAGCTTTGCATGGCCTGCGTAACAGGTAAGTATCCGACTCCGCTTGCCCAAAAGATGGCTGACGATATGAGGGAAAGAGTGGAAAAAGGCTACAAAGAGACTGGACGAGTCTATGAAGTGGCAAGCGTGATGTGATGGAAAGAGTCGGCATCTTAATTGTCTCTTACGGTTCCAGAGAAGCCGCCATGATAGACACTTTCTCCCGAAGCCCAAACTACAAGACAGAAATCTACGTTGCGGACAAGCAGAAAAATCCCTTCAACGCGAAGAGGGCTCGGCAACACGTGGTCATACCCGACCTTAACATCCAAGAAATCCTGAAATTCGTTAAGAAACACGACGATAAAATCGACTTTGGAATCGTGGGACCAGAAAAACCCATAATTGAAGGCGTCAGAGACATTGTCGAAGACGAAACTCACACACCCCTCATATGCCCAACCAAAGACTTCGCCATCGAAGCCAGCAAGGTCGCCCAGCGCCAACTAATCCAGAAAGTGGCACCCGAAGCCAACCCAAAATTCAGGGTATTCAACCCAAAAGACTACAGAGGTCTCTCAGCGGTGAAAAAAGACGTTTTCATATGGCTAAACACCTTGAAAAATCAAGTAGCCGTTAAGCCAGATACACCAGCGGCTGGCAAAGGCGTAGGAGTGTGGGGCGACCACTTTAACTCACGCGAACAGCTGTTCGAGCATTTTGTAGCCAATTATCAGCACGGAGCCGTGATTGTTGAAGAGAAAATTGAGGGTGAAGAGTCAAGTTTTCAAGCATTATGCGATGGTAAGCATCTTACACCTCTGCCTGAGACTCGCGACTATAAGAGGGCTTTCGACGAGGACAAAGGACCGAACACGGGTGGAATGGGCTCCTACAAGGATTCAGGCGACGTTTTGCCCTTTATGACTAAGGCGGATAAAGAGAAGGAAACCGAACTCGTAAACAAGCTTTTCGACGAACTGCGCAAGAGAGCAAGCAAAACCGATTTGCGCGGCATACCCTTCTACGACGCTTTCATTCACACTGGAAAGGGACCGAAACTTTTAGAAAACAACAGTCGACCAGGCGACCCTGAAATACAGAATATTTTGCCCCTTTTGAAGGACGACTTTGTAGACATCTGCTATAAGATTCTCGAGGGAAACCTAACACACGTAACAGTTGAGGACAAGGCGTCAGTTGTAACCTACAAGGCGCCTCCCAACTATGGCGGATACGCATCGACCTTTCCAAGCCGAGTTAACAAAGAAGAAGAGACAAACACGCCCATAAACTTGGACGAAGCAGAGAAACTGAGCCACAAACACGAGGACAACATCCGAATCTATCCGGGCTCGATGGAGTTGAGAGATGGCACAGTCTACGCTCTAAGTTCACGCGCTGTCTGCGTTGTGGGCATAGGGAACAACATTCAAGCTGCGAGAGAAATCTCGCTAGAAGGCCTGAGAGCGATTAGGGGTGGAGCACTCTGGCACAGAAGTGACATAGCCTCGAGAGAGCACATTGCCAAAAGCGTTGAGCACATGAACCTTTTGAGGCAGCAAAAGTCATGAATTCAACACCAAAGTCAGCCGAGTCTCAGAAAATCTTCATTTCCGACTGTGAAGGACCAATCTCAAAAAACGACAACGCCTTCGAACTTGCAAGCCAGTTTATTCCTCGGGGAGAACGACTCTTTACGTTGATTAGTCGATACGACGACGTTCTCGCTGACATTGTGAAGCGTGAGGGTTACAAGGCTGGAGACACGTTGAAACTTATTCTTCCCTTTTTGAAGGCTTACGACGTAACAAACGATGTCATCACGAAATATTCCTCGGAAAACATTCTGTTGGTTCCAGGCGCCAAAGAAATGCTCCAATTCGTCAAAGGTTCCACACCAACCTTCATTGTGAGCACAAGCTACGAGCAGTATATACTTGCTCTCTGTCGCTTTGTGAATTTTTCCTTCAAGAATGTCTACTGCACACGTTTGGACTTGGGCAAGCACAGAATCAACGAGGAAGAAAGAGTGAAACTGAGACAGCTCAGAGAAGAAATGGTAAAACTGCCCATACTGGAGATCCCAGAGGGCGCGCAGTCCTTGAAGGATTTTCCGAAAAAACTGCAGCAGACGGTGCAAAGGTTGGATGAAATCTTCTGGAAAGACATCTCTTCTATGCAGATAGGTAAGATATTGGGGGAAGTCAACCCTGTCGGAGGTTCCGAGAAGGTTGCAGCGGTGAAAGAAATAGTGGCAAAATCAAAGGGTGATTTGCAAAATGTAATGTATGTAGGCGACAGCATCACAGATGTGGAGGTTTTTAGACTTCTTCGTGATGAAGGCGGATTGACTGTTTCTTTCAATGGCAACAACTTTGCAGTTAGAGAGGCGGAGGTTGCTTTGCTCTCGGAAAACGCAGTTGCGACAGCTGTGCTGGCTAATGTCTTTAGCAGGTTTGGAAAACGCCAGGTCATAAATCTAATTAGAGAATGGAAACTTTCTACGATAGAACGATTCGGTTTGCATCAGCCTTTGAAAAAATGTTTTCTCAAACTCTGTCGCAAGAGATTTCCTAGAGTTGAGTTAGTGACAGCGCGGAATATGGAGAAACTAATGAGTGAGAGCACTGCTTTTCGGAAAAGTGTTAGGGGCGAAGCTATAGGCAGGTTGGGTTAAAGACATGGTTAAGGCTGAGGTTGAAGACACTTATGCCGAGGCTTTTGACGGTCTTTTCTCTCGTCTTATAATTACAGCCAAAGATGAAACTAGGCTGAAGCGGGCATCTTATGGCTCAACAGCGTTGCCCATGGGAGTTGTAGGTCGGGGAGAGGGCGGGGTGGAAAAGTGGCTCAAATCGACTGAGACTCCTGATAGGCGAATTGGTGCAGTGGTGCAGTTTTGGAGTGGCCTAAGCGAGCTCAAGCCGTTTGAAGCCTCGCTCAGGAAATTCATCAAGGAGGTTTCTTACCGAATACGTCAGGAAATCTTGGTAGAACCTACAACTTGTGTTTTCAACGCGTGGGATTCAGGCACCAAATTTGATGCCATGGACAGCATTGGTCACTGCGGCGACGGCTACGAGTGGGAAGAGAAACACAGAGGTCGCAGAGTCATCAATATTCCCATTATGATGCCTGGTTTCCGCATTGAGCGCTATTTAGGCTATGGCATAGGCGTTTCAGGTGGCAACATTTGGATTATGTGCCGAGATGAAAACTCAGCGTTGAAGGCTGGAGACGGAGCCCTCGAAGCCATACACTCAGTTGAGGGCGTTATAACACCTTTCGACATCTGCTCAGCTGGTTCCAAACCCGAAACCAAATATCCAGAGATTGGTCCAACGACCAATCATCCATACGTTCCGTCACTAAAGGGCAAGATATCAAACTCTAAGGTACCCGCTGGTGTGGATTCTATTCCAGAAGTTGTAATCAACGGTGTCTCGTTGCACGCGGTCAAAGAGGCGATGAAATCCGCTATACACGCAGTTAGAGGCATCGAGGGTGTTGTCAGAATTTCAGCGGGCAACTACGGAGGGAAACTCGGCAAACACAAAATCTACATAGCAGAGTTAGGGTAAAAGACGACCTAAGATAGATATGTTTTTCATGACTAACGTCAGATAAAAAATATCTGCTAGAAAAATGAAAAGGTATGCAACAGCAACAAACTTTTTCAGGTATGAAAAAGAGCCTTCACCTTCTTTTGTTTCCAAGTAAACATCGGTGAGATATAAGCCCACTGGCAGACCAAAGGTGAAGGCAAATTTCAAAAGAACCCAAAGTTGGGGATAATAAACTGCGAAAAGATTTTCTTCAATTCCCATCCTGAGGAAACCAAGGTTTGAACCATGTCTATGGCGTTGAGCAAACAAAACGCGTAGAGCAAGGCGGTTTTCACGAGTTTTTCAAACGTGTCCATTGGTGTTCTACCCATCATATCTTAAATACACTATAAAAGTTCATTTTTTTGCTCGGCAAATATGCGGTATATCTTTAAACGTTGTTCAAATCTATGTTTATAAGGGAGAGTTTAGGGCTCATGGAATTCGATGTTGTAGGCTTTGGAGCGCTCAACGTGGACAAACTCTACCGTGTCAGCAGAATCGCTAGAGAAGGTGAGGAGAGCTTCATTCTCAGCATGAGCGAATCGACAGGCGGCTCAGCTGCGAACACAATTGTTGGCTTGGCAAGGCTTGGAGCTAAAACAGGGTTTATTGGCAAGGTCGCCAACGACCATGAAGGTCTACTGTTACTAGACGATTTTCAAAGGGAAGGCGTCAACACTGATGGAATAAGAATAGCCAGCGAAGGAAAAAGCGGCACTGTCTCAGCCTTCGTGGACAAAAACGGCGAGAGAGCGCTCTACGTGCATCCGAGTGTCAATGACACTTTAACATTTGAAGAAATAAGATTGGAATATGCAAGGCAAAGTGATTTCTTGCACTTGACCTCGGTTGACAAAAAACCCTTTGAAGCCCAAAAAAAGCTGATGGAAGAATTACGCAATACCAAGGTGACCCATGACCCTGGCGAAATCTACGCACGGGAAGGCTTGACTAGGCTGAGACCCATCATAAAACGTTGCTTCGCCGTCATGCCCAGTGAAGGTGAAGTCAAACTACTAACGGGTAAGAAATGGCGGGAAGGCGCCAAACAACTCCTCCGCGAAGGCGTGGGCATGGTTGCGGTGAAGCTTGGGGAAAAGGGATGCTATGTTACAGACGGCAGCCAGAGCCACCTGGTTCCGCCATATAAAACAAAGGCGGTTGACACCACCGGCGCAGGCGACGCCTTCGATGCGGGCTTCCTATACGGCTTAATCAAGAAAAAAGACCTGTATGAGTGTGGACGCCTAGGAAACTTCGTAGCCTCAAAATGCATAGCAGAAATAGGCGCCAGAACAGGGCTGCCTCGAACCATCGACCTTAAGGGTTTCTAGAACTTCTTGGTTACATACTCAGCAAGGGATCCAAAGATTAGTCTGCCGTCGCTGTATTTTGGAACGCGTTCCCTTCTGGTCCAATCTGGCTGTTGCCAGCCGTAGTAGGCTCGTTCGGGATGTGGCATTAGACCAAAAATAGTTCCTGTAGAGTCGCAAACACCAGCAATGTCATGGACGGCGCCGTTTGGGTTGATGGGGAATCTGCCTTCGGCGTGTTCACCTTCTTCGCTGCAGTATCGGAAAACTAATTGGTCATTCTCATAGAGCTTCTTCAAGTAACCGTTTTCCTTTCTCTTATCAAACATGAATCGTCCTTCGGCGTGTGATATTGGAATGTGCACAACAGTGCCTTCTTTGACTTTCGTAGTGAAGACGCATTTACCCTTGTTTTCGTGTTTCAGATGAATCCACATGCAGCGATAGCCGACAGGCAGATTGGTTGCCAAAGAGGCTTGAGGCAGCTCGCTGAAATCATCGAATCCCGGGAGTAAGCCGGCCTCAACCAAAACCTGAAATCCATTGCATATGCCGAGAATTGGACGCTCTTCCCTAGCAAATTGTCTTAGTTCGTTGCCAAGTTTGGCGACAACTCCCTTGGCCAGTATGGCGCCTGCTCGAACATAGTCGCCGTAGGCGAACCCGCCTGGAAACACCAAGGCATCGTAATCGAGAAGATTCCTGTCTCTGACGATGTCATTTAAGTGAGTGATTTCCGCCTTGGCGCCCAAGTCTTCAAATGCACGTTGTGTCTCAGCGTCACAGTTGGTTCCTCCAACCCGCAAAATGCAGACTTTGATTTCTTCAAGCTTCATATAGGTTGGCTCCGAAGGTGCTTTTCCAAGCCTCTCTTAGCGTTGCCAAGTCGACTTCAACCAATTTGCTGTTTCTTGCGTCGTGAATCGTGTAAAGAGAGTCTTTTTTAACTCTCCCAACTAGTGTGCATGGGCTGCCTTGCATCATGTCTTCGAAGTTTCCTTGGTGCTTCTCATGTACCTCAGCCAAGAGTCGACTGTTAGATTCCGAAAATAAGATATAATCCCTTCTGGTCAGGCTTGTCGGTCTACACACGCTCTCCAGCCACAAATCTACGCCATAGTTTCCAGTGAAAGCCATTTCAGCAGCTGCAACTGCCAATCCGCCTTCCGATAGGTCGTGACAAGCCCTCACATAGCCTGCATCAATCGCTTTGACAACTGAGTCCATAATGTTTTTGGCTTGTTTCGCATTAACTCGTGGCACTGTCTTCCCAACGAAGCCCTTCAACCTGTAATATTCAGAGCCACCCAGCTCTGGCAGAGTTTGCCCAACAAGGTAAATCGGGTTGCCAGGCTGCTTCAAATCCATAGAAACAGCTTTTCTAGCGTCTGGAATTATCCCAACGGCTGAGATTAGAAGCGTCGGTGTCACTGGACCCAACGGTGACTCATTGTAGAGGCTGTCTTTTCCAGAAATGAAAGGGACTTCGAATCCCTTTGCCAAATCATAGCAGGCTTGACACGCTTGCACCAGCGAGCCCAGCCGATCTGGCTTTTCGGGGTTGCCCCAAGCGAAATTGTCTAGTAATGCGATTCTCCTTCCGCCAACAGCCGTGTTGTTGCGTATGGCTTCGTCTATGCTGGATGCCGCCATCCAGTATGGGCTGATTTTTCCATAGTTCGGGTTGATTCCGCATGAGACGACTATGCCCTTCCATGAATTGTTCAGCGGCTTAATGACAGCTGCATCGCTTGGACCCGCGTGCCTACCCTGCAGCGGCTTAATAGCTGTGTTTCCCTTAACCTCATGGTCGTAGGTGCGAACAACGGACTCTTTGCTGGCAATGTTAGGCGCGGACAAAAGCTTTAAAAATATGCTTTCGAAATCAGTCGGCTCTTTGAAACTAGGCTCACTCGGTCGTAAAATGTGCAATTTTGCTTCTCTTTGGACTGTTGGCGGCTCAAAAAGAAAGTCTATATCAATCTCGGCAACTCTCTCGCCTTGATAATCCACGATAAGGGTTGCCTCCTCAATGAACCTGCCGATTGAAGTCGCTTCAACGTTTTCCCGTTCAAAAATGTGTAAAACCTCTTTCAAGTTCTCTTTTGGAACTGACAAAAGCATTCTTTCCTGAGATTCTGAGATGTAGATTTCCCAAGGCGGTAATCCCTGGTATTTGAGAGGCACATTGTCCAACTCAACGTAGGCGCCGCAATTGGCTGTGCGAGCGCGTTCGCCAATGGCTGAAGATAAGCCGCCTCCTCCAAGGTCGGTTATGCCTGAACACAGTCTTCTGTCGCGTACTTCGATAATGGCTCTTTTTAGTTTCTCCTCCTCAATCGGGTTGGCTATCTGAACTGCGGGGCGAGAAATCTCTTCAGACTTCTCGGTTAGTTCGGCTGAGGCAAAGGTGACGCCGTGAATGCCGTCTCGCCCAGTTTTGCCTCCGGCTAGAAGGATAATGTCGTTCGATTTTATTTTGCGCACAAATTTGTCTTTTGGAACAATGCCCAAGCAACCGCAGTAGACGACAACGTTGCCTACATAGCTGTCGTCGAAGTAAATGGCTCCGTTGACTGTTGGGATTCCCATGTTGTTTCCATAGGCGCCTATTCCTGCCACCACGCCGCTGTAGACGTATTTTGGATGCTTAACTCCAGACGGCAACTTGTTGTCATCGTAGTCTAATGGTCCGAAGCCTAAAACGTCGGTGCA
>Ga0315314_1003145_pt1 | contig 13151 bp, 11 predicted proteins | sample TDP9_MG_FD_203631 | JGI IMG/M metagenome (GOLD analysis project Ga0315314, IMG submission 203631) | Freshwater sediment microbial communities from Lake Towuti, South Sulawesi, Indonesia - TDP9 | ecosystem: Environmental > Aquatic > Freshwater > Lake > Sediment | place: Indonesia: South Sulawesi...
TGAGAGACAGGAGGTCATGAGAAATGCGGATCAAAATCTCCCCCCATATTTTCACCTGCGAATCGATGAACATGTCTAAAGTTCTGTTCACCACCCCCTCCGTAGAATTTTCAATCGGGACCACCCCAAAGTTCGCCTTCCCCTTTTCCACGGCTTCGAATACTTCCTGGATACTTTCTTCGGGCACGGTTCGAACCGAGTTCCCGAAGCGTTCGATGCAGGCCAGATGAGTGTGGGTGGCGGGTGGACCGAGATATACCACCGAAAGTTCGGCCTCCAAAGAACGGCAGGCAGAGATGATCTCCCGGAAGACTGGGAAGATGCCCCCTTGGGGAAAGGGACCGGGATTCTGCAAGGTCAGGCGCTTCAGAATTTCTTCTTCCCGCTGAGGGTCGTAGATTTCCAGGTTGGCTTCTAATTTAACCTTTCCCACTTCTCTGGCCGTATCGGCCCGTTCGTTCAAAAGGCGAAGAATCTGGCCGTCGATTTTTTCGATTTTCTGCCTGAGGAGTTTGATTTTTTCTCCCGTTTCCATAACTATCCCCTTTCCAGCGCCCTCTGCCGGAGTAAATGATCGGCTAACACAATGGCCACCATAGCCTCACATACCGGATTAATCCTCGGGATGGCCGAGACATCATGCCGGCCCCGGATCCGCAACGAAACAGGGCGCAGGGAGTGATTGACTGTTCTCTGTTCCAAAGAGATGGAAGGGATCGGTTTCACGGCCACCCGCAGCAGAATATTCTCTCCCGTAGATATTCCACCCAGGATTCCCCCAGCGTCATTTTTTTCAAATCCTTCCGGACTCAGTGGATCGTTGCATTCTGAACCGAGCATCCGGGCGACTCTGAATCCGGCACCCACTTCCACTCCTCGCACCGCCCCGATGCTCATAAGTCCTTTGGCCAAGTCCGCCTCCAACTTGTCAAAGACTGGCTCTCCCAGGCCGGCTGGACAACCCCGGACAAGAATCTCCACGATCCCCCCGAGAGAGTCTCCTCGATCCTTGGCCTCCTCAATTTTTTTCTCCATCTCTTTTGCGGCGTCGCGGTCTGGACAGCGGAAATCGTTCTTCTGGGTCTCCTGCTGATCTATTTTTTCCGCCCGAATCCCCCCCAGTTCAACAGTGTAAGACATAATTTCGATCTCTTCTTTTTCCAGGATTTTCTTAGCAATGGCTCCTGCGGCCACCCGGCCAACGGTTTCCCTCGCCGATGCCCTCCCTCCACCCCGGTAGTCCTGGATGCCATACTTGGCCTGATAAGTGAAGTCCGCATGGCCAGGCCGGAAAATATCTTTCAACTCTTCGTACGGTGTGGAATCAACATCTTCATTCCAGATCAGAAGGGAGATAGGGGTTCCTGTGGTTTTTCCTTCGAACACGCCGGAAAGGATTTCTACCCGGTCTTTCTCTTGCCGCGGGCTTGATCCTTTTCCCCGGCCGGGCTTTCGCCGGTTAAGTTCCTTCTGAATGTCTCCGGCCGAAAGTTCCATTCGCGGTGGGCAACCGTCGATCACCACTCCCAGGGCTTTCCCGTGGGATTCCCCCCAGGTGGTTATCCGGAAGAGAGTTCCGAAAGAATTCCCGCCCATTTAAACTCCCATCCTTTCTTTGATGATGGACAACATCCTTTTCACCACCTCTTCAACCTTCAGACCTGCCGTGTCGAGGTGAATATCCGCAGCCTTATCATAAAAAGGCTCACGGTGGGCCATGACTTCCTCCAGCTCCTCCAAGGCCCCCTTACCGGTAAGGGTCGGCCGGCTTCTCGTGGTGCGGGAATCCTGATTCATTCTTTCCCAGACGACATGGGGATCTGCTTTGAGCCAGAAGACCAGACCATTCCCCCTCAAAGACCCAACATTATCGGGATCGAGCACCGCTCCCCCACCGGCAGCAATGACCAGATGATCCCTCTTGCAAACCTCTTCGATGATTTCCTTCTCCAGGGCGCGAAAATGGCTCCAGCCAAGGGCCTTTACGATTTCGCTGATTAAGGCCCCCTGCCGTTTTTCCACCAGATCATCCGTATCCACAAACTCTTTACCAGTGAGAGCAGCCAGCCTCTTCCCCACTACGCTTTTTCCTGCGCCGCGCATTCCGATCAAGACGATGTTCATGATAGATACAGAGTTTGAGGATCCCAGGTTTTCTAATTCTGTTTTATCACTTGATCACGCCCTTGGCGTGACTGGAACCCTTCACCCCTTGAACCCTCTTCCTTTATTTAATACAGCTTTTGCAGCGTCTCCCAAAACTCGGGGAAAGATTTGTCCACGCATCGTTCTCCTTTAATCTTGATTCCGGGAACAACCAACCCGGCGATGGCCAAGCTCATGGCCAGGCGATGATCGTTGTGAGTTTCGACTTCCCCTCCACGGATTTCTCCTCCTTCCACTTGCAGCCAATCTTCCCCTTCTTCCACCCAGATACCCAGCTTGCCCAGCTCTGCGGCCAACGCCCTTATGCGGTCTGATTCTTTAAAGCGAAGATGCCCAATATTTCGGATGATTGTTTTCCCCCGGGCAAAAGCCGCGGTTACTGCCAGAGTCGGAACGAGGTCCGGCATTTCACTCATGTCGATTTCAATTCCGGTGAGTTCTTTTCCCTGAACTTCCGCCCATCCATGGCCCGAGATTATTTTGCACCCCATCTTTTCCAGAATTCTCAGAAAGCCTGCGTCTCCTTGAATGGAAGCAGGGCGAAAATTTTCCACTCTCACCCTTCCCCCAGTGACAGCGGCTGCCGCAAAGAAATAAGAGGCATTAGAAGCATCGCCCTCAATATGATATTTCTGAGGAAGGTACCTTTGTCCTGCCCGGATGAAAAGAGAGCGATAATCCTCGCATTGAATTTCTACCCCAAAGGCGGACATCACATCTCGAGTGATGTCCACGTAAGGCCGAGAAACCAGGCGGCCTTTCACCTCTATACGTACATCTCCTGAGGCGTAGGGAGCAACCAATAGAAGAGCAGAGACGAACTGGCTGCTCTCACTGCCTCTGATTCTGGCCACCCCTCCAAGGAGACCCTGGGAATCCACCCGTACGGGTGGATAGCCTTTTCCCTCTTGAGAATAAGCTCTGACTCCCAAAGCAGTTAGCCCATTCAGCAGCTCTGCCATCGGTCGTTCCCTCATCCGCTCAGCCCCATCTAAATCAGTGTGCCCGGTCTTCAGAGCAGCCAGCGCTGTCAGAAATCTTATAGAAGTCCCGGAATTGCCTACAAAGATCTCTACTCCCCCTGCTCTCAATTTTCCTCCGGTTCCCAAAACGCGGATCGAACCTTCCTCCCAAAAAACAGGGACACCCAATTTCCTCAGACCCTCAACTGTATATTCTGTATCTTCACTGCGCAGGGCATTGATCAGAAGGGATTCCCCTTCAGCCAGTGCTGATACGATGAGGGCCCGGTGGGTATAGCTCTTTGAGCCGGGTATGGTAATGACTGCATCAAAATGAGGAAGCGGCTTTATTTCAATCATCGTTTTTCTCTTCCGCCCCCTCACCCTCCCCTTGTCCCCAATCAGGGGGAGGGGGCTTCGTCGTGAGACTTCGGCGTGAGCTCAGTCGAACGCTCAGCCGAACGGATGGGGTGAGGGGCTGAGGCCTGAACGGTTATCCTAATGCCCGCCTAAGGTCCTTTTTAATCTCTTCCAGATCCGGCTTTTTGCCAGTCCAGATTTGGACCTGGGCGGCTCCTTGCCGGGCAAGCATCTCCAGGCCATCGATCGTCTGGCAGCCTCGCTCTTCGGCCTCCTGCAAAAGCTTCGTCTGCAGAGGATGGTAGACAATGTCCATCACGGTCATCCCCTTCTTCAAAAATTCTTTCGGCAGAGGGCTCTGGGTATCGTTTGGGTGCATGCCCGCAGAAGTGGCGTTGATGACCACATCCGGATGCATCTCCTCTACGGATGAGAGGGGCAGATGAACGAACCCCAATTCTTCTGCCAGGGCTCTGGCCTTATCCAGCGAACGGTTGCGAATAAAAACCTGGCATCCCTTCCCTTTCAGCCCGAAGGCAATGGCCCGCGCCGCCCCTCCAGCTCCGAGGAGAAGGACTTGTTTATCTTGCAAATCAATTTTTTCTTCCAGCGATTCCAGGGCCCCGCAGCAATCCGTGTTCTGGCCAATCAGCCTCCCCCCTTCATTGGTAATCGTGTTCACAGCTTTGATTTTCCCTGCTACCTCCTCGACCTCATCAAGAAAAGGGATGGCCTGTGTTTTGAACGGAATGGTCACGCTCAATCCCCGAACCCCCAGCCCTCTGATCCCACTTATTGCCTCTGCCAGATTTTCCACCTCAAAGGCCAGATAAACTGCGTTCAATCCCATCCTTCTGAATACTCCATTGTGGATGACCGGGCTCAGGCTATGCCGTACTGGATTCCCAATCACTCCATAGAGTTGAGTCTGGGCATTGATCATCTCAATCTCTCCCAGATTTCTCTCATTTCTAAAACAGTCAATTGGCCGGGAGCGGAGGTTCTTTTTCTATCCAAGGAAGCATACATCCAGGCTGCTCCCACGAGAGGAGCAAAGATGCGGCTCATCTTCCCTTTTTCTCCCATGCAAAACGCCACAATCTCCTGCTTCCTTTCCCTGGCGTAAGGAATGAGGGAGAGGACTTTTAGATTGTCTTCAAATGTGCGGGCAAAGGTTACGATCTTGAGCACGTCTGCTCCATACCCCATCATACGTCCGCAGAGAGCGCGCAAGGCACCTGGGGAAGGGGTTCCCCCGAAATCATGGAAAGAGAGGATAACTCGAGTTTCCTCCTTATTTTTGATCAGGTTGTGAAGCAACCCTCTTGCGCTGCTCATCTCCACATCCACGTAGGCCATTCCCAGATCGATAGCTCGCTGCAAAATCTCCAACCTCTCCTTCTCACCGCCTCCAAATTTTCCACCCTCTTCCTTCCGGCGATTGGTAACGATGAGAGGTTTTTCTCCAGCTTTTAGTAAGGGTTTAAGCTCTGGTTTTCTCAAGTAATCCACTCGAAGTTCGATGAGATCAGCCAGCCGATTCGCTGCTTTGACGGCCCGGAAAGACTTTTCAGTAGTCATTTCCACGATGGGAATGCAGATTCTTTCCGGACTTTCACCTCTCGGAAATCGTCTCCTCAATGCGCACCCCGAAATGTCTCGCGGATTCCTCCCGGTAGATTAGAACCGCACTGCCTTCTTTGAGGTCTACCAGAGAGATGGCCTTCCCATCGGGCTGAGTGAGCCGGATGGTCTCAGCATTCTGGAGGATGACGGAGAAGTTCCGGCCGCCCTCCTCTGCTTCCACAAGGGCCAGCGGGCGCCTCTCCACCTTGGCCCTTCCCACAATAGCTGGATAACTCTGGCCCTCAAAATTCACTACCAAAGCTTGATCCCCACCCCGGACCTCTGATAGATATTTGGTCTTACCGCTGGCCATGCGAATATAAGCATGCACCGCACCGGCATTAACCCGGAATGGCCTGGTGTTCACGAAGGGGTTTTCCACGCATTCGGAATGGACCAGGAAGAGGGCCTGGCTGCTATTGCCCACCAGCATGCCTTCACCCAGGACCATAGAAGAGCAAGTATCCACGCAAACCCGCTCTCCCATGCCCAGTGGCTCGATGCGCTTGACCCGAACTGGAGTGAGTTCGAATTTTTCACTTTCTCTTTTTAGTTCCCGAATAATTTGCCGCACTGCGCCGGGATCAGGATTGCTGAGCACGACCCCATCCACTCCTCTTTCCAGGACGGAAAAAGCCGTCTGCCCTCCTATCAGGTCAGTGATTTCGACGAAGAGGTTACCCGTCCTGCTCAGCAAGTTCTCCAGGGGGATGACCGTCCAGTCCTCCCCTCTCATTACCACTTTCTTCGAGAGGCTCAGGGTGAAAATCTCATCTTCATCTTTTTTTTCCCGGACCTCCTTTTCCACCACATCCCGGCCCAGCATGATATCGCCATCTTCCGCCACAGTGGGAATGAGGCCCATTTTTCTCACTTCCGGACGAATACCGGTCTCCACCCAAAGGGCATCAGCTCCGCTCTCCATGGCCGCCTGGGCCAACTCCACTTTCCAGGGAATCACTTTTACCCAAACCTTCTTCGCCACTTTCCGTCCTCCTTCAGGCTGCCAGCTCATTCAGCCCATCTTCAACCGTAAAGCCATTATGCACCATTTTATAGATTGCCCGGACCATCTTTTCCGGGTCGCGGTGCTGGAAAGCATTTCTGCCGATGGAAACGCCAGCTCCTCCAGCCATCACTGACCCCTTGACCATCTCCAGAATGTCCCGATCCGTCTCCATCTTCTCCCCACCGGCGATCACCACGGGAACAAAACATCCCTCCACAACCTGCCGGAAGGACTCAGGAGAACCCGAATACGGAACCTTGACGATATCCGCCCCCAGTTCAGCTCCCACACGAGCGGCATGCTTGACCACGCTGACATCATACCCATTCTTTATTTTCGGCCCTCTCATGTACATCATGGCCAGAAGAGGCATCCCCCATTCCGCAGCCTCCCGGGCCACGCGGCCCAAGTCCTTCAGCATGGAGCTTTCATCTTCCGCCCCGATGTTCACGTGGATGGAGACCGCATCCGCTCCCAATTTAATAGCCTCTTCCACGCTACAGACCAGCACTTTGAAGTTAGGATCAGGTGCCATGCATGTGCTCGCGGAAAGATGGATAATCAGCCCCACATCTTTCCCGCTCCGCCGGTGCCCAGCCTCCACCAGGCCTTTGTGAATCACGATGGCGTTGGCCCCTCCCGTGGCCACGGCGTTGATCGTCTGCCTCATGTCGATCAGCCCGGGCATCGGACCCAAGGTAACGCCATGATCCATGGGCACGATTACGGTCTTGCCCGAGTTCCGGTCCATCATTCGTTCCATTCTTATTCTTTTTCCTACCATCTCCCTCCCTCCTTCTTAATTTGACTGATCATTTGCCACAGAGATCACCGGGAACACAGAGCAATAAAGAAATTGGCTCATCACCGCTAACGAATTTTTTGTTCTTGAAATTGATTCAAAATGCCTTTTTCATTCTCTGTGACCTCTGTGTGCTCTGTGGCAAAAGATTCCCAAAAAATAAAAAAGCCGTGAGAAATAGTCCCCACGGCTCAAAATAAAAAGGCCGTGGGCAGCTTCTGTCTGCCCACGGCCTTGATTAGCTAATTTTATTTATCGATCAGCTTCCAGGCAGCGGGCAGACCCCGGCGTAATAAAACCAAAAGTAATACCCGCCGCCAAATACAGATTTTATATGCTGATCCATCTCTACTCCTTTAGGTAATATTTACCACAAAGTAAAATTGCCTGTCAAGAAAAATTTTAGGTCTTCCCTGATTTATTTTCCAAAATTCCTTTTAATCCTTTGAAAATCTTGAAAAATGGCCAATGCCTATGATGAAAAACTTCTGGAACGCCGCCCGAGGCATCATCGCCAAGCCCAGACAAAGGAGAGGGGATTTAGAAAGGCAAAGAGAAAAGGAAATAAGAAAGATCTAATTGCAGGAATCCCAATTCATGCTTTTATTCAGGATATTCCCATATTGATCCGCCGTGACTTCTAACGTCATGCAATGCCTATCTTTTTCCGCCGGGTGGAGATCGATTCTCGTAAATTTTGCCTTGATCATGCCTTTTTCAATTTTGGCAGGTTCCCAGACAGCTAACTCCCCTTTAACCGTATCGAGGAAACGCAGTCCTTCGCTAAGATCCAAAAACTTTTTAAACTCCTTTGTTTTTAGGTTCAATGAATATACTGCATCGTCTTCCCCTCTTCCGCGCAAAAATAGAGTCTCTTCGTACCAGACGGGTGAGGTATAGCTGTCATTCAGCACGAGCACCATGGAACCATCCGCAGATAGAACTTTGCGTAAGAAGGGAACAAAGAGGTATCTCTCGTCCGGAGACCAAGAGACGAGCTTCGACAAATCCTCAGCCTGACGTTCCGCATAGTTTCCTAAGAAAAGGGGCTCCCTCCCCTCTGCTTTGAGCCAGAGAGAAAAATGCCTCGCCATAGACTTAGGTCTCTCTTCTAATAAATGAGCGATAGGATTCTTGATGATCTGGATTTTTTTTGCAGGGGAAAGAAAGGCTGGGCTGCCATAGCTCATCTTCAGGATGACATCCCTAATATTTATCAGCCCCTTTTTCTTATCCAGAACGAACAGGAATTCGTAAGGGGAGTGATCATTTTTCTTTAAGGCCCGATCGTAGATCCCTTGAATCTGGAGAGTTTTTCCTCTGGGCAGCTCCCCCTTTCTTAGATAGGATTCGTCATAGAGTTCAGCTTTTTCTACAGCCACTATCCCTTCTTGGGGGAGGGTGATTCCTGCAAAAGAAGAATTTGGGGAAAAAAATTTTGCCGGGTCTATGGCTTTCTCCATTTTCCCTCTTAACCGCCCCAGGGCCTTAATCGCCTTTTCAGATTTGGAGTAAAAATGGATTTCTTGCCGGTATTCATAGTTAGCCGTCAGGAAATCCCCCTGCCGTTCGTAAAGCTCCCCCAGTTGCAGGTGAGCTTCCGGGAATGAGGCCTTCAATTTGATTACTTGATGGAATGCGGCCATGGCTTTTTTCAGATTCTCTTCTCTCTTGCCCTCTTTGTGCAGCATCCCCAATGCAAAGAAGGTCTCAGGATTGCCAGGATTCATTCTCGTTTCCATCTCTAAGATTGCTTCTTTGACGGTCTCTCCCCAAAGAGGGTTCATTTCTAACTCTTTCTTATACGCCCTTTGCGCTAAAGCAAATTTCTTTGTAGCCATGTAACATTCGCCCAACTGATAATGGGCTCCGGGGAATGAAGGATTCAGCTCCACCACTCTCTGGAAGGATATTTCGGCTTGTTCAAAATCGTTCAGGTATTTCTGAGCCTGCCCCAGGCTGTAATGAACGTCGGCGTGGATGTATTTTAACTCTAACGCCTTAAGGAAATTCTGTTTAGCTTGGGCAAACTCCTTGAGGTCATAGTGAACCAACCCGAGGTTATAATAGTAACGACCATATCCTGGTTTCAATTCAATGGCCCTTTTTAGATAATGGATCGCCATCTGGGAATCACCGAGTCGCCGATAGGCCAGGCCGATGTTATTTTGGACGCTCGGATTGTTCGGGGTCATCTTTAGCTCTTCCAGCCATATATCAATAGCTTCTTCATATCTGCCCTTATTAAAATATTGCATTCCCTTATTAGGCGCCTGGGAGATCTTCAATGCCTCTACAATTTTTTCCCAGGCGGGGGTATTCGTAATAGATCCCGGATCGCATCCCGAAAAAAACATAGAAAAGAAAAGGATGGTGGCGATAAATCGAAATGCCCTTACATCCCGCGACCTGAACATAAAAATATTCCTCTGCCCCTTTTTGCAACTCGGAGAACTCATATGCGCCATTTGGCCCAAGGAAAATGTTTTTCGCCTATCATCGAAATACAGTTTTGCCCATCACCAATGCCGTGATCATTCCCTGCCCATCTTTACGCAAAGAGACTTCGACTCTCAGGTTTCTCGATTCCCGGGAAGCCTCGATCTGTCTACCCTTCCCTTCCTCTACAAAGTAGCTCTCGATGCCGTATTCGACATTCAGTTGGGTGACCTTTTCGACCTTGATCTCCCCGACAGTTCCAGTGATCCACCTATTAGTCGCGTTTCCACTCCCCGGCGATTTCTCTTCCTTTGAATAATTGAGCACCCGATTTCGGGCATCGAGCGCGAAGGTCAGACGTTCTCCCTTCTTCCCATGGAACCAGCGGGCCTCCAGAACATGGATATTTCCAAAATCATCGAGGAGATGAATGGTATATCTCTGGGCATTTGCGGACACATTGCTTACTCGTCCCTGGATAAATGTTTTGCCCGCAGGCTGTACTTTGGTAGCCGAGGAGGCGCTAAAGGTACCTCGGTCATCTTTTTCGAGATGGACATAGATCTTCTCTCCCCGTTTGAAACGTTCCTTGACTCCCAGCTTGTTCAGGTCCAGCCTGGAAATCTCATAACTCAACCTGACGTAATCGCCCCGGAAAATATCCCGCGGATCAACGGGCTCGGTGACCAATATGATTCTCTGTCCCGTATGAACCCAATATTGGCGGTATATGATCATGCCGGTCAGGAGTAGCACCTGAATGAGGATCAGAACGATAAATTTACCTCTCATCAATCGAGCTCCTCGATGTTAAACGAAGCCAGGACTTTGCGGCGTTTCCTTTCGAGCATTACACCCCCCAAAAGAAGGATTAGGCCGCCGATGATAAAGAACAAGGATCTGGGCAGGAGTTTCCAGAAAAAATCAAAGTATCTTGCGACCAAGTCCAGCACGAAGAAGAGCAGACCGATATTGATATAGGATGGATATCTTCTGATGTATCCAAGTACGATGAGGCCGATGACACCGAGGGCAAAAAGGATATTCGCAATCAGAAGGTATCTCTCCCGCAAGATTTGAGAAACTCTTCCTGGAAGAAAGAGGGCTACAAAAAGGGCGATTAAAAGGACGAAAAATAGGCTGAGCGTCTCCAGGGTCCAGCCCTTTTCCTTCTCCCTTAAGAAAAGACGCAAAATCGTAGAAATCAAGAATAGGCCGCCGATACCCAGATAGAATATCAGAAGGTCTATCGATCCAAGCCATTCTGACCAGAAAAAGTTAAAGGTAAGAAGGTAGGAAGGAAGGAAGGTCAAGACCACACCAAACCCAACATAAGGACCAGAAATCTTTCTCCACCGTTCTATGCCCATGTGGGTGAGGCCAATCGACCAGAGGGCGATGCCAGCCATCAGATAGAGAGTGATCAAGGGATAGAAATTGAGGAGATTCGTAAAAGCCGAGACCCAGAAGCTGGATTCCATTCCCATCCAGATTAAGAGGTCTAAGATGGCGAGGGATAAGAGGCTTTTGTAGCCCAAGAAATAGGCCAGGGGAAGTACGGCCAATCCCCACAGGAGGGGACCATGGGGATAATGAACAGAGATATGATAGATCTGGGCAATTAAGAAAATCCCCGTCCCGAAGATAAGCGATCCGAGCAAAATCAATGACGCCCCTACCCTCGGGTAGTTTCCTTTTTCATAGCGCATGTAGAAGCCAAGCCCGTAACTTGCCACCATGGAACCAAAGATGATGGAGAGCTTGCCCCATTTGGGGATGGCTGACCAGTTGGAGGCGATAAAAAGAAGTAATCCCGCCCCGATCAAGATGGAGCTTAGGAGCGAAAGGGTGGTGACGAGTTTTCCCGGCCCCGCTTTCTGCTCTGCCTCTTCAAGCAGTTTATATCGGGCTAATATATTCTGTTTCTGAGCCGGCTCTATAATTCCCTCAATAAGCCATCGCTCGATTTCTTGATTGAGTCTTTTATTAAACCTAAGGTCTTCTTTGTCTTTAGCCATCTGGGTTCTTTATGGACAATTTCAGCATGTTATCAGGATCCGCCTATAAAACATCCCCTACCGGCCCTCGGCTCCCCGGAACATGCTCCAAATTAATCTACGTATTTGCGAGACAGGATACTAAGAAAAATCGACTAAAAATCTCATTACTTGAGTGGGAAATGGAGGATCCAGGCGAGAGAAGCGAAGGGAATGTAGACATCTTCTTTTAGGCTTAAGCTCACGGGTAGGAGGAACTTTGGAGCAGGGCAGTTGCCCATCAACCCATAGCTGACGGGCAAGTTCACCGCCAGCGCTTCTTGCGTCGCCAGCGCTGGTATCCTTTTCCAGAGACTTCGGATTTGATTCCTAAGTAGAACTCCTTCACATCCTCATCTTCCACGAGGTTCTGCGGAGTATTGGCCAGAACGATTCGCCCCGTCTCCAGCACGTAGCCAAAATGGGCGATGGAGAGGGCCATGCGGGCATTCTGTTCGACCAGAAGGATAGTAGTTCCCTCACGGTTGATCGTCTTGATGATCTCGAATATCTCTCGGACTAAAATTGGTGACAATCCCAGGGAAGGCTCGTCCAGCATGAGAAGCTTCGGACGGGTCATCAGCGCCCGGCCAATGGCCAGCATCTGCTGCTCGCCGCCGCTCAGGTAGCCGGCCTGCTGGGAGGATCTCTCTTGGAGGATTGGAAAATAGCGGATGACCCGGTCCAGATCCTCTTGAACCCCTTTTTTCTCCTTCCGGGTGTAAGATCCCATCCAGAGGTTCTCCCACACTGTCAACTCAGGAAAAACTTCTCTTCCTTCAGGGACCATGGCAATGCCCAGATTAACGATGTCCTCTGCATCCATGCCGTCAATTCTTCTATCCATAAACTCGATGGTCCCTTTGTCCGGCTGATCCTCCAGAAGACCCATGATCGTCTTTAAAGTGGTTGTCTTTCCGGCGCCATTGCCTCCCAAGACCACCGAGATAGTTCCCTCCTGGATGTCTAAAGAAATTCCCCGCAGGGCCTTGATCAACCCATAATACAGAGTCTCGATATTTTTAACTTTTAAGATACTTCCCAATTTTCTATCCCTCTCCCAAATAAGCCTTTAGTACTTCGGGGTGTTTCTGGATATCCTTGGGAATTCCTTCGGCTATTACCTGGCCATAGTTCAGAGCCAAGATGCGATCGGAGATGTCCATGACCAAATTCATGTCATGCTCCACCAGTAGAACGGTGATCCCCAAGTCATCCCGGATGTCCCGGATGGAAAAAATCAGATTCTCTTTCTCCTCCAAGTTCATCCCGGCAGAAGGTTCATCCAGCAGCAAAACTTCCGGCTCCAAAGCGAGAGCTCGCGCCAGCTCCACCAGCTTCTGGGTCCCATAAGGGAGATTCATAACATATTGATTCCTCGCTGCCTGCAGTTCTAAGAAGTCGACGATCTCCTCCACTTTCTCCCGGTTTTGAATCTCCTGCCGGGCAGCTTTTGATTTTGCTGTAAGGAAGGTGGCTCCCGCCCAGATCCCTGTTCTCAGCTTGGTGTGTCTCCCCAGCATAAGGTTGTCCATGGTCGTCATGTGCGAGAAGAGCTCAATATTCTGGAACGTTCGGGCGATCCCGGCTTGGGCCACCTGATGGGGTTTTAGCGAGGTGATATCCTGATCTTTGAAGAAAACCCTTCCTCCATCAGGCTTGTAGATGCCGTTAATACAGTTGAAAACCGTGGTCTTGCCTGCTCCGTTGGGGCCGATGATGGAGTAAATTTCTCCTTTCTCGACCCCGAA
>Ga0315314_1003146_pt1 | contig 13142 bp, 12 predicted proteins | sample TDP9_MG_FD_203631 | JGI IMG/M metagenome (GOLD analysis project Ga0315314, IMG submission 203631) | Freshwater sediment microbial communities from Lake Towuti, South Sulawesi, Indonesia - TDP9 | ecosystem: Environmental > Aquatic > Freshwater > Lake > Sediment | place: Indonesia: South Sulawesi...
AGATTGATTAATAAAAGCCATAAGAATAAGTGGCGCAGGAAGCGTCTCCATAGATGGAGATGTCGAAGTTGAGGAAATGAATTTTTCGGGTAAAGCGTCAATTGCTGGAAATGTTGAACCAAAGAGATTTTCTAATTCATTCCATTCCTCAAATAATCTACCAGCCCTTAGAATTTTTATGTTAAGTTTAGGAATTGTAACACACGTTCCCCAAAATCTCTTAGTCTCTTAGCCAGCAAGACTTGACGTTCAAGTAGAACATGGCGATAATAGCCTGCTAAATCTGATCAGGGGTCTGTTACGGGAGAGGACGTCTCAGAATAAAGAACGCACTTATTCTGCGGCTAACGCAAGGGATTGAATGAACTTTTGTGATTGTTTCCTGGATCAATTTATCACAACAAGATTTTTATGTACTTTTTCTATAATACCAAAACAAGGATGAATGACAACATGAAAATTCAACAAGTGTTGCTATCTCTTGAGGAGCTTCCTAAAGAATGGTACAATGTTATACCTGACTTGCCTGAGCCGCTTCCGCCTGAAATGGACCCGCCTGAGAGGCCTTCTAGAATTGAGTTAAGCAGAAGAATTACACTAAAGCCCTTAATAAATCAAAGTGCACAAAAGGATCGATGGATCGATATTCCTGAGGATATTCGAGACTTATGGGTTAAGGTTGGTCGACCCAGGCCCTTAAGCAGAGCTACAAAACTCGAACGTTTTTTGAAAACCCCAGCCGAAATTTATTATAAAAGGGAGGACCTCTCACCAACAGGGAGTTTCAAGATAAATACAGCGGTAGCACAAGTATATTACGCGATTAGGGAGGGTGCAGAAAGGCTTGTCTCATCCACTGCTGCTGGACAATGGGGAGCAGCGATCGCAGGCGCTTGTGGTTTAGGTGGAGTTAGTTGTACTATATATTTCGTGCGATTCGCATGCGAGACTAGGCCTTACAGACTGATTCAAATGTTGATGAGCGGAGCAGATGTCAGGCGTTCACCAAGCGACAAAACGGAAGTGGGAAGGAGGTATCTGAAGGAGAACCCTAATCATCCCGGATCAGATCCCATAACAAACTCTGAAGCCTTGGAGGACGCCATTAAGAGCGTAGAGAGAGGAGAGGAGGCTGCAATAGCTAGAGGAGGAGCAACAAATTATGTGGTTCTGCACCAATCCGTGATTGGACTTGAGGTTAAAAAACAATTAGAAATGGTAGAAAAAGTTCCTGACATAATGATTGGATGTGTAGGGTCCGGAAGTAACTTTTTAGGATTTATATCACCGTTTGTTAAGGACAGACTAGACGGCAAGACAACTACCAGGTTCATAGCAGTTCAGACAGAAGCCGCTCCCTCAATGCTTAAGGGTGAGTATCGTTATGACTATGGTGACGCGGGAAAACTAACACCTCTCGTGAAGTCGTATACACTTGGGATTGATTATAAATTTGGTCATTCATATGCAGAGGGCTTAAGGCAACATCAAGTGTCCCCAATACTTGGAATTCTCCGGAAGCATGGAGTCGTAGAAGCGCTTAGTTACGAGGATGAAGCAGCGTTCGAGGCTGCAAAGACTTTCTATCAAGTAGAGGGGGTATTAGTTTGCCCAGAATCTGCGTACGCTGTCAAAGCCGCCGTGGACCTAGCATTGAAGGCGAAGGAAACTGGAAAAGAGGAAGTAATCGTCGTTAACATTAGTGGAAGCGGCTTCCTCGATCTTGGAAACTATGGAACTACCTTATACAAACTCTAAATATTTCCTTACTTTAAGAGGCTATCCGGCAGAGCATCTATAAAAAGGCATTTTCCTTCGTCCTGATAACGGTGTATTCGTTTATCCATTAAGGATGAAGTAACTTATTTTGTGAAGGATTTCCATGAGAAGAGTAGCCATCCGTAAATCTTCCGTTATCTTCCAGTTCCCTTAATCCCTATATGCTGAAATACAGAATGTCCAATTAGTCAGATAACCGGGTCGCCTGTTGCGGCATTTTTAATGATAGCTGAACAGCCTATGAAAGTTAGGACTTGCAGTTGTAAGCCAGCCTACATTGTGGTATTAGATTCGTTTTAAGCTTCAGGTTTCTCAGCTCTCTTTCTTCCTATCTCTGAGAGTACCCATTTTTCTCTGACGTGATCTATCTCTTTTTCAGGGATTTCAATCGCTAAATGAGTTATGTTAGCCCTAAGATCACATAAGTTTTTTAATGCAGCAAACATCAGATTAGTCATGTAGTGAGAAGGCGCAGCGTTTTCATTTAAGAGCCTCTTGGAAGACTCTGCGACTGACACTCCGTACATATCAATTATGACTTTGTTCTCTGTAACCTCTGTCAAATTTATTCTCGTTATATATCCAGTCTCTTCAAGAAAGTGAGCCACCGCCTTAAGCACAGCTGTTGGTCTCTTGGTCTTTATATTAATCATTTTCTTTAACTCTCCAAAGGCTATTTCCCCCGCTAACTTGAAAACGCGCTCCGCCTTTTCTTTACCATACAACTTGGTTAACGCACTACAAACTCCATAATTTACCAGATCTAGAAATTTTGGATCGATTTTCTTCCTAGTAATCTTCGTCTCATGATCCCCCATTTAATACGTCACCTTTTCAAGTTTTAATAGTAATTACTAATTTATATTTTTAGAAGGGATGGTGGTAACACGATTTCTCTGCATCGAGTTAGTAAAGACGTATTCGTGACTAAGTTCTATGTAGGTGATAGATCATGAAGATAAAAAAATCAAAGGCCATTGATCTGCTTCCACCATACACATTTGCAGCAATAGATGAAATCGTTGCGAAGAAAAGGGAAGAAGGCGTTGACATTATAAATTTTGCTATTGGAGATCCAGATCTGCCAACGCCAAAACATATAATCAAAGCTGCGCAGAGAGCTGCAACAAAACCGGAAAACCATAGATATCCTCCTTGGAAAGGCAAGTTAGAATTGAGGGAAGCAATAGCAAAATTCTATAGAAGCAAGTGGAAGATCGATATAGACCCTGACCAGGTTTTGGTTACAGTAGGTGCTAAAGAAGGTATTCACAATGCAGCGTTTGCATTTGATCAAGGAACAGCGTTAATACCCAATCCAAGATACCCCGTATACTACAGCGGAGCGGTTTTCTCTTATAGACCCATAAAAGAACTGCCCTTACAGGTCGAAAATGATTTTATGCCCAATCTAAGTAGCCTCAGCGATGAAGAAGCTAAACACGCGGCATACCTCTGGTTAAATTATCCTAACAATCCAACAACTGCCCTAGGGGATAGAATAATCGACGAAGCAATAGATTTTTGTAAGGATCATCAAATACCGTTGCTGTATGACAATACATATTCGGAAATAACCTTCGACGACTACAATGCGCCCACGCCCTTAAGAAAAGGACTGGAAGTAACTGCCGAATTCCATTCATTCTCTAAGACATACAATATGACTGGCTGGAGAATAGGATGGATCGTTGGTGATAAAACTATTATTAATGCTATAGAAACCGTTAAGAAGAATGTAGACACCGGAGCACCGAATATAGCGCAGGACGCGGCCATAGCAGCTTTAAAGGGCCCGCAAGATTGTGTATCAAGAAACGTGGAGATCTATCAAGAAAGGCGAGATATGCTTGTTAGCGGATTAAGAAAACTAGGGTATGAGTGCTCCAAACCAAAGGCTACATTCTACATTTGGATGCCCGTACCCGAAGAGTTCAAAAAATATCAATCACCATCGATGGAATTTGCAAACTATCTCATCAGAAGGGCAGGTATCGTTGTGACTCCAGGTGTCGGGTTTGGAAAATACGGAGAAGGATACGTCAGATGGTCACTAACTCAACCAATTCCAATCCTAGAAAAAGCTCTGGAAAGATTAGAAAAATTAAACAGGAAACTTTGAGCTAAAACAGGTGCTAAAAGAAGAGACAAAGTGATGAGAGACATGAAAGAGGAGGAAACCGCTAAAGTCTTGATGGACGAGTTAGAATTACTACTTTCTTAGACCTCACATGGAATTAGAAAGCGAGACATCAGCGAAGGTGGCAAGCATAGATCTAGAACTTGCAAGAAACCGACGGTATCCAATCGTGGGAGAAGAAAGGAGCTATCACTCGAAGACACAACCAGAAAAACCTAAACATTTTTATCGCTCGTAAATGTAACAGAACCCGTGAGGTGCTAGGGATGCCTGTGTACGTAGAATTAGTGAACAATTCAAAAATTCTCAATGCGGTCGCTGGCTCGAAATCCGTTGTCATCCTCGCTTGCACTGGGTGCGCCAATCCTTCCGTTGCCTATCAAAGGGATTTGCCTTGTGAGAAAATCGTTATAAAAGACAGAGTGGACACCCGTGCACCTGCACATGCCAAAAGACTTCCTTTTGCAGTAGTCGAGGAAGCTACCAGAATTAGAACCCTTCTTGAGAGTAAGGGGATGAAAACAAAGGTTGTTTTGTGGGAGTGGCCATGTTCAATGTCAAGTGAAGCCGTTGCACAATTAACAAATAATTCTTTTTCTGATGAAGAGCTGGTAAGAATGTGTACAAATGCGGACGCTGTTATAACTCTAACGTGTGCTGAAGGCACGTTAGGAGTAAGAAAAACGCTTGGAAAGTCGTCTAAAATTGTACCAGGAATGAAAACGGTGGGCAGAGCCTTTTTCTACTTCACTCTTGATGAATCAAAGCAATTCACGATCATAGATAGAGGAAAGTCGTTAATTGTTCCCTCACGTAAAGATATATAACATCCACACAGCTACCTTCAGAACTGCCGTTAAAGAGATTTCGGATCACAAGATCGCGCTTTTCGCTATCTTAGGAAAAAGGTACTAGTCTGTATGTCTCTCTATCCCTTTTCATAAACTTTTTATATTAAGGATTCCACCAAAAATCGGGTTCTTAAAATGAGTTTTGTGACTGGGCTGAAATGTTTAGAGTGCGGTACTACTCATCCATACACGGAGTTTAGGTACACGTGCCAGAAATGCGGAGGCTTTTTAGATGTCCAATACAATTATGATGCCATCGTAGACGCCGTGGATTTGGAGAAGCTTGAAAAAAGATCCCCCCTCATTCTCAGGAAATGGCTGGAATTCCTCCCAATAGAAAACCCTTATTTAATCGATAGGGTTACTCTAGGAGAAAGCCAAACCCCTCTTCTTAAATGTGACAGACTCGGCAAAAAATTTGGTTTAAAAAATCTATACGTCAAGAATGACACACACTTCCCCACATGTTCCTTGAAGGATAGGTCGATGCCACTTGTTGTCCTTAAGGCCATGGAATTTGGATACGATACCGTTGCGATAGTTTCAAGCGGTAACGCTGCTGCCTCATTAGCAGCTTACGCTGCCAAAGCTGGACTAAAAGCGGTTGTTTTTGTTGGGGGCAGACCTTCCATGGGTAAAATTGCAAAAATCGCGATATATGGACCCACTTTGATATGGGTGAAAGGTTGCTACGATGACGCTGAGAATCTCTTCATGAGTGCTAGAGAAAAATTCGGTTGGTTTGACTGTAATGGTCTCATAAATCCCTTCAGATGCGAGGGAAAGAAGACATATGCCCATGAGATAGCTTCTCAACTGGGCTGGAAGGTGCCGGACCTGGTTATAATGCCTGTAGCCTTTGGAAACGGAATGGTTGCCACCTGGAAAGGTTTTAAAGAACTTCACCAAATGGGTTTTGTAGACTCCCTTCCACGTCTTATAGGCATACAACCCGAAGCTTGTGCCCCGATCGCTAAGGCTTTCTCTGAAGGTGAAGAGCATGTGAAGCCTGTAGTTCCCAAAGGAACAGTTGCTGAAGCTATAGCCGTGGGTAATCCCAGTTTTGGTGGAAAAAGAACGCTAGAGGCGGCTAGAGAGTCGGGAGGGGCTGTCATAGCGGTATCTGAGGAAGCTATAATTAGTGCCATGAAGTTACTTGCGCAAAATGCAGGTTTCTTTGCTGAACCGGCTGGCGCAATCTCGATTGCAGGGATCGAGAAACTACTTGAAGAGGAGAAGATCGCGGAGGACGAAGAAGTAGTGTCTATAATAACGGGTCATGGTCTTAATAGTCCTGACGTAGCCGTTAAAATCTGTAAGCAACCAGTAGCAATTGAACCGAAGCTCAAAGAAGTAGAACGAATTCTAGGTTATCATTCTACGTAGCGCGCGCGCTAACTCTTCCTTCCTTCAGCGCTTTCAGAAATTCCGCTAGGGCTTTACTCCAAGCTTCTATGACTTTTCGTCCTCTTTCCTTACTCGCAAATTTTGGGTTTCCAAAATGTCCATATTCAACGCATTCTTTTGCATCTAACATAATTGCCACTGCCGACGTGTATGGCCAATATTGTGGAGACCAGACGCAACCGTATTTTGTCAACTCAACCTTTGGATGGGAATCGACGTATTTCGTAGCGTCCACGTCTTCAGGACGAAGGTAAAGCATGAAGGATGTCTCTTTAGAGCCCCCATGCCCATCATATGGAGGTGCCCCAGGCGGAGCTGGAACCCCATCTAATTCCCAGCATTTCACTTGGCAGATGAAAGCACCCGTTTCGTATTTTATTTCTTCAGCAGCGTCGTTGATAGGACTGACATTCCCTCCATGGCCATTTACAATGACGATCTTATCGAACCCATGGCGGATGAGGCTTTTACAGACATCTTTTATTAATTCCATTAACGTTGATGGCTTTAAGCTTATGGTTCCTGGGAACGACATATTCTGCATCGAATTTCCCCACGGGATTGTTGGGGCTACCACAACATGAGTCTCTTTCGCGGCTCTTAAAACTGGTTCCACCGTGCCTGCTGTATCCGTATCAAGTGGCAAATGTGGTCCATGTTGCTCGGTTGCGCCCACGGGGATTACTACAATTCCATTAGATTCCTTAACAGCTTCCTTTACTTCAGGGTGTGTCATTCGTTCAAGTTGAACTTTTCTCTCCAGCATCATGATATCACCTCTTCCCACCAAATTTGTTTCAATCCTGAATTTAAATCTAGCGCCGCGCGAAGTAGTCAAGCGCGCGCTTAGACATCCATGCTGTGAATCCGCCACATACGACGAGAAAACACCAAAAACTTACTTGCACATCTATAGGAAAGGGAAAGGGAGGTTCTGTTGAATCTTTCGGTGTTCTAAATCGGTGTTGAAAGTTCGGTGGTAAGGCATTCTCCTCGTTCATCTCCCTTACGAGTTTACTCACGTGCCCTAGAAGGTTTATTAGCCCCTCTTCTTGTGGTAAAGGTATGTTGTATTTCCTAGCGTACTCTAAGAGATAAATGGCTACATGTGTTACGGCTTCCATAAGTTCAATATACAAGTCTCTCAGCCGTTTCACTTCCTCAATTGTAAAAGTCATTTCACCATCTCCTTCGCAAATTAGCGCGCGCGTTATCCTGTTAACGCTTGGTTTTGGTGGAGATACCTAAAAAATGTGGGCTTAGACCGAGTAGTACGTCCAATTGATGATTGGCGCAAAGAATACTATGAAAAATTGGTTGACAGATTCACACACCACTGACAAATCAACACCGATAAGGAACACACGGTAGATTCAACAGATTCGAAAGGGGAAAAGTATATTAATCACCTTCTCATAGGCGCGCTTTCAGTAAGCCTTATAAGTGTTACCCCAACAATATCCGCCGTTACTTTCAGATCATTCGGATTTATCTTATCTGGTGTGTCGTCTTTGGTATGGAAGTAAGGGTCGTCAGGCTTGTATAACCATGTGGAAGAAACGCCTGCGTCTATGAGTGGCTCAGTGTCCGCTAGGCCAAAGGGGCATATAACGGTATCGATACTATACCCCAGATCCCGCACAACCTCACGTACAAGCTCATTCAGCCAAGGTGTGGTCTTTATAACCCTCTGCGGCCACTTTCCCTCTTCTACGATCCGAAGTTTACTGCCAACGGCTACCATATCCAAGTTAATCGCAGCTACAATCTTTTTCATTTCTTCACTGTGTTTTTCGACGTACTCACGAAGGCCGAAAGCCCCTCCCTCTTCAGCTGTTGAAAACATAAACATTACAGACCGTTTCAGTGAGTACTTCGACAGAACTCTTGATAATTCAAGCAACACAGACATGCCGGATCCATTATCATTTGCACCCGGGCCACTATGAGTTGTCTCACGGTGTGCCGAAAGGAAAATGTACTCATCAGGCTTCTCTTTCCCCTTTAAAATACCAACAACGTGCTTTCCCTCACCCCTATCAACCATTACATCCACTTTCATTGAAAGGTTCACTGAGCCCTTTTCAAGCAGACCCTTGAGGTATCGACCATCTTCGTATGAGACGCCGATGACTGGTAGCGGCGCGCCAAACCTGCCAAGACCCCACGCAGCGATCCGGTTACCCGGACTAAAGTGAGGCCAAATACATCCGATAGCGCCCTCTTCAGCTGCCTTTTCCGATTTCGGCACGGGATGGATCATTCCGATATCTGATAAGACAAACTTTCCCTTCACATTCTTATCCTTATAGTCCTCTTCCCTCCCGTAATTGACATACACAAGTTCGCCAGTAAGCCCCTCTTTTGGCGTTGGCCCAGACCGATAATGTGCCATACAAGTAAGTTCCTTAGTCTCCGGTTGAATAACTTTAAGTTTCGTTTCTCGTTCGGTGAAAATTCCAACGTGACATACTTCAGTTCTTACATCTAGTCCACATTCAGTAAGCCATTCAGAGAGATATTTAACGGATTTTTGATCCCCCTCCGATCCAATGCTCCTAGGCCCGAATTTTGCCAGGTTTTCTATATGTTCATAGGCCTTATCTGCCGAAAGGCTGAAAACTAACTGTTTTTCCAGTTCAGTAAGAGGTATCGAGCGCACCATGTATATTCCGTTCTAAAGGCCTAAATCTCCTAAAAAAGGGAGGAAATGTAATTAACATCTATGCTATTGGTAGGCTAGCCTTTAGCTCTTCATATCTACTTACATAATAGTCCATGTTGTCAGGATAATCAGGTGCTGCGAACCATCGAACCGCTGCTGCTTTATCCTCCGCTGAACCGCAATCCCTTAGTGAGCCGCGTGGGTCTGGGCTACCAGTTCTCGGAGGTTCCCCAGTCCAGAATTGGCGGAAGTATACTGCAGGTGAGAATAATGCTTTCTGGAGCCTTTCCGGTAGAGTCCAGAACTCTTCGCGGTCCGGCCAAATCTCTTTCATCACTTCATCGACTGGTTTGTACGTGGCCTTCCCACCATAGAACCAGCCATAAAATTCTTCTCCCATACCTTCTTTTACATCATCGTACCCATGAGTGGTCGTCATATATCCTGTTTTCGCTAACTCTAAAGCATACCAGGCTGCAAGTTTAAAATTCAGATAACGGTATGCATCTTCGAGTACATCTGGATTAACATGGGGAGAAATAACTTGACCATTAATCCAGAGCATCAGTCCATCCTGCAAATTAGCGTAATATGTAGGTGTGCCAGCCGACCTTACATCATAAACAACGGGCTCTATACACAGGGTAAGGTATATCTCCTTAGTTGATAATAGAGTCACCGCGTCACCGTACTTGAACCAAATGACCTTGATCTGCCCTCCTTTTATTATGGGAAGTAAAAAGTTGTAAACTTTGTCAATTTCATCTTTAGTCATATTATGTGGATAACTCTCACAAGTCATCTGGCCAGTCCATTCTAAGTAGTTTGCGACGAAGCCTAAAGCTTCGTTAGCCCAAGGAAACAGTCCTACCTTTCCTTTCCATTCGGGATTCCAAAGCTCTGAGGTAGCCAATGTTTTTTCTTTCGCTCCATGTTCCTCGTAAGGAATAAAGTCTGGTAGATAAGCTATAGAATCTATGCCATATATAAATGGAACCCACCCAAGAGTTTTGCCTTTTTCTATCCAAGTTAAGCCTTCAAATCTTTTAGCTCTTTTAGGTTCAAAGTAATCTTCTGGACGCGTAAGGATGGGAAGGATTTTTTCAGGGTTCCATCTGGGTATTTTCTCCACTGGGATTGGATGGTATATACCCTCCTCATAAAGAGGTTTGGCTTGAAGTACGGAGGCGGCATCCCAGCCGTAGCCTCCTGATGCCAAGACTTTCTCGGTCATTACAGCGAATTCTAGATTTGTAAAATCAATATCTTGGTTATACGTTTCCTTCCATTTTTCAAAGAGCCCTGTGGAGTCGTAGAACGCATTACTCCACACTCTAAGTGCGGGCCTCGGCGTAGGTGTGGGAGTCGGCGTTGGCGTGGGTGTTGGTGTTGGTGTTGGCGTTGGCGTTGGCGTCGGCGTAATTGGTGCTGTCACGGTCTTAGTCACCGTCTCCGTTACCGTCTCCGTTACCCTTTCTACTGGTTTGCTGAGCCAGCCAGCGGCCCCGCCGACGGCCAGGCCCACCACCAGAGCCCCCACGGTCCTCAGGTACTTCCTCCTTTCCTCCTCCGGGGGGTCCAAGCGCCTGATGCTTCCCTTACTCTTGTCAGATTTTCTTGTCAAAAATTACCCCGTTTACGTTGTTTATATATTTTTATTTTTAAGCTTTTTGGTTCTCTGATCTTGCCCCAGCCGCCAAAGACCATTATCTTGACAGTGCCGCCAAGAGGGAGAAAGGTTTATAACCAAGAAATAAGGGAGAGCTTAGTTCAAGGGTGTTAACGCTTGAAGTTATTGCTATTGTGCCCCATAGTGTCTGAAGACTTTAAGAAGTTATCGGAGAGTCAGGCTAGAAAGGTTTGCAGGGAAGACGTTGTTCTGGAAGTGGTAGGCGTGGAGAGAGGCCCCGTATCGATCGAGTCGATTTATGAAACGGTTATGGCCGAACCCTTTGCTGTCGAGAAGATAATGGAGGCCGAAGAACGGGGTTTTGATGCAGTCGCAATAACCTGCATGTGCGATTGCGGCTTACACTCTGGCAGAGAGCAAGTGAATATCCCTGTGACCAGCGCGTTTGAATCGTCGGTATTGTTGGCGTCGGCTTTAGGACTTAAGTTTTCAATCATCACTATAACTGATGCTCTGACACCTTTATTCTATAGAAATCTAAGGAGTATCGGTGTGGAGTCCAACTTGGCCTCGATAAGATCTGTGAACATACCGGTGCTTAAACTGCATGAAAACATCGAGAGAACTAGGGAAGCACTTTTGCGTGAGGCGAAGAAAGCTGTTGAGAACGATGGAGCTCACGTGATTATTCTCGGCTGCACCGGAATGACCGGTATGGCACAATGGTTAAGGCAAAAGCTCAATTTGCCCGTCATTGATGGTTTGGAGGCGGCTATAAAGTTGGCTGAAGTGTTGGTCGACATGGGGCTGTCGCACAGCAAGCTTACTTATCCAAAGCCTCCGGTGAAAGAAATAAGAGGAGTCTATAAATTAAAGGTAAAGTGACTGCGGACCCTAACAACAAAACATATAAAGAAGAAACATATACCGCATCGGGGTCGTATACGTGTCTAGAAGGGGTGCCTTCATAAGCAAATACTCAAGCTACTTGATGCTCTTACCGGGACTCATGTTATGTATTCTCTTCCTCATTATGCCCTTTGGGCTGATGATAATCATAAGCCTCCACGAAAAGTTATCTGCCGCCAAAATGATCTTATCCGGTTTTACCTTCGAAAACTATGCGAAATTCTTTGCGAGGAGCGTATCCTATACCCTTTTAGCAAACACGTTGGGAAATTCCCTGTTAGCGTGCGCTATATGCTTCGTAGTTGGTTACCCGTTTGCTTATTTCTTAACCTTCTACGTAAAAAATGAGAAAATTAAATCGTATGTCATAAGCCTTCTGATAGTGCCTTTCCTGATCGATTGGAGCGTCAGGATGATTGCTTGGATACCGATACTAGGTGAAGGAGGCATAATAAACTACTTTTTGATGTCGTTGAAGATTATACAAAAGCCAATAAAGATCCTATTTAGTCTGACATCTCTTCAGATATTATGGCTTCAGACTTATGTGTTGTTCATGATGTTTCCGATTTATCTAGCTTTAAATAGAATAGATCCAGATTTAATCGACGCGGCTAGGGTACTCAAAGCGCCGCCCTATAGGGTTTTCTATGACGTAATATTTAAGCTGTCACTGCCAGGAGTTATATGTGGGTGGATATTCGTTTTCGTCGGCACGCTCGGCGACCATATAACTCCTTTGTTTATAGGGGGAGGGATTCAAACTCTGGGTCTATCTGTAGCGGATTATGCAGGTGCTTTCCTATGGCCCTATGCGGCGGCTCTCTCTACGATACTAGTAGTGGTAGCAATGGCCGTTCTCTACATCCTTCTGAAGATAGTAAATATAAAGGAGCTTATTTACGAGAGGTAATTTATGTGAATGTGAAAACTGCCCTAGCAAAAACCTATATAGTAATAGTAATCCTATTCATTTATCTTCCCGTATTCTTCCTGGTGTTACTTTCATTTAAGAGCGGGGCCAGTGTCACCTTCCCGATAAGAGAAATCACACTAGATTGGTACATAGCTGAACCAAGCGCTTATCGGCATGGGTCTGAGTGGGTTTCAGTTATGTATGATAAACGTTTCTTTGAGGCATTCATAAATTCGACTGACGTGTCTACAGCATCAGCCTTACTTACTTGTTTCATAGTGACCGCGACGGCTTTAGCTTTGCGTCATAGAGTACGAGGAAGAGACCTTCTCTTCTACCTAATTCTATTGGGCTTCATAGTACCAGGGGTTACGCTGGGGCTAGGAATAGTTTTTCTTTACCGATGGCTAGGCTGGGAATTCTCATTCTGGACACCCGTAATCACAAACGTGATATATGCTACTCCCTTTGGCCTAGTACTCCTGATGGCTAGATTCGAGCCGAAATTAATGGAATACGAGAGAGCCGCGAGTACCCTAAAAGCGAGCCCATGGAAGGTCTTCAGGCATGTAACATTATCCTTAATTATCTGGGAAGTTGTGTCAGCTGGACTATATGGTTTTGTTCTGGCTTGGAGTGAAGTGGTTCGGACTCAGTTTGTTATGCGTGGAGCGGGCGTGCTTTCGACCTACATCTTAACAGAACTGGGAGTCCGTGCATTGACTCCCAAATGGTACGCCGTGGGCACCATCGTTTCGACCATTTCAATTGTCGCGTTGCTAATATTCGGTTGGGTACTCTCAAGACGAACTGCAGTTAAGAGGTAAAAGAGAACCGACGTTATC
>Ga0315314_1003148_pt1 | contig 13132 bp, 11 predicted proteins | sample TDP9_MG_FD_203631 | JGI IMG/M metagenome (GOLD analysis project Ga0315314, IMG submission 203631) | Freshwater sediment microbial communities from Lake Towuti, South Sulawesi, Indonesia - TDP9 | ecosystem: Environmental > Aquatic > Freshwater > Lake > Sediment | place: Indonesia: South Sulawesi...
GGTCGTGGACAGGGTACTCTTGTTGATCAGGCAGAGGAATCTTTAAGCCGTAGGTCGGTCTCACAAGTCCCGACATGCACCCCGCAGACCATCTCAGAGGCACCAAGAGCGACAAGCTCAAGGGCCGCAAGGTCGTGCTCGGCGTCACCGGGAGCATCGCGGCCGTCGAATGCGTCAAGCTCATCAGAGAGCTCACGAGGCACGGCGCAGAGGTCCATGTCGTCATGTCGAAGGATGCTCAGACGATCGTGCATCCATGGGCGCTCGAGTTCGCCTCCGGGAGCCCGGTTACCACCGAGATCGACGGCCGCGTGCAGCATGTATCGCTGTGCGGAGACGTTCCTGACAGGGCAGATCTGCTGCTAATAGCCCCCGCGACTGCGAACACGCTCTCAAAGATCGCCTGCGGAATCGACGACACGCCTGTCACAACGTTCGCGACGACAGCCCTCGGCGGAGGCATGCCTGTCATTGCGGTACCCGCCATGCACGGCACAATGATGGCCCACAAGATCGTCGCTGACAACATCAGGAGACTCAGGGCCCTTGGCGTCATGGTCCTCGAGCCGACCATCGAAGAAGGGAAGGCGAAGATGGCCACAATTGACCACATCGTATCGTCCGTCGTCGCAGCGATTGGAAAGCGAGATCTCGTCGGCAGAAGAGTGCTCGTCATCGCGGGAGCCACTGAGGAGCCGATTGACGACGTAAGGGTCGTAACCAACAGGAGCTCCGGGGAGACGGGGGTGGAACTCGCGAGGGCGGCGTACGAACGTGGAGCTGAGGTCGAACTGTGGATGGGCAGATGCAGCGCGGAGATCCCCGACCACATAACCTCGAAGAGGTTCTCGTCGTTCAAGGACCTGTGGGAGATGACTCGCAGGGTCACTCATGACATCGTGTTGTTCCCTGCGGCGGTCTCGGACTTCTCGCCCGACCAGGTCAAAGGCAAGATACCGTCGAGCAAGGAGCTGGTCAAGCTGGAACTCAGGCGGAACCCGAAGCTCATCGACAAGATGTCCAAGAAGTTCGTGGTGGGTTTCAAGGCGCAGGTCGGGATGAAGGACGACGCGCTGATCGAGGAGTCATTAGAGCTCATCAAACGGTCGAAATGCTCGCTCGTGGTCGCCAATCGCATGGAAGATGTCAGGCCGGGCAAGACCAGGGTTCTTGTTGTCAACCGCGAGGGGCTGCTGGAGAGATTGGAGGGCACGAAGGCCCATGTGGCAGATGCCATCCTCGACATAGTTGTCAGGTCGGTGGCATGAGGAGGGCCAGGGCGTTCTCCCCGGGCCATGTCACGGGCTTCTTCGAGATCTGCCCTCACAGGAACCTCCTTGCCATGGGTTCGAGAGGCGCTGGTTTGTGCCTGTCGCTCGGTGCCAACAGCAAGGTCACGCTGCAGCCATCGATGAGGCAGCATATTACGGTCGAGATTGATGGAAGGAAGAACGATGCCTCTGTGACCAAGGCAGCCGTGCGCTACATGATCGGACATCAGAAGCTCCGGATCGACGTCTCCACAGAAACGGAACTGCCAGTAGGGCAGGGATTCGGAATGAGTGCTGCGGGTGCGCTGTCATCCGCACTCGCGCTCGCCGATCTCCTGGGTGAATCGCGACAGATGGCGTTCGAGGCTGCGCATGTCGCCGAAATCACACAGGGCGGTGGGCTCGGGGATGTCGCAGCGCTTCACAGAGCCGGGATCACGATCCGCAAGAGAGCGGGGCTTCCTCCGACAGGTGAGGTACTCAGAATCGGAGGCGCCCCAGAAGTGGTCGTCGCAGTCGTGGGCAGGAAGATGCTCACAAGGAATGTCCTCTCCGATCCAAAGAAGCGGGCGGCGATCAACAAGCAAGGCGCAAGGAGAGTGACTGAGCTCCTCGAACGTCCCTCCCTGGAGCTCCTCATGAGTCTTTCGTCGTCATTTGCGGCCGAGTCCGGCCTGGCATCACGGAGAGTCCAGATGGCCATTGGCGCAGCGTCTCGGCTCGGCAGGGCCAGCATGGCGATGCTCGGCAATTCGGTCTTTGCTGTTGGAGACGCAAGTTCAGTCAAAGAGGTCCTGAGTGAGTTCGGTCCCACGTGGGAATGCAGAGTCGACAGAGAAGGTCCCGTGCTTCTCTGACAACGTTACAGAGACACGCGCTTCCTGTATCCACAGTGAGTGCAGAACGCGCCCATCGGCTCCCAGGGCACCCCGCACCTGGGGCAAATCTTCGGATGGCCACACTTTGCGCAGAACAGTCCCCCCGAAGCCCACGGGGATCCGCAGGATGGGCACTTCTCCAGTTCCGGGGCCTCCGCCTCGAACTCCTCGACCAGCCCATCACCACCGCATGACTTGCACTTGATGGTGCCAGTGCTGCTCGGAAGCATCGTGAAGCCCTTGCACACGACACATCGCCCACTCCCCCTGCACTCTGGGCATTTGCCGGTCCCGCGACACGCCGAGCATGGCATCCCAAGGAAGAGGGTGCCACGGCCGCCGCAGGCGGAGCACTGGCCGTTGGAGCAGTTCGCGACGATCACCGTGTTGCCAGCAGGCCATTGTTGCGCGGTCGAGGACCAGGACCATGTGCAGGATCCGGTGCCCTTGCAGGAGTAGCAGAGCTCGAGCTTGCCCGTCCCGCCGCAGGTCTTGCACTGCACCTGGTGGCCGCCCCTCTCACGGTGGATGATGACCTGCGCCCCACAGTACATGCAGTGAGCCTTCCGCATGTCGTTTGGAAGGCGCAACTCTCCGCCACATCTCGGGCACAACGCCGCGATCAACTTGACTTCTGCCACTGACACCGTGCCTCCAGGGGCGACTATTGCCAGTTGCATTGACGGACCAGTATTTCTAGATTCGTCGGGATAGCCTAGGGAGCTTGGCTGCGATTCTATGCGTCAGCTGTAGAGGGTGAACAGACTGTCGTCCCCGCCAACGTCGAACAGGCCCATGCGAGCGCCGCAATCGAGCCATCCATGGGCGTAGTTGACGCACGCGAAGGCGTTCACCAAGTCTCCCTTCTCATAGAAGTCCTTCGCGTCCTCGAAGTACGCTCTCGCCATCTTGAGGAAGTCATCAGCGAGCTTTCTGTTGAACGACCTCTCGGGGGCGGCGATCCTCAGCTTCCCGAGGGCGCGCGAGGTCGAGTCGAGGTACTTCTCGACTCTCTCCTCGGCCAGCGTGACCCCCTTCCTTGGCGCCATCTCAGACCCTTCTGGACGGCAGGACCTCGACGCTCTCTCCCCCGTGCTTCGACTCCCTCGGGCGTATCTCCACGAGAAGAGGCATGGACACGCCGCCGCCTGTCACGATGGCGCTGCCAATCGGGAGCCTCTGTATCTCGTCCTCCATGCCTTCCGTGAGGCCCTCGATGGAGGCGGCGATTGCGCTCAGGTCGTTCGGGTTAGTCACCTTCAGGATTATCTGGGTGTTGCACTGGCTCAGGACGTTCTTGTCCACCTTGGCGGCGCGCTGAGTGATTATCATCAGGCCGAGGCCGAACTTCCTGCCTTCGGAGGCGATCGTCCTGAAGACCTTGGAGCACGCGACCTGCCCCTGCTGGGGGCAGAAGTTGTGGGCCTCCTCGACGACGAGCATCATCGGAGGTATCTTGCCCATCTTCCTGAGCTCGAACAACGCGTTACCAATCCTGTTCACTATGAGCTCCTGGATGTCCGGTGGCGTGCCCCTGAGGTTGATGATCGTGCACTTGCCCTTCTGAATGAGTTCGTCGATCTTCGTGCCCTGGTCGGCGAAGACCTCGATCTCGTTGAGGTACTCGAGCTCCCCGATGAGCGTCCCCACGGACGCCTCGCCGCTCTGCTCCAAGACCGCGATGATGTCGTTGATCGAGAAGCTGTCCTTCGTGTTCTTCAGTATGTCGACAGCTTTCCTCAGCATCGTGAGGAAGGAGCGCACGTTCTTGATATTCGTTAGGCTGAGTATCTCCCTGGCATCGAGGTTGTGGAGCGTGAACTTCAAGGGCTTCGCGCTCTTGTTGAGGTTCGTGTCGGTGGCGAACTCGATGATCTTGTCGTCGTAGGCCCGCGGGCTCACGCCGAAGTCCCTCGTGGTCTTCTTCACCGTTCCCTTGTGCTTCATGCTGGAGTACTCACCGTGAGGGTCGATGACGCAGACCGTCACGCCGTGTTTCATGAGCTCCTCGATGATGGCTCCCGAACAGTACGACTTGCCCCCTCCCGTCTTGCTGAGGATGCAGACGTGCTTCTGGACCATCACGTTGATGTCCAGCTCCAGCCGGACATTGTGTCCCGTCAGAAGACCGATGTACGCGCCGGTGTCTGAATGCTCGGTGATCCCAACAACCTTCTTGATGAGGGCCTCCTCCGCCCTGTAGACCACTGACCCTGCCTTCAGCGGGGTTCTCGGGACCTGGAGCAAGTTCCTCTCGTCCCTGTAGCCAACGATCATCACTGACGCGGATTCCTTTTCGTCGATGGGTATCGGCGTGCCGTTCTTCATCTCATTGACACCATCGATGGTGAGGTCAGTCTTCCTCTCGATCTCAGAGACCTGGCCCAGGACCCACCCGTCCGTGTCGTGCCTGACCTGGACGTATTCCATCTTCTCGAGCGGAGATGTCACACCACAGCTGAACCTGAGAGTGCCGACATTGCCGTAGATGATCCCGACAGGGACCAGGCCGTCGGCGCTCTTCCTGGAAAGCACGCTGCTCTTCCTGTGCCTCGTCTCCTGCGGGGCCCGCTCGGGACCAGCGGCGGGGGCTGGCATGGAAGGCGCCTGCTGATAGGGATAGGCCTGGCCAATGCTTTCGTTCAACCGCATCCCATCCGACTGTCCGATATAGCACCCTAGATTCTATTAATGTTTTCGCAGCTCAATCGAAGCCCGTTGCCACGCTCAAGATATATGAGACGGGACTTCATACCCGGGCCGGAGAGCATGTACGTCGTAGGGGGGTCGGCGTCCCAGCTCCTCGCCAAGGAGCTGGCCAAGAGCCTGAAGGCGAAGCTGGCGAAGGTCGAGATCAAGCGTTTCCCGGATGACGAATGCTATGTCCGCATTCACGACGACCTCGAGGACCGAGACGTGTTCCTGGTCCAGACGAGCTGGCCGGACAGGAACATCGTCGAGCTGGTCCTTCTCCAGGACGCCATCAAGGAGTACGATGTATCCTCGCTGACGACGGTGGTGCCCTACTTCGGCTACGCGCGGCAGGACAAGCAGTTCAACCCGGGGGAGCCTGTGAGCGCGCGCGCGATCGCGAGGCTGATCCAGCTCAACGCCGACGAGTTCATCACAGTGGATGTGCACGCTGCGAGCGTCATCGACTGGTTCGACGAGATATCCGCCAAGAACGTCCCGGCATACCCGGAGATCGGGAAGCACCTGAAGGGAAAGGGCGTGGAACTCATACTCTCCCCCGACGAGGGGAGAGCGGAGAACGCGAGGAAGGTCTCGGACGTCGTGAACTGCGAGGCTGATTTCCTCGTGAAGGACCGAATCGACGGGGAGACCGTCAGGATGACGCCCAAGCGGCTCGATGTTAGGGGGAGGAATGTCGCGATAGTCGACGACATCATCTCCACGGGCGGGACGATAGTGAAGGCCGCAGAGCAGCTGAGGAAGCAGGGCGCAGCCAAGATCTTCGCCGTCTGCACCCATGGAGTGTTCGCGGGCAACGCCATCCCCAAGCTCGAGGCGGTCTGCGACGAGATATGCACGACGGACACCATCGAGAACCCGAAGACGTGCATCAGCGTGGCACCGCAGATAGCCAGGACTATGAAGGACTAGGCCTCGGCGCACCAAAAGCTACATAAGTACCGCCAGGATTCTCGGCCATGTCATGAAGAAGGCGGAGGACTTCAGCGAGTGGTACAACGAAATCGTCGAGAAAGCCAACCTGACGGACAAGCGCTACCCGATAAAAGGCATGAACGTCTGGACCCCCTACGGCTGGAAGATCATGCAGGCCATCGACTCCCACATCAGAGAGGGGTTCGATGGCACAGGCCACCAGGAGGTTTACTTCCCTCTGCTGATACCCGAGGACCAGTTCGCCAAAGAGAAGGAGCACATCAAGGGGTTCGACACTGAGGTCTTCTGGGTCACACACGCCGGTCTGAACCCGCTCGACGTCAAGCTGCTGCTGAGGCCGACGAGCGAGACCGCGATGTACCCGATCTTCGCGCTCTGGGTGAGGTCACACGCCGACCTCCCGCTCAAGACGTACCAGATTGTGAACACCTTCAGGTACGAGACGAAACAGACCAGGGCGTTCATCAGGGTGAGGGAGATCCACTTCTTCGAGTCTCACACGTGCCACGCAGACTTCGAGGACGCGGAGAGACAGGTTCGGGAGGACTACGATATCCTCGCGAAGTTGGCGAGGAAATGGTGCCTTCCGTACAGGCTGCTCAAGCGGACCGAGTGGGACAAGTTCCCGGGGGCTTTCTACACCGTCGGAATCGACACCCTGCTCCCATCTGGCCGGAGCCTCCAGCTCGGGTCGATACATCAGTACATGGAGAACTTCTCGAAACCGTATGACATCAAGTACGAGGACGAGAAGGGGGAGCACAAATACGTCCACCAGACGACCTTCGGAATGAGCGAGCGGCTCGTGGGAGCAGTCGTTGCGGTCCACGGGGACGACAAGGGGCTCGTGCTCCCGCCGGACATCGCCGCCAACCAAGCAGTCATTGTACCGGTGCTGGCCAAGGGCGCTGCCGAGAGAGTGACGAAGGCTGCGAGGGATTTGTTCGAAGAGCTCAAGAAAGCAGGCATCCGAGTCCACCTCGACGAGCGGGACGTGAGGCCGGGCGTGAAGTACTACGACTGGGAGCTGAAGGGGGTCCCCCTCAGAATCGAGCTCGGGCCGAAGGACATCGAGAAGGGGAAGATTACTCTGGTCCGCAGGGACAACGGGGAGAAGTCCCTCGGAGACAGGAAGAAGGCGGTCCAGGAGGTGAGGACCGTCCTCTCGACAATAGCGGAGGACATGTTCCAGCGAGCGAAGAAGACCATGGATGCGGGGATCGTCACGGTGGACTCACTGGACAACCTGCCGGAACGCATGATCAGGGTCGGATGGTGCGGCGGAGATGAGTGCGGCAGGGAGATAGAGACCAAGTCGGACAGAAACATCCTCGGGACCCCGATCGACGGTGAGGAGTTCTCAGGCAAGTGCACCGTATGCGGGAAACCCGCCAAGATGCCAGTCTACCTAGCGAGAGCGATGTGAGCAGGACGGTCCCGTTCGGAGGAGGGGTGCCCCTAGGCTTTCACCGGCTTCTTCCTGTAGAGGAGTATCCCGATGATCCCGAAGACTATGAGGGGGATATAGACGGTGTATATGCCTATGTTCCCCCGAGTGAAGGGATACCAGGTGTCATAAAGGATGCCCCAGACCCAGTATATTAGAACCCCCGATACCAGCAACATAGCGTAGAACGTCAGTATGGCCTTTCTCTGGAACTCAGCGCCTTCTCCGGGTGCCATCGCCGCGCCCAATGAGTTGGCTGTATATATTGCTTTCTTGGAGGCGATGCTGCTGCCAGCTGTCCGAGATGGCATGCCAGCACAGGGAAGGGTTTATGAGAGCCGTAGTCTATTATGCAGCTGGCTTAGAAACCATACCAATCCGAAGCCCTTGGTGGAGGATCGTGGGACCATAGTGCAAATCTACTACCGTGAGGAAGAGAGAGCGAAGCGCAGAACCGATATGCCCGTTGCGGAGAGGTGCCCGAAGGCAATCGCTTGCGTGGTGATTGCGGCCGCAGTATTACTCTCGTCACTTCCACTCAGTGCGCCAACCACCTCGGCAGCGGAGAAGACCGTCCTGAGGGTGGGTATGGTGGAGCCGATAGACAGCCTGAACCCATTCATAGGTGTGAACAACAACGCATATGTCTTGTACGGTCTCGTGTACGACTGCCTCATATCCGTTGACGAGGACATGAACGCAGTCCCCAATCTCGCCACAAGCTGGTACGTCGTCCCTGAGAACGACCCCAGGATGGTGGTAAGCGGTGAGCCCTTCGGGTCCGTCTGGGAGTACAACCTTACCCACAACGCCCAATGGCACGACGGCGAGCTGTTCGACGCCGAGGATGTCGTGTTCACGGTCGAGTACCAGATAGGCGACAACTACGACGCCATGTGGGCGTACCAGCCCTACACGCGGTTCATAGGGAGCGCGGAGAAAATAGACGATTTCACAGTCAGAATCCACTACATTGACTTCGCCGGTAACCCTGCCCCCTGTCCCTGGGGCGACCTGATGACCTTCTGGATCGTGCCTGAGCACATATGGAGCCAGATTCTACCGACGGACGCGGGATTCTCCTACCCGAATTATTGGCCCGTCGGCACGGGACTGTTCATGTGCTCCGAGGACACAGAGGACGAATACCTGGCGGGGGACGTTATCACCCTCACCACCAATCCCAATTCACACTGGCCAATCGAGTATGGGAAGGACGTCAGTTTCGACGAGATCAAGCTGAAGTTCTACATCGAGCCGGCAGCCATGCTCGCGGATATTAAGAGAGGTGACGTAGACGTCGCAGAGCTCAATGCACCGAACTACAAGAACTTCCTTGCATGGCTCGAGGACAACCCCAATGAGCCTGTTGGGCATGATGCGGCCCTCACGCCGACTGCAATGTCGATCGAGATAGCTGTCTGCTTGAACGAGGAATCGGGCGCAGGCACGAACCTGGCGAGACTTGACCCTGCTGTTAGAAAGGCTATGGCACACGCAACGAACAAGACTTTCATCAAGGACTACGTCTACGAGGGATTCGCCGAAGAGGGGTACACCATCATCACTCCGATCTATGGGGACGTCTACTGGGAGCCGGATGCCAGCGAATACATTCCATTCGACATCGATTTGGCGAACCAGATCCTCGACGATGCTGGATATGTGTGGAACGAGGACCACACAGTGAGAATCGTTGGGGAGGACAACGCATATGGTGTTCCGGGCGCGACAATGGACTTCGAGATCATTGTGGAGACGGGGATCGTCGAGGACAGGGCCACGGCTCTGTACCTGATGGGAGAATGGGCGGCCATAGGGATAAGGCTCCATCCCCTCTTCGTCAACACCGCCATATGGAACGCCAGGATTTACGGAGGCGCATACGATCTCACAATGACCTACTGGTCGGGGGACCCTGATCCCAACTACCTTCTCTATATCCAATCCTCCTTCGCGCTCGAGGGGTGGTCCGAGACCTGGTACTCGGATCCAGAGTACGACGCGAACTACATGGCCTCTGCCCTCGAGGTCGATCCGCTCCTGCGGAGAGCGTACATGCGGGAATGCCAGAGGATAATGTACGAGGACTCGGCGTTCATCGTCACGGTGTACCCGTACGGATGCTACGGGTGGCGCACAGACTCCTATTCCGGGTGGGGCGACTGGACCCAGCACCCAGGAAGATCGATGACCCATTTCTGGGGCGCGAACCCCCTCTTCTTCGACCTCGAGCCTGGCGAGCAGAAGGAATTCAGCCTCTTGCCGTTCTACATCGCCATCGGAGTGATTGCCGCTGTGGCTGTTGCTGTTCTCGCGTTCATGAAGCTGAGAGGACGCAAGGAAGAAGAAGTCAGGCTGCCGTGATCAGAGACATCTGGGCCACCCTGTCCAGGATCGACCCACTTCAAGACCGGTGAGAGCTCATGCCAGGAGACATGGTTGGATATGTCGGCAGAAGAGTACTGTACATGTTCATCACTGTCATCCTCATCATCAGTTTCAACTTCCTGCTCTTCCGAGTCATGCCTGGGGACATAGAGAACATCGTCTTCCCCAAGGGCGCGACAGAGGAGACCAAGGCCGAGCTGACGAAGTACTATGGTCTGGACAAGTCGCTGGGGGAGCAGTACATCATCTATCTCCGGCAGGTCTTCACAGGTGAGTTCGGGAAGAGCATCACGGTGTACAAAGGCTCGGAGATCGGCAGCGTCCTCGGCCCCTCTCTGCTGAACACGCTCATCCTGGTCGGGTTCGGGACGATCCTCTCGATCTGGGTCGGAGTTGTTCTTGGGAGGGTGACTGCGTGGAAACGCGGGCAGACCGCTGACAGGGTGGGGAGCTCGTTCTTCCTCGTGTTCTACTGCATGCCCACGTTCCTATTCGCCCTGTTCATGCTGACCATATTCGCCGAGATCGAGGGGTGGCCCATAAGCGGGGCTTACAGCGACAACTACTCGTCGCTCAGTCCATTTGAGAAGATCGCCGACAGGGGTTACCACACGCTCGTCCCACTGTTCGCGCTCGTAATCGAGACCATAGCCACCTTCTCGATCATCACCAGGAGCTCCTTGATCGACGTTATGACAGAGGAGTACATGGTCACCGCGGTCGCGAAGGGGATCCCATCGCACAACGTCCTGCACAAGCACGCGATGCCGAATGCGATGCTCCCTGTCGTCACGGTGATCGCAATGAACGTCGGCTGGATCATAAGCGGCTCCATCATGATCGAGGCCGTGTTCTCCTACCAGGGTCTTGGCTATCTGACCTACAGGGCGGTCATCGGGTACGACTACACGCTCCTGCAGGCTGTGTTCATGCTGGAGGCGGTTGCGGTCGTGGTCGCGAACTTCATCGCTGACCTGGCGATTCTCAGGATGGATCCGAGGGTGAGAATCTGATGATGTCAAGAGGTGTGAGCCGGAGGTCCCAGAAATGTATCCCTGACATCCTCTCAGTGATCCTGCTCTTGGGACTGCTTATGATCGCAGCGGCGACCGTGGTGCAAATGGATGCCCCCAGTGGCAACGGTCCTGCTTTTGGACTCGCGATTCAGGACCCCACTCACCCGATCGCGGACGCCGGAGACGACAGGGCCGTCGTCGTCGGAACCTTGGTCGAGCTGAACGGGTCCGCATCATCTGACGATGTTGGAGTAACGAATTTCACATGGGTGTTGGCTGGCGACGATAGCTTCGTGCTTTATGGCGAGACAGTCCGACACAGGTTCGTCACCGTCGGCACCCACGTTGTGACACTGAATGTATCGGACGCCGACGGCAACTGGGACACCGACGCCGTCACGATCGCAGTGGAGCCCGACACAGTGCCCCCCGTCGCGGAGGCGGGACACTCGAAACACATAACCATCAACACGAGGATATCTCTCAACGGCAGCGGGTCGCAGGACAACAGTGGGTACATCACAGAATTCACGTGGACATTTGTCTATGATGGCAATGATATCGTGCTGAACGGCAGCACCGTCTCGTTCTGGTTCAACAAGACCGGCACATATGTGGTCAACCTCACGGTTCGCGACTATTCAGGCCTGACGGCCTCGGACAACGCGACCATAGTTGTCGAGGCACCGCCGACATGGCTCGAGAGAAACCTCGTCGGATTAGTCGCTGCAGCGCTGATCGTGGGGTCGGCCGGCTGGCTTCTCTTCTGGAAACTGAAGAGGGACCGCAAGCTCGTGACTCCGTCGGACATCGAGAAGCTCGGGCTACTGTGGGAGAGAAGCCGAAAGGTCTGGAGTCAGTACAGGAAGAGCAGGCCCGGAATGATAGGCCTCGCAATGCTGGTCGCGTTCGTGGCCATGGGAGTATTCGCGCCGCTGGCCGTGCGATACGACGATCCCTACGATCCGTTCGACTTGCGTTGGGCCAGCATCAACGACGTCTGGGCACCCCCATCCGGAGACTACTGGTTCGGCACCGACTCGTTCGGCAGAGACATCTGGTCTCTCACGTTCTTGGGAAGCCGTGCAAGCCTGATAGTGGGCTTCTTCGCCTCGCTGATATCGATCGTCATCGGCACTTCGGTCGGGGTCGGTGCGGGCTACTTCGGGCGCATCACTGACGAGGCGCTCATGAGGCTGACGGATTTCTTCCTCGTCATACCGTGGTTCCCACTGATGATCGTCTTCATGATGCTCTTTGGCCTCACCTTCACCAATGTGATCATAGTCATTGGCATAACTAGCTGGCCCTCGACGGCGAGGATAGTCAGGTCCCAGGTCTTGTCCGTCAAGGAAAGAGCGTTCGTGGAGAGGGCCAGAGCCGTCGGGTCTGGAAGCGGCAGAGTGATCATGAAGCACATACTCCCGAACGTCTTCCCGCTCATATTCGCCAACACGATCCTCCTCATAGCCAACTCGATATTCTCAGAGTCGTTCCTGGACTTCTTCGGATTGGGCGATCCAACGGTCATCAGCTGGGGAACGATGCTGGAAGCCGCGTACGAGAGCCATGCGTTCGAGGGATTCCGATGGTGGGCCATTCTGCCACCCGGACTCAGCATCATACTCCTGATCATGGCCTTCTACCTGATCGGGGACGCGCTCGACGAGGTGCTGAATCCGAAGCTGAGAAGGAGATGAACGGTGCCTTACCTTGATGCTACTGCCCTCACCAGCAACAGACTATTCGCATTCAGACAGTAGACGTTCGTCGATGACGAGTCCTGCATCTCTGAAATTCACACGTCGTGCAACCAGCAGGGAGAATCGGGGAGTATCGAAGGGGTTTAGAGCTCGTCTCCCGAATTGCTTCATCCAGGCGGAGAAGAGGTACCTATCTTGAGGAACTCCTCCTCGTCCTTCAAGGCCTGTTCGAATATCTCAAAGCCCTTCTCGAGCAGCTCCTTCGATATGCACAGCGGGGGCGCGATCCTGAAAACGTTTCCGAAGAAGCCCGACGTTATGGTCATCAGGCCGGCGCGCCAGCACTTGCCCTGGATGTTCGTCGCCTCGTGCGGCTCCTTCGTGTACTGGTTCTTGACCAGCTCCACGCCGATCATTAGGCCCTTTCCTCTCACGTCGCCTATGATCTCCCTGCGCTGGGACATCTCCCGGAGAAGCTTCATGGCGTAGTCGCCGAGCTTTGCCGCGCGGTCCGCGAGGTTCTCCTCTATGATCGCCTGCACATGCGCGAGCCCTGCGGCCATAGTGATCGCGTTGCCTCCGAAGGTCGAGGAGTGCGACCCTGGCCTCCACTTCTTCATGATCTCCGGCTTCGCGATGATCGCGCCCAAGGGAACGCCTCCGCCAAGCGCCTTGCCCAATACCAGTATGTCCGGGACCGTGTTGAAGTGCTCGCACGCGAACATCTTGCCAGTCCTCGCGAAGCCCGTCTGGACCTCATCGAACACTAGCAGCGCGC
>Ga0315314_1003149_pt1 | contig 13132 bp, 15 predicted proteins | sample TDP9_MG_FD_203631 | JGI IMG/M metagenome (GOLD analysis project Ga0315314, IMG submission 203631) | Freshwater sediment microbial communities from Lake Towuti, South Sulawesi, Indonesia - TDP9 | ecosystem: Environmental > Aquatic > Freshwater > Lake > Sediment | place: Indonesia: South Sulawesi...
TATGCCATACACTGCGCCAAAAAGAACGCAGAAATCAACAAACTAGCCGACGAAATCGACATTAGACAAGGCAACCTCTTCCAACCCATTCGCAAAGGCGAAAAGTTTAGTCTCATAGCCTTCAACGCGCCTTACCTGCCATCAGCACAAAAAGAAAGGAGGACTTGGCTGGGCAAATCTTGGGCTGGAGGACCAACAGGCAGACAACTCATCGACAGATTCATCACAGAGGCGCTATTCTATTTGAGAAAAAACGGCAAAATTCTCTTAGTGCAATCCAGTCTAGCCAACATTGATGAGACTTTGAAGAAATTTCGGGAAATGGGTTTAGAAGCTCAGGTTAACGCTGAGAAGAAGGTAGCCTTCGAAACAATAGTCCTGATTCAAGCCAAACCACGAAAAACGACTCATGGAACTGTTGAAACATAAGTAACTACTTTCTCTTCCTTTTCCTTTCCCTCTCAAACCTGTCAGCGTGACTTTGACAGCAGAACTGATATTCTTTGCCGTCGATTACCCGTTTATAAATTGCAAAGACACATTTTTCAGTCACATCGCAAATGTCAACCTTGCAGAGGTCACACTTCACGATTGTCGTCTTCATTTGTTAGCCTCCCTCTTTTTCAAGTAATCTTGAATCGCAGCATGAAGACCGTCCGCCGCCAAGTTAGAACAGTGCATTTTGATTGGAGGCAAACCGCCGAGACTGTCAGCAACATCGCCTCTTGAAATCTTCATAGCTTCTTCCAATGTCTTCCCCTTAGCCAACTCAGTTGTCATGCTACTCGTGGCTATGGCGGCGCCGCACCCAAAAGTCTTGAATTTGATGTCTTCGATTCGGTCATCCTTCACCTTAATGTAAATGGTCATTAAATCGCCGCAGTTGTGCAGTGCCATAGAGTTTGAAACGTATGAATGACACTCCTCGACTTCTAAATTATAGACCAAGCCATCGTAGGTCAACGGTTCCACTCGCCAAATAGGGATGTGAAAGTACCCGTTTTCAAACCAAGCCTTATGATGATTTTTCAGTTTCTTCCGCATCATGAGATGCACACCGACGATTCTTGTGAGCTTTTCAAGTGACTTGTCGTCTTTAACGTAGATCGAGTAATTCTTCTTATGAATGCCACTTGCGGGTCGTTCAAGAAAGCTCATGATTATTTGGTGCCTCAGAAGCAGATTTCTGACTTGGAAAGCCAATTGTTCCGATATTGTTACGAACTTAGCAACCTGATTGTTGATATATCCGTCTCCTCTCCAGAGACCGCATAAGAGAGCCTCTTGTTCCTGCAAGGGGAGCATCATCATCCAATGAGGAATACGCTTGTTGACAGCGCCCTCCCCAAAATGCTTCGAAAAAAACCTTGCCAACCTAGCGCTATAAAACTTGATTTCCGCTGCGTTATGGCTCCTTTTGATTTCCGCTGGTTCGAGACCGAATGTGCCCTTGATGCAGAGTATAGCGTCTTGGATGTAGCTCTCTTCCTTTGAACTAAACACAAAGGCTAGTGTTCCTTTGCTTCGTTGGGTTCGCACGTAACCTTCTGATAAATAGTAGCCAACTGTTCTCAAAAAGTCGTTGTCAACTGCAATCTCATCAGGAAGCATTTTGCTTGTAAAATCGTATTTTGGTCTCTCAATGTCTAATGGAATCTTCTTTGTGTCTCTTGTTTCGCTAGGCACTGGATAAAGCAAAATGTCGCCTTTTTCCAACTCATCTGCAACATACCAGTCACGTATACATCTCGAGCGTGAACGATACTTTCTCAGAAAATGACTTGCCTTAAGCGCTAGAATATGATGGTCAGGAGTTACTAAAGTTGAGCCCAGATTGTGCGCTGCAATTCTATATATTTTTCCTCTGTAAGACCTTGTTGTCACCTTTTCTATTCGATGATATTTCCCATCGTGCCCGAGAACCCTCAGTTTAGTCGACACATCCGCGATAGGGATAAAGTTGTCATTCGTACAGACTAGGGCGTCTGGCGCTAGGCAAACTGGGTTTCCAACTGTTCCGACGCCGTCGGCGTTTGGGATTTCTCCCATGTTTCGTGGGTTGCGGAAGTGCTCCATGACCTTTTCGGTGTACATTTTACGAGAGTAGCTCCTTTGGAGTTAATGGAGAAATGGCGCGTAGTCTTTTAACTATATCGGGCAAAGCGTTAACAACGTAGTCTACGTCTTCTTTAGTGTTTTGTCTTCCTAACGTGAACAGAAGCGACCCATGCGCTTCTTCATGCTTTAAACCTATGGCTAATAAGACATGGGAAGGCTCCAAAGTCTTAGAGGTGCAAGCTGAGCCGGAAGAACAAGCGACACCCAACATGTCAAGGCTTAAAATGAGTGACTCTCCTTCAATGTAACTAAATCTAACGTTGGCGTTGTTCGGCAACCGCTGAGTGGGATGCCCGTTCAAAAACGAACTCGGAATGCCTTCAAGCAAGCCTTTGATGAGCTTGTCTCTTAGTCGAGAAAGACGCTCACTTTCAACTTTCATCTCGACTTTTGCTATTTCTGCCGCTTTGCCCATTCCCACTATGGCTGGAATGTTTTCAGTGCCTGAATGTAAGCCTCTTTCTTGGCCTCCGCCTTGAATGATGGGTTGGATTCTAGTTCCAGTCTTGACGTAGAGTGCGCCAACTCCTCTCGGACCATACATATCATTGGAGGAGATTGACATAAGGTCGATGTTTTCATTTTCGACGTTTATGGGCACTTGACCCACGGCGGCAACTGCATCCACATGCAAAAGCGCGCCTTTACGATGAACTATCTCTCCTATGTCCTTGATTGGTTCCACAGTACCAATTTCGCCGTTAGCGTACATCACCGATACGAGTATTGTTTTGTCAGTGATTACCTTTCCCAAACTCTGAATGTCTAAAACTCCGAATTTGTCAACAGGTACGTAGGTGACATTAAACCCTTCTTTCACCAAGGACTTGCATGGGTTCATAACCGATATGTGCTCAATAGCCGAAGTAACGATGTGATTTCCTCTATCTTTGTTTCTGTAGGCTACGCCCTTTATAGCTAGGTTGTTGCTCTCTGTGCCGCCAGACGTAAAGAAAACCTCCTCGCCTTTCTTTGCTCCGATTAGGGCGACTATTTTTGCCCGCGCATCTTCCATCGCTTTTCGGGCTTCATTGCCCCACGAATGAAGTGACGAGGGGTTTCCGTAGTATTGGTTGAAGTACGGCTGCATGACTTCCAGTACTCTTGGGTCAACTGGCATGCCAGCCGTGTGGTCCATGTAGACGCGTCTCATCTTACGCCTAACACCCTAGAAGCACAATACGGCGTCCGCATCTAAAGCCATATCGTTAAGCGTTGCCGCACCAACTATTTTGGCTTCCGGAATGAAGTCACCGCGGGGTATATCCATAAGCATGCAACTCTGCTCGCACACAACGAATTTGACGCCTGCTTTAATGGCTTGGTCCATAACTTGTCTCAGAGTTGGAAACTGACCAATTTTGACCTTCTCGGCTTCGCCCTTTTTAACAACGGTTATGCCCGTAATGACGAAGTATATGTAGGCCTCTAAACCCATAGCGGTGGCTGTCGCAGACAATATGAAAGGCGCATACAGGCGCTCAGGCTTATCTACACCGCTTGTTTGCACGTAGAGAATCTTCTTTTTGGCGCTCATCTTAGCAATTTTTCCTCCTTTTTCACTATTTATTTTACTTTTTTTATTAGGAAATGGAGTGTGTTGCCCTCCTTGTTTATATTGAGTAGTTCTTGCTCCAATCGTTTGCAGAGGCTTTTGATGTCTTCTTCGGCTGCAGGGTCATCTGCCAAGACTTCTACCACTTCGCCCACTTTCATGTTGTCCAGTTCCATGCGCACTCTGAAAACGGGTTCTGGGCAGTAGAGCCCAAGACAATCCAACGTTCGGTCCGGTTTAACTTGCGCAGACAGGTTCAAACACTCCCAACCCTGTTGAAAAATTAACATAATAATTCTCATACTTATAAACAGTGAACACCAGCCACATTTTTGGAGCATTTCTTAACTGCAAAACAAATATAGTTCGTATGCTTCTTAGTGCAGAAGGCTGAGGTGAAAACATATGTGCATAATTGGAAAGAACAAGCTCATCGAGCTGATTGAAAACTTTAAAGTGATTTACCCCTACGACTACCATCTTCTCGACGGTGACAGCTACGTTTTAACCGTTAAAGAAGAGACCACACTTCAATATTTGGAGCATCGAAACATCAACTCATACGAAATCGTCTTCACCCCACCTGAATACGTGGCGCATCTCACAGCCAAGAGCAAATATGGGCGCATGGGTTTGTCCTTCCTTAACGCAGCCAAGATTCACAGCGGCTTTGTGGGTAGAATAGCCCTAGAACTGGTTAATTTAAGCAACGACCGACGACCCATATCAATCAAGCGCGGTGAGCCGTTCATGCATGTTGAGTTCATAACACGCGAAGGTGAGCCTTCGCCTTATATGGGCGAGTACCAATTTCAGGATATGACTCTTGAAGAAAAACGCATGTACACTCCAATATTGAAAAAAGTCTTTCCAAACTTTGACGAATTCGCCAAAACGTGGTTTAAGGGCGAATCATTGTAAACATACGGAGAATTCATATTTTTTATAAGTTGCTGTTTTCTACAAATTGTTTAAATATTGCCTTTCTCGTATGCTGGAGAAGGGAAACCTGGTGAAGGCAAAAAACTATCGAGAGGTTAAAGGCCAACCTTACACAAGGAAAGAGTACATTAGAGGCTCGCCTCCATCTAAGATTACCAAGTTCACAATGGGCGACACCAAAGCCACTTTTCCCTATCAGGCTCTTTTGATAGCAGGTGAAGATGCCCAGATTCGGCATAACGCCCTTGAAGCCGCACGAGTAGCATCTAACCGAGTGCTCATGAATAAACTGGGCAACGCCTATTTTCTGCGTGTTGTGCCCTTTCCTCACACGATACTCAGAGAGAACAAAATGATTTTTGGAGCGCACGCCGACCGCCTTCAAGACGGTATGAGAAAGGCTTTCGGCAAACCTATTGGTTCAGCAGCCCGAGTCAAGGTTGGACAACCAATAATTGAAGTCGGTGTAGGAGAGAACGCCATTGAAGTGGCGAAAGAAGCCTTGAAACGGGGACAGGACAAACTGCCCATTCCATGTCGCTTATTAATTGAAAAGGTTCCTAATTAGTCAAAGAAGCTAGAGGTGAAAGATTGTTGGTGTCCGCGCGAAAAGAGAAGCGAATACTCTGGTTCGAAGAACTCAGCAAAGAAGACATACCCTTGGTTGGAGGAAAAAACGCCAACCTTGGAGAAATGCTGCGGGCGAAGATTCCCGTGCCGCCTGGCTTTGCGATTACAGCCCACGCATACAAAGAGTTCATCACAAAAACCGGCATAGCCGAAAAAATCTACAAGACAATTGAAGAAATCGTCACAGATGCTAACAATCCAAAACAATACGAAGAGGCTTCGAAAAAAATTCGAAAATTAATAGAAGCCACACCCATGCCTCCTGAAACCGCCAAGGTCATCCGAACCGCGTATATCGAACTTAATGAAAAGTCAGGCATGTCAGAAGCTTTCGTAGCTGTTCGCTCAAGTGCCACAGCTGAAGATTTACCGGACGCATCGTTTGCTGGTCAACAAGAGACGTTCTTGAACATTCGAGGCGCAGACGACCTTATTGACAAGACCATAAAATGCTGGTCAAGCCTGTTTACACCTCGTGCCATATATTATCGAAACCAGAAGGGATTCAAGCACGAAGAAGTGCTCATCAGTGTGGGCGTTCAGAAGATGGTCAACGCCAAGGCAGCGGGTGTCATATTCACACTTGACCCTGTGACTGGAGAACCCGATAAGATAGTGATTGAAGCCAACTGGGGCCTGGGCGAATCAGTTGTGTCAGGCTCGGTCACTCCCGATCACTACGTTGTGGACAAGCAAGCGTTGAACATTGTTGAAAAACATATTGTGAAAAAAACGGTTGAGTACATACGCGACGCCAAAACTGGCAAAACTGTTCACGCAAGCGTGTCCAAAGACAGGCAAGAACAGCCGTGCTTAACCGACGAGGAAATTAAGAGGCTGGCAGAGATTGCGAGAACAATTGAGGAGCATTATGGCAAGGCTCAAGACATAGAATTCTCCATTGACCTAGACTTGCCCTTTCCAGAAAATGTGTTCATTGTTCAGTCGAGGCCTGAAACCGTATGGAGTGCGAGAAAGCCAGCGCTTATTGTTGAAGCGCCAAGACCGCCAACTCCTCCAGCCGCTCCAGCCCAAGTCAAAGTTGTGGCGAGAGGGATGGCCGCGGGGAAACGAGACATCGGTGTGGGAATAGCTAAGGTAGCTTTGACGGCAGAGGAAGTGGCGAAAATGATGCAGAAAGGTAACATCCTTGTTACTACTATGACTAATCCCGATTATGTGCCATTCATGAAAATTGCAGGCGCTATAGTTACAGACAAAGGCGGAGTCACAGCCCACGCAGCCATAGTCAGCCGAGAATTAGGCATACCCTGCATAGTTGGAACCGAGGTTGCTACAAAGGTCATGGTTACAGGTCTTGAATACACGGTTGATGCTAAAAGCGGCGTGGTTTATGAGGGAAGAATCAGCACGGCAGAAGCGCCGGCCACCCCATCAGTATCGGCTCCTGCAATGTTGGTTGGTGTTGCCCTTGAACCAGCGCCAGTTACAGCCACGAAGATTTACATGAACTTGGGTGTACCCGAGAAAATTGAGGAGTACAAGCATTTGCCATTTGACGGCATCGGCCTCATGCGCATTGAATTCATACTTACCAGTTATATTGGTCAGCATCCACTCTATTTGCTTGAAACGGGTCAAGCAGACAAGTTTGTGAACAAGCTGGCTGACGGCGTGGCAACCGTGGCCCGAGCTATACAGCCTCGGCCTGTGGTTGTGCGATTCAGCGATTTCAAAACGAACGAGTACAGGGAATTGGAGGGTGGCGCAAAATACGAGATTGAAGAAGCCAATCCGATGTTGGGTTGGAGGGGTGCCAGCCGATACATCAGCCGCTGGTATGAGAAAGCGTTCCGGTTAGAGTGCAAAGCCATACGAAAATGCCGAGAAGAGTGGCAACTCAAAAATGTGTGGGTCATGCTCCCGGTTATCCGAACGGTGTGGGAAGCCAAAAAGTGCCTTGAAATCATGAAGGAGGAGAGCTTAGAGCGAACCAAGGACTTTCAGGTTTGGTTCATGGCTGAGACTCCTGCCATAGCCATCGTGGCTGATGAATTTTCCAAGCTCTGTGACGGCTTCAGCATCGGTTCGAACGATATGACGCAGGGCGTGCTCATGATTGACCGTGACTCAGAACGACTCGGATTAATGGGCTACTTCGATGAAAGAGACCCAGCTGTGGAACGCATAATCGCTCATCTCATCAGGGTGGCTCATCAAAATGGCATAACCGTCTCAATCTGCGGCGAAGGCCCATCCAACCTGCCTGACTTCGCAGAGTTTCTTGTGCGATGCGGCATCGACAGCATCTCAGTAAACAACGACGCCGTTGTGCGCACCCGTCAACTGGTTGCCAGCCTCGAACAAAAGCTCTTGTTGGAACGATTGAGCGAAATGCGGGAAAGGGGCTTGGGGCGAGTTTCAACAAAGACAAAACAGCTAGAGTCAGAATGGACGCCCGAATGGGAAAAGTAATCACTGAAACCCCTTTTTCTTTTTAATTCAAAACTGGTAGTCTTCATTGAAATCATCCATCTTTGACTTCGAAGAAGAGAGGTTAAGAGAGGAAGTAGAGAAGCGAGGCGCCAAACGGGTTCTCATTCAACTGCCTGAAGGCTTGAAACCCGAGGGACCAAGATTGGCTGCCGTTGTTGAGAAAGCTGGCGCCTTAGCCATTGTTTCAGCCGACCCCTGCTACGGCGCTTGCGACCTAGCCGTGCAAGAAGCCGAGAGTTTAGGCGCTGACTTGGTTGTTCACTTTGGACACAGCAAAATGGCTGGCATGTCTGAACGCGTTCCAGTCATTTATATTGAAGTCAAGGCTGAGGTTGCCCTAAAAACTGCTATTGAGAAAGGTTTGCCCCTCCTTGAGCAATGGAAACGCATAGGGTTGGTTACCACGGTTCAACACCTTGACATGCTGGGTGAGGCTAGGGAAATACTTCTGAAGGCTGGAAAAAGCGTGGCTGTTGGAGATGCTGGGTTCATGTACGGTGGGCAAGTTACTGGATGTGACTATAGCAACGCTCGCGCTGTTGTGAAAGATGTGGATGCGTTTCTCTTTGTCGGAGGAGGAAGATTCCACGCCATTGGTGTTGCGTTGACTACTTCTAAACCGACCGTTGTCGCTGACCCGTACGAGCGTCGAGCCTACTCGGTTGATGCTGAGGTTCAAAAAATAGTGAAGCAACGGTGGAGAAGCATACAAGAGACAACGGAAAGTGTGCATTTCGGCATATTAATTGGTGTAAAAAGCGGGCAGAAGCGATTGGAAAAGGCGTTGCAGGTAAGAGACAAGCTGGAGAAGGCTGGAAAAAAAACCACGCTTTTGGCTATCCGTGAGGTTACGCCCGAAGCCCTGATGGAGTTTCCATCCTTAAACGCCTACGTAAACACAGCTTGTCCACGCATAAGCCTAGACGACGCCACCAAATTCCAAAAACCAGTTCTAACCATAAACGAAGCCCTGGTGGTGGCTGGAGAACTTAAATGGGAACAACTGCTCAAAAAAGGCTGGTTCGAAGGATAGACCTTGAACGTTTACTCCAATTGATTAAGGCTCATCCTTCTTCCAAGGCCTTTCTAGAACAATATACCATACCAGTGGATGTTGCGTCGGAGATGTTATTCTTAGCCGCCTACGTACACGACGACCTAAATCGCAAGACCGTCATAGATTTAGGCTGCGGCACGGGTAGACTTGCCCTAGGCGCTGTACTTTTAGGTGCGGCAGAAGCAGTAGGCATAGACATTGATAAAGAAATGGTGAAAAAAGCCAAAGAAAACGCTAAAAAACTCCACCTTAAAGAAGAAACCAGCTGGGTCGCTGGCGATATCGATGTTTTGCACGGAAACTTTCATACAGTTTTACAGAACCCGCCCTTTGGTGTGCAGAGAAGAAGTGCTGATAGGAGGTTCTTGTTGAAGGCGTTGGAGTTAGCGCCTAGAATTTACTCTCTTCATAAGAGTGGAGTGGGCAACCGAGCGTTTATCAAAAGGTTTATTGAGGGGCACGGAGGAAAGGTTACGCACGTATTCCAAATGAAACTTAACATTCCGAAACAGTTTGAGTTTCACACCAAACGCAAACACGAGATTGAAGTTGATCTATACCGAATTGAGGTTGAAGGCGAGTAAGTATGGCTCCAGCACAATCTAAACGCAAGAGTGGACAGTTCGTTGTGCCAGGTGACCGCTTAGGCGTGATTGAGGAGTTTATGCCCGGACCTGGAACCTATGAGCAAAGCGGCACCATATATTCGTTTACCACTGGTCGAGCGCTCATGGACCTACTAAACAAAAAGGTTTCCGTATATCCTAAAGTGCATGCGTCCAACGTTCCACATGTGGACGGCACCGTAGTGGGCCAAGTCTCAGAAGTGCAAAGCAAGCAGGCAACGATACGCATTTTCCAAGTGGACAACCATTTGTTAACTGGGTTTTTCAGCGGCTTACTCCATATTTCCGACGTGAGCCAACGCTACGTTGAAAGCATGTACGAGGTCTGCAAGGCAGGCGACATCTTGCGTGCCAGAGTGGTAAGCGACAAAAATCGAGTCTTTCACTTAACAACCAACGACAAAGACTTGGGCGTGGTTTATGCCTTCTGCTCCCGCTGTGGACACGCCTTGACGCCTAAAAGGTTTATTATGCATTGCTCTGAATGTGGCAACTCCGAAAGACGAAAAACCTCGCATGATTATGGAAAGGGTGAAATCTAAAATGGACATTAAGATTTTGAAGAAAACTCCAGATGAGATGCGCATTGAAATCATAGGTGAAGGGCACACGTTCTGCAATTTATTACAGAAAGCTCTTCTTGAAGACGAAACTGTTGAGATCGGCGGATACAATGTAGAGCATCCACTGATTTCTAAACCAGTAGTATATTTAATGATGAAAGAGAAACGCAAGCCGGAAAAGAGACCCGAAACAGCCCTCAAAGAGGCGGTTGAAAAGATTCGGCATCGAAACCGAGAGTTTCAAACAAGTTTTGACAAAGCACTGAAAGAATGGCAAAAGCAATGACCTCATCTGTGCCCACGCTGAAGGAATACAACAGCCTGCAAGAGTTGTTGCTGGACAAGGATATGGCTGGCTTGGGCGACTCCTATGTAAACTTTGTTTATTCGCTGGCTATGTCACAGAAGCATGGGCATCCCAAGGGAGCCAAAGTCAACAATCAAATCTTAGCCAAAGCCGTTGAGATGTCTGGGCTACGCAAGTTTCTACCTCATAGGGTTGACAAACACACGCGAGGAAACGCTGCTGAAGCGCTGCTGGTTTTTGCTTGGCTTCAAGACATACAAGAATTAGATGACTGCATTAAGGTGTTAAGCCAAGAAGAAAGTCTACCCGAAGCGTTTGCGGTTCTTTTGCGAGAGGTCTTGGAAAAACTAGATGTGGCTCATGAACACAAGTAAGCCCAAAAGCAGAGAAGTTGCCAAGATTCACCAGGTTAAACCTGAGATTCGAGTGTTGGGCATCGACGACGGTGTGTTCACACCCCATTCTAAAGAGTTAGTTGATGTTGTGGGCGTGGTTTTTAGGGGCGGATATTGGCTCGACGGTTTCATGCACACGCGAGTTCAGGTGGATGGCATGGACGCCACAGAAAAACTAGCCAAAATGGTAACGCGTTCGCCGCATTACCCCCAGCTTCGCGTAGTCATGTTAAACGGTGTCACCTTGGCGGGCTTCAACATCGTGGACATCAAAGAACTTCATGAAAAAGTGAGGCTGCCAATAATAGCAGTTACTAGAGACAAACCTCACTTCGAAGACATCAAGAAGGCGCTGCAACATCTACTGGAAACAGAGAAAAGGTGGAAGGCCATAGAGAAAGCGGGCAAAATGATTAGAGTGCGTACTCGAGAGGGAGAAGAACCCATCTATGCACACGTTGTAGGAGTCTCTGAGGAAACGGCCAAGCGCATTCTAAAGAGCACATCAACTCGCAGCAATATTCCAGAAGCGCTACGCGTGGCCCACATAATCGCTTCAGGATTCGGACAGGCATAATCTGCGCCTTAACTCAAGTCTATTGGAATAGAAAAGGTTTAAAAGGCTCGGCATTAACGCTAAGGGTTCAGACGATTATAGTGCGAGGCAAAAGTCTGATGGAATTTTGTCCCAAATGTGGAACAAGGCTTGTGCCCAAGAAGAGCAAAGAAGGAAGCAAAGCCAATCTTGTCATGACTTGCCCAAAGTGTGGCTACAAGAAACGCCAACTCGCAAAGGAGATAAAGCCCATCCCAAAGGTCATCGAACACAGTCCACAAGAGACAATCGCCGTAATCAGCAAGGAAGAACAGAAACTACGAGTCTTGCCCACAGTCCGCGTTGAATGCCCAAAATGCAGCAACAACCTAGCCTACGTCTGGCAGGTTCAAACAAGAGGAAGCGACGAATCCTCAACTCAATTCTTCAGATGCACCAAATGCAACCACACATTCAGAGAATACAGCTGAACCCACACAGCCACAAACATTGAATAGCCTAGTAGCTGTCGTCGTCCTATAGCACCTTGCCCCGACGACTTTCACACTGAACTTCCGCTACAGCAGGATGGTGTTCCTAGGACCAGGTAACACCACCACACAACAAGCCTTCGTCTCAAGGTATTTTTGGCATGACCAGATCAGCTATGTCTAACCCGTGGTCGTAAATCTGACGCATTGCAGACGCGACCGCTAGTACCTGAGGCGCAACGTCAGAATAATTCCTGTGAACCTTGGACTCAATCTCATTTACTAGACTTTCAATGGTCTTGCGTTCATTCCGTAGAGCCTCAGCCAAGGCGATGTCACGTGTAAACATTGCCTTCAACGCGTTCTCATGCGTGTCAAACGCGACTTTGTGCAGGCGCAGCAACAGTTGCGCTAAATCCTTGGCTATTTTGACCCTCGCCAATTCGACAGCTAACTCAGCCAGTTGAACAGACTTGTCACCAATAGCCTCAACAAGACTGGCCGTCAACCGATAATCCAAACAGTCAATGGGTAATATACCCAGCTTCTCACTCAGCCCAGGATTTTGAATAATCGTCCGCAGAATGCGAACCAAAAGAAAATACAAGCGGTTAACTTCAATGTCTCGAGCAACGACATTCTTAGCGAAATGTTCATCGCCCTCAATCAGAGCTGTTACTGCATCTCGATGCATGCTAGACGCGATAGAATGCTCTCTTTGCAGAATCTTATCAGGCGCAAAAGCCGAAGGCTCTAACAAACTCTGCATAACAATTTTAGAATAATCTTCTTCAATGATCTCCAAACCAATCAAGCGGCTAGAAGACTGTTTAACTCGTTCACGATCTTCAGAACTCATCCGTTCCTTAGCCTCAACGCGAATAATATCATAACCAAGCAAATACTCACCCATGATTTCACGGTCAAGCAAGAGCGAAGGGCGAATAACAGCGACCTGCGGCGCACGCTCAGCACTATACTTTGCGTCCACCACGAGTCGACCATCAGCGGTCTCAGACAAGGCAACAATTGCACTCTTATCCAGTCCATTGCGCCCAGCCCAATCCTTAGGCAAGCACACAAAGAAAGTGCCACCACTAGTGCGCTGAACCTTACGAAGCTCCATATAGACCCCAAAGCAAGATATGTACCCATATAAATAAACTGTTTGCGAATTAGAAACTTAAAACAAGGCAACCAAAATCAAAACTTTGTATAGTCAAACCAAACATTCCATGGGAGAAAGCCCAAATGAAACCGTTCAAAAACATCATTGTAGGCATAGACCTCGCAGCGAAACCCTCAAACCCAACTGGGTGGGCACTCCTCGAAGGCTTAAGTCTCAGCGCAACATCTTTTTACCAACGAAAAAATAGTCTCGGAAACCATCCAGTACACTTCGGCACTAACGGCTATCGATGCCTCTAAGTCTGCCCAAAAACAAGCGAGAATACAT
>Ga0315314_1003150_pt1 | contig 13131 bp, 14 predicted proteins | sample TDP9_MG_FD_203631 | JGI IMG/M metagenome (GOLD analysis project Ga0315314, IMG submission 203631) | Freshwater sediment microbial communities from Lake Towuti, South Sulawesi, Indonesia - TDP9 | ecosystem: Environmental > Aquatic > Freshwater > Lake > Sediment | place: Indonesia: South Sulawesi...
GCCCTCCTCAAGAGCGGATCGGAGGGCTCAGACAGCTCGGCCTTCACATCGCCGATCTCTCCTCGCTCATTGGCGCCTGAGGTCGCTCAGGAACCACCCGGCCCCCGAAAAGAAAGAGCCCCGCGCTCGCCCGGGCGTGTCAACTCTTTTTCAAATTGCGTTTGGAGAGGTTTTGCGGTACAAAGCCCCAGGCATGAAGTGGACCCTGTTGGGGATGGGCCATACCCGATGAATTCGTTCTAAGGAGGAGAGCCATCATGTCAGAGGCGGTATGCGGCTTGAAGCTGGGTCAAAAAGTGCCGGATTTCCAGCTGACCACCTATGATCCGGTCAAGGAGGACTTTGGGACCTTCAACCTGCAAGGACAGATCAAGAACCAGCGGTGGACGATCCTCTTTTTCTACCCCGCGGACTTCACCTTCGTCTGAGCGACGGAGTTCGCTGCTCTGGCAGAGCAGCACGATCGGCTCCTCAAGATGGGCTGCGATATCATCACCATAAGCACCGATACCCAGTTTGTTCACCTGGCCTGGCGGAATAGCGAGAAGGAGCTCGGGAAGGTGAAATACCCCATGGCGGCCGATCCCACTGGCCAAGTTTCGCGCCTGTTCGGGGTCTATGACGAAGCCACCGGTTTGGCGCTGCGGGGCACCTTCATCATCAATCCCGAGGGCGTCCTCTTGAATAGCGAAGTGAATTTTTACAACCTCGGCCGGAACATCGATGAGTTGATGCGGAAATTCAAGGCCAATATCTACATGGCCCGCAAGACCAACGAGGTCTGCCCCTCCAAGTGGAAGGAGGAAGGGGACAAGACCCTGGTCAACCCCGGCGCCAAGATGGTGGGGAAGGTCCACGAGGCCCTGCAGGGCTGAGGCTTTCACTTATGCGTCCATTCCGGAGAGTCCAGGGTGGCCATGGTGACGGATAATCGATCCAACCAGGAGGATGAGGCCAGTCCTTCCCTCAACTGAGGAGAAAGTGAAGAGGAGGAAGTAAAGATGAAGAGCGTGAGATTTCCGTGGAGCTGGATGCTGCCTCTTTGCCTGATTCTCTCCATAGCCGTCCCGTACGCCCACGGGCAGGGGCTGCCGGCCGCGCATCCAGAGGAGGTAGGGCTGTCATCCCAGCGCCTGGAGCGGATCGACAAGCTCATGCAGGACTATGTGGATCGTGGGCAGGTGGCGGGAGTGATAGCGCTGATTGCAAGGCAGGGCAAGGTCGCTTACTGCAAGAGCTTTGGGGTAATGGATGAGGGCAAGCCGATGCGTGCAGATACCATCTTCCGCATCGCTTCCATGACCAAACCCATTACCTCCGTGGCGGTGATGATCCTGTTGGAGGAGGGCCGCATCCTGCTTAATGATCCCCTCTCCAAGTATCTCCCGGAATTCAAGAATCCCCAGGTACTGGTCTCCGATGGGCCCGGGGAGGGCCAATTCCATCTGGTCCCGGCCAAGCGGGAAATCACCATCCGCCATCTCCTCAATCACACCTCCGGGATCACCTATGGATTCTGGGGGCGACCACACCTGTATCCGCTCTATACTAAGGCGGGGATCTCGGACGGACTGGTGCAGACGGAAGGCACCATAGCCGAGGGGGTTGCCAAGATCGCCAGGATGCCCCTGATGAACCAGCCGGGAGAGGCCTGGGAGTATGGCCTGAACACGGATGTGCTGGGCCATCTGGTGGAGGTGGTGTCCGGGATGCCGCTGGATCAGTTTTTTGCAGAGCGCATCTTCAAGCCGCTGGGCATGGTGGATACCTATTTCTTCCTCCCAGAAAGCAAGCTCCCCCGCCTGGCAGCGGTCTATACCCCGAACGAGCAGGGAGGGCTCAGGAGGCTCTCCGACGGATCGGTGAAGATGGGTTATGAACTATTCTCAGCCAGTTGGCACTACAAGGGACCTCGGACCTACTTCTCGGGCGGCGCAGGGCTGGTCTCCACCGCCGCCGACTATCTGCGGTTCCTGCAAATGCTTCTCAACGGAGGAGAGCTCGATGGGGTCCGGTTATTGGGTCCCAGGACCGTGGAGCTGATGACTCGAAATCAAATTGGGGATTTGGATGTCTTTCTTCGGAGCCCCGGGTACAAGTTCGGCCTCGGCTTCGCCGTCCTGGCAGATCCCGAAAAATCCGGCCGGATCGAGTCCAGAGGAGAATATAACTGGGGTGGGTTTTTCTATACGCGCTTCTGGGTGGATCCCAGGGAGGGTCTCATCGGCATCATGCTCCCCCAGATCCGGCCCAACCGACACCTGGATCTGGATGAGAAGTTCAGAATCCTGACCTACCAGGCGATTATGAAGTGATGTTGAGGGGTGGAAAGGCCTATCGAAACTTCCACTTGGAGGGGTAGTAGGTGGGAAGGGCGATAAGGCGCTCGGTGATCTCCCGGTCCGCTCCGGTTTCGCCGGGGGGACGCCATCCACCTCCCGATGCTCCAAAGCTCTCAATATGCGCTCCTTGGGCAGCAAGCCAATTCCTCATATTTCCCGTGAGTCCGCTCCGGATCAGGGCATCTTGACACCCGCTGCTTCCTCTGCTATGAATCGCCCAGCAATCGCTGTAATCACATGCAATAAAATGTCAGGCAGAGCATCCCAACTTACGAAAATGGAGGGAGGCAATATGACAAACAGGGCAAAGAGCATTACGCTTTTCTGTATCATCTATCTCATCCTATTGGGAGCATTCTCTGCGGCAGGAGCGGAATCCGAATTCAAGGACACTCCGTATTTTTCGGGGATGCCGAGCTACAAGATCATTGATGCCGATGACAAGGAGTTTGCCGATTTCCGCTTCTTCAATAGCAAGGACTGCACCACGGTGGAAGGGAAGAAGTCGCATAGGGCTTACACGCTGAAGGAGAATGCCAAGCCGGCCAGCGAGCTCCAGATTTTGCGCAACTATGCGAATGCTGTGAAGAACATGGGCGGTAGCGTTGTCTTTGAGGGGCTTTGTCAGGGTGCAGACTGCGCAGAGAACTGCGGCTACCGCATGATGGTGGGAAAGGTCCTCAAGGGCGGCAACGAGTTGTGGGTCGAGGTCGTACCGTTCAACGAGGGCAATGATTACTATGTGAACGTGGTCGTCAAGGAATCTATGAAACAGGATATCACGGCCAGCGCCATGCTGGACGCGTTAAACCGCGAGGGCCGTGTGGCGCTCTACATCAACTTCGATACCGGCAAGGCAACTATACGGCCGGACTCTAAGCCTATCATCGAGCAGATTGTCCAGATGATGAAGGCAAATCCGGATCTCATGCTGAGCGTTGAGGGCCACACAGACAATGTGGGGACCCCAAAATCGAACAAGGTTCTCTCGGAGAATCGGGCCAAGGCGGTTGTGGGGACGATCGTTGCACAAGGGATTGACCAAAAGCGCCTGAGCGCTTCAGGCCATGGTCAGGATAAGCCTATCGCTGACAACAAGACCGAAGAAGGCCGGGCGAAGAACCGCAGGGTCGAGCTGGTAAAGAAATAAGGCTGGCAAAGAAAGGGGGTCGCCTAATCGCCTGATCGCGATCATCGCGCCGTCAGAGGCAGGAGAAAATGGCTGATGTTGCTCAGATTAACTCTAATTACACTAAGGGGGGTCATATGTTGAGAAAACTGATCACGCTATTACTTGTATTAGGGATAAGTGCCTGCGCAACGGCCGGGCACAAGATCGACAGGGCTCATATAGGTGAAATTCAAAATGGGGTTCAGAGCAAAGACCAAATTCGCGCATGGTTTGGTGAGCCTTACACAGTAAAAACCGGTCTTACAGGGCATCCCAGCGGCTGTGTAGAGCGATGGACATATGAATATGCGAAGGCTCGGGGGGCTGGGAAAGTTACCTATTCTGAAATTCTGGTTATCGATTTCGATAAAGACGGAAAGGTGTGTGACCACGCCTTCTCTCAATCTGGAAGGGAATGATATCAGGATGCCGTCTGCGGTTGCCGCTGAATTCCAGCCTCGTTAGACAAAGAGGGGGGCGGCTTTGCCGCCCCCCCTTTTTAAGGACATCAGTTAATCGCGCCGAGTTGCTTGAACAAGCCGTAGATGTCCATCACATCCCAGTGCTCAGCAAGCTTGCCGTCCTGCACACGAAAGATGTCGATTGCCTCGAAGGCATATTTCTGCCCTGAGGCAGCGATCCCCAGCCAGTCCTTCTGCAGCGTCCCGGCATAGGTTCCATACACCCACACCTCGTCGCCTTCGGCAACCATCTTCTTCAGTGTATATTGCCAATCCGGGACAGAGGCGAACCAGGTGGAGAAGAACTCCTTGAACCCACCTGCACCCTGTTTCACCAAAGGGTTGTGCTGAATGTAGTCGGTCCTCATGTACTGATCCACCGCAGACAGATCCTTTTTCACGAAAACCGACTCCGCAAATGCTCCGAGCACCTTCTTGTTAGCTCCTGCCAAATTCTCTGCCATTGCTGTACCTCCTAAAGCAAAGATTAACACAGCCACCAATGCGATCTTTCCTGGCACCTTCTTCATCGAATCTCCTTTCCTGTTTTTTCGCCGCGCGGCTTATGGATGTTTATAGGCACTAATATTACTGTTTGCAAGTAGGCACCTTTTTGTAATATAGTCTCGCCGTGGTAACCGGTGATAAAATCGCATGGGAGGAGATGGTTCTAACATGAAGTGGAATGTATACAATGAGCGTTGTCCGACGAGGGTGGTATTGGATCGGATCGCTGACAAATGGACCGTTCTCATTGTGGGGGCGCTTGAGAACAAGACGAAGCGGTTTGGAGAGTTGCGAAGGGAAATTGGCGGCGTGTCGCAGAAGATGCTGACCCAGACCCTACGAGGACTTGAGAGGGACGGTATTGTGACTCGTATGGTATATGCCTCGGTGCCGCCGAAAGTGGAGTATTCTCTTACCGAACTCGGGCGTACGCTCGTAGGTATTCTCGAGGCGATACGCGAATGGTCAGAGAAGAACATCCAGGATGTTCTGAGGGCTCGGGATGACTACGATACCAGAACCCGATCCGAGTCGTCTGATGGGTAGAGCACCTTCTGAAGGAGATGAATCATCCTGACCGTACAAGAATGGGAAGTGAGCTATTCCTCCAGGAGCGAGCCTTCATGGGAAATTCCATCAACATCAATCGCATAACTTGCAAAGTCTGTGGGCTGCCTGGAGAGGAACGAAATCGATTCAGACATGATTCCGTAGTTGAAGCTCGATCGGGTGGGGGTTGAGATAAACCTGTCCCTTCAGACAGGGCTGATCGTATTTGCGCACATAATGATTGAGAAGGGTGATGGGGACGATAAGGGGCAAGAGCTCCCTCCGAAACAGGTCGATGATCTCCAAGAGTTCCTGTTTTTCATCGGGGGAGAGCTGCTTCTTGAAATAGCCCATCATGTGCATCAGCACATTGGCATGCTTCTTCGGGGTGGCCTTCAGGCGCAACGATTCCATGAGCAGGGTCTGATATTGCTGGTAAAGTTCGTTTAGAGGCACATGCTTTACCCGGGCCACCACTTCCCCCATCTGCTGATGATGCGTGGGGCTGTGGGAGAGGATGAGGAGCTTGTGCTTGGTGTGGAAGTCCACCAGATTTCGTCGGTTGCCTCCCCTGGCCAATAGCTCGCGCCACCGCCTGAGGGTGAAGATGCGTTCGATGAAGTTCTCACGCAGCTTCGGATCATGGAGTCTTCCCTCATCCTCCACTGGCAGCAGGGGAAAATGCTCCATGAAGATGCGGGCAAAGATTCCGACTCCCCTTTTGACCGGCATCCTTCCTTCATTATAGACCTTGACCCGCTCCATGCCGCTGCTGGGGGAGTCGCTCTTGAAGATAAAGCCACAGAGATCCTCCCTCTCCAACTTCGCCACTTGTTTCTGCGCCCATCCCACCATGCGCTCGGTAAGGTCCTGGCCGGTGCGAAAGGTAACCAGTCGGGGAGAATCGGGATCGCCCACCAGGCGTAGGGCTTCTCTTGGAGTATCAAGCCCGCATTCCACTTCCGGACATACGGGAACATACTCCACATACTGCCCCAGGGTATCGGTGAGGAATCGATCCAGCTTGTGTCCGCCATCGTAGCGGACCCTTTCTCCCAGAAGGCAGGTGCTGATTCCCAGTCTGATCTCTTGCTCCATCGTTTACTCTTGGAGGACCCGGGAAATCACAGCCAGGCTACGCTCCAGGGCTTCGACCGGTGCGTCCTCGGTTATGCTGATAGCGAAGCCGCGCTTGCTTCGCGCTTCTTGCAGGAGCTCCCGGGTGTGTGCCTCGATGGCTTCGTCTGAGGCAATGTGCATGGAGCTAGTAAAGTTGATCCAGAGTGCCTTGTCCGGCCAGGCCTCCCGGGCCTCCTTGACCGAGACATCCCCCATGGGTGATGGCGTCATCGCCTCCAGGATGTCGAACTGGGCGAGGGCGATCTCCCCCTTCAGCGAATTCAGCCTCCCATCCATGTGCACCGCCAATTTCTTGCCCACCCCGGCGAGGCGCCCTCTCAGCTTCCTGTACTCCGGCATCAGATAATTGCGGAAGCGCTCCCTGCCCACCACATCGGCCGTGACATTGTCAGCGAGCTGGACGATCTCTACCGGCGTTTCGGCGGCCAGATCGTACAGCTGGGAATACCTCTCCACCAGGGTGGCATGCAGCGAGTCGAAGAGGTCCCGCCGCTCATGGTAATCCCAGGAGAAGCGCTCCAGCCCCATCATCTGATAGAGCATTTCCTGGATGGGGACCTTGGCCACCCGGACGAGGATGATCCCGTCGTTGCCCATCCGGCGCTGGGCCTCGCGGATCGCGGCATAGTTGTCGGAGTAGATGGGATCACGGATGTAATACTCCATGACCGGATAGTCCGGGGGCCCCTTGATGAAGTGCTCCTTGATCCAGTTGGAGGTTTCATAGGCAGACTCCGGTTCCAGTGTTTGCCAGACCTCCCCCACCGGGGTGCGAATGGTCCGTCGAATGAGCTTGTGGCCGTCCTCCTGGTATTCCCGGGTGATGATCTCCACTTCGCGATGCTGGGCCCGGTGGGCCGGCAGTCGCGTGATGAGGCCAACGCCAGCTTCGCGCAGCCTTCGTTCCGTCATTCCCCGGGGGAGCATCCAGTCGTAAATGGTAAGGGGAACCCGGTCGGGCTCCTCCCAGTTCAGGGCGGCGAGGATCCTCTCTTTGATCTCCAAGGCCGTCACTCCTTTCTCAGAACATCGTTCAGGCCCGATGGATCATTAGAGTTCGGTGGGTGGGATGAGTTCATCCTGAAGCTTGCGCAGATGATAGATCAGGGTATCCGTCTTCAGCTCCACCATGTCGGTCGTGATCACCTGATCCGTCTTCATATCCTTGATCAGCCTGGCGCCCTCCAGGAGGCCAAAAGGAACCAATCCCTCCTTCTTCGCCACCGAGGCCAGGTCGTTCTGGGCATAGACCGTATAGCCGCCCCCTCCATCCAGAACGGTTCCCGCCTTGAGATTGGACTTGGCCGCACCAATGACCTCCGTCAAGAGGCCATAGCGGGGAACGACGGTGGGTTCGTGATCCTCCACCGCCCAGACGATGGAGAGGGGAATCTCGTGGGTGACCAGATGATAGGGGGTATAGAAGGTGAAGTAATCCCTGGAGCGGACCACATTCCAGTAGGTCAAATCCTCCTGGATCTGGGGGTGGGTAGCCCGAATGACCACGAAGACGCCCGGGGTGACGCTGTGCACGAAATCGATCGAGCCGTCCGGCAAGAGGAGGGGTCGGGCATAATCCACCACGCCTCGCCGATTCAAGATGCCTCCCTCTTTCTTCAAGCAGAAGATCTTGGCCATATCGTAGATGCCAGCCACCGGCCCATGCATGCCCCTCACATCCGGGATCAGCCCCGTGGCATTGGAGATACAGGACATCTCGATGGCGGTCTTGGTGGTGTCGCGGAAGGTAACCAGGAAATGAGGATTGATGTTGAGGGCCTTGGCATCCTCTGCCACGGTATCCGGGGTGGCATGCTTGTCCATCTTGCCCAGGCTAGCCGGGGTCTTGCCCACCGCTGCAATCTCAAAGCCGAGCCCACCCCAACGATCTACCAGCTCGGTGATCAGGCCAGGCTCATCCCCGCTGGAGACCGAATAGATCACGCCCGCCCGTTCCGCCATGCGGTGGAGGATGGGTCCCACCACCACATCCGCCTCCACATTCAGCATGATGATGTTCTTGCCTCCCTGGATGCAGCGGAGGGCGACCTGGGCTCCCACCTCCGGCACCCCCGTTCCCTCCACCACGCAATCGATCTCCAATTCCGGCATGAGGAGACTATTCTGGGTAACCACCGGCCTGCCTCGCCGGATTGCATCATTGGCGACAGAGGCCTGATCGGCAATGACGATGTCCTCCTTTTTCCAACCATTGATGGTATAGGCCCGGATGGCCACCTCGGGCCGAAGGTCGCAGATCACCGCATTGAACATCCCCTTCATCAGTGCGGTCTGGCAAATGGCACCGGTGTTCATGCGACCGGCGCCGACCCAACCCACGCGAATCGGCCTTCCTTCCGCATGTCTCTTCTTTAACTTCTCCGAAATCATAGATCCTCCCCCCTCAGGTTCCTCATGTTCAGGATAAAAACACTCGATGGTGATTGGATGACGATGGCCGGCTTCAGCGTGGCGCTCTTGCCGCCACACCGGTCATTGACGGCCACCTCTGGGCACAAGGTCGCTCAGGAGCCGGCCGGACCGCCGGTAAAATGTTCTCGGGGTTTGCCCAAAACTATCTATCTATCCGCCCAGGGCATCAAATAGGTCGTGTGCAGCTGCAATCAATTTTTCGTCTTGGCAGTATCTTCCCACGATCTGGACTCCCTGGGGCAGGCCCTCGCGATCCATTCCCGCAGGGAGGGAGATGGTGGGAAGGCCAGCGTAGGTCCAGGGGATGTTCATGATGGGGCTTCCCGTGCTCTCCAGACCCCTGGGGGCGTGGTCGGGAGTAGAGGGACAGATCCAAAGGTCGATCCCCTTCGATTTCATCTGCTGCTCAAGGTCCTCCCGGAGGCGAAGCCGACCCTCGCGAAGCCGCTCCAATTCCTCATTGCTCACCTTCAAGCCCTTCTCGATCGTTTCGACCGTCTTGGGACGATAGAGGTGCCGGTGCTCGTTGAACCAGGAGGCATGGACCCTCGCCATTTCTCCTGCGACCATCATCAGGTGATCCTCATTCGCCAACTGGATGTCCGGGAAGGGGTTTTCGCGCATGATCCGGTATCCGGCATGGTGTAGCCGGCCCAGGCCCCTCTCAAAGTGTTCTCGACCGTTCTCCGTGGCCTGGTCCAGATAGGGTCCCTCAGGGACGGCGAGGGTCATCTTCCTCGATCGGCCCATATCTGTGCCTGGTTTCCAGTCCGGGATCAGAATCGACATCATGATCTCGACCCCGATGGGGTCGTTACAGAAGATTCCGATATGATCGGCGGAGGGAGAGGTGGGTATCAGCCCGGAGGAGGGGATGCGGCCAAAGCTGGGCTTGAATCCCACAATTCCGCAGAAGGCGGCGGGGCGGGTGATGGAGCCTGCCGTCTGCGTTCCCAGGGCGAAGGGGAAAAATCCCACGGCTACCCCGGCGGCGGAGCCGCTGCTGGAGCCACCCGGCGTATGTTCGAGATGGTGGGGATTCCGGGTCGGACCCGGCTCGAACCAGGCGAATTCCGTGGTCACGGTCTTACCGATCACTACCGCCCCTGCCTCCTTGAGCCGGGAGACCGTGATCGCCTCTGCTCCTTCAAAGAGGTGAGGGGGGAGCCTGGAACCGCACCGGGTGGGAAATCCATCCACGCGAAAGATGTCCTTGATGCCCACGGGGATTCCAAAGAGAGGAGGGCGAGAGGTGGGGTCAGGGTATTGAGCGAGCAACTTCTTAGCCTGCTCCAGTACCCTCTGGCGGTCGAAGGTATCGCCAAGAAGGGCGTGGATCCTGGGATTCTCGGAATCGATGCGGTCACAGAGTCCACTCAAATACTCGATCGGATCGAGCCCTCCCGACCGCAGTCTGGCGATGGTATCCGAGATCATCATTCCTCCTATCGGTATCGTTCGGGATAAGACCTCAGTTCCTCATAGAAATCAGCGATCATCCTCTCCAGAGAGTATTCTGGCTTCCAACCCCACTCCTGCTCGGCCTTGCTGTCATCAAAGGTGATCCCCTGGACCTTACGGTGATAATCCATGGCCAAAGGATCGGGCTTGAAGTTCAAGTTCGCCTGAGGGAAGTGTTTCTTGATCTCCGCTACCAATTCCGCGGCCGAGATCATCGGCTTGATGCCCGCGATGAGATAGCAGACCGTCTGGATGGAGACTTTAGGGGCGCGCTCTAACAGGATCAGGACCCGCCCTGCGTCCTTGAAATAGAGGACCGGACATCGGATCTCCGGTTCGACGAAGATATCATAAGGCTCCCCATGGAAGGCCTTCTCCACGGCCCAGGCGTTGTAGATGGAAATGTGGGCAATCCGGGCGCCCGGCCCGATCACGGAGGGAAAGCGAACAGCGCGGAAGTCAATCCCGTATTTGCTCCGGTAGAATCTTCCCAAAAGCTCCCCGAAGACTTTGGTGGAGCCGTACATCGTAGTGGGACGCTGCAGGGTGAGGTCGTCAATCACCGATCCCAAAATGTCCAGCCCGTAGGTGGCGGTGGTACTGGTGAAGATCACCCGCTCCACATGGAAGAGTCTCGCCGCCTCCAGAACATGAAAGGTGCCAGCGACATTGGTGTGAAAGGAGGACTGGGGATCGGCGTTGGAGGGAAGGGAGAGCATTCCCCCCAGATGGAAGATCGCCCGGGGAGCGCTCATCTTCACTGCCTCCAGGACATGGGAGAAATTTGCCAAATCGCCCTGGATGATCTTTACCCGATCCTCAATTCCCGAGAGCCGCTGGGTGGCGATCCACTTGTCAAAGATAGAGACCTGCTCTCCCTGCTCGACCAGCAACCTCGTCAAGGTGGATCCAACCAGCCCACACCCACCCGTGACCAAAATGGACATCTCTGCCTCCTCGAATCCTGAGAAAAGCCGGCCGCAGTTCGTTGTCGGGAACCTGAAAACCTTTATCATGGATCAACCAGGTCGTCAATGAGCAAAGGGGCACTCTTTGTTCCACTTCCTTTCGAGATGGGCTATAATGGGGTGAAGAGCGAAGAAGGGGGAAATGGAAACAGAGCGCAATTCGAATCGCCTCGTGGGGAGGGAGAGATCCGATTAGGGATCGAATGGATTGCGAGAGGAGAGGGAGAAGATGAGACAATGGCTGGTATGCATCATGGTAGCAGGTTGTCTGGTAGGAATTCATGCGGATGCGGGAGCGGTGGCCAGGGACATCGTGAAGTTCGGCGACCTGTTGGTGGAAGAGGGGATAGAGGTTCAGGACGCGGTGGCGATCGGCGGGAGCGTCACCGTGGAGGGGAAGGTGGAACGAAATGTGGTGGCGGTGGGAGGTTCCGTCCTCTTGAACTCAGGCGCGATGGTCGGTGGCGATGTGGTGGCCCTGGGAGGAACGATTGAACAGGAGGAGGGTGCTTGGGTCCAGGGGAGTATGGTGGAATTGGCCTTTGCCAACCTGCCCTCGCTATTGGGCACTCTTTGCCCCAGCAGGTGGCACGATCTCTTCTGGATCGCTCGCGGGATCTCCTTCCTCGCTTCCCTTGCCTTTCTGGCCCTTGCCTTGTTGATCGTTTCCCTCATCCCCAGGACGGTGGGCATCATTTCCGCCACCATGGAGAGAGACCTGCTGAAGGCGGGTGGTTGGGGCCTGCTGGGAGTTCTTTTGACTGCGCCTCTGGCCTTTCTCCTGGCCCTATCGATCGTGGGCATTCCCCTCATCCTCCTGGAGATCATCTTCGTCATCTCGGCCGCTATCTTGGGATATGTTGCGGCGGCGCAACTCTTGGGGAAGAAGGTGACGCATGCCTTAAAGAGACCGCACCAGCCCATGGTCTGGGAGACCTTGTGGGGTCTGATCCTCCTATGGGTAATCGGCTGGATTCCTTTCCTCGGCTGGCTGGTCAAGTCGATCGCCGGCCTGCTGGGTCTGGGAGGTGTGATTTCTTCCCTTCTCCATCTCCGCAGGAGCTGAAAAAGAGGCGGGAGCCGAAGGGTCATCTCCATGATCGGCGAAAAGATCTCTTGCCCACCGCTCTTAGATGAATCGAGCCTGGAGTCTCTGATCCGGCAGCTGAATGCCAAAGGTGCAGGAATGCCTTCCTCTGCCCCCTGGGAGGTGGATCTGGACCAGATGAGGTTCGTCGATCCCTATGGCATGATCGGCCTGTTGGAGATTGGCCGATGTCTGAAGGGACATGGTCTTTTGCCTCAGCTTTCCCTTCCCCGGAGGGGGGAGGTGGTGAAATACATGGACCGCATGGATTTCTTCAAGGCCTCTTCCGGGATTTATGAGATCAAGCACTCTACGCCCTGGCCGGAGGGGAGATTTCTTCGGAGTCCCCGCTCGGATGTCCTCTTAGAGATTACCACCATCAAGGGAAGCGATGACATCCATGCCATCGTGGAGGAGGTGGAGAGCAGGGCAGAGTCCATCTTGAGGATCAATCTCAACTATGACAGCCGGGCCATCGATCTCTTTGTGGTAGCCCTCTCGGAGGTCTGCCAGAACATTCCTGAGCACAGCCAGGATATGGGATTCGTAGGGATTCAGAAATATTTCTTCGGGAGGCGCTTGGGGAAGAATGTGGTAAAGATCGCCGTAATGGATCTGGGAATTGGCATCAAAGAATCCCTGAGCGAAAAATATGCAGCCTCCTTCGGGGAAGACTGGAACGATTTCCAGGCCATTTCGCTGGCCCTGTTCGAAGGGGCTTCCCGGTTTTCCGACCCGGGGCGAGGCCACGGCCTGAGCGAGGTGCGGAAGTTAGTGCAGAGATGGAACGGACAGATCAGCATCCGCTCGGGGACTGTGCGATTGGTGCTGCCTCCCACCTGGGATTCCTCCGCCGAGAATCAGACCAACCTTTCTTCCTTCCCTGGAACCCTCATCTCCATCATCCTTCCCGAGATGCAGTCCTGAATTTTTCCTTCTTCGCGCATCACTTTTTCCTTGACAGACGGGATTTTCCGTAATAGATTGCCTTCAATTGAACTCATTGAAGGCG
>Ga0315314_1003151_pt1 | contig 13129 bp, 10 predicted proteins | sample TDP9_MG_FD_203631 | JGI IMG/M metagenome (GOLD analysis project Ga0315314, IMG submission 203631) | Freshwater sediment microbial communities from Lake Towuti, South Sulawesi, Indonesia - TDP9 | ecosystem: Environmental > Aquatic > Freshwater > Lake > Sediment | place: Indonesia: South Sulawesi...
TTCTTGAGGACGCTGGAGTCGAGCTCCCTCTTTGCAGCAGTGTCGGTTCCGATGGCAGAGATGTGCATCCCCTTCTCGATCCACTCACCCTTGAGAATGGGCTTTTGGGATGGCGTACAGGTCACGACGATGTCTACATCTTTCACTGTGGCCTCACAGGAATCCGCGGGTTCGATGTCTATGCCTAGCTTCTTGCTCATCTCCTCGGCATACTTCTTCTTGGCGGCGGGAACAGTGTCAAAGACCTTAGCCTTCTCGATGTCACGTACTTCGCACAATCCCATGAGTTGAGATCGCCCCTGAACTCCCAACCCTATGATGCCTGCGACCTTCGAGTCCCTTCTGGAAAGGTACTTAGCCCCACAGGCTCCTGCTGCGCCTGTTCTCAGGGCAGTGATGTAGGTTCCGTCCATGATAGCCAGTGGCGTCCCTTTCGCCGTGTCGTTCAAGATGATCGTAGCGATGACGGATGGCAGATTGTGCTTCGTAGGATTGTCAGGATGGACTGTCACTATCTTCACTCCTGCGGCGTCAAGTCCCTTGATGTAGGCGGGCATGGCTATTAGGACGCCATTGTACTTCTCGAAGTGGAGGTACACCCTCGGGGGCATCTCTATCTGCCCCAACCCCATCTCTCGGAAGCCATTTTCCACAGCCTCGATAGTACCCTTCATATCTAGAATGGACTCGACGTCCTTCTGAGTCAAAAAGAGAGTCAATATATCACCTCTAGAGGAGACTCAGGTCTACCTCCTTTAAGATTCTTTCTACAAGCCGAACCTTTCACCCAAGTTGAGGATGCGACTTAACTCTCCGTAGATATCGAGAAAACCGTGTGTCGTCTTGGAGGAGACGGGAATAAGCGAGAACTCCATGCCGATGTCGAGGATTGCCTGCATCATACTCTGACTCATGAGTCTATTCTCGTCAGCCAGCAGATCTTCGATGTCCTCCTCAAGGGTAGTCGGGTCCGACGACCATTCCAACAGTCTCTCAGTCTCCTCTTGTTTGAGCAGGTCAACCTTTGTCAACAAATGTAGCTGAGGGAGAAAGAACATATTGTAGACGGCTGCCGACAGGAACATGTTTGCGACGTAGTTCAGAGGTTCACGAGAGAAAAGAGCGTCAAACAAATAAAGGATCGCCTTATTCTCTGCAGGCAACCTCTCAGCGATCTCCCTTCCAGCTTCTCTGAAGGCGAAGAGTTCGATCTGCCCAGGCGTATCAACGAGGACGAGGTCTGGTTCGATCATCTCCAACTCCTCTGCAACTTCCTCGACTCTCTCAGCTATCATGTCGGAAGCCAGAACAAGCGCCGCATTCGGGCCTATCGTGTACCGCTCCATCAAATCCTCCACTCTGACATAGTCGCGTACATCGACATCAGGTGTATAGGGCAATGCTATCGCACCTGGGTCGAGGTTCAGGATTGCGACACTTGCTCTTTGAGCGACGAGCCATGTGGAGAAGACTGAGGTGAGAAGGGTCTTGCCAGAGCCAGCTGTTCCCAGAATGAATGCGAGGTTCATTGCTGATCCCTCGTCATCTCCTATTTTTCAGCTATGAACTCCTCGAATTCTCTCCAAGCCGTTTCGAGGTCTTTCCTTTCAGGTGGCTTCTTGAAGGCGTAGGTTGAGACGGGTATCAAGGGTCCTGAGAGCCCTCTGTCCTTAGCGAGCTTCACGGCTCTGACAACATCCATGAGGACGGCGCCTGCATTGGGTCCATCCATTGTTTCTAGCTTGATGTCTATGGTGACGGGTACTCCGCAGAAGCATCTTCCTTTGATCCAGAAGAGGCTGTCACGGCTGTTGTCGAGGAAGTCCACGTAGTCTGTTGAGCCTGCGACGAGGGGAAACTTATACGGGACGGCTGAGCCCACGACTTCGGTCTTGATCTTCCTCTTTAGCTCCCTGCCTCGTTCCAAAGTGCTGAGAGACTCCGCTCCGCCACCCACATCCAGTTGGTAGCTCTCATCGATGCGAACGCCCCGCTCATTCAAGAGCTTGAGCAGACCCATGTGGAGGATCGTTGCCCCGAACTGGTCCATCAAGTCGTCGCCGACAAGCGGAAGAGAAGCCTTCCTGAAGAGTTCGCCGAACTTCCTGTCGCTGGCGATCGGCGCGGGCGTTGCATTCACATAGCCGCAATCTGCTTTAAGGGCCTGCTTGGCATACCAAATGGAAGCCTCATCAGCTCCGCTCGGGAGGAGATTCAAGACAACTTCGACATCACTCTTCTTGAGCGCCTCGTCGACCCTAACAGGCTCTCCGTCGTCCAGCTTAACCAGCTCCTTCGCATATTCCCCTAAACCGTCGAGAGTGGGACCTCTCAGGACGGTTGTCCCAGTCTTCGGAACCTTGACGAGACGTGGCACCGTGTTGGGCTCAGCGAAGATGGCTTTCGACAGGTCTTTTCCTACTTTTCTCTTGTCTATGTCGAAGGCGAGCACAATCTTCAAGTCAGAGGGTAGATATCCTCCAACCTCCCGGTGTAGCAGGCCGAGAGGCTTGTTTCTCCGCTTTTTGTAGTACTCTAAGCCTTGCAACAGGGCTGAGCAGCAGTTACCTACGCCAATTATAGCAACGCTGATGTTAGGCACCTCTCCACACCCCTTGTGACTAAGCATCTAAGAAGCGTACTTAATTAAGTATCTATCTCCTGGGGCTGAGCAGTTGATACAAGGCGCCGAAGGCGAAGGCAAAGCCTCGGAGGATATCTACTGCGGGATAAAATAGGATCCGCTTCATTCTTCCTCCTCCCTTGAAACGCTTGGCGTAGAAGCCCATGAGGCTCAGCCATGGGGCAACGGACAATACAAGCGTGACGACAACGAAGAGAGGGTTTCCAGTTATGTAAGCTGCTAGCAATGGAAGAGCGAGGATCATGATTCCTGTTAAGATGCCGACCAAGTATCTGAACAGCCACTTTTGTATCAGGCTTCTTGTCCCTGTCAGTAGGTAGAGCATGGCGCCACGTCCATATCTGAAGTTCTGTATCAGAAACTCCATGAGTCTTATCCTGTGTTTATGGAACACAAGGACCTCTGGGTTCAGAACTATCTTGAACCCTGCGTTTGCGATACGCTCCACGGGCTCGATGTCGTCAAAGCCGTAGGTAAGTCTCTCATCTAGTAGATTTATCTTCTCTAGGACCGCTCTCCTGAAAGCCATATTGCACCCAGCTGGGAGTTGGGAACGGTGTAATGTCCCTACCACGATCTTCTCCTCAAATCTCGGCATTGTGGCGACTACTGTCTCCTCTGCATAGGTGGATAGAAACTCACCGTTGCTATCGCCAATGACGCGTCCTCCTACGAAGCCGACGGATGGGTCGGAGAAGCTCTCGGCAATCTTGGTGGTCCAGTTTCTTGGGACTATGCAGTCATCGTCTGTGAAGGCGACGATGTCGTGAGTTGAGTTCTTGAAGCCAAGGTTTCTTGCCTTGTTTAGACCCTTACCCTCGTCTTTCACAATTCTAAATGGATAGCCTGAGATAATCTTCTCCGTCTTTCCGCTCCTGTCTCCATCGACTATGATAACCTCAATCCTTTTCCTGTCGTAGTCCAACTTCATCAGTGACTTAAGCAGTGTCTCAAGTGTTCCTCTCTTGTTCATAGTCGGGACTACGATGGAGATAGAGGGGAGACCAGATTCATCCAACCTCGGCTTCCACAGGAGACTTAGCACCTTCACAATACTTAAGATTTGACCCTGTCTCGCCTTCCATAATGCCCTGAAAGGGATCGGAGCGACGGGGTTTGCTACCTCTCTTTCTCTTCGGGTTCCTTCACGGCGATACCGAAGATCAGGGTTCCTATGACGCCGAGGACTGAGGCTACGACGAAGGCTGTTTGGGGCGAATAGCCCTTGTAGAGGTATCCCCCTATCAGCGGCGAGGGCAAGCCGAAGAGGCCTGTCACGGTTCCCAGCATTCCCATGATCCTCGCACGCATCCTTGACGGTATGAGGTCTGCAATGAGAGCCTGCCAAGCGGGTCCACCCATCTCCCCGTGGGCTCCCAAGCCGAATCCTGCGCCTACAGCAGAGATCATCTGAGAGACGAAGATCTGTGTGAAGTCCATGCTTAGGGACAGACCGAAGAAGGATAGAGGTGACATCATCTTGCCGATGAGAATCGACAGCTTTCTTCCAATCCTATCGCTGAGGATGCCCCCAGGGATGGCGAGGAGCATCGAGATCAAGCCCGTTGTCATGGAGATGATGCCCCACTGAGTCTTTGTAAGCCCGACTTGCTCGACTGCGTAGATGACAATGTACGGCATTATCAAGTTCATGGCGAAGCTCGATAGGCAGGCTGTAAACAGCATGAAGTAGATCGTTCTTGGCGCCTGCCTGAAGATGGAGATCGAGCTCTCCTTCTGGTTTAGCTCCCTTTCTCCTTTTGCCACAGACGGGGATGCAAGGGTCTCCTTAAGTGTGAGTGCTCTTACCGCGGTGACGATGACTGTTGTGACTATGGTTAGCTGGAGGAACAGTCTGACTCCGTAGTTCAGACCGAACTTGTCCATGAGGATTCCTCCGAAGAAGGGACTGAAGGTCCAAGGGATAGAGGTTATCATCCTGTACGCTCCGTAGCCTGCCCCTCTTCGCTTGTAGGGGATCGACTCTGATATCATGGCATTAAAGGCCGGCATGTAGACTGAGGACAGGGCTCCGATGAGGATGCCTGGGATGATCTGCTGCCAGGTCGTGGCCGAGAGATATACTGTCGGAGCCAACACATTTGTGAAAGTGAAGTAGACGATCACTTTTTTCCTCCCTATGCGGTCGGCTAAGAAGCCCCCAGGGAGCTGGAATATGAGGAAGGAGGCGCTCTGCACCATGCTGAGCAAGCCTATGACTTCTACTGGGGCGCCTAGTTCTCTGAGGTATAGGCTCCAGTACGGTCTCCAGAACATCTCTACTACCGAGAAGAGGGAGGTCGTCAATGAGATGACCAAGATGTTCCTCTGGCTTAGTACTTCCCTTATTATGGAGACCAAGCTTTATTCTCCAGCAGTGCTATGATCCTTCCCTTAGATCATTTCTTCCCTTTAAGCATTGATGAGGTCGTCCGAACAAGTTTATATGTTGTGCAGATAGGTTTGTGTTGGGATGCTGAAGCTGGGCATCATCGGGTGCGGCAGAGTCACCACGATGTTCCATCTAAAGGCACTTAAGCAGATCGACGACATATCCGTCGTAGCTGTTTCTGACTTGGAGTCCGAGAGGATGGAGGAGGTCAGGAAGGACTGTGGCGCTCAGAGGAGCTTCTCAAACTACCTTGAGCTGATTGATGACCCGGAGGTTGAGGCTGCCGTTGTCTGCACTCCTCCCAGACTTCACAATGAGATGGTTCTTAGGGCAGTGGAGAAGGGGAAGCATGTCCTATGCGAGAAGCCCTTAGCGCAGACTGTAGAGGACTGTCTTGAGATCAAACGAGCTTCCGAGGAGAAGAAGGTTGTTGTTATGCCTGTTCACAACTACGTCTTCACACCTGCACTGTCTCATGCTCAGAACCTTCTCAAACAGGGCTCAATAGGGCGAGTCAACCATCTGAAGGTGGATTTCCTGAACAGCTTAAGCACTTACAGGGCGAAGACCGATTTCAGGTTCAAGGAAGAAGCAGGGATTATCGAGGACCTCCTGCCCCATGTGCTATCGATCTCCACATGGATCGTAGGTGGCGTTAAGAAGGTCGTGGAACACAAGCGCTGGAAGAAAAGCTACAGCGTCTACGACAATGCTTATTTCAAGTTTATCTTAGAGAAAGAGATCCCTCTTGACGTGGCTCTGAGCTGGACGAAGCTGATACCCACCTTCAAGGTCGAAGTGACAGGCGATTCTGGGCGAATGCATCTTGATCTCATGAAGTCGCCTCAGAGCTTCAAACTCGTCTCAGGAGATAAGACCACTAAGATGAACCTCGAAAAAGGCATTGGACAATACTTGAAGCTGATGAGGTTGGAGCACCCCGCTTTCAAGAACCAGTACCTCCATTTCCTCAGGGTGATCGAGGGAGAAGAGACGCCACTTATCACCCTAGACGACGAAATCAGCATCGTCAAAACAATAGAAGAAGTCATCGCCCTCCAATGAGTATCCTTAAAGATAAGGGGGGATAGTTGAGTCAAGTGATCGGATTTGAATACGAATCAGTCTGGAGAGCGTCTTCTTATTTGAGGTGGGGTGGCGTTTGGGTAGTATAGCGGTCGTTGGGGTTGTAGGTGATCCAAAGGAGGCTGTTGAGAGAGGAGTCGAGCTTGTCGGTGGTGCTAGGATAAGGTCGGGTGCTCGTGTAGTTATCAAGCCGAATATTTGCTACGCTAGGAACCCCTACGGCATGGTCATAACGGACTTCGAGGTCATTGGGAGCGCTGTTGCTTTGGCGAAGAAGGCTACGAGCGACATCACTATTGTCGAGTCGGACAATATCTCTGGGACGGCTGAGAAGCGGGTCGTCGAGTCAGGTCTCATGAAGAGGATCGACGAGTGGGGGGTCAAGTTCAAGAACCTGAGTAGAGACGAGTCAGAGGAGCATGAGGTTGCTGGAGTAAGGTTTCGTCTACCCAAGACAGTCCTTGAGGCGGACTACTTCATTAACCTCCCAAAGATTAAGACTGAGGGGCACGTCCTTGTGACACTCTCGATGAAGAACCTCTTTGGGGTCATCGTTGAGGGAAAGAAGAATAGGTTCCACAAACACCTTGACAGCCTTCTCCCCTACCTCAGCAAGGTCGTCAGGCAGGACCTCATCATCGTCGACGGAATAGTCTGCATGGAGGGCAACGGGCCAGTCATTGGGACACCCAGACGCCTGGACCTCGTGGTCGTTGGGACCAACCCTGTAGAGGTGGACTCCGTCTGCTCTAGGATAATGGGCGTTGATCCGAAGGAGGTTAAGCACATTGTCAATGCTTCAATGATGGGTGTTGGCAATGTGGACATGGAGAGGATTGAGGTGTTGTGCACGCCATTGAGCGATGTTTGCACAACCTTTGAGAGACCTTACAGAATCCGTGCGATGTTGAAGTCTCTCAAGACGATCAGAAACATTTACATTTAATCCTGACACAGGTTTAGACCAGCAATCAAACAAGTAAGCGAGGGAAGAGTGAAAGTATCATGCCTGCACCTGAGCAAGACCTCTACGGAAAAATCGTTGAGATAGCCAAGCGGCGGGGCTTCTTCTGGCCCTCTTTCGAGCTCTACGGAGGCGTCGGTGGCTTCTATACTTTTGGCGATCTCGGCACCAAGCTTATGAAGAACATAGAAACCCGGTGGCGAAACCTCTTCATCCGTAGGCAAGGCTTCCTAGAGATTTCGGATAACGTCATAACACCTAGCAGAGTCTTTGAGGCATCAGGACATGTAGAACACTTCAAGGAATACCTTGTTGAGTGCTCCAGCTGCGGCAGAAGGTTCAGGGCAGACCACATCATCGAGGAGCAAGCTGAGCAGAAGTACGGGGACACTCCCACTGTTGAGGAGATGAGGCGGAGGGTAAGGGACGAGGGTGTCAAGTGCCCTGACTGTGGAGGCTTCTTCAGGGAGCCTGTGGAGTTCATGACGATGTTCCAGACGTCTATCGGTGCGACTGGGAAGGAGGTCGGCTATGGCAGACCCGAGGCTGCTCAGGGAATGTTCGTCAACTTCAAGCAGGGCTTCGACCTCGCTCGGGAGAAGCTGCCCTTCGCCTTGGCTCAGATAGGTAAAGCTCTTCGGAACGAGATCTCCCCAAGGCAGGGCTTGATACGGGTGAGAGAGTTCACTATCATGGAGCTGGAGCTCTTCTTCGACCCTGAGGATCCCAACTGCACCCGCCTCGCCGAGGCGGAAGCTGAGAAGCTGAGGCTACTGACTGAGGAGATGAACAGCAAAGACGTCAAGGAGCCTGCTGAGGTCGGCGTAAACGAAGCTTTAGAGAAAGGGTTGATCAAGACGCCTTGGCAGGCGTACTTTATGGCTCTCTCCAAGCGGTTCGTCACCAGCTTGGGGGTGCCGCCTGAACGGCAGCGGTTCAGGGCTCAGTTGCCTGATGAGCGTGCTCATTATTCCGCTCAGACCTATGATCACGAGGTGCTTCTGTCTCGATGGGGCTGGACAGAGGTTTCTGGGCATGCCTATAGGACGGATTACGACTTGAAGGCTCACGCTGCTGCGAGCGGTATCGACATGACGGTGCTGACGCCTCGACGTGTGAAGGTAGTGCCGCACGTGGTTGAGCCGAGCTTCGGCTTGGAGCGTCTCACTTACATCGCCACGGAGTATGCCTACAGGGAGGTTAACAAGAGGACGGTCATGGCTTTTCCACGGGAGATAGCGCCCACAAAGATGATAGTATTACCATTAGTTACGAGGGATGGACTGCCCGAGAAGGCTCAGGAGGTCCATAGGCTCCTACTAGAGGAAGGGTTCACAGTCGACTACGACGACAGCGGCTCCATAGGTAGACGCTACGCGCGGGCAGACGAGGCTGGAACCTCTCTAGCCATCACAATAGACTATGATACTCCGAAGGATGAGACGGTCACCATTAGGGACAGGGATACTTGGAAGCAGGTGCGACAGGAGATAAGGTTGCTCCCTGAACTAGTGAGAAGATACTTCCGGTATCAAGTGAGCTTCCAAGACCTCGGTCAATTGATTGAATGAGACCACGGTCTGTTTCTTCTAGGGTAGTGTAGCATCAGCCCAAACTTCTATAGAGACTTTACTGAAGCTCTTGAAGAGGTTTATATCCGTCAGTTTGAGGCGGAGTATGAGAGTTTGGTCTAGATACATGTAGGCCTCTCCTGATGCCCTATCTACTGAGAGAGAAATCTTGTACCAGTTAAAGGGGCTCCAGAAAAATCGGGTGTGGTAAGCCTCCTGCACGAGCCTAGTGGCGTCATTCGTCGCCTTGTTTTCTATATAGAGACCCAGTCCAGATGGGAGGTTACGGTAGCTTAAAGACTGGAAGAATACTCCTGCTGCTATGCTTGATTGACTAGAACCCGAATAGAGGCGAATTATGGTCCACTGGCTGTGAGTCACACGACCATTGCACTGGCACTCGATGTATTCGAAGGCTTGTCTCCTAGAAGCTGTAACATAGGCAGTGTAGTTCACTGTCTTCCATCCTTCGCCTATCTGAACCTCATGAAATGCACCTACGAACCTACTTTCCTGACTGAGGTTCAATGCGTAGGGAGGGGAATATACACATTTTTCCTGTAGTTCTACTCCGCTTGTTGCCTTCCATCCAGTATCTACGATGTTTCTGTGGATGAAGTCATCCGACAAGATTAGTCTGCCATCCGCGTAGACGGCTACATTGTCAAGATAGACTCCTGCTGTTGTCGTAGCTTCGACCATTATGACGCCTGAAAGTACCAGCAGCAGCCCTAATACTGCCGCGGTATACCAGACTCTTCGAGAAACAAGTTTGAGAATATCTTCTTTTACGACAACTTTCCCTTCAGTGATTAGAGTCTTCCTAGGGCACCAACCGTCAAACCATCTTACAACGCTCTTCTTGCTCATCTCTCCTACCTCGGTAAGGTCGTATCAGACAAGACTTCTACAGAGATTTTGTGAAAAGTCTTGAAGAGCCCAGTATCCAGAAGGCGAAGGCGGAGCACAGATTTTTGGTCAAGGTAGACATAAGCTTCCTCTGATGCGCGGTCTACTACAAGAGATATCTCATACCAATGGAATGGCTCTAAGTCAATTCGAGTGTCGTAGGCATCCTGTGCGATCTTATTGCTGCTGGTCGTGTCATTGTTTTCGATGCAAAGCCACAGTTCAGTTCGAAGATGTGGATAGTAGTATTCGAAGTATTGGAAAAGTACTGCCATTGTTATGCTTGATTGGCTAGAGCCTGAATGGAGGCGAAGACCGATCCACGGGCTGTAAGTCGCGGTTGCTGGCGATGGCTTCAAATTGAGCGTTCGATCTCTATTTGTAACATATTCGGATCCCTGTTTGGGAGAAGCCATGATATAGGCGGTATAGTTTACTATCTTCCATTCTTCCCCTATCTGAATACTGTGAAAAGTGGTCTCAGCTCTACCTTCCTGACCTACGTTTAACGCATATGGAGAAGAGTAAACATACTTCTCCTGCACCGCACCACTTATTCCTTGCCATCCCGTATCCGCCATGTTTCTAGAACTGAATCTTTCAGAGAGGACCAGCTTCTCTCCCACATGAACCGTTAAGTCGTCAAGAAAAGCCCCTTTCGGTATCATAGCTTGTGCTATCATAGCGCTTGAAACTACAAGAGTCAACCCCACTAACGAGACTGCCGTGAGCCAAGTTCTTCGAGGCAGATATCTGAGGAACCCTTCTGGACGCATAATTCTTCTTTCCGCAGCTAAAGTCGCTTTGGGGCACCAGCCCTTAAACCATTCCATGACCCTGCCCCACTTCATGGCTCCAACCCCGGTATTACCTTGGAGAAGACGAGACGAGCGATCTCGGCAGGAGACCTAGCCTTCTCCTCCTCAGTCAGGGTGGCTCCTCGTTCCCCAGCCTCGTCTAAGATAATGGCTTTACAGATGTTGTGGAGCTGGCACCCCTTGCACCCGTTGCTGTGGTAGTGCCAGATGTTTACGTCATGCCGAGTCGAGAAGGTCACGACGACCCTGTCATTGGTCTCATGACTGTAGCCAAGGAGAATACCCTTTCTGGCGTCTAGGTAACGGACCTCGATCTTCGCAGCCCTTGCAGTCGCCTCTAGGCTTTGAGCGACCTTGCTGTCGATGCTCTTCAGAGCGTTGAAGACCGCTTGCTTAGTCACACCGAGTTGCCGAGCAATCTCCGTCAAAGACAAGCCGCCTACTCGCATCTTCCAAATCCTTAGTTGATTCGCGGAGAAACTCAAGGGCAAGCCCATCCGTCTCCACGCACAGGTTGACCAGTCAACCTAAAAAGGTTTACGGCTGATCCGCCCATATACCAACATGAAGCAACTTCCTTCACTAACGAAGAAGCTTGGATCTACGCACTAAACGGAACGATCCACTAACTGTTTTATCGATCTTCAATTCCTATTAGAGAACGGTGCAAGATTTTGGCACAGTCCAAGTTCAGACTCACAATCGACGAGATCATGAACCCCGACCTCCTAGGCACTTCTCCATCAAAGGTCAGGTGGTCTGCTGACGGCTCGCAGGTCTACTTCGAGTGGCGCCCCCCAAGCCTCAAGGAGCCAGCCACCTTCGCCGTCTCTAAGGACGGTGGTGCGCCTAGGCAGCTGACGAAGGAGGAGGCTGAGAATGCTCCACCTCCTGAGGCTGAGTACACTGAAGACAGGCATCGAGCCCTCTTCGTCGAGGACAATGACTTGTTCCTCATAGAAGCCACAACAGGGAAAAGGAGGAGAGTCACGAGAACTGGGGACAAAAAGTCAGAAGCCCGCTTCACAAAGGACGGGAAGAAAGTCTACTTCACGATGAACAACAACCTGTTCATCGTCTCGCTTGAGGACGGTTCCTTTACACAGGCGACGAACTTCCAGCCCTCGAAGTCAGAAGCAGAGAGAACTGAGAGTCAGAAGTGGCTGGAGAAACAGCAGAAGGAACTCTTTGAAACAATCAAAGAGAGGGAAAAAGAGAAGGAGAAGCAGAAGAAGCCTGAACGAAAAGCCTTCTATCTCAAGCCAAGCCAGTCGGCCATCAACATGCTTCTCTCGCCCGACGAGAAGCTTGTCCTCTTCACCCTGAAGGAAGAGTCTACTCAGGCCAAGACCGCAATAGTCCCTACTTATGTGACAGAGTCAGGCTATACCGAGGAGCTGAAGCCACGTAGAAAGGTAGGAGACCTCACCGACAAACGGAAGATAGGATTCATCCGCATCGAAGATGGCGAAATCCTCTGGGCAGACCACGGACAAGGAGAACGAGAAGTCAACCTCTCCTTCACGGCTTGGTCTAAAGAAGGGAAGAACGCTCTACTACTTGGACTCTCAGCTGACTTCAAGGACAGATGGCTCTTGCTACTTGACGGAGAGACAGGCAAGGCCAAAGTCATCAAGCATCTTCACGACGACGCTTGGGTGAGGGGAGGCGGACATGACGCAGGCTGGATGCCCGATAACAAAACCATTTACTTCCTCTCAGAACGCGACGGCTACTCACACCTCTACACCATCTCAACCAACGAAGGACAACCCAAACAGCTAACCAAAGGAGTCTTCGAGGTCAGCGCCCCGCGTCTCTCCAAGGACAAGACACGATGGTTCTTCATGTCCAACGAAGGCGACCTAGGTGAGCACCACCTCTACACAATGTTTCTAGAAGGAGGCGACCGAACCCGGATCACTTACTTAGAAGGAAGAAACGATGTATGGGTCTCACCAGACGAGTCAATGCTGGCGATTCTCCGCTCTTACAGCAGCAAACCCCCTGAACTGTACCTCCAAGAGAACAAGCCAAACGCGGAAGCCAAGCAAGTGACCGACACCCCCTCAGACAAGTTCAAGGCTTACCCTTGGACTGCACCAGAGATTGTGACCTTCTCAGCCAGAGACGGCGTACAAGTCCGTGCACGCCTCTACAAGCCTGAAAGCTTCAGTCAAGGCGGCCCCGCCATCATCTTCGTCCACGGTGCGGGATACATGCAGAATGTCCACAAGTGGTGGTCCAACTACTACAGGGAGTACATGTTCCATCACCTCCTCATGGAACGGGGCTACGTAGTCCTCGACATAGACTACAGAGGAAGCGCAGGCTATGGAAGAGACTGGAGGACAGCCATCTACCGCCACATGGGAGGCAAAGACTTAACCGATCAAGTTGACGGGGCGAAATACCTCGCTGAAGTTCACAGTGTCGATCCGAAGAAGATAGGCATCTACGGAGGTAGCTACGGTGGCTTCATCACCCTGATGGCGCTATTTACACAGCCCGATGTCTTCGCAGCTGGAGCCGCCCTCAGACCCGTCACAGACTGGGCGCACTACAACCAGGAGTACACGGGACGAATACTCAATCTGCCCCAGAGCGACGAAGAAGCCTACAGGCGTAGCTCACCGATCTACTTCGCTGAAGGTCTCAAGAGCCCCCTCCTCGTCTGCCACGGGATGATCGATGTCAATGTCCACTTCCAGGACACCGTTCGCCTCGTCCAACGGCTCATAGAAC
>Ga0315314_1003152_pt1 | contig 13125 bp, 7 predicted proteins | sample TDP9_MG_FD_203631 | JGI IMG/M metagenome (GOLD analysis project Ga0315314, IMG submission 203631) | Freshwater sediment microbial communities from Lake Towuti, South Sulawesi, Indonesia - TDP9 | ecosystem: Environmental > Aquatic > Freshwater > Lake > Sediment | place: Indonesia: South Sulawesi...
GCCTTCCTGCAGACCATGTGGCGCGCCTCGCCGACGGGAGGCTGCACTTCAAAGAGCGCCTCACCAGCGCGCGCGAACGTCTGGTTGTGACGGCGGCAAGTGGTCCCGACGCGACCGATATGGTCCGGGCTCAGCTGGCCGAGACGGCGGCACGCCTGCGGGAAATCCGCGCGGAGCGAGCCTTCCCCATGCGCCTTCCTGCGGAAGCGCGGTGGGTTCCACCGGTTGCGGCCCTGGCCCTCGCCCTCGCGATGCTGCCTCCGATCCCGTTGCGACTGCCTGCGATTGGCGGGGATTCCGCCGGCCAGGAGGTCAGGGTCGAGGAGGAAAAGGCGAAGGGGAAGCCGCTGGAGCAAAAGCTGGCCACTCCCGCGGTCCCTGACCAGCTTTTCCCGAGAACGAACGAGCGCCAGACGCAACGCGGGCCACTCTCGGCCCGAGAACAAAAGGGCGATCTGAACGCCGTGTTCCAGGACACCAAGATGAGCCAGCAGCGCCCCGATTTCGGCAGCTTCATCAAGCAGGGGGACGAGCGGCTGAAGCTCCTGGCGCGTCCGGAGAGCATCCCTGATCTTAACCGGGACTTCACGCAGAGCCCGTACCAGGTGATGATCCGGCGGATGCAGGAACAGGTGAGATCGGGTCGCTTGCAGGGCCTCACGTGGGAACAGATCGAGCGCCTCCTCTCCGAGATGGGGCAGAGTGCGCAACGCTTCGGGGGAAGCGGCCTGCCCGATGACCTCATGAGCGAGCTACAGCACGAGGGTGGAGGATCGACGGACAAGATGCTGGACGCGCTGTCCCGGGCCCTCAATCGGCTTCGCGATCGCGATGAGGCCGGTCGGGGCAAAGGCCGCGGCCTGCGCGAGGCGCGCCGCGGCGAGCGGGGATCAGGAAAGGATCGGGCAGAGGGGGAGCAGGGCATGAGCGAGGACGGGTCCACCGGCGGTTCGCTGCCGGGGACGGGCAGGTCGTTCGAGACGCGAGGAGACCCTACGGCCCGCATCGAGGGGGAGAAGCAGGACTCCTATCTTGAGGGCGATCTTCGCGAGGGCCAGATGGAGGCATACGATACCAACCTCTCGGGTCCCGGAACCCAGAACCCCTCGCGCCTCCCCTACATGGAGGTGTTCTCGCGGTACCAGAAGATGATGGAAGAGGCCCTGGCGAAGGAGCCGATTCCGTTCAACTACCGCGAGCAGGTGAAGGATTACTTCCGGTCATTGGAGAACCGGTGAGGTGTGTGCTGGTTGGATGCGCCACAGCCGTGACGGCGCGTCGGCTTTGTGTTCCGTTTCACGTCTCACGATCGAACTGATCGATGGTTCGCCGGGCCTTTGACGACACGTTCCTGCAACGGCTGGATGCCCTGTCCATTGTCTCGCGCAAGGTGGTGACGGGCCGGGCCAAGGGCGAGCGGCGAAGTTTCCGCAAGGGGGCCGGCGTCGAGTTCCAGGACTATCGCGCGTACGTGGTGGGGGACGACCTCCGCTACGTGGACTGGAACATCTACAGCCGCCTGGACAAGCTGCTTCTCAAGCTGTACGTGGAGGAGGAGGATCTGTGCCTCCACCTGCTGGTCGATGGCAGCGCCTCTATGGGGTTCGGCGATCCACCGAAGCTGGACTATGCATTGCAGGTGGCCGCCGCCCTCGGCTACATCGGCCTCAGCAATCTGGAGCGGGTCGCGCTGGGCTGTTTCTCGGGAGAATTTACCCGCATGCTGCGACCCCGCCGCGGGCGGGGGCAGATCTTCCCCCTGCTGGATTTTCTGTCCAGCGTCGAGGCTGCGGGAACGACCAACCTAAATGGCTGTCTGGTGCGCTATGCCCTGCGCAGCCGGGTGCCGGGCGTTGCCGTGGTCTTGACCGACCTGCTGGATCCTGGCGGCTACGCGGACGGCCTGAAGGCGCTCTTGCGCCGCCGCTTCGAGGTGTTCCTGCTCCACGTGGTGAGCGAGGACGAGCTATCCCCCACCCTGCAGGGCGACCTGACGCTCTTGGACGCGGAGGGGGGTAGCACCCGCGAGGTCAGTCTGGATCGGGCATCCCTGGAGCAATACCAGGAACGCCTTCAGAGCCACTTCGCCGAGGTCGAGCGATTCTGCGCCAGCCATCGGATTGATTATCTGCGGACGAGCACCGCGGTGCCGTTCCAGGATCTCATCCTGCGACACTTGCGACGAGGCGGATTCCTGCGATGACGTTTCTCAACCCGGCCGCATTCCTGCTGCTTCTCACGGTGCCGGTGATCATCCTCTTTCACCTCTTGAAGATTCGCCGGCAACCGGCGGTGGTGAGCAGCACCCTCTTCTGGACGGATAGCTTGCGTGATCAGCAGGCCAATGCGCCATTCCGCCGGCTGAAACCGAACCTCCTCCTTCTGCTCCAGCTGCTGGCCGTTCTCCTCTTGATGTTGGCGCTAGGTGAGCCCGTGCGGACCGTGACCGCAACGGGGTATGAGCGGAATGTGTTTATTCTGGACACCTCGGCTAGCATGCAGGCACAAGATGCCTCGGGCTCCCGTTTCGCTGCGGCAAAGCGTGGCATGATGGCGGAGATCGAGCGGCTTCAGCCGGGCCAGCAGGCCCTGATCATCGCCTCCGGACACGAGGCGCGGGTTCTCGTGCCCTTCAGCGACGAACGACCGGTACTCCAGCGGGCGGTCGACGGTCTGGAGGCCCTGGATGTGGAGGGCCGCTTGGAGGAAGCCCTCCGGTTGGCGCAAGCCAACCTCCAGCAGCGTGGAAAAACTGCGGTCGTCCACATCTTCACCGACGCGACGTTCGACCCCCCCAGCGTGCCAGACCTGGGAGGTGCGGCGATCCGCTGGCACCGCTTTGCGCACCGAGGCAAGAATGTCGGCATCACCGCCTTCGAGACGCGGAAGACATACTTCGGGGCGTTCGATTATCAAGCATTCCTGTCGGTGGCGAACTTTGGAAGCGAGGCCGCCACCTTCGACCTCGCCCTCACGCTCGATGGCCGACCCCTGAGGGTCGAGCAGGTCACCCTGGGCCCCGAAGTGAAGCGGTCCTTCGTCATCCCGTTTACCCACGATGAGGGGGGAATCCTGCGGGCGGAGATCAATGCCCACGACGACCTGGCGGTGGACAACTACGCCGTCGGCATCATCCCGCCGCCGCGCCCCATCAAGGTTCTCCTCCTCAGCAATGGCAATGCCTTCCTGGAAAAGGCGTTGGCGGCCGATCCCCAGGTCCAGGTCGAGCTCGGGACACCGGAGCTTCTGGAGAAAGCGGCGCAGTTCGACGTCGTGATCCTGGACAACATTCAGGCGAAGACGGTATCCGCCGGGCGGTACCTGTTCATCAATACCGTGCCCGAGGGGATCCCGCTCGAGGTCATGGGGCGCGTTGACGAGCCCCCCCTCATCGACTGGGATCGGAACCATCCTACCATGCGGTACCTGGACCTCTCCAAGGTTGCGATCCAGAATGCGATGCGCGTTCGCCCGATGGGCGGGGGACGTGCCCTGGCGGAATCCAACCTCACTCCTCTCATCTATGCCATAGACGAGCGCGGGGTGAAGGCTATCTTCGTCGGCTTCGACCTGCATCGGACGGACCTCCCCCTGCGTGTGGCGTTTCCCCTCTTCATCAGCAATGCCCTGCGGTGGCTGTACCCGAGCCAGATCGAGGACGTCGGCGTGCAACTTCGGACGGGGCAACCTCTCACTGCCAACCTTCCGGTGGGAGCGAAAGAGGCCGCGCTCACGGATGCCGCCGGCAGGAGCCATGTCCTGCATGCGGACGCGGACGGGCGCGTGAGCTTCGTGGAGACCGCGCGCGCGGGGGTCTATGCCCTGAAGGCAGGAACGTGGGAGCAGCGCTATGCCGTCAACCTGCTGTCGGATGTGGAATCCAACGTGGCCCCGCGTGCCCAGCCCCTGCCCGAGCGCGGGGGCCAGGGAACGTCCGAGGAGGGGCCGGCCGTTTTCCCGTCGCGCCAGGAACTCTGGAAGATCTTCGCCGTTGCCGGCCTCATCCTGCTTCTCGCCGAGGGCGTCCTCTATCATGTCCAAGCGCACGGGCGGTGGCCCATCCCGGCCGCCATCCTCCGTGCCGTCGTGATCCTCCTGGTGATCAGCGGACTGTCCGGCGCCGGCGTGCGCCGCACGACGGATCAATTGAATGTCCTCTTCCTCCTGGATACCTCGGACAGCATCTCGCTTGAGAATCGAGCCAAGGCCTGGCGGTACGTGCAGGACGCCGTCAAGGCGGCGAGCAGGGGCGACCGATATGGGCTGATCACCTTCGGCGGAAGCCCGGCGCTGGAGGTTCAGGTGGGGACCGATCCGCTCCCGACGCGGCCGCCCCAGGCCGCGGACACTCGGAGAACGGACATCTCGGGAGCCATCAAGTTGGCGCTGGCTGCGTTCCCGCGCGAGGGCGCGAAGCGCATCGTCCTTCTCGCCGATGGCAATGAGAACCAGGGCAATGCCCGTGATGCCGCCCGGCGCGCCCGCGCCGAAGGGGCGGAGATCTATGTCGTGCCCCTGAGGAACGACTATGCCGGAGAAGTGCTGGTGGAACGCCTGGTGGTCCCCCAGGAGGTGAAATTCGGCGAGTCGTTCCTGGTCCGCGTCGTAGCCTGGAGCGCGAAGGACACCACGGGTCGCATTTCCCTCTACCGCGACGGAGAGTTCGTAGGTGCCCAGCCCGTCACGCTGACCGCGGGGAAGAACGTCTTCGCCTACCAGCAGTCCATTGACCAGGGTGGGTTCCACATCTTCCAGGCGCGTCTGGAGGCGCCTGAGGACGTGGTCGAAGAGAATAACCGCGGCGTGGGCCTGGTGGCGGTCCGCGGCCGGCCGCGGGTGCTGTACCTGGAGAAGGATCGCGACCAGGGCGCGAACCTCTTGAACGCCCTCAGGACGCAGAATCTGCAGGTAGAAATGGTCGGGCCCGAGGGCCTCCCCACCACGATGGAGGGCCTCAACGAGTATGACTCCATCATCCTTAGCAACATCTCTGCCCTTCGCGTGACCAAGCCCCAGATGGAACTCCTGCGGAACTATGTGCGGGATCACGGGGGCGGCCTGATCATGCTGGGCGGCGACGAAAGCTTCGGTGTAGGCGGATACTACCACACGCCCGTGGAAGAGGCCCTGCCGGTGACCATGGAAGCCCGGCAGAAGGTCGAGATCCCCTCCCTGGCGGCGGTGCTGGTCATCGACCGGTCCGGCAGCATGGAGACCAGCGTAGACTCGCGCTTCTCTAAGGTGGACCTGGCCAAAGAGGCGGCACAGCTCGTCGTGGAGCTTCTGGACGAACGGAACGAAGTCGGCGTGATCGCCTTCGATACCGCCTGGAGTTGGGTGGTCCCCATGGGACCGGCCAAGGACAAGGATCGGATCCTCAAGGAGATCGCGACCATCAAGGCGGGTGGAGGCACCGACCTTTTCCCGCCCCTGAAAGAGGCGTATCAGGCCATCTATGACCGCAAGGCGCTCCTCCGCCACGTCCTGGTGCTTTCTGATGGGGAGGTGCAGGCGGCCGACTTCGCGGGCTTGGTGCGCCGGATGCAGAAGGATAAGATCACCGTCTCTTCCGTCGCCATCGGAAAAGACTCGGACGTTCGGTTCATGACAGACCTCTCGCGCTGGGGGCGAGGACGCTTCTACTACACCGAGGACATCTACAGCATCCCTCGAATCCTCACGCTTGAGACACAACTGGCCAGCAAGGCCTCGATCATCGAGCAACCGTTCCGCCCGGTCCTCGCCCACCCCGGCCACGAGATCGCCCAGGAGATCCAGTGGGAGCAGGTCCCACCCCTCGGTGGCTATGTATCTGCAACGCCCAAGCCGACGGGGGACATGATCCTGATCTCCAACCAGCGCGATCCCATCCTGGCGGCGTGGCGATACGGCCTGGGCCGGTCCGTCGCCTTCACATCCGACGCCAAGGGCAAATGGGGGATTCTGTGGCTGAAGTGGAATGAGTTCAGCAGGCTGTTCGGACAGATGGTTCGCTGGACGCTTCGCACGACACAGCGGAGCGAGGTCGTGGCCTCGGTCGTCCAGCGGGGCGGCCGCGGTGAGGTCCAACTCGAGGCGGTGGATGCCAAGGGAGACTTCGTGAACTTCCTGGAGGCGAACGCCGGCGTCGTCAATCCGGACAAGACGCAGAAGGTCGTGCCGCTGGCACAGGTGGGGCCTGGGCGGTACCGCGGCGCCTTCCCGGCGGCAGAGCAGGGGGCCTACCTCGTGGGTGTGGCGGAGCGTAAGGACCAGAAGATGATCGGCTCTGAGGTGGCATCGCTCGTGGTCCCGTACTCGCCAGAGCATCGGACTCTCTCGGCGAACGACGGGTTGCTCCGCGACCTGACGGTCCTCTCACGTGGGACCGTGCCCGCGCAGCCGGCCCACAATTTCACGCAGGACCGGAAGGAGGTCCGTGTGTGGGTCGAAGGATGGCCATACCTTCTGGCCATGGCGCTCGTGCTGTTCTTGCCGGATGTGGCCCTCAGAAGGCTTCAACTGCGATTGCGTCGGGGGCGTGGCGCCTCTGCCCGGGGAGGTTATCGGCCGAGCGGCCCGAGCAGCGCGGGCACAGGTTCGGCGGGTTTCGCAGTTCCGGCCGCGTCCCGGTTCGGGACCCGCGGCCGCCGGTAATCATGTCTGGAATCCAGGCAGAGGTGTGGTCGAGAGGGCTGCTGGACCGGCTGCGCTGTCGGCCGTGGGCGTTCCACATGGGAAGTCATCATAAGGATAAAGGAGGGGAGCGACATGAAGGTGAGGGGAGGAGCAACGGGAAGCGCCACGGGATGCGCCGTCATAGCCCTCCTGGCGATGCTCGCCATCGGGGTGGCCATTTCGCCTGCCCTTGCGGCGATGCAGGCGCCGGCCGCTTCCGCAGCGCCCGCAAAGCCGCGGATCCGGCTGGCAGTGATGCCATTCATCGGGCCGGCGGCAGGAGTTCCCGAGGAATTTGGCCAGGCGCTTTCCGAGGCGATCCGCCACGGGCTTCGGCAGGTCCGCGCCGTTCACCTGGTCGAGTCGGACGCGATCGTGGGGGCGGGGCAGCGCCTGAACATCTCCCTGGCGGACGTTCTGTCGGATGACGCCACAATGAAGGCTGCGCGCGACATCCGAGCTCGCGGGCTGGTGACCGGCAGCTACACCCTGGAGGGAGACACGTTGAAGGTCCAGGCGAAGGTTGCGGAGGCGCGCGAGGCAGGCCAGGTTGTCGTGAGCGAGGAAAGCGCGGGGCCGCTCGCCGATTTCCTGCTGGGCCAGGAGCGGATCGCGCGGCAGATCCTCCAGCATTTCCAGGTTCAGGTGTCCCCGTACGACGAGAAGAGATTGAAGGCAGCCTTTGCCAGGCACACGAAGTCGCCCGAGGCGTACACGCTCTACGCGCGGGCCATGTGGCACCAGGGGCTCCGCAACAGACAGGGGCATGAACAGGCCATCGCGCTGTTTGACAAGGCGCTGGAAAAGGACCAGAACTTCGTCCTGGCGCATTACGGCCTGGGCGTCTCCCTCTATGCTACGAATAACCGGTGGAAGGCCTCGGGCGAGTTTCGCAAGGCGGTCCAGCTTGATCCGAACTTTGCAGATGGCTACAAGTGGCTGGGCGACCTCTTGGTCAACAGCCCACGCCGCATCTATGATCAGGCTATCCAGGCATACCAGAAGGCTGTGGAGCTGTCGCCAGACCACGCCGACGCGTTCGTCGGGCTTGGGGATGCCCGCCAGGCCAAAGGCCAGTATGACGAGGCCATCGCCGAGTACCGGAAGGCGCTCGCGCTCGAACCCGAGAATGCCCGGGTCCATTATGGGTTGGGGAAGATCTATTACAACGAGAAGCAGCTTTATCACGAGGCGGTGGCCGAGTACGAGCGAGCCATCCAGTTGGACCCCAAGTTCATCGAGGCGCACCTGAGCCTGGGGGAACTCTTCGAGGAGAAGGGCCTGTATCAACAGGCCATTGCGCGGTACACCCATGCCCTGTCCATCGAACCGCGCCATCCGGGCGCGATGTACGGGCTGGCCCTGGCCTACGAGAAGGTGGACACCAAGAAGGCCATCGAACAGTGGGAGCGGTACATCGAGCTGGCATCTACCTTGCCCTCGGAGAAGGAGTGGGTGGACATCGCGCGGAAACACTTGAACAAGCTCCGCCGTGGCGAATAATTGAGAGCCGGGAAACGGAAGGCGTGAAACGTAATGCAGGGTTTCCTGTTTAGTCACGTTTCACGGTTCACGCTTCAGACATCAGAAAGCCTGACGAGCCACAACGAGGAGCCCCATGCGCGCTGAAGAACGAGCCGAACGGTTCCGCGAGATCTTCACTTCGCTCACACGGGAGATCGGCAAGGTCGTCGTGGGCCATAGCGAGATCGTGCGCGGCGTCCTGACCTGCCTGTTCTCTGGGGGGCATGCCCTTCTGGAGGGCGTCCCGGGTTTGGGGAAGACCCTCTTGGTCAAGACACTGTCCGAGAGCCTCGACCTCCGCTTCTCCCGAATCCAATTCACGCCCGACTTGATGCCGGCCGACATCATCGGGACCAACGTCGTGGTCGAGACGCCGGAGGGGGGGCGACACTTCACCTTCCAACGAGGGGCGCTCTTTGGTCAGATCGTCCTGGCGGATGAGATCAATCGTGCCACGCCGAAAACCCAATCAGCACTTCTGGAGGCCATGCAGGAGCTGTCGGTGACGGTGGGCGGCGTCCACCATCCGCTGTCGCGGCCGTTCTTCGTCCTGGCAACGCAGAACCCGATCGAGATGGAGGGAACCTATCCTCTGCCCGAGGCGCAACTGGACCGATTCCTCTTGAAGCTGAAGGTGAAGTACCCCAGCGCCGGAGAACTGGCCGAGATCGTCGAGCGAACCACCAAGGCCCAGATCGAGCACGTGCTGAAGGTGGCGGCCGGCCCAGAAGTGGAAGCCTTGAAATCGCTGGTGCGAGAAGTACCCCTCGCTCAGCCGGTCAAGGAGTATGTGACCCAGCTCGTCCTGGCCACCCGTCCAGAGTATCCTGGGGCGCCCGACATGGTCCGCCGCTTCGTCCGCTATGGGAGCTCGCCGCGAGGCGCCCAGGCGCTGGTCCTGGGTGGGAAGGTGCAGGCGCTCATGGACGGGCGATTCAACGTGAGCTTCGAGGATGTCCGGACGGTGGCGCTGCCATCCTTGCGCCACCGACTGATCCTTTCATTCGAGGGCGAGGCCGAGGGGATCGACCCGGACCAAATCATCGAAGATGTCCTGACCCGTGTGCCGAGCAGGCCAGGGAAGGTTGCGCTGCTTCCGGAAGGACTCTAGGACCGGTAGTAGAACAGGACGTTGGGGGAGGAGAAGTCATGATGCTCACACGACGGGACCTCTTGCTTTCGGCGCTGGCGACCACCTCGACTGCTCTTCTCGTTGACGCTCGGCCGGCGAGGGGCCAGCGGCCCGCCAAGCTCAATGTCATGAGTCATCGTGTTCACCGCATCGTGGCCACGGAAGCCCGGGGCGGTGACATCACCACTGAGTGGACGAAGCGAACGGGCATCGCGATCGAGTGGCTGACCTTTGACACCGGCCCCCTCAAGGAGCGGCTGTTCCGCGAGGCGAGCCTGGGCGAGACATCCATAGACGTGGGATTCATCGTGAACACGATGGCCACGCCCAGCATTGCCAACCTCTTCGAGCCGCTGGATGAGTATCTCAAGGCCGAACCGATCGAGGCCTTCACGGATTTCTTCCCCGGCATGGTCGAGGCCATGCGGTTCGGCGGGAAGCTGTACGGCATCCCATTCCGCCATGCCACCTCGGGGCTCCACTACAATGAGGAACTATTCAAGGAGCGCGGCCTCGCCGAGCCCCCGCGGACGATCGAGGAGTTCAGCGAGCACGCGAAGCGGCTGACGTACACCCGGGCGGACGGGACGCCGGTAGCCGGTCTCATGATCCCGGGAGTCACCTACCCGAACGTCGTCGATCTGGCGCGCGCCTGGGACGGGGATTTCATCACCCCGGACTTCAAGGTGGTCGCGGCCGAGCCGCCTATGGTGCGCGCCATCACGATGCTCCGCGACCTGTACAAGGCCGGGGCGTTTCCCAAGGCGTTCACGACGGTCCAGACGGAGGACGTGAATACCTGGATGCAGATGGGCCGGGCCGCCATGGCTGTCACGAGCATGGGGCGCAGCAGTATCTACAACGACCCGGCCAAGTCCAAGTTCCCAGGCAAGATCAAGGTGACCACCATTCCCATCTCGCGCGAGTTCAAGGACAAGTTCGAGGTGGCGCCGGCCAAGGTGGAATTCTGGGCGATGGTGATCCCCAGAAACTCCAAGAACAAGAAGCTTGCCTGGAGCTTTCTCCGGGAGGTCTCTTCCAAGGCCAACACGCTCAAGGCCGCGCTCAACGGCAACGGGCCCGTGCGCAACTCCACCTACGACGAGCCAGCGTTCCGGAGCCAGCTCCCCTACGCCGAGGAGGAGCGCCGCGTCCTCAAGGTGGCCCGCATCCCCATGCCCGCCTTCGACGAATCCCAGAAGGCGGCCGATGCGTTCAAGGAGGAAGCCGAAGCCGCCGTCCTGGGGCTGAAGGACCCGCAGAAAGCGATGAACGACCTCGTGGCGCGGGTGAAGCCCCTGCTGCCGAAATGAAGATCAAGCGGCTCGGACGGGGGGCTCGCCCGCTACGGGCCCTAGTCCTACGCGGTCGTGATCGCGCGGCACTTGGCCCGGTAGCACCCCCAGAGCGATATGCGCCCTCGCCTTCCCCACTATCTCATGATTTCGCCGGTCCTGCTGATGCTGGCCGGCTTCATCTTCTTCCCATCCATCTATGTCGGCTGGCTCAGCTTCACCCAATCCTCCTTCGGCCGAGCCACCCAGTGGGTTGGCTGCGGCAACTACCTCGCCCTGCTGGCCGACCCGTACTTCTGGCGCGCGCTCCTCAACACGATCATTGTCGTCAACGTCGTAGTCTACGCCGAGCTGTTCCTGGGCCTGGGCATCGCGCTGCTTTTCGCGGGCGGGGTCCCGTGGCCGCGGCTCATGGTCTCCATTGTCCTTGCGCCCTACGCCATCAGCGAGGTCGTGGCGGTGGTGATGTGGAAGTTCATGTTCGAGCCGACGGTGGGGATGGCGAACCACTGGCTCACCCGAGTCGGCCTGGGGGAGATCGAGTGGACGGTCAACCCGACGCACGCCCTGGTCCTCATCGTCCTGCTCGCCGTGTGGCATCACCTGCCGTTCACGTTTGTGATCCTCTACACGGCGCGCCTCACGATCCCGCGAGAGCTGTACGAGGCGGCGGGCATTGACGGCGCCGGGCCGTTCCAGATCTTCCGGCGGATCACGCTGCACCTCCTGATGCCGGCCATCCTGGTGGCGCTCCTGTTCCGGTACATCTTCGCGTTCCGGCTGTTTTCCGAGGTCTGGCTCCTGACCCAAGGCGGGCCGGCCCGGACGACCGAGGTGCTGGCGGTGTACCTCTATCGGGCGGCGTTCCGCTACCACGAGTTCGGCCTGGCGTCGGCCACCGGCTGGGCCATGGTCATCATCTCGCTCCTGATCGGCCTGTACTACCTCCGGGTGATCTACCGGCGGATGTTCGCGTCCCCGGCATGAGGCAAGGGGCAATGATCCTAAAGCGGCCGGCATGGCAATCGGCCGTTCGTCTCGGGTTGCTGGGACTGGTGCTCACCTGGTCCCTGTTTCCCATCGGGCTCGTCGTGATGGCCTCCGTCAAACCCGCGGTCACGATCTTCGAGGTACCGCCGCGCTTGACGTTCCATCCGACCCTGGCGAACTACGTCGAGCTGTACCGGCGGTGGCCCGAGTTCTTCGGCACGCTGCGCAACAGCCTCCTGATCACCCTGGGGGCCACGGGCCTCACGGTGATCGTCTCATCGGCGGCGGGCTATGTGTACTCGCGCTTCCGCTCGCGAGCCCTCACGGCCTCGGCCTTCTTCATGGTGGGGATCCGGATGTTCCCGCCCATCGTCATCACCCTGCCCCTCTTCCCGGCGGCCAACATGCTCGGCCTCATGGACACGCATCTGCTCCTGATCCTGCTGTACGCTACGTTCTTCGTCAGCCTCTGCACTTGGGTCATGCGCGCCTTCATCGACCAGATCCCGCGGGAGATGGAGGAGGCGGCGTCCGTGGACGGCGCGAGCCTGACGCAGACGCTAGTGCGTGTCACCTTACCCCTGGCGGCGCCGGGGATGATCGCCTCGGCTGTGTTCGTGTTCGTCTTCTCCTGGAACGAGTTTCTTTTCGCCTTCATCTTCACGACCACGCGAGCCAAGACCGCGCCCCTTATCCTCAGCGAGATGCTGGGCGCGGTGACCGGGGTGGACTGGGGCGCCGTCTTCGCCGCGGCCACCATCCAGCTCGTGCCGATCCTCATCTTCGTGCTGCTGGTGCAGCGCCATCTGATCATCGGGCTCACCGCCGGCTCCATCAAGGAGTGAGCCGGCGCGGATCCAGGAGGATGCCCATGGATGCGAGCACGCAGATGCTGCTCAGGGCCGACCCGCGGCTCAGCCGCTTCGACCCGCTACCGCGCATCATCTACTTCGATGACTTTGACGAGGGGTACAACGGCTGGGTGGGCCTCATCGGCAATTACGAGGGGTCGCTGGACAGCATGCTCCCCGGATATGCCCAGTACATGCAGCCCATGCTCAGCCCGGTTACCCACTGGGACACGGGAAGCCATGGGTCGTTCGACGGCACCTACGCCCTCAAGACTGCCACCCGGCCCGCGCGCGGATCCCAGAACGTCTCCATCAAGCGCGTCACATTCCGCCGTCCGGGCCGCGTTCAAATGGAGTGCTACTTCTGCTTCAAGCCCGAGGCGACCGAGCTGCAATTGTCGGAGCTGGATGTGAGGGCCATCGGCGTGCTCTTCGACCTTCAGGATGGGGAAGGGGGTAGCCGGCGCGTCATGCCGCACGTCAGGTATCTGAACGCCCTGGACGGCCGTCCCGTGGCCCGCTGGCAGTTCAAGAAGGCCCGCGCCCCGTTCCACCGGATCGGGACGAGCGGGAAGACCGTCTCCCACTACCATCTCGCGCCCGAAGGCTGGGAGGACGTGCCGGGTGGGGAGCAGAAACTCTGCTACAACGAGGTCCCGACCAAGATCAACTGGCA
>Ga0315314_1003153_pt1 | contig 13123 bp, 13 predicted proteins | sample TDP9_MG_FD_203631 | JGI IMG/M metagenome (GOLD analysis project Ga0315314, IMG submission 203631) | Freshwater sediment microbial communities from Lake Towuti, South Sulawesi, Indonesia - TDP9 | ecosystem: Environmental > Aquatic > Freshwater > Lake > Sediment | place: Indonesia: South Sulawesi...
TTTGGTTGTAGTGTGGGCCGCCGACGCCTAAGACTGTGGGGTATTTGGACTGTTTTGAAATTGTGGCTATTGCGGCGTGGGCTACGGCTTCGGCGGCTTTCAAGTCCTTCCACTGTTCAGGAGAGCTGCCTAATTCTACGAACATTGTGGGCACGTCTAAGGATGGACCGTGATGTGTGCACTCATATGAAACCTCGTATTGCAGGTTGCTTTCTTCTTTTATTCTCGCTAGTTCTAGTAGTGCGTTTTTCATGGCGTTGGCTGGACAAATCGAAACCCGTTTGGGAAGTCCGCCTAGTTCAGCTTCGCCTAGGTTGCCTGGTGTGTGAACTGAAAGCGTTGGGATGCCTGCTACTCCACTGTGTCTTGAGACAAAGACTAGGAGTTGTGGAGAGAAATGGTCTGTGATGTACTGTGCCCATATGGTTTCTTGGTTGATGAAAACGAGTTTAACTTCAGTGCCTTGGATTCTTCTGGAGTATACTGGATTCTGCTGAAAATTTGCTTCTGTCTTCTCGAATTCGTATAGGCTGATTAGTTTTTGGGCGATGTTCATGCTAGCAATGTCTCTGGTTGAGGCAACAATAAGAATCATAGTAGTTGTTCTCTCATTGTATTAAGTCGCGATTGAAATATATGTGCGGTGAATCCTTGTTTAAGGCTAAGCTTTTATCGTTTAAGAGTGCATCAGTCTTTTGGTGCATTGGCGATGTTGGTGAGGGCTGAGGTCAAGTTATTGGGCGCGAAAGAGAGCTATTCCTCTACTGTTCTTGTTGACAGCGGCGCTAGAATGAGCCTGCTGGATAAGCATCTGGCCGAAAAAATGGGCGTTGAGTATACTGGAAGAGAGATTAACTTCCTATCTATATCGGGTCACACGGTTAAGGGTTTAGAAGCCATCATTCCCAAAATTGAGGTGGAAGGAGAAGCGTTGAAATACGAGCCAGTTGCGGTTGCAGAGATTCCAAAGGGCGTCAAGGAAGCTTTGAGGACAAGTAAACTCGACGAAAACCTCATTATCGGTATTTTAACGCTGGAAAGAGCGAACATGATAACTGACACAACGACGGGAAAACTAAGAAGAGTTGAAAGTTTCATATTTATGCTTCATTGACTTAAGAGCTACAGTTCGACAGAATTCGAAGTCAGGCTTATGGGGATGAGACCAAAATGATGCATTTGTTAACTCTTAAAGATTGGACTCCCAAACAAATCCAAGAGGTAATTGAGAAATCAATTGAAATCAAGAAAAATCCAGAAAAGTATCGAATCTTACTAAGAGACAAGTCTTTGGCTATGATTTTTCAGAAGACCTCTACGCGAACACGGGTTTCTTTTGAGGTGGCTATGACTCAGCTGGGTGGGCACGCGCTGTATTTGGATTGGAGAGCGACTAATCTTGTTTTGGCTGACATCCGAGACGAAACCCGCTACGTGTCCCGTAACGTAGACTGCATAATGGCTCGACTGTTTAGGCACGCTGACTTAAGGCTGATGGCTGAAGCAAGTCGGGTTCCCGTTATCAATGGGTGTGATGAAAAGTATCATCCTTGTCAGGCAATTGCTGACTTGATGACGGTTAAAGAGAAGAGGGGCAGGTTGAAGGGGGTGAAACTTGTCTACATCGGCGTGCAAAACAATGTCTGCAATTCGCTAATCGTAGGGTGCACCAAAACTGGCGTAGAGATAACAACGGTTACTCCCATGAAAAACGAGGCTTCAATTGACAAGGAACTGTTGAGGGCTGCTGAAAAGACGGGTCTTTACAAGTCGACTTTGGATGTGAAGAAGGCGGTTATGGAGGCTGATTTTGTTTACACCGACACTTGGGTGGACATGGAGTTTTTCTTAGACCCAAAGTTCAAGGAGGAGAAGGAGAAGAGAATCAAGTTGATGATGCCCTACCAACTCAACAAACAATTAATGCGTGGAAGCGACGCCTATATAATGCACGATATGCCCATCCACAGAGGCTACGAAATCAGTGAGGACATGATTGAAAGCCCAAAATCCATAATCTACCAACAAAGCGAAAACCGACTACATACGGCGAAGGGCATTCTACTCAAACTTTTGACCAAAAAATAGATACCAAATGTCTGTTTTGATAAAGTTTTTCGCATGATTTATTTAGTTTAATAAGAATTATCAAAAACCTTTTCAAACGGCTGGATATAATGGTTTAATGGTTTGTGGCATGTCGCATGCGCCGAATGTTGAGGCGATTCTGAGTCAAGCGATAGAACGTGAGCGAGATTATGACTGGATGAGCGCTGTAGAGCTGTATCACACTGCCATAAGCATGGTTCCAGAGCAAGACATTCTGAAAACTGGAGAAATTCATGAGCGGATTGGTTACGGTTTGTTTAGGGCTGCTGCGCAGGCTGATAGTGTGGAAGAGTTCAAAAAGCGCATGCAGATGTCGGTTGAATCCTACGAGAAGGCGGCGGAACTATTTGAAAGGGTTGAACCAGCTAGAGGTCTGTATTGTAAGGCTATGGCTAGATATTCCGACTCTTGGTTTGTCGAAGACCCTTCTCGGAAGAAGGAGTTGTTGGACGATTGCTGGAGATTAATGAAAGAAGCGCTTGGGGGCTTTGACGCCGCTGAGGATCAGCTGGGTTACGGAAAAGCATTTCGTACCCTATCGTTTTGCCTTTGGGACAGGGAGCCCTCTGCAGAGGATTGGCGTGAGCGCAAAAGAGTTATCGAGGAGACAATACGGTATGGCAAAAATGCCATCGCAAAGCTTTCCCAAGTTGGAGACGTACATGAGTTAGCTTGGGCCTACACCGTGATGTTAATTCCATTGTTTTATAACTTGGAACTCTTTGAGGAAAGAAAAGAAGAATTCGTTTCAATGATTTCGAATAATCTTGAAAAAGCCAAAGGGCTTTCAGAGAAAATAGATGATGCGTACTTTCATGCTTTACTAAATTGGGTACTGGCTGGAGCCAGTAGTTTGGTCCTGGGTGATTTGCAAGCTGCATTAAGATCCGCTGAAAAGTCATTGCAGCAAAGCGAGAGGTCAAAAGATCATTTCCTAATCGGACTAGCGCATTGGGGATTGAATTTTGTTACTTATGACGAAGCTATCACAGAAGAGGATCCAGATAAGCGGAAAGAAAAGCACAAAATGGCCATAAGATTTGCTGAAGAGTCTATCCGCCATAGTCTGTTAGTTAGCCGATATGATTGGGTTTGCTGGGCTTACTCAGTTTATCTTATTGAAGGCTATCCTAAACTAGCCGAACTTGAAACCAACCTTGAGGGAAGACGTGCTCTGTTGAAACGGGCTGTCGAAGTCGGACGTGAAGGTTCTAAATGCGCCCAGCTTTCTGGGGTTCTAGGACCAATCCCAGCTATTTTTCATGATCTCAGTAAGGCTATCTATTTTCTCTCTGAGATAGAGACAGGCATTCTGAGAAAGAAACTGCTTGAAGAGGCGTTAGAGCTTAGGGAAAAATACGTTAAAATTTCGGATCAGCTATCTCCACCTTATGCATGGGATCGCGGTATAGCCCAAAACTACTTAGCCCTCATAAAAGCTGATTTGGCTAAGATGGAAGAAAACGAAGAAGAGAAAAGGCGTCTCATGGAAGAAGCCGTTTCGGGCATGGAAAAATGCCTCAAGATATGCACAAATTATCTGCAAGCAATTGCAGTGAGTCCTTTGCCCAGAGATTTTGCAGCTCTGGGATGGTACCACGACTGGTTTGTCGAAATCCTCAACCAACTGTATTCACTAACAAAAGACGAAAACGTCATTAACAGAGCCCTTGAAGTTTGCCAGAGTGCTGCTCAGGTGTATCAGAAGGCTGAAATGCCCAGTCGCGTGGCTGAAGCCCATTGGACAACAGCTAAACTCTACGACCAACGTGGCCAATATCTCAAAGCCGCAGACAACTTTGAACTAGCCTCTGAAAACTATCAGCTCGTGGCAGAGAAAGTCTCACAACTCAAAGAATTCTATAAGGGCTACGCGCTCTACATGCAGGCTTGGAGCGAAATCCAAAAAGCCAGGCATCATCACGGAAAACAAGATTACGGCTCAGCGAAAGAACACTACGAAAAAGCCGCCGCTCTACACAAATCACTAAAACAATGGGGTTACTTGGCTCCAAACTATTCCGCATGGACTCAGGTTGAAAACGCAGAAGACTTGAGCAGAAGAGAGCAGGGCGAAGAGGCGGTCCAAGCCTTCCAAGAAGCAGCCAAACTCTTCGGCGAGACGAGAAAATCCCTACAAGCAGAGCTAAGCAAGATTGAAAATCCAGATGAAAAAACCATGGCAACCAACCTAATCAACGCAACAGACCTAAGACACGAATACTGTATGGGAAGAATCAGCTTAGAAGAAGCAAAAATCCTCGACAAGAAAGGCGACCACTCCTCCAGCTCAGAAAAATATGGTTCAGCAGCCCAAACTTTTGAGAAAATCCTTCAACTATTAGAATCAGAACAGGACAGGAGAGAATTCAGACTCATTCTCACTCTTTCTCGAGCCTGGCAAAAAACGACACAGGCCGAAGCAGAAGTATCACCAACACTCTACATGGAGGCATCCCAACTCTTCGAGCAAGCCAAAGAACTCAGCCAGAACGAGAAAGCAAAAATACTAGCCTTAGGCCACAGTCGCTTCTGCCTTGCACTTGAAGCAGGAACAAAATTCGCCGATACAAGAGAACCCACGTTACATACAACTACCATACAACATCTGGAAACCGCCGCCAACTACTACGTGAAGGCGGGTTTCCAAAACGCCTCAGAATACGCCAAAGCGACCAAACTAGTGTTCGATGCCTACGCGCACACAGATGACGCCGAAAAAGAAAAAGACCCCGAGAGAAAGGCGAAACTCTACGCAATGGCCGAAAAACTCTTGCAGTCATCAGCCGGCTCCTACATGAAAGCAGAGCATCCAGAGAAAAGGGAGCAAGTGCTAAGACTACTCGAGAAGGTGAAAGAGGAGAGAGAGCTAGCCCTATCCCTCAGTGAAGTGTTGCATGCGCCGTCAGTAGTTTCGACAACAGTAGCTTTCGCAACGCCCACCCCCACCTATGAAAAGGCGGTTGGCTTAGAAAGATTCGAGCATGCCGACATACAAGCAAACGTGATAATTCGTCAAAGGAGCCTCAAGGTCGGAGAAAACCTCGACTTAGAGATAGAACTCGTCAACGCGGGTAAGGGTCCTGCTCTCCTGATTAAACTTGCGGATGTTATTCCCGAGGGCTTTGAGCTTACAGACAAACCTGAAATTTACCGTGTGGAAGACAGCTTTCTCAACATGAAGGGTAAAAGACTGGACCCACTGAAGACCGAGGAAGTAAAACTCGTTTTGAAGCCAAAGGTTCAAGGAGTATTTCCCCTGAAACCAAAAGTACTGTATCTTGACGAAAACGGCAAGTACAAGTCGCATGAACCAGAACCAGTCACAATAACAGTCAAAGAACTTGGCATATCAGGCTGGTTGAAAGGACCACGGGACAAAGAGTAAAGAATCCATTTTACGTCGAAGTGTACTCTCCTCTGGTTTTTGCTCCGCTTCTGCCAAGAGACAAGAAACGCCTAAAACCGAAGCTCGCAATCATGTCTCTATTATTGAATAATGGGTGATTATGTTCATGGCAAACTTGATTTCAGTCTCGAGTGCGCCAATTGCGAAACTTGGAAATAAGAAATACTACGACCTTCTTGGCACGCTTGATGTGTTGAAGAAGGTTTTCCAAGTACGGGCTGTGGACGGTTTCGAGCTACAGCTCGAACCAGAGTGGGATACTGAAAACCCACCATTAACAGACGGTCAATTTGCAGATTGGACAAAGATTCCTAAGTACACTTGCGAGGAAATTTCAACCATATTGAAGGGAGAAAAATTGCCGATCCTGTCGGTTCACGCCAGCAGAGACATCGGAAATTATCTCTGTTCAAATCGGGAGCGAGACATAGAAAAGGGAAAACGTGTAATGTATGAATCTCTGTCTCTTACCAACGCTTTGGAAACAGAAGTCTGCGTGTTTCATCTTTGGGATACTTGGAAAACAGAATTTAATTTGAAGCGTCTGCAAAAAGTCTTTTCCGACATTGCGGCTCAATTTCCCCGAGTGAAAGCTTCGGTGGAAAACATTCCCACCCACTTTAGAGGACTAACACCCTTTGCGTTAGTGAGGCTTTTTGACCACGTGACCCTCGATTTGAGGTGGGCTTCACAGTATGACGAGTTGAATGCTTTTGAATCGATAATTGACCGCATTGCAAATGTTCATCTTCGTGGGAGGCTTGAAGGAGGCAGGTGGGTCTTGGATCGTTCAAGCTTCAGCTTCTATCAAGCCTTGGATAGAATTAGGAATAAGTGGAAATATTCAGGATTGTTAACCCTAGAACCAGAGGGCAGTATAGACAGTTCATGTTTCAATGATTTCGTAATAGCCATGAAGGCTCTAAGAACTTAGCACGCGCAATAATACGCCTATTTTACGTCGAAGTAAACTCTTCTTTGGTTTTTGCCCTTGTTCTCTATCTTTACGAGGCGTATTTCACCTATTTCGTTCGTGTTCTTGACATGTGGCCCTCCATCAGCCTGCAAATCTATGCCAGGTATCTCCACTATCCTCAACTCCTTCTCCTCAGGCGGCATCTTCTCAGCCAATTTCACCACACCAGGCATCTTCAACGCCTCCTCTCTGTCTAGGAAATAAATCTTCAATCCAACACTTCTGCCCACGTCTCTCGTGGCTTTTTGAACGGCAGCTTCAAAGATTTCTCGATCAGTCCTCGGCAAGTTAAAATCCAACTTGGCGTGTTCAACATCTACCTGTCCGCCTGTTATCAACGCATTGTAGTCACTGTACATCACAGTGGCGACCAAATGCGCCGCAGTATGCAGTCGCATTAACTTGTATCTTCTATCCCAGTCCAAGGTTCCCTTAACAAGGTCTCCTTGCTTCAAGTCGGGTGCTTGCCCTTCAATACTGTGGATTATTTCTTTCGTTTCCTTGTTTATTTCCACCTTAAAGACCTTAGACTTCGTGTCTCCCTTCGCCAAGTATCCCGTGTCACAGGCTACGCCGCCAGTCTGCGGATGAAACGCCGTCTGATCCAAAATTATTTGATTTCCAGTTACCTGCTGAATATTTGCTTCAAACTCCTTCAGATAACTGTCGTATAGAAACAAAGGCTTAGTCGGCATAGCTTCACCGCTAATACTAAGTTATTGCGCTATCTAAGATTTAATCGTCATGTGCGCCAACGTTAAGGCTTTCTGTACAAAACGTAAACACCAGCAAACATAGCCAAACCAGCAATCAGCTGAATTAATGTAAAAGGTTCCCTGAGCACAACAAAGGCAAGAACCGCTCCAAAAAACGATGAAGTTGAGTATATGACACCTGTCTTCATGGAGCCTATTTCTCTGAGGGCAAAGACAAACAACACAATGGAGAATCCCACGCTGAAGGCTCCGACAGAAAACAGGTAGGGTAAAGAGGACGTTGGAATTCTGGAATCAACCCTAAAAACCAACGCCAAAAACAACAGGATCGCGCCGCCTGCAATGCATTTCAACGCCACTACATGAGGTAAATCTCGCTTCTTGCTCAACAATTTACTCAGATTATTGTCTACACCCCAAAATAGACCGGCTAAGACAATTAGCAGGTTGCCAATAATCTCTTGTGCTAACGTGAGACTCTGAAACTCACCGTTTGTCGTGATAAATACCGCTCCCACGATTAGGAGAAGAACGCCCCAATAGTCTTTTCTCACGCCTCTTTCCTTAAAGAAAGCCATTGCAATAAAAACGGTAAACAGAGACTCCATGTTCAAGAGCAGAGAAGCGTTGACAGCCGTCGTCTGATTGAGCCCATAAATAAACAGGAAAGGGGCAACAACCGCACCTGAAATCGAGATCAGCCCAAGAACTTTATAATCTTCACTTCTCAGAGCTGGCTCTGTCTTCGTCGGAGTCTCCAATAAAGCAAGAATTCGTCCATGAAGCGGAGAAAAACGAACAAGAAACAGAAACACGCCTGCCACAAAATAAATCAACCCAGCCACAATCAACGGATGAACCTCCGCCAAAACAATCTTATTAAAAGTGGAGCTTAACCCAAACAGAACCGCAGCAGAAACCGCACCCACATATCCCCAATGATGTGTCATACCACAATGCCCTAACCTAAGTGTACACATAACCTCATAATATCCCTATGCAGCCAACAAACACCAATAAACCACCCAAAACAACACAGAAACCCCACCACAAACCCAGCCAGTTAATGTCCCTACACAAACATTCAACACCAACACGCACACAGCCAGAGACAGAGTAGAAGAAGGTAAAAGGCGCTGTCTCCCTTCTTCTTTTGAAATTTAGTCTCCAGCCAAGCAGAGTAATGTTAAAGTAAACGTCACTTTTAGTAACATTGAAAGTACCTTTTGACAACATAGAAAGTGCGCCAAAACCACATCAAACAGAGCCCAAAACACCAACCCGACCACAATCAAAACCCAAAACACAAACAGAACCGAGTCCGAGCCAACCCAAAAATTTTTCTCGCGCTCACACTAAGCCTACGCTTACTTCAGAATCATCTCCGTAAACCGTTCAGGCACAAACTCCTCCAAATCCTCGTAACGTTGACCCGTCCCAACAAACACAATCGGCTTCCTAGTCACGTAAGCTACACTCAACGCTGAACCACCCTTAACATCCGCATCCACCTTAGTCAAAATAGTCCCATCGATACCAACACTCCCATGAAACTCCTCAGCCTGCAAAACCGCATCATTACCAGTCAAAGAATCAACCGTCAAAATAGTCAAATCAGGCTTAATAACACGCTTAATCTTAGCCAACTCATTCATCAAATTCCTATCCGTCTGAATACGCCCAGCCGTATCAATCAAAACAACATTTATCCCATGAGCCCTCGCATGACTAATAGCATCATAAGCAACAGCCGCAGCATCAGCCCCATACTCATGCTTAATCATACGCACCTCCAAACGTTTAGCGTGCTCCTCCAACTGCTCAATCGACCCAGCCCGATAAGTGTCAGCACAAGCCAACACCACAGAAAAGCCACGCCTCATCAAAAGCCTCGCAACCTTAGCAATGCTAGTCGTCTTGCCCGTGCCATTAATCCCCACAAAAACAACAACCAACGGCTCCTTCATCCCGCGTTTCTTCTCAGCCAACCCCAAAAAATCAATCTTTTCCTTCGGAGTCAATATCTGAAGCAAAACTGTGCGCAGACTATCTTTTACAATTTGCTTCCTGTCTTCTAACCGTTTAACTTGAACCCCATCTAGCGTTTTTTCCATTTCAACGCCTATGTGCTCAGCAACAGAAACAGCCACGTCATTTTCAATGAGGTTTAACTTGAAATCTTGCAAAATAGGACGGATTTCTCCAGCTCGAAGTTGGGTTGTGGCGACCTTTTCAACGAGCCCTTTAAGGCCTTCTCGCAGCTTCTGAAACATTAGCCCTTCGCTCCACTCGACTGAGTCTAGCTGACAAGTCTTGAAGTTGGTCTCTATCTTCTTCGATTCTGCCCACAACCTGCACCAACTGCTGCTGAAGCGAAACCCTAGTCTTCTCCAGCTCATTTATGCGGTTCTGAACCGTTTGCTTAGCCTCCGTCATCGTGCGCTCAATTGACACGCCGGCGCCAGCTCCAACAATCGCCTTGTCAGCACTTGCCAGTTTTGCCTTAATGAACGAGCCTCCTCCAATGGGAACAAACAGGGAAGCATCAGACGTTTCCTTCTCCACCCCTTCTAACGTCATTCTTGCGAAGTTCAGCTCCGTCAGAGCAGCGTTAACAAGGTTGAGCCTAGCCTGCAACGCTTCAGCTGTCCCCTCTAGAATTCGAAGCTCCACCGCCAACCTGCGGAAGGTTTCTTGGTCGCTACTCGACAATTTCTCTTTCTCCAAGCGTCAACTTCCTAACCGTAGGGTCGGTAATTTCCTCTGCGCTAATTTCTTCAACCTTCAAGATTTTGATCTGGAACCGCTTGACCCTGTGTTTGCTTCCAATCTCCTTGTAGATTCTTTCAACAGCCTGTTCAGGATTCAAGGCTCTTATCTCTTTTCTGAAGTCTGTTTGAAAATTCGGCTTCGCAATCTTGCCAATCACCCGAAAGATTTTGACTTCACTCATCCTTCATTCACCAAATCCAGCGCTTCTTCAATTATGAAGAGCTCCGGTCCAGTTGTGACGAATCCAGCTACGGCACCGTGGCTGTTTGCAATCAGCCCTGTACCCACGTAGGGAATTCCACAGTTAATGGTGCCCAAGTCAACTGGAACCTTTAACACTTCTTTCAAACGTTGCTGCTCCTTTTCTTTCAGCAAGGGATGGGCTATCACACCCTTATTTGTTGCGGTGGCTAATGAGCCCACATAGGGCAAGCCAGCTATTTCGCCCACTACCACTTCAACACCGAAAGCGTCTGAAATGTTGGCTAAGTCTTTTTCCTTCAGCCTAGGGTCAGCTATTGCGCCTTTATCGTTTGCAAGAACCATGTTTCCATAAGCTGTCCGCTTGGTTTCCATGATTGCCATGTTGATGTCGGGCAGAGCAGACTTAATGGTGCGGATTTCTTCCTCAGCCACATAACTCGGTAATGCTATTCCATTGGAGTTGGCGCTGGTCAAGGCACCTATTAACGCACACTCGCCAACCGTAGTCTTAATCACCTTTACACGCAGGCATTCTTCTAGTTTCTTGACCTTGCTATCTGAAACTTGGGGTGGAACAAGCGCCATCCTCTCTGTTGTGAGTGAGTATACTCCTATGCTTGCGCTGCCAAAAAGACCTATCAGAGAAATCGCCAAGGCTAGTCTCCTTCGGCTAAATAAAGCGTGACAGTGCCCTCTTTGTCCTTGACCGCTCGAACTCTTATGTTTCTGGGCGGTTTCTCTATTCCTCTACTCCAAAGCTTCTCGTTTACCTCATTACTGATGACAAGCCGCCCTTTCTCTTCTTCTTCGTCGCCCACTTTTGTTCCAGCTTCAACTTTCATGTGGCGTTGAATAAAACTTGTAACTATGTTTACAGCTCTGGGCGTCCGTTTTTTGCGGGGAGAAATCCAAGCTCGGCGCAGGGGAATCGTGTATGTTCTCTCTTCAACTATCTCCTCTTCCTCAGGCGCCTTCTCACGTTTCCCTTCTTTCTCAATTTCCTCTTCTTTTTCCGGAGTTACGTCCTCTTCTGCTGCTTCTTCCTCAGCCTCTGCAGCCACACCTTCTTCTTTTTTGGCTTCCGCTACCTCTTCTTCCTTAGACGCTTCTTCTTCGATTAGCTCTTCCTCGGCGCCTTCTTCAGCTGCAAGCTGCTCTTCCTCGCTTTCTTTGGACTCCAAAGTTTCCTCCTCTTCCTTTGCTTCCCCTGGTTCTTTTGTTGTTTTGTTTTCTTCTAGGCTCTTATCTTGGTTCGTGTCCAATGCCCCCTTTTCGGGTTGGTTCTCACTCGCCCTTTGGTTTTGGCTATGACCCATGTTGGAACTGCCTTTCTCTGTTTGCCTTTTTTTGCTAATCGACGTTTTTTGGCTGTGGGTTTGTGGCGTGCCATTGGTTTTTTATCGCCTCGTGATTTTTATGTCTCGTCGTTGCCCTTGTAATCTCGTTAATATTTCTTTCAGTTGCTCGTCTGTGATTGGTGTTTGCACTCTTCCCGCCTGTGCTAGTTGAATGAGCTGGATCTCCAACGCGTTGGCGAAGTCGGGTTTGACCATTTTTAGGTTGTTGATGCGCTGTCGGGCTTCGGGTGTTAGTATTCGGCGCAGTATAGCTTGTTTTTGTATCTCGATTTGTTGCTGTGCCTGTGCTCGCTGTTGTTCTTGGGCTATTCTCTGTTGTAGTTCAAGCATTCTGCGTCGGCGCATTTCTTCTAATTCGTCTCCTTCTTCGTCGTTTTCGCTCAATTTGTTTTTGCACCGGTTTTAGGGGTATTTCTTTAATTCTGGTTGTTTTTTCTCGAGTTGTTCTTGGATTTCGGCTGCAAGTTTGTCTAGTGTTCGTCTTCCGTCTTTGGTTATGGTTCTTCCTTTGTTTTTTGTGGTTTCTCTCTCTATGAGTCCTGCTGCTTCTAGTTGTTGCATTATTTTTCGTATGTTGGAGCCGCTGCCTTTTTTAACGTGTTCTCGGCTGACTTTGGCGCCTTTTCTTCCGCCGTAGTCGGCTCTTAGGGTTTGGGTGCCGATTGGTCCGTGGATGTATATTTTTCTGAGTATGGATGCGGCTCTTGTGAACCACCAGTCTGGGTCTTCGGGTTGTCGTTGTGTGTGTGGGCTGGTTTTGGCTAGGGTTGCCCATGGTGGTGGTTGAACTTGGTCTATGTTGTCTTTTATGTATTTGGCTAGGCGTTGGATGAAGATGGATGCTGGTACGTTGTAGGGTGTGGGCAAGTTTGACTGTTGCTCCGTATGGATGTTTCCTTCTGTTATTCACATGGGCGTCTTATAAAGGCTTTTTCTGGGTAGGCTAGATGAGCTTAGTATGAGTGTGGGAAAAAATTTTTGTGGTCAGATGGGCGCTTTTCTGTTTGTGTTTTGGGTTTGGTTTTTGGTTTTGAATGGTGTTTCTAGCTCTGTTTGGTGTGCGCTTGTATGTTGTTTAGCGTGAAGTTACAACATGGTTAGCGTGAAGTTGGAATGTTGCCCCTTTGGGTGGTGTTGCAGTCGCGATTGCTGCTAAGTCATTCGTGATTCTGTGTGTGTGCATGGAAATTCTGTCCAACCAACCAAGCATTCAACGGGCTAGTGTCCTAGGTCCCCAAATAACTACGATTGACGAAGTTACCATCACCATGATGATTGAGCCAAAGAAAATGGGCAGTGACAAGCCAAACTGAGATACGGGAAATACGTATCCAACTGTTAGGTTAGCCATGGAGTGAAATATCATAGTTGCGAAGACGCTTCCATTAGTGTTATTGTAGATCCAAGTGAACAGGATGGCATAGATGACTACTTGAATGAGATACAGCCAAACAGGCGTTTCCCCAAAAAATCCAACTAGAAACAAAGGGATGTGCCAGAGCCACCAAATGAACCCGAGTATAAAGCTGGAGACAATAGCACTGTAGTTACGTTGGAGCTTTTCAAGAGCATACCCTCT
>Ga0315314_1003154_pt1 | contig 13122 bp, 15 predicted proteins | sample TDP9_MG_FD_203631 | JGI IMG/M metagenome (GOLD analysis project Ga0315314, IMG submission 203631) | Freshwater sediment microbial communities from Lake Towuti, South Sulawesi, Indonesia - TDP9 | ecosystem: Environmental > Aquatic > Freshwater > Lake > Sediment | place: Indonesia: South Sulawesi...
TCCCAACCTATATTAAAGAGTTCAAGAAGGTGCTCCCAACATTTGAAATCTTTGTTCACGAGTTTCCAACTAAAGTCAAGCACCCAACTAGAGTCATTGATATACTTGAGGGTAAGCTGCCTCCACATCTTTTAGCAAGTCTTCCTCAAGCCGTCGACTTTGTGGGCGACATCGCTATAATTGAACTTCCTCCAGAACTTGAAAGCCACAAGAATCTTTTAGGAGAAGCGATACTAAGGGCACATAAGCGAGTAAGCACCGTTCTAGCCAAGTCTAGCGCAGTTGAAGGTGTTTTCCGCGTAAGAAAATTTGAAGTCATAGCGGGACAGAGTAAAACAGAGACCGTTCATAAGGAGCACGGCTGTATCTACCATGTGGATGTGGCAAAAGCCTACTTCTCACCAAGACTATCCCACGAGCATAACCGAGTCGCATCCCAAGTCAACGAAGGCGAAACAATAGTGGACATGTTTGCAGGAGTCGGAGCTTTCTCCATCCTAACTGCCAAAAAACGTGAAAACGTTAGAGCATACGCTATTGATGTGAATCCTGAAGCAATAAAGTATCTGAAGAAGAATATCGTTGCCAACAATGTTCAAGGAAAGATTATCCCAATTCTTGGTGATGTTAAGAAAGTTGTCAAGAAACGGTTAGTCGGAGTTGCAGATCGGGTCATCATGAATTTGCCTGAGAAGGCAATAGAGTATGTTGATGTAGCTTGCGAGACGCTTAAGCCTAAAGGCGGTATTATGCATTATTACGAATTCGCAAAAGCACCGGCTCCGTTGGAAACTGCAAAGGTTCGATTAACCGAAGCAGCCAAAAAAACCAATCGAAGCATTGATAAAGTCTTGTTTGCGAAAACTGTCCGTGCAACCGCACCCTTCGAATGGCAAATAGTTGTAGATGCAAAAATTCAATAGTCAACACTCAACGTTATCCTAACCTTCTGACTCGGATTCCTTAACTTTTTAACAAGTTGTCTTGAAAGGTCGCATGCAGTCTTGTTTGCCTTTACGGCTAGAGTTCGCCCACAGACATAGTCGCTTTTTCTTATCACCAAGTCTGTTGGGTGACTAAACAATAAGTATGGACTACCCTGTGCGTTGATTACTTCCTTCACTCCATCAGCTTCGATTGTTATTGTTATTTTTGCATTTTCTCTTCTTGCAGTTTCCTTAAACTCTACAGACAAATCCGCTAGTCCTTTTGTTGCTTTCACAGCAATTATGCAGTCACCACGTTTTGTAAGGTGTGTTTCCTTTGTTATTTCAAAAGTCATTTCATGAGTTGACAGAATATTCTTATGCCCAAAGGCGTCAATTATTTCTATTATCTTCATATCGCGGATAGCACCATAATTGCCAAAGTTATTCCAAGACTTCTATCGAGTCTACTTTTCCGTCGCCGTCTAAGTCGAAGCCTTGGACAACGGTAGCAAATTTTTCCTCCTCTCTATAGTTTTTGAGAGCGTTTTTCCAGAATTTTGTAAGTGCTATGACACAGGCTTTTGTCCCCACAGCCTTGTTTCCAGCGAGAATGATAATTCGTTTTTCATTATCCCATGGATTAGGGATTTTCGCTATTATGCCTACAGTATCTGCAGTGTAAGTGCTCCCAGTTTTTTCTGACACGAGCCCACCCAATAGGAATCCATGTTCAGAAGGCATCATGTGAAATCTTATCGGCAGATGCTCGTTAACTTCTTGAGTGATTAGATTTGTGCCTGGACCTCCGACCAAAATCATGTTGTTTTTCTCTTCTTTTTCTACCTTTACATCTACATCTAGTTTTATGGCAAAATCCTCTGGTAAGCCTACAAATTGGCCGAGAAAGAAAGTCAAGTAAGAGGCGTAATGACCATCTCGTGCAGTTGTTTTGAAGGCGCCATGCGGATCTGGACTGCCTACAATGATTTTTCCATCAAAAGTTCCATTTCTTAGAAAAGGATTTAGAAACTGTCTCATCTTCTCGTCAATGCTTGGAACTGAAATAGTCTTAATCTCTCTATAACCATAGGGGAGTTCAACTCCGAAGGCGGGAAAGCGAGCCCTATAATACTTGGCGATGGCGCCTTTTTTTCCCTCTTCTCTAACGACTGTTATCACGCCGGTTTTTGCAAGGTTTCTGATATGATAATAGATTTTCTGTTCATGTACCCTTAGTTTTTTAGCTATCTCTAGGGGATACATCTCTTTTTCTCCGAGAAGTTCAAGAATGTTCCAACCAAGTCTACTCAGGAGAGGCTTGAGCTTCTCAGGAGTATCGAAAATGGCGACGTCTTTAACCCTATATTTGTTTTGTTCACCATCGAGTAGCAATTTCTTCTTCATGGTTTCTTAGCTAGAGAAAATTCCCTTATAAATATTTTTTTAATGGTTATCCTTAAGCAGTTATACACATAGCCGCCAAGCACAATAAATAAAAGAGAGAAATGGCAGTTTTTTCTCTATTTCCCTCTGTGCCTATAAGTTTGTCTATGCATCTTGGGCAATATACTTCTGGCGTTTCTTCAATGACTTTCTTCTTTCCTTACCCTTCGGTATTTCCTTACCACGATAGGCGCATTTTACAAGTTTTTACTTCCGCAAAACCATTTGTCTTTAATCGAGTATAGTCGAAGTATTGGGTTTGTGGTTTCTGGGGCGTTTAAAGATGGTGCAACCGTTAAAATTTCTGTTTTAAAATTGAGATTTTTTTCCTAAAAAACCTTATAGATGGGTCTTTTCTCTAAAATAAGCCTGCAACGAGAAAACTATTTCAACAAAAAACTGTGGGGTACTGTCAATGTGCGGAATATTCGGTTGCATTCTTAAAGATGGAAACGCTGCGCCTAGAGTTCGTGCGGCTTTAAAACGACTTGAATACCGAGGCTACGACTCAGTTGGCGAAGTGACAATCCACAAGGGCGAACTCTTTATTAAGAAAGATAAGGGAAAAATTGACGAAGTTCATGCAATACATAATTTAGATGATATTCCTGGTCGAATAGCGATTGGACATACAAGATGGGCAACTCATGGCGCACCTTCTCAGGTAAATGCTCACCCACACATAGACTGTACAGAACAGATTGCAGTTGTTCACAATGGGATTATTGAAAACTTTGCAGAACTCAAAAAAGAGCTTGAAGACCTAGGGCATGTTTTCAGATCCAAAACTGACACTGAAGTTATTTCGCATCTTGTTGAGGACAAGATTAAAGAAGGCTTATCACTGGCTCAGGCCGTTTGCGAAGCTGTAAAGCGACTAAATGGGTCTTACGCCATTGCAGTAATATCAGTTAAGGAACCTAACAGAATCGTCTGCGCGCGAAAGGAAAGTCCCCTAGTTGTCGGAGTTGGCGAAAACTCTGTCTACTGTGCATCTGATATTCCCGCATTTCTCCCTTTGACAAATAGGGCGGTAATTGTAGAAGATGGCGAATTAATTATCTTAAGCGATGATGGATACGAAATTCATAAGACGGGCGATTGGAGACTTGTTGACAGAAAACCCAAGACAATTGATTGGACAGCAGAAATGGCTGAAAAGCAAGGTTATCCGCACTTTATGTTGAAGGAGATTCATGAACAACCGCTTAGTCTTAGAAACACTCTTCGACTGCAAGAGCACTATCTGGATTTGATGGCTACTTTTCTCGAACGTGCCACAGAAGTCTTCTTAGTGGCTGCTGGCACTTCTTATCATGCCTGCCTTGCAGCATCTTATATGTTTGGTAAAGTGGCTTTTCTTGCAACGCATCCAGTTATTGCTTCGGAGTTTATTGAGCAACATGGCAAAGCTGTAAACATTGACAGCACCATTTTAGCGGTCAGTCAGTCAGGCGAAACTGCAGATACTTTGGCAGCCATCGAATGGGCACGGCAGAAGGCAGCAACGATTCTTGGGTTAACAAACGTTGTGGGCTCCACTTTAACTCGCATTTCCAGAGCCTATGTTTGTCAGCAGTCAGGTCCAGAAATAGGTGTTGCAGCTACAAAGACTTTCACAGCGCAGCTTTCCGTCTTGTCGCAGCTTGCATTAAATGTCGCTAAAAGAAGAGGAAAAATCTCTCACACCGAAATTGAAGACTTGGAAGATAATCTAAAGCGCATCCCAGAAGTTGTCGAAACAATTTTGAAGACTCAGGAAGGCAAGATAAGGAAGTTAGCCAAAAAATATCGGGACAAGCAGTGCTTCTTCTTTTTGGGACGAGGAATAAGTTCTGCCACGGCTATGGAAGGCAAACTGAAATTGCTGGAAATTGCCTATGCGCCTGCAATTGCCTATCCTGCAGGAGAGAGTAAACACGGTCCCATTAGCCTTGTTGAGCCAGGCTTTCCAGTAATCTTCATCTGTCCTAAGGATGAGACTCGCAAAACGATTGTTGGAAACATTATGGAGATGAAGGCTCGTGGCGCGTCTATTATAGCGATTATTGAAGAGGGCGACGAGGAGACCGAACGGTTAGTTGACGATTATGTTGAAATTGCTAAAGGCTTTCCTGAAGTTTTGTCGCCTGTCCCATACATTGTTCCACTTCAGCTTTTCGCATATTATATGGCTGTTGAAAGAGGTTATGACCCAGACATGCCAAGAAATTTGGCCAAATCAGTGACGGTCAAATAGCCCCTGCCATAAATAGTCACAAAGTCTTAAAGACACGCTTTATCCTATCTTTTGCCTGAGGATGAAGCATGGACAAAAGGAGTTGGGAAGACCTAGTTCAAGGTTTAGTTAGAGAGGGAATTTTGCGGTCGCCAAACGTCATCAAAGCGTTGCAACGTGTTTCTAGGGAACTGTTTCTGCCAGAGAACATGAAGTCTTATGCGGCAGTGGACACTCCACTTCCAATTGGATGGGGACAAACCGTATCTGCGCCTCTCAATGGGCCGATTTGACCTGTTGGGCGAAACATGGTCTCCATCATGGACGAAGTCCTAGAGTTGGAAGTGGGTTACAAGGTATTGGAGATTGGGGCAGGTTGCGGTTGGCATGCTGCTACAGTAGCGGAGATTGTTGCGCCCTCTGAGATACCTAAAGAGAAGTGGGGACACGTCTATACTGTTGAAATTGTTTCTCAGCTGGCAGATTTGGCGAGAACAAATATTGAGAAGGCTGGATACGGCGACAAAGTTACTATAATTTGTGGTGACGGCTCTTTAGGCTATGCAGAAATGGCGCCATACGACCGAATCCTAGTCACCGCAGCAGCACCAGACATTCCTAAGCCTTTGATTGAGCAGTTGAAGAATGGCGGAGTTTTGGTTATTCCGATTGGCGGAGTCTACCTTTATCAAACGCTCTTGCGCGTTAGGAAGCGAGATAGCCAAATTACCGAGGAAAATTTGGGTGGAGTAGCATTTGTGCCTCTAACTGGAAAATATGGGCATAGATTTTAAATATTGAAGCATGCTTCGACACGGTCAATCCTTTAAGGAATTGCATGTAATATTAGTGATAGAGGAAAGTGAATGGCATGCATGATATTATTATCATTGGTGGTGGACCAGCAGGTTTAGCTGCTGCCATTCATTCTGCAATTTTCGGCTTGCGCACGCTCGTTTTAGAGGCTGAAGAGAGAGCAGGAGGAATAGCGACTAGAGCTCGTGGAATAAGTAACTATCCAGGCTTTCGAAGGAAGATTTCAGGGCTGAAACTTACGGAGAAAATGTTGCGTCAAGCAGAGAAGAATGGTGTTGACCTTCACACATCAGAAGAAGTTATCAACCTTTCTTTACGTGAAAAAGATAAAGCTGTGGAGACCAAACAGGGCACGTATCGTTGTAGAGCTTTGATTTTAGCGACTGGAGATGGAATGAAGGGTATAGGTATGAAGTGGGAGACTTGGCTTGGTGGCGGTGTTGCCTACTGTGCAGAATGCAGCGCACCCTTTTTCAAAGGAAAGGACATAATTGTTGTTGGCAATGTCAAAGATGCCATCGAAGAGGCTTTACATCTAATTAAAATAGCTAAGAACGTGGGATTAGTTAACCATGCTAATATGATCAATATTGATGAGCAGACGAGGAAGCAGTTAGAAGATGGAAAGGTTAGCCTAATAGAAGATTTCATGGGAAAAGAGATTAAAGGCAAACCGCCATCCAAACGACTCGTACTGCACCACATAAGTGGTTCTGCAGCTAAAACATTGAAAGCAGACATAGTTTTTGTGGTTGCAGGCGTTAAACCCTTTGTCTCAGTTTTGCAGGATGCTGGTATAAAAACTCATAGGCAAGGCTGCATTATTGTGGATGAGTTTGGAAAGACAAATGTTGAAGGAGTTTTTGCAGCAGGAGGGTGTGCTTCAACGGTTAAGGACATAATACCTGCATGCGTGGGCGATGGAGCAGCCGTGGCTACTTGTGCACGTTTATATCTAGCATACGGATGCTAAGTATCTCTTAACCGCCGAACCATTGTTCTAACGTTGTTTTTCCCTTTGTTTTCTTCAAGCCTACTTGCATTTTTTCCAGTGCCTTTCTGACCCTGTCTTCTGAAAATTCCTTTTTTCTGCACATGAAGTTTATTATACCTTCTTCGTCTGGAGGGCGCCATTCAAGATGGTAGTCGTCTCTGATTTTTGGGTTGAGAAATATATCTCGAATGCGTTGTGGTTCTACTGGAAACTCTGCGTCTTTTATGTGTGGTAAGGCGTTTTCTAGTGTGCCATGTTCTTTTATGAGTTTTAGAGCGGTTTTTGGTCCCATGCCTTTCACGCCTTCTGGATTAAAGTCTGTGCCAACTAGGATGCCTATGTCTACTAGTTGCTCATGGGTTATGCCCAATTCTTTTAAGACTTGGTCAAGTTCCACTGTTTCTGGGACTACATCAATGTATACTTCCTTTTTTGGCAGCTTTCTTCTTCCACTTATCGTTACGTTTCTTACTAGCATGGGCGCCCCAAAAAGTAGGCTGTCATAGTCTTGACTAGCACAGTAGTTTGTGTCACCCTTTTTAGTCAAGTGGGCGGCTTGTGCCTCTCCCTCGGACGGTGCCTGAAGCCAAGGAATACCCATTAGCGTTAGGAGTCGTTTGGAGTCGTCTGCCATGTAGTCTTTTAGTCGGCTAGTTGCCTGTGCATAGGAGCGTGCTTCTTCTATCTTGCCCTCTTTCAAGGCTTGTTCATATTTGACTAAGGCTTCTTCTTTCACTTTAGCCCGGCGTTTGATTTCTACCTCCTTTAATGTTGGCGGTACGCCGTCGAAGACGTAGACGACTTTTATGCCCAATTCGACTAGGTTGGCGGTTCTGTAGAATAACCCTGAAAGGTGGCTGGTAATCTTGCCTGTGCTGTCTTTCAGTGGTGTGCCGTCTGGCTGGCGGATAATGGCTAAGAACTGGTAGAGGGCGTTGTAGGCGTCTATGGCAATTGATTTTCCACTGAGACTTTCTAGGGCGAAAGTTGTTTTAGGCACCAAATCACGCAAATTTATGCCCAAGATCATGCACCAATATTAAACAACATTCCGTGCTGTAATAAGATTAACTCAGGAGGAAAGTCTTAAGAATTGACATCTCCACTCATTAAAAGAATGGGGAAAAAACAGGAGGATTTACTATTGAGCATTCAGAAACCTTCAACCGAATTATCTATTGACAAGACCATAGAGTGGATATTCGACCTTTACTTAAAGAATTTCATCATGTTTTTCATACCAATCCTCATAGCAAGCCTAATCTCTGGAGTCTTAAGTACTTCGATTTACAGTTACGTCCAAAATATGCCTAGTCTAATAGAAGCGACGGTTCAAGAGATATTGAATTGGTTCTACACTTTGCTAGGGGTTGCATTCGCCGTAGGAATCGTGTCGTGGATAATAGGAACAATAGCAAGCGGGACATGTATCAGATATGCCTCAGACCTAATAGAGAAAGGGACTGCAAGCCTTGGAAAAGCCTGCAATTTCACGATTCACAAGATGCTTTCCCTATTGGCAGCAGGATTTATTGTCGGGTTGCTCGTAGGAGTGTGTTTTCTCGCTTTCGTAGTGCCTGGGATAATACTTGCCATAATGTCTTATTTTGTGGCATCCGCAATTTTAATTATGGTGTTGTCGATTGGAATCGGTTTTGTTGCCAGTATGACACTTGCAGTAATGTTTTCCCTTGTGATGCCTGCAATTTTAGTCGAGAATGTTGGAGCTTTTGACAGTTTATCTAGAAGTAGAAGCCTTGTGCGTAGACGATGGCTGAAGACGTTCGTTCTCTTTTTGATGATCAGCATAATGGTCGGAATAGTATCTTATATCGGAAGCCTGATTGGAGCTGCGATTGGATCATCCTCTAAATCCTTCAATTTGGGGACATATAGTATCATAAGTAGTATTGTAACTAATATTGCAATGGCTTTTGTTTTACCTGTGAGCCCAATAATGCTAACATTGCATTATTATTCTATGCTCGCCAAAGAAGAAAAGCAGCGCACGCCAATGGCTCAGTAAACTATTCTGTCTCCAATGAGAAAAATTTTAAAAGGAAAGCGTTCATTTTCTTTCATGCCAAATCAAGTTCATTGTGCACATATTCTTGTGAAGATGGAGCAAGAGGCAAAGACCGTTCTAGAACGCTTAAACAAAGGTGAGAAGTTTGCTAACATTGCCCAACAAGTATCCTTATGCCCTTCAGGTAAGCGTGGTGGTGATTTAGGCACTTTTGGTAGAGGAAAAATGGTTAAAGAATTTGAAACAGCGGCTTTCGCGTTGCAGAAGGGACAGATTTCGCCTATTGTTAAGACAAAGTTTGGCTACCATATCATTAAAAGGCTTGAATAATGCGTTACTACGTCTATGTCCTCTTGTGTCAAGATGGAACGTTCTACACTGGTTATGCTAAAAACCTGAAAGCCAGACTTGAAATGCACGAGCAAGGAAAAGGCGCGAGATACACAAGAATCCATAAACTAGAGAAACTAGTCCATACAGAAGAGTTTGATACAAGAAAAGAAGCAATGCGCAGAGAGAAGGAAATCAAAAAACTGGGACATGAGGAGAAGAAGAGGCTATGCCCATCCGCTACTATGAGGCACCAGACATCAAGATGCAAGTCGACAAAATGGTAGCCCAACTAGGCTTTACACATGTAGAATCCAGCAGACTCTACTGCTATAGAAGCAAAGGTTCAAAAAGTAGACGCACAGTAGCCCGCATACACAGTCTAGGCAAGTTGTGGCAAATCGCCTTAAAGACGCGAGCAGGCTACCTAATAGAAGTAATCAGCGAACGCTATGACAGGCTAAGTCAAGAAGAAAAGGAAAGGGTCCTAATCCACGAGCTATTGCATATACCAAAAGGGTTTTCAGGCGGATTCAAACCTCACAAAGGAAACATAAACCAAAAAACAATAGAAAGGCTACACAAAACCCTAACTTCAGCTACATCTCAGTGAAGAACCCAAAAAATCTTTAACTCCTTTTGGACTCGAAGAGTCCAGTAGGGTACTGTAAACATGGTCGGTAATCTTAAATATTGGGTGCCACTATAGGGGTACTTGGTGGAAGTTATGAAGAGGTTAATTTTTTCTCGTTCGAGGAAGGCTGCTCTCTTAGTTGCCGCTATTGTTGTGGCGTTGGTTGCAGGTGTTTATGCTTATAGGATGTTGCTGTCTCAGCAGCAGATTGGCCCAAGAGTAACCATAACATCGCCACCTTTAGAATTTTCTATGGAATTGGAGAAAGCAGAGTTTGCAGTGGGCGAAAACATCACCATAAAATTCTACCTAAAAAACATAAGCAACCAAACAATTAGAGTAACGAAGTTTCGTATGGTTTCGGTTGAGCCTTCTGATAAAATTCTTTTCACAGAGGCTGATAGGGCTAGCACGCCTGCTGGAGTAGAGCACCTCTTGAGCGTGCTTTTTCACTTTGGTTTCTCCGTCACAGACAACAATGGAACAGAGGTTTTTCGCTCTTCACATGGTCCCATGCCGACACAGTATAATATTGTCTTTGAGCCAAGCGGCTATGTGAAGCAGACACTTATTTGGAAGCCTGAAAAAGAGACATTAGTCAGCATTGAGCCTCTTCTAGACGGCACGTATCAAGTAAGAGGAATACTCTACAGCATAAGTCTAAATGATGCCTGGCCGCCTATTACGCTGGAAACTCCATCAATAGCGTTAGCAATTGTATAGCTTGGGCAGAAGGATGGGAAGATGGCGAATTTAAAAATCTTGGCAGTGTTCAGTCTTGCAATTACTGTTCTGATGGCTGGCTTTGTCGCTGCTGTGTATGGTAGCGAGACACTGCCTTGGGGAGTTGAGCGCATTCGCGCTTACTGTGAGTGGGACAACAACCATGACATGGTTGTAGACTCGAGTGGATCAAATGGAACTGGAATATACGTTGCAGTCATCGACACCGGAATAGACTACGAACCCGATCCGTGGAACATTTCCAACATTGTTTATCACCTAGATTTGGCAGCTATCCTGGCCATTACATGTGGGATCCAAGAGCAGACATAACAATCGACAACTGGGTAGATATGGCAGACCCATGGATTGTATACATAAACTGGGGAAAATAGATCCCTAACTTCTTATACACAACATTTCTCAGTGAAGAAGAAGGAGAAGAACAGAAAATAATTTTGACTTCCGCATCAGAGTAGAGAGCTAGGATTAAACGGTTCTTGGCATAACAAGGTCAGCAATGTCAACACTGCTCTCATAAATTCGGCTAATAAGCGATGCAACGGCTAAGCAGTGTGGAGCAACATCAACTAGTTGAGTGCTAGCGACTGACTCAGCCTCGTGAAAAACAGCAGAAACATTTTCTCTCATAGCCCTCACAGACTCGGCTAAGGCGACGTCACGAGAGAATAAAGCTGTTAAGGCATTCTCATGTGCCTCAAAAGCAAGCTTATGAAGCTTAATGATTACTTGTGAAAACTCTTTCGCTAATTTCGCTTCTTTCAGTCGCATAGCTTTTCCAGCTATTTGAACAGACTGATCCCCAATAGACTCAACTAGGCTAGCGGTTAGACGGTAGTCAAGGCAGTCGATGGGTAAGATTCCCAGTTTCTCGCTCAAACTAGGGTTCTGAATAACTGTTCGTAAAATGCGGACTAAGAGGAAATACTGCCTGTTGACCTCGTCATCCCTGTCAATCACATTCTTAGCCAAATGAACGTCGCCATTAACAAAAGATGAAACAGCATCACGATGCATCCCAGATGCAATGGAATATTCTCGCCGAAGAATCTTTTCAGGCGGATAAGCCGTAGGCTCCAAAAGTGTCTGCATGACAATCCGCGCAATATCTTCTTCAACAATTTCTAAACCAATCAAGCGGCTAGAAGCCAACTTAACCTGTTCACGATCTTCATGGCTAATTCTATCCTTCGCTTCCACATGAATGGTATCGTAACCAAGAAGGTATTTGCCGACAATTTCACGATTGAGGAAAGGCGAAGGCTTAACCACCGCCACCAGTGGTGCACGCTCAACCCCATATTTTGCATCGAGGATCAGCCTTCCATCTGCACTCTCAGAAACAGAAATAGTTGAACTCTTGCTGAGCCCCACCCTATCAGCCCATTCCTTTGGCAAACAGACAAAAAAAGTTCCACCACTTGTCTTCTGAACTTTACGAAGCTCCATATATTAGACCTCTAAATATTAACCCATCTAAAGTAAGAACCTATTATTAAAAATTGGCTGGCAAAATCAAAATTGCAACAAGAAATCATCATAGGTATAGACTTGGCAGGAATTCCAAAGAATCCAACCGGATGGACTGCATTGAAAAACAGGAAGATCTCTGCCTGTCAACTCTATGCAGATAAAGAAATCGTAGAAACTACATTAAACTGTCAACCTGCCATTGTTGCAATAGATGCGCCACTAAGCCTTCCAAAAAAAGGTTTGCTACGACAGATCGACAGAGAGATGCACAAACAAGGATATCCAGTCTTTCCTCCACTCTTCCGCACAATGGAAAAACTTACAGTAAGAGCAATGAAAATAGCAAAAGAGATCAAGAAAGAAGGTACGAGCATACTTGAAATCCATCCAGTATCTACGCGGAAAGCATTAGAGATTCCATCAAAAGACCAGAAGAGAATCCAAACAATTTTCCTGCAAATGGACCTGAAAGGCGACTTAGAAAAACGCACCCTAACAACACATGAAATCGATGCCGTCACTGCCGCTCTCACCGGATACCTTTACTTACAAGGAGAGACTGAACTAATAGGAAACGAAAAGGAAGGCTATATCGCTGTTCCACTAAAGCGCAATTGGAGGAGGCTTCAACTGTGAGCGAAAAACTTCAGAAAGCCGTCTCACACGTAATAGCGGCAGGATACCAACTAGACAAAGAAGCCTTCGACTTCTTGGACACATTGTCACAGACAGAAGACCCAATCAAACTCACAGAAGAAGCCATAAAGAAAATAGAGACCCTCACTGAAAAACCACTGTTCATAGGAAAAGAGTTCTTAGAAGAAATAGCAAAAGAATGCTTGCCAAAAAAAGAATTACTCCCTCCACCAACTATTACAGAAGCAAAAAAGGCTTTTCATCCATTCGCAAAGGACATTGAAGCAGATGTAAAAGTACTGGAAGACCCTACGGACAAAATTTCTTCAACAGGATCTCTCGGAGAATACTTAGAGTATTTCCAAGATCGCTTCAAAAAATTGCGACGACTTCTAAGACAAAGAATAGACGTAAAAGATGCAGTATCGATAGCTGAGGCGCTTAAGACTTCAGCCAACTCAAAGATTAAAGTCATCGCCATAATCACTGAAAAACGAGAAATAAAAGGAAAAATCATTCTAAAAATCGAGGACATGGAAACCAGTGCAACAGTACTTGTTTCCCCAAGCATGAATCCAGAAGTCATGGAAAAAGCAAGGACCCTCCTGTTAGATCAGGTTGTCTGTATATCCGCTTTTAGGGGAAGAGACAATCTACTAATAGCAGAAGATTTCGTTTGGCCAGACATACCTCAGAAAACTCCTCAAAAAGCTCAGTTGCCAGTTCATGTAGCATTAATCTCAGATTTGCATGTTGGGAGCAAAACATTCATGCATGAGACATTCAACCGCTTTCTACTTTGGTTGAATGGAAAATTTGGAAATGAAACCCTAAGAAATATGGCTGGATACGTTAAGTACGTTGTAATTGCTGGAGACC
>Ga0315314_1003155_pt1 | contig 13122 bp, 5 predicted proteins | sample TDP9_MG_FD_203631 | JGI IMG/M metagenome (GOLD analysis project Ga0315314, IMG submission 203631) | Freshwater sediment microbial communities from Lake Towuti, South Sulawesi, Indonesia - TDP9 | ecosystem: Environmental > Aquatic > Freshwater > Lake > Sediment | place: Indonesia: South Sulawesi...
GTGCGGATGTATTCGTGCCGGAACCCGCAGGCGCGGGCGAACTCCTCGGCGTCGCGCTTGTGCGATTCTGGCAGCGAGGCCGAATCGGCCGTGATGGCGATGGCGTTGTCGCCCAGCACCCGGTGGGCCGCCCAGGCCAGGTAGGCGGAATCCGTCCCGCCGGAGTAGGCCACGATGACGCGCTCGAGCCGGCGAAGGAGAGAGAACAGGCGCGCTTCTTTCTGTTTCAGCGGCTCCGGATCAACGGCAGCGGAGTTGCCCAGCGCCACCAGCGAACTCATATTGAGATTATAGCGGCTACTGCAACGGCAGGTTCTGCTGGCCGTCCGAGCCCTCGCCGTTTTTGCCGTTTCCGTTCCCGATGTCGGCCTCGGGGATGACCGAGGCGGCCGCCACGCGGTCCCCTTCCTCCGTCCGGACCAGCCGCACGCCCTGGGTGGAGCGGCCGGCCTGGCGGATCTCGGCGGCCTCCAGCCGGAGGATCTTGCCGTCCTTGGTGATGATCATCAGGTCGGAGTCCTCCTTGACGGACAGCACCGAGACGACGCCGCCGGTGCGGGCGGTCGTCTTCATGTTGATGACGCCCTTGGCGCCGCGCGCGGTCAGCCGATAGTCCTTCAAGGGTGTGCGCTTGCCGAAGCCGAGTTCGGAGATAGAGAGGATGAGCCCGTCTTCCTCGACCACCTCCATTCCGACGAGGTAGTCGCTCCTGGCCAGGTCCATGGCGCGAACGCCGCGGGCAGGCCGCCCCATCGGCCGAACCTGCTTCTCGTGGAAGCGGACCGCTTTTCCTTCATGCGAGCCCAGGAAAATGTAGTGCTGGCCGCTGGTGAGCCGGGCGGCGATCAATTCATCGCCCTCGTCCAGCGAGAGGGCGATGATGCCGCGGGACATCGGGTTGTCGAATTCGGTCAGCTCGGATTTCTTGACGACGCCGCGCCGGGTCACCATTACGATGAAACGCCCGGGTTCGAAGTTGCGCACGGGCAGGAAAGCCTTGATCGACTCATCCGGCTGCAAGTTGACCAGGTTGGAGATGTGCTTGCCGCGGCCGGCGATGGCGGCGTCGGGGATTTCGTAGACCTTGAGCCAGTAGACGCGCCCCTTGTCGGTGAAGATGAGGAGGTAGCTGTGGGTGGAGGCGACCAGGAGGTGCTCGACAAAGTCCTCGGTGCGCGTGCCCATGCCGATGCGGCCCTTGCCGCCGCGCGACTGGCGGCGGTAGCTATCGACCGGGGTGCGCTTGAGGTAGCCGCCATGGGTAACGGTGACGGCCACGTCCTCGACGGCCACCAGGTCTTCCAGGCGGATTTCGCCGCTGTCGTCCACGATCTGGGTCTTGCGCTCGTCGCCGTAGTCCTTCTGGACCTCGCGCAGCTCCTTGATGATGACGTTGCGGAGGGCCTTCTCCGAGCCGAGGATTTCCAGGTACTCGGCGATGCGCCGCTGGATCTCGGCCAGCTCCTCGAGGATCTTCTGCCGCTCCATGCCGGTCAGGCGCTGCAACTGAAGCTCGATGATCGCCTGGGCCTGTTTTTCGGTGAAGTCGAAGCGGAACTCCTCGGCGACGAGGATCTGCTCGACGACCCGCAGGGGGATGGGCAGCAGGCCCATCAGGCGCTCGCGGGCCTCTTTCGGCGTGCTCGAGGCGCGGATGGTCTCGATGACCAGGTCGAGGTTGTCGAGCGCCTTCCTGAATCCCAGCAGGATGTGCTCGCGTTCGCGCGCCTTGCGCAGCTCGTACTCGGTCCGGCGGCGGACGACGTCGATGCGGTGGTCGATGAAGCGCTTGATGGCGTCCACCAGGCCGAGCTCGCGGGGCTGGCCGCCGGCGATCGAAAGCATGATCACGCCGAAGCCGACCTGCATCTGCGTGTGCTTGTAAAGGTTGTTGAGGACGATCTCCGGCTGCTCGCCGCGCTTCAGCTCGAAGACGATCCGCATGCCGTCGCGGTCGCTCTCGTCGCGAATCTCCGCGATGCCCTCGATTTTCTTTTCGTTGACCAGCGCGGCGGCGTGCTCGATGAGGCGCGACTTGTTCACCTGGAAGGGGATCTCGGTGACGACGATGGCGTCGCGCTCTTTGCCCAGCCGTTCGACGGCCGCGCGGGCGCGGAGCTTCAACTGGCCGCGGCCCCTGGTGTAGGCCTCGATGATCCCATGCCGGCCGAGAATGAAGCCGCCGGTGGGGAAGTCGGGGCCAGGCACCATTTCCATGATCCTGGCCAGCGGGGTGTTGGGGTTCTGGATGAGTGCGATGGTGGCGTTGATGATCTCGGCCAGGTTGTGCGGCGGAATGTTGGTGGCCATGCCGACCGCGATGCCGGAAGAGCCGTTGATCAACAGATTCGGCACGCGGGTGGGGAGGACTTCCGGCTCCTGCTCGCTGTCATCGTAGTTGGGGCGGAAATCGACCGTTTCCTTGTCGATGTCGGCCAACAGCGTGGCAGCGATGCGGGAGAGGCGTGCTTCGGTGTACCGCATGGCCGCCGGCGGGTCGCCGTCGATGGAGCCGAAATTCCCCTGGCCGTCCACCAGCGGATAGCGCATCGAGAAAGGCTGGGCCATGCGGACCAGCGCGTCGTAGACAGCGGCATCGCCATGGGGATGGTACTTGCCGAGCACCTCGCCGACGATCTTGGCGCACTTGCGGGTGGGCCGGTTGAAGTTGAGGCCCATCTCGTGCATGCCGAAGAGGATCCGGCGGTGCACGGGCTTCAGGCCATCCCTGATATCCGGCAGGGCGCGACCGATGATCACGCTCATGGCGTAATCGAGATACGACCGCCGCATCTCGTCTTCGATGTTGATCGGGATGAGGTTCTTGCCGCCGCCTCCGCCGCCGAGCGGAAGTTGTGTTGGCCCGGACCCATGCGGCGGGCCGGGAGGGGGTGCGGGATGATCGGAATCAGCCAAGTCCACTCCTTGGGGCGCCCGGATTTATTCGCCTTTTTTTCGCCATCCGAACGTCTACGATCCTAAGCTACTATTCTACCACAATTGATTGATGAACAAGGGAGTTCGCGCCGCGTGGCGGACAGCACTATTTGGCGACGTATGGGGGCCGGATACCGGGCAGTCCATTAGCTGATTACGCTCAGACTTTCTGATCGTGCTATACTAAGCATTGCGAGGTCCCAGGATGGACGTCAACAGGTTGACCGAGAAAACCCAAGAGGCCCTCCGGGCGGCCCAGTCCAAGGCTGTGCGCTACGGCAACCAGCAGATCGACGTCGAGCACCTTCTGGCGTCGCTGCTGGAGCAAGAGGGCGGCCTCGCTGCCGCCATCTTCAACAAAGCGGAGGTGAACCTTGCGGGAGTCGAGCGCCGGATCGAGCAGGAACTCGAGCGCTTGCCGAAAGTGGCCGGGCCCGGCGGGGCTCCGGACCAGATGTATATCACCGGGCGGCTGAACCACCTGCTGACCCAGGCCGAAGACGAGGCCCGGCGATTGAAGGACGAATACATCTCGGTGGAGCACCTGCTGCTGGCCATGACCGACGATGGCGGGGCGACGGGCCGGGTTTTCAAGGAGTTCGGGATCAGCCGGGAGCGGCTGATGCGGGCGCTCCAGGAGGTCCGGGGCAGCCAGCGGGTGACTTCGCCGACTCCCGAGACGACCTACCAGGCGCTGGAGCGCTACGGACGCGACCTGACGAAGCTGGCGGCCCAGGGCAAGCTCGACCCGGTGATCGGCCGCGACGACGAGATCCGCCGCGTGATCCAGGTTCTCTCGCGCCGCACGAAGAACAACCCGGTGCTGATCGGGGAGCCGGGCGTCGGCAAGACGGCGATCGCCGAAGGCCTGGCCCAGCGGATCGTGCGCGGGGACGTTCCGGAGGGACTGAAGAACAAGCGGGTGGTGGGGCTGGACATGGGCGCGCTGATCGCCGGGGCCAAGTACCGGGGCGAGTTCGAGGAACGGCTCAAGGCGGTGCTGAAGGAAGTGCAGGCGGCGGAAGGCGAAGTCATCCTGTTCATCGACGAGCTGCACACGGTGGTGGGGGCGGGCGCGGCCGAGGGCGCCATGGATGCCAGCAACCTGCTCAAGCCGATGCTGGCGCGGGGCGAACTGCACTGCATCGGCGCCACGACGCTGGGCGAGTACCGGAAGCACATTGAAAAGGATGCGGCGCTGGAGCGGCGGTTCCAGCCGGTGATGGTGGACCAGCCCTCGGTGGAGGACACCATCTCGATCCTGCGCGGCCTGCGGGAGCGCTACGAGGTGCATCACGGCGTGCGGATCAAGGACGCGGCGTTGGTTTCGGCGGCGGTGCTGTCGAACCGCTACATCTCCGACCGCTTCCTGCCGGACAAGGCGATCGACCTGGTGGACGAGGCGGCGGCCAAGCTCCGCACCGAGATGGACTCGATGCCGTCGGAGCTGGACGAGCGGATGCGGCGGATCATGCAGCTCGAGATCGAGCGCGAGGCGCTGAAGAAGGAGACCGATCCGGCTTCCCAGGAGCGGCTGGCCCGGCTGGAGAAGGAGCTGGCGAACCTGAAGACCGAAGCCGACGCGCTGAAGGCGCAGTGGCAGGCGGAGAAGGAGGGCGTCGGCAGGCTGCGGGCGCTGCGCGAGCAGATCGAGCAGACGCGGCTGGAGATCGAGCGGGCCGAGCGGCGGTACGACCTGAACCGGGCGGCCGAGCTGAAGTACGGCCGGCTCACCGCGCTGGAGCGGCAGCTCCAGAGCGAGCAGGAGAGCCTGGCCGAGAAGCAGGGCCGGCTCCGGCTGATCAAGGAGGAAGTGGACGAGGAGGACATCGCCGAGGTGGTGAGCCGCTGGACGGGCATCCCGGTTTCGCGGCTGCTGGAAGGGGAGATGAAGAAGCTGCTGCACCTGGGCGAGGAGCTGCACCGCCGCGTGATCGGGCAGGAGGAAGCGGTGACGGCGGTCTCGGAAGCAGTGATGCGGGCGCGCTCGGGGCTGAAGGACCCGAACCGGCCGATTGGCAGCTTCATTTTCCTGGGCCCGACCGGGGTGGGCAAGACCGAGCTGGCGCGGGCGCTGGCCGAGGCGCTGTTTGACGACGAGCGGGCGATGATCCGCATCGACATGTCGGAATACCAGGAAAAGCACACGGTGGCGCGGCTGATCGGGGCGCCGCCGGGCTACGTCGGCTACGAGGAGGGCGGCCAGCTCACCGAAGCGGTGCGGCGGCGGCCGTACTCGGTCCTGCTGTTCGACGAAATCGAGAAGGCCCACCACGACGTGTTCAACGTGATGCTCCAGATCCTGGATGACGGCCGGCTGACGGACGGGCAGGGCCGGACGGTGGACTTCAAGAACGCGATCGTGATCATGACGTCGAACACCGGCAGCCACCGCATTCTGGAGTACCGCGGCGCGTTCGACGGGCAGGAGTACGAGCGGATGAAAGAGGCGGTGCTGGAGGAGATGCGCCGGCATTTCCGGCCCGAGTTCCTGAACCGCGTCGATGAGGTGATCGTGTTCCACTCGCTGTCGGAGGAGCACCTGAAGCGGATCGTCGAGATCCAGCTCGGGCGGGTGCGCGAGCGGCTGGCCGACCGGCACGTCCGGCTGGAGCTGACCGAGGCGGCGCGCACCTACCTGGTGCAGGTCGGCTACGATCCGCAGTACGGCGCGCGGCCGCTGAAGCGGGCGATCCAGAAGGAGATCGAGACGCCGCTGGCGCGGCTGGTGCTCCGGGGTGAAGTGCGCGACGGCCACCGAGTGGAAGTGGACGTCGATTCCGCGACCGGCCGGCTGAAGTTCGCGGCCCGGCCGGCGGAGGAGGGAGTGGCGGAGACGGCGCGGCCGCGCTGACCGGCATCCCGGCGGGGAGCGGTCTATGATGGAGGCTTAAGGGGCGTTCATGCGAGAGAAACCAAAGCAAGTGCCGGCGTTCTTCGGTCCCGCTTCCGCTGCGCGAGGAGAGACGCGGTGGCAGCCCTCGGCTGACGTCTACCGCACATCCAACGGGTGGCTGCTCAAGTTCGACCTGGCGGGAGTCCGGCTCGAAGACGTCAACGTCCAGCTCCAGGGCTGCCGGGTGACGGTGAGCGGCGTACGCCGTGACTGGACCGCGGAGCAGGGATTCAGTCACTACATGATGGAGATTTCCTACAGCCGGTTTGAACGGACGATTGAGCTGCCATGCGACCTCGCCAACGCACGCATGGCGCTGGAATACCAGGAGGGGATTCTACTGATCCGCGTGACGGAGGAAGAGGAGGGGCGATGAACGACCTGGAGAGTGTGCGGACCCTGCCGCTGCTGCCGTTGAAGAACAGCGTCCTGTTTCCGCATCTGTTGATGCCTTTGTCAGTCGGCAGGCAGGCGTCGCTGGCGGCGGTGGAGGCGGCGCTGGCCACCGAGGAGAAAGAACTCGTGCTGGTGGCTCAGCGGGAAGCGGGGGTCGAGTCGCCGCGGCTGGAGGACCTGTACACGATCGGCACCAAAGCGGTGATCAAGAGGATGTCGCGGCCGAGCGAAAGCCACATGGAGCTGATCGTGCTGGGGGTCGAGCGGGTGGTGATCCTGAAGCTGGAACAGGCGGAGCCGTACCTGAAGGCGCGGGTGCGGGTTTTCCCGCTGCCGGAGGAGAAGACCGCCGAGGTCGAGGCGCTGCACCGGGCGGTGGTCGAGCTGGCTTCGCGGGCGATGTCGCTCGCCCAACCGCAGGTGCCCGCCGAGCTGAGCCAGTTGCTGGCCTCGACCGAGGACCCGCTGCGGCTGGTTTACCTGCTGGCCTCGATGCTGAGCCTGGAGCTGGCCAAGGAGCAGACGCTTCTGGAGGTCCAGAGCCGCGGAGAGGCGTTGCGCTTGATGCACACCTACCTGGCCCACGAGGTCCAGGTGCTGGAACTGCGAAGCAAGATCGCCAGCGAGACCCAGACCGAGATGAACAAGCAGCAGCGGGAATACTTCCTCCGGCAGCAGTTGCGCGCCATTCAGCAGGAACTGGGCGAGAAAGACCCGCAGCAGGCCGAGATCGAGCAGCTCCGCGAGCGGCTGGCGAAGCTGGATCTGCCCGAGGAGGTGCGCAAGGAGGCCGAACGCGAGCTGTCGCGGCTGGAGAAGCTGCCGCCGGCGGCGCCGGACCACCAGGTGATCCGGACGTACCTGGAGTTCGTGGTCGAGCTGCCGTGGCGGAAGGGCACCGAGGACCGGCTGGAGATCGCGCGGGCGCGGCAGATCCTCGACGAGGACCACTTCGACCTGAAAGACGTGAAGGAGCGGATTCTGGAGCAATTGGGGGTGCTGAAGCTGAACCCGCAGGCGAAGGCGCCGATCCTGTGCTTCGTCGGCCCGCCGGGCGTGGGCAAGACGTCGCTGGGCCAATCCATCGCGCGGTCGCTGGGCCGGAAGTTCGAGCGGATGAGCCTGGGCGGTTTGCATGACGAAGCGGAGTTGCGGGGCCACCGGCGGACGTACATCGGCGCGATGCCCGGCCGCATCATCCAGGCGATCCGGCGGGCGGGCTCGAACAACCCGGTGCTGATGCTGGACGAGGTGGACAAGCTGGGGCGGGACTTCCGGGGCGACCCGGCGGCCGCGCTGCTGGAGATCCTGGATCCGGAGCAGAACAAGGACTTCCGGGACAACTACCTGGACCTGCCGTTCGACCTTTCGAAGGTGTTCTTCATCACCACGGCCAACGCGCTGGAGACCGTCCCGCGACCGCTGCTGGACCGGATGGAGGTGCTGCGGCTGGCGGGCTACAGCGAAGAAGAGAAGATGGAGATCGCCAAGCGCTATCTCCTGCCGCGCCAGCTCAAGCAGACCGGCCTGAGCGCCGAGCAGTGCGCGTTCAGCGACGAAACGTTGCGGCAGATCATTTCCCGCTACACGCGCGAGGCGGGCGTCCGGCAGCTCGAGCGCGGCATCGGGCGGGTGGCGCGGAAAGTGGCGCTGCGTTTCGCCGAGGGCAACACCACGCCGGTGCCGGTGCGGGCGGAGGACCTGGCGGACTACCTGGGACCAGCGCCGTTCCTGCCGGAAGAGCTGCGCAAGGAACTGCCGCCCGGGGTGGCCATCGGAATGGCCTGGACCGAGACCGGCGGGGAGGTCCTGTACGTGGAAGCGACCATGCTGCCGGGCGCCCGCGGGCTGACCATCACGGGCCAGGTCGGCGACGTGATGCAGGAGTCGGCCAAGGCCGCGCAGAGCTACATCTGGTCGCACGCCGAGGAGCTGCACATTGACCGCAACCTGTTCAAGCGGGCCGGCCTGCACATCCACGTGCCGGCGGGCGCGATTCCCAAGGACGGCCCATCGGCCGGCATCACGATGGCGACGGCGATGGCCTCACTGTACACGCAGAGTCCGGTGCGGAACGATACGGCGATGACCGGGGAGATCACCCTCACCGGCCTGGTCCTGCCGATCGGCGGCGTGAAGGAGAAGGTGCTGGCCGCCCGGCGGGCCGGCATCCGGCGCGTGATTCTCCCGAAGGCGAACGATAAGGACCTCCGCGAGCTGCCCGAGCAGGTGCGCTCGGAGATGGAGTTCGTTTTCGTCGAGCGGCTGGAGGATGTGCTGATGGCCGCGATTCCTCAGGTAGAGGAGAAGCTGGCCACGGTCAAGACCGGGTGAAGGCCCGACTCCTGCGTTCAGAAGGTGAGCTTCAGAGCGAGCTGGAACTGCCGGGGCGACGGGCTCACGCCGGTCACCGTGCCGAAGGCGGTGCTGGTCACCGAGGTGCTCGGGTTGTTGAAGTTCGGATGGTTCCATGCGTTGAACGCTTCGGCGCGAAATTGCAGCTTGAGGCGCTCGCGGATGGGGAAATACTTGATCAGCGAAAGATCCCACCGCGCCTGGCCGTCGCCGCGGATGCCGCCGAAACGGAGCGGCATCGCGCGGACGTTGTAGGAAAGCTGCTTCTGCGAGTCGCGCTCGAAGCCCGCGTCGATGTTGAACCAGCGCTCCACGGTGCGCTGGCTCTCCGGAATCGGGATGTCCTTGATGTTGCCGCGGAAAATCACGTTGCCGAAGTTGAGCGCCTGACCGCTTTGCCGGTTCACTACCGCGTTCAACTGCCAGCCGCCGATGAGGCCGTCGAGCAGGCCCGGCAGCGCCGAGGCGAAGCGCCTTCCCCGGCCGAAAGGCAGCTCGAAGATTCCGCTCACCGAGAGCCGGTGCGTGCGATCCGCGCCGGAGAGGTTCTCATAGGGCATCGGGTCGAAGTCGTTCAGAAACTCGGTCGCTTCCATCAGCTTCGACCAGGTGTACGCCAGTTGCAGGGTGTACCGCCGGCTGAACCGCTTCTCGCCACGGAGCTGCATGGAGTGATACCAGCTATAGCCGATTGGCTCCGTGACGGGAATGCCGCCGAAATGCGGGTAGGGACGCAGCAGGGCGGCGCGCGAGGTGTTGCGGCCGTAATTCGGGTCGATGCCGTAGAACGGGCTGGGCACCTGCTGCGAAAGGAAGTTGATGGTGGCCTGGTCGCGCACCGGCAGCCGGCTATAGTACTGTCCCGGGGTGGCGTTCAGTGCCCGGTCCACGCCCAGCCGCGTGCCGCGGTTGCCGACGTAGGAAACTTCGACGACGTAGTCCATCGGCAACTGCCGCTGGATGCCGAACGACCAGCGTTGTGAGTACGGCTGCAAGCGCTTCGGCAGATAGAAGCTCAGTCCCTGGCCGAGGTAGGTGGTCAGGCCGCCCGCGGCGCCGAGCGGCTCCCTCAGGCCTTCGGGGAACGGATTCGCGAAGGTCACCAGGAATGTCTGACCGTTGTCGCGCGTGGCGATGACGGGCGTGGACTGCGAGAAGCCGGTCTGGATCACCGAATGGCGATTGCTGCCAATGGTTTCGAAGAAGATGCCGTACCCGGTGCGCAACACGGTTTTCGGCGTGAGGGTCCAGGCAATGCCGATCCGTGGCAGGAGATTGTTCTTCTCGCCCGCCCATAGCTGGCGTCCGTTGGCACCCCCGGCGAACGTCAATCCACCCAGCACCCGGAAGTCAGCCGGCGCGAGTTCCGGGATCGGGCTGCGGGCGTAATTCGCTTTGGCCGCCGGCTCAATCGGGTTTGAAACGCCGAAGGCGAAGCCCTTCACGGACCGGTCGAAGCGCTCGGTGATCGGCGATTCGTACTCGTAACGGAGGCCGAAGTTCACGGTGAGCTTCGTGCCGATCTTGAAGTCATCCTGGAAGTAGAGCGCGAAGAACTTGTCCTGCTCGGCGTAGCTCGCCGTGCGCCGCAGGCTGCCGCCGTCCGGAATGCCGAAGAGGAACATTCCGAGCGCCTGCCCGATCGGCGCCGAGGTCGAGTTGTCGAGCGGTCCGCGCGTGTAGCCGCTGCCGAAGGAAAGGCAGGGCGAAATATCGCAGGGGAACCGCGCGCCGAACTCGCGATACAGGCGCAGGTCGGCGCCGTAGCGGAAGCTGTGATTGCCGCGCAACTGGCTCAAGGCGGCGACGAAACTGTGAATCATCCCGTTGTTGGTGCCGTCGCCGCTCTCCCAGTCAGAAAAGGTGCTGTAGCCGTCAACGGAGATGTTCGGGAAGGTGGTCAGGCGCTTGTCCAAGAGCGACGTCACCGCCGAGGAGAACCCGAGCGAGGCCAGGTCGAAGCCGCGGCTGCGCCGGCGCTCGGGGAATTCCTGCTGGGTCAGCCCATAGCGGAGGTTCAACACCAGCGTGGGACGCAGAACCAGGACATCATCCAGCGCGAGTCCGCGGTTGATGCGGTTCAGGAAGATGCCCTCGTACTCGTTGTTGAACCAGTTGTTCTTCTCCTCCTCCCACCAGTCATAGTGGACTCGCAGGAAGGCGCGATGGTTCTGGTTGAAGTTGTGATCGACCCGGGCCAGGTGGACGTAGTAATCCTCGAGCGCCTTGGTGGGCGTGTAGTAGTTGTTGCGCCCGTCGCGCGTGCCCGCCTGAGTGGGGGCGGGCCAGAAGCGGGCAATGTTCTTGGAGATGCTGTTGATGCGGCTGGCCGGGATGATGTTGCCGGGCAGCGGGTCGCGGCTGAAGCGCCCGTCTGGCGCCGGTTTGATCGTGAGCGGGTCGTAGATCTGGTAATTGGCGCCGAGCGCGAGCAGTTGGGAGAAGTCGCCGGTGAGCTGCGCCGGCTGCGGCACGGTCCCCGTCCAGCTTCCCGGCACACCCCACTTGTTGGCCTCCCAGGCGTAAAAGAAGAAGGTCTTGTTCCGCCCGTCGTAGGCGCGCGGCAGGAAGACGGGCCCGCCGATGGAAGCGCCGTAGCGGTTGTCCTGGTAAACGGGACGCTGCCGGCCCGCTTTGTTCTGAAAGAAATCGGGCGCGTCCAGCGCGCTGTTGGACAACCAGTAGTGCACCTCGCCGTGCACCTGGTTGGCGCCCGCCTTGGTGCTGGCGTTGATGACCGAGCCGGGCGTGTGTCCCAGGCTGGCGTCGTACGTGGCGGTCTGGACCTTGATTTCGGTCACCGCGGTCTGCGGCGGCGAGAAGGCCACGCGGGGCTGCGTGCCGCTGGAGTACGTGTTGGTGACGCCGTCGATGGAGAATTCGTTCGAGTACTGCGGGTTCCCGTCGGTCATGATCTGCGAGGGTGCATTGTTCCAGCCGGCCTTGCGCAGCCGCAGATTGGCGGCGTTGATGACTCCCGGCGCCAGCAACACCAGCTCGAAAGGATTGCCCGCCTGGATCGGGAGTTCCGTCATGCGCCGCTCGTCCATGACGTGGCCGAGCGACGCGGTGGCGGTTTCGAGGAGCGGGGTCGCCGATGTGACCTCAATCCTTTCGGCGACGTCGCCGACGACCATTTCGAGATTGACTTCGAGCGAATCGTTAACCCGGACTTGGATGCCCTCGCGCCGCAAGGTCCTGAACCCGTCGAGTTCCGCGGTCAGGGTATAGGTGCCGGGGAGAAGGTAGGGAATAACGTAGTTTCCCGAAGAATTGGTCTTCGAGGACAGGGTGGCGCCGGTGGCCACATTCGTAGCCCGGATCTGGACACCGGGCACGACGGCGTTGGTGGAATCGGTAACGCGGCCGGTGATCGATCCGCGCGGGTCCTGTCCCGGCAACAGGCCAGGCAGGGCGCAGAGCAGTACAAACAACGTGCATTTGTTCATTTGAAGTATCCTTCAGACAAGCCGAGTGATGACATACGCGCATGGTGCTCGAGGCGGTGCTGGGGCTGGAGAGCAGCACGTTCCCTACTATTACTGCACAACTTTGACTCGACGGGGGCGCGCAGACACCGCACCGGCTATGGCCTCCTGCCTACCACTCCACACCGCCCCATTTCGGGTCGGTGACGGCGCCGGCGATGGCGGCGAAGGGCTCTGTCCGGGCAGTGAGAGCACTATAGAGCACAAGGCAGCGCAGTGCCAAGGGGATCTTTTGGGATCTTCAAGGGTGCAGCAGCAAGGTCGGCGGGCCCGTGCGCGGAATTTGTCTTGACAGGGAAGGCGCGAAGCTATATAGTAACACTGCTCGAGTTGCCGCGGGAGTGATTCGATGAAGCGAATCGTTGCTGTTTTCGCTCTGTTTCCGGCGCTGCTGTTCTCAGAAGCGCTGAACGTGATCCCTGCCCCCCGCCAGGCGGCGGTGCGCCCGGGCAGTCTGCTATTGCCGGCGCCGGTGCGCATCGCGCTGCGGTCCAAGGCCGCCGAGGACCAGTTCGCGGCCGGCCTGCTGGTCGAGGAGCTCAAGCAGGTCGCCCGGCGGGAAGCCGTTATCGGCGAGGCGCCGCGGAACGCGCCCTCGATCGTGATCGGGCGCGCCGGGGAAGCAGCCATCGACGCGGAAATCGCGCGGCGCAGGCTGGCGCCCGCCGCGCTGGCTGATCCCGAGGGCTACCTGCTGGACGTCGGCGAGACAGGCGTGCTGCTGGCGTCGAAGACCGCCGCGGGCGTCTTCTACGGCGTCCAGACCCTGCGGCAGCTCGTGCGCCCGGATGCGGGCTCGGGCGGCGTCCGGCTGTCCTATGTCTCGATTGCGGACTGGCCCGCGCTGCGCCACCGCGGCCTGATGGTGGATACGAGCCAGGGCGCCGTGCTCTCCCGCGAGATGCTGAAAGCGGCCGTCCGCGTCGCGGCGGAGTACAAGCTCAACCTGGTTAACCTGTATGTCGAGCACCTGTTCCCGTTCTCGCACAGCCCGCTCACCGCGGAGGGTGCCGAGCTCGGGTTCGAGGAGATGAAAGAGCTGGCCGCCTA
>Ga0315314_1003157_pt1 | contig 13121 bp, 12 predicted proteins | sample TDP9_MG_FD_203631 | JGI IMG/M metagenome (GOLD analysis project Ga0315314, IMG submission 203631) | Freshwater sediment microbial communities from Lake Towuti, South Sulawesi, Indonesia - TDP9 | ecosystem: Environmental > Aquatic > Freshwater > Lake > Sediment | place: Indonesia: South Sulawesi...
TTTATTCGTTCTCACTTTTAATTTTTGCTATACTGAATAAGGCTAAAAAAGGCGTATTTTGGCTTAGTTGCCTTTCTGCATTGCTGTTTTATTTGATAGAAAATGACTATCTGGACATTCGAATCCCGTGTCGATTATTAGGCTGCCGCCGTTTGCCACGTAATCGCCCAAAAGTTCAAATGCCTTGTCAAAGCTGCGGTATTTGAAGGTGTAGAGGTAGACGCAATCAAAGTCGTTTAGCTCAGCATATGATAAGTCGTCTATGTATTCTGGTCCCCTCACCGGAATATAAAGTTCAGAATTGAGGTCGACGCTGGCGAATAGGTCACGCAAAATGCTTCTGTACCAATCATGCTCGCTTATTATGAGAACTGCTGACGCGTTGGTAGCCTCAACAATGGGAGACGTAAGGTTTTCCATTATCTCGGCAAATTGTAGATTTTGCCTATATTCTACTTCGCTGAAACACTCGTTTAAGTAGGGGGCTAGGCTGAAACCGACTTCTTCCTTGCCTACGACATACTTGATGGCGAACCAATCAATAGCAAATAGGGCTTGATTCTTAATTATGGTATTACTGTAATTGCCCCAAACGTAGAGCGAACCCGTAATGGATGCGTCTAACCAGTTTTTCCAATAGTTTTGATCTGGAGTAAGGGCTTGAAAATAACCGTGGGTTATGGGCATTGGAGAGATAATGTTCCACCATATGGAAAAATATGGATTATTGGTGTAGAGCCTATAATCCGTTCTTGAGGCGTTTAGCCACGCAGGAATAATCTCATTGAACAGTTCGCTTTTGTCGTTGACGAGAACCTCGTTGACAAGCTGAGGCTCAGCATTGTTCCCATCTAAATACGCTTTCATGGAGGTCCCGATCATTAACGGCGGGAAAAGCAGCAGTCCTAATAGTAGTCCTAGCCTCGCCGCCTTAAGTGAAAATGAAATGTTCACGTTTTCAAATTGAATTGTCTTTTTAAGGGGTTCGAACAGGCTTCCCAGCCATATGCTCATTATGCTCGCCATTATGAGGGGAAAAAGCCAAAAAATTCTGTAAGGCTGAATGAAGGACTGGACGGGGTTACACCCTAAATGGAAAAGGGACTGGAAGATAAAGAAAAAGACCAAAATAACAATGAAGGGGAAGCTCTCATTTACCACTTTAATAGGATTTCTTATCGCAACTAAGTAGGCAAAAGATATGCCTGACATTAAGAAGTATAGGAAAGGGTTTGTTGTAAGGAAAAATCCCCATGCTTGAGAAGCGTGTACGCTAGCGTACTGCGCCGGGCTTTCTTGGGCAATCCGCCATAATATTTGCGATAGGGCTAGGAAATTGTAATTGTATACTGCAAAATAAGGCATGCCAATTAGCATGGTCGTAGCAATGTAAGCCAAAGCTGCTCCTAGCCTCTTCAGGATTGACAAGTTTTTAATCCAGAAGATAATTGCGATTAAGGACGGAAAGAAAACTAGTCCGCCAGCTGCTTGATGGCTTAAAATCGATAAGCCGCTTATGCCAGACGCAAAGAACAGAAATCTTCTGTCCTCAGTATGGAAATATTTTGCCAATGAATAGAGGGAAAGAGGTAGGAACATTTGCGTGGCAGCAAATGTGAGTGAGCCGCCGAAAAACGCTGAATAAATGTTTGGAGACCAAACCAATGAAATTGCAAGCAAAAGCGAAGTAGCCCTACTTCTTGAAAGCTCAAAGAATAGAAAATAAGAGAATACGGCAAAAAGATAGAAAGTGAATAAAAGGTAAATTCTGCATCCAGCTATGTCTCCAAAATACGACGCGAAGGGCAAAGCCAAGTACATGTGAAGCAAAGCGTAGTCTCTAGATAAAGGGCAGCCGGAAAACCAAGTATACTTCCACATGCCTGTCCAAAATCCAAAGTTTTTTCTCAGGTAAGATTCGTAAGCTGGCATCTGATAGAAATCGAAGCCGGAAGGAGGAAAATGAGCGTAATACTCAGCTGCTATGGGCAAGTAAAATAAAAAAATTATTAGGCAAGAAAGTAAGTGTTGACCGTGACCAGACGATCTTGAATTATTCATGTTTTTCTCAGCACATTTACAATTAATCAATGCATTTAATAATAACTACTTTTAACATGGTTTGGTTCAAGGAAAAACTATGAAGAGGATGCTAACTTTTATAGGCTCTTTTGATCTGTAGACACCGATACACTGATATATTTAGATACAACTCATGCATCTTCACAAGCCTTAGCTAGTCTTCAGAAGCTTGTGCCTCTTCGAAAAAGAAGCCTTAAGCATATAAGCAAAAAATTTAGCATCTCGCCCCTACTGAGCTTTGTTTTCCCAATTCTCCTTCCCACAAAAGTTATTGGAATTTCAGCGATCTTTAACCTCTCCTTCTGGCACTTGAACAGCATTTCAACTTGGAAGGCATAGCCTTCCGACATAAGAGAGGAATACGCCGCCTTCTGAAGCGCCCTTCGAGTGAAGGCTCTATATCCGCTGGTTGCGTCATAAACCTTAATGCCGCAAAGCCTTCTGGCTAGCTGGTTTGCAACAAAGCTCAGAAAATGCCTATAGAGGCTCCAACCAATAACCTTGCCCCTCAGAACCCGTCGGCTCCCAACCACAACATCGTAGCCTTCTTCAATTTTAGCTAAGAAATCTGGAAGGTTTTTTGGATCATGGGAAAGGTCGGCATCCATTTGGAAAACTATGTCTGGATCCAGCCTTTGAAATGCATAAGCGAAACCTTGCCTGTATGCGGATCCTATTCCAAGCCTAGCGTGGCGATGTAAGACTTGAATGTTACCGTATTTTTTAGCCAGCTCTTCAGCCAATTGTCCGGTGCTGTCTGGCGAATTATCATCCACGACCAATATGGTAACTGAATCGCCCAGCCCATGGGAACGAAGAACGTCTTGAATTGTGGGAACAATTCTTTGAAGATTATCCTTTTCATTGTAGGTTGGAAGGATTATGCAAGTTTTCTTAAGACGCCATTTTTGATGAGTCAATCCCAATAAACCTGACCCGCTTCCATTAAACACCATTAAAGGTTGCACAATATTTATCTTAATTGCTTAGAAAAGGCACAAGGCATAAACAGGCAAATATGCTTCAAGAAAGACTTTTAAAACACTGAGCCCCTCTTCTAAGGAGATTAAACGTGACCGGCTATGCCTCAAGCCAAAAGAATTATCCGTTGCCCCAAATGTGCATTCGACTTTGACATAACCTACGGCAGAACCTTCGCCTGCTCAGGATGCCCATCCGTCGTTCAATGCGCCATGGCGAAATGCCCAAAGTGTGGACACGAATTTCCCTTAGAATCCAAATCTGGAGGCGTTTATTCAAATCTTCTACAAAGATATACCCAAAATTTTGAATAAGATTAAGAGCTTTCAGCATAAACGAGAAGTCCTATTTTATATCTTTTTTCGATGTATCTGAGACAGAAGCATGGCTTATAATCCCTTAACCTAGTTATATTTTTACCAAAAACGGCTATTGCCTTAGCAACTGCGCAATATAGCCGATCGCTAAAATGTAAGGAAGCGACCGAGTTTATGCAAAAGCAGGAGCTAATGCTCAAAACCAAAGTTAAAAGGGGGAAAAAATCTAAGGAAGTAGAAGGGAAGCTTGCTTGGAAAAGCGGACCAGACGCCGTTAAAGAGGAACCTGCCGCATTTAAACAAAAAACGGGAAAGCTTCAGTTAAGTGCCATTGAACTTGATAAAATAGAACCGAAAAAGCGAGGTAAAGTCCGCTATAAGAAGAGGACTGATGATGGTAAGCTAAAGCCCACACAAATTAAGGTTAAGGAACGAGCTGTACCTCTTCGAGATCAAGACAAAGCCAGAATCTTAGCCTCAAAAATCGTGGATTTGATAACTCTAAAAACCCTAACCGTAATGATGCCCGTGCTTAAACAAACAAAGACCATGTCTATGAGCTTAACACAACCAATAATTATTGAGAAAGCCTCCTTTGAGGCTGACCAGATTGTTCAACCAAGGAATATGCCGCCAATTATATATCATGAGGCGAAGGACCCAGAAGGGAAGATAATTAAGGTGTCGGAAAAGGCTGAGAAAACTCTAACTTTGATAAGATCCATGCTTAAAGAAACAGAATTCCTCACCGAAAAGCCATTAATCGCGGAGAACAGTCCGCTTCCAGCCCCAGAGAAAACTCTAATCGAGGAAGAGCCCCCAGCTCCACCACCTCCAGCTCCGGCACCAGTAAAACGCTCATGCACGAAGAGGACTCCGACTGGAATACCGGGTTTGGATGACTTAATTGAAGGCGGATTCGCTAGGGGCGACTTAATAGCCATAGCAGGTAAGGCTGGAACTGGAAAAAGCACCTTTGCCATGCAGTTTCTGGTTCAAGGAGCCTTAGAACAGGGGGAAGCAGGGGTTTACGTCACATTTATTGAAGATGCCGCCACTTTACGTCGAAACTCTGCAAGTTTCGGATGGGACATAAAATCCCTTGAGAAAGCCAAGAAGATAAAAATTGTGGATAGACTTCCGCCTATGCCTTTAGATGCGCTGGTGAAAAGCTTGCATAAGGCTGTAGCCTCAATTAATGCGAAAAGGCTGGTCATAGACTCTGTCACATCGTTGGTGAGCAACTCGCAAACTCCTATAGAGCCGAAGGCGTTCACAAAATTGCTTTATCAAGGTATCAAAAAGGATGGTTGTATAACGCTTTTGATCACTGGCATTGATGATGAAGAAAATCTTAGTTTTGGGATCGAAGAGATCGTGGATGGAATCATAGTGTTAGAAGCTGTTCTCGAGGGAAATGGAATTAAAAGGCGCGCCATAATCCGAAAAATGAGGGGCACTGAGCACAGCATGACATACCAAGACGTAACCATATCAAACAACGGCTTGCTCTTTAGGCCTATGCCGAATGGACGAATACCAAAAATATACTAATATATTAACGGGCTATGCAAAATCGGGCCTACTGGTTGCAATTTTCGTTTGGGCAACTAGATTATAGTAAAGTATTAATAATTATCTGAGCGTAAACTTTGTGTCGTGAGAAATATGCCATCAGCCGAAAAGCGAGAGATTATCTTTCCAATTGGTGAGGCATTTCGTTTTTGCTTTGAAAGCATTCGTAAACGTTTCACAAGGGCCCTTATAACCGCCCTTTCCATTGTACTTGGAATATCCTTCATGGTTACGCTGCTCACTATGGCTTTGATTCTCAACGTGGTTGGCGAGGCTGGAGGCGGGGGCATTCAAGCGTATCAGTACTGGATGGCTATAATCGCCCTCCTTGTTTGTGGTGTTGGAATTGTTAACTCCATGTTGATGTCCGTTACGGAGCGATACAAGGAAATAGGTACCATGAAGTGCCTCGGCGCAACAGACGGAAACGTTCTTGAAATATTTCTTATAGAATCCGCCATACTTGGCTTGCTTGGCGGAACAGTCGGCTCGGTCATAGGGTGGTTGGCGGCTATAATAATATACGGTTCTCAATTTACATTTCCAGTAGTCTTCAGCGTACCAATGAGCGCTTATCTATATGAAATCGGGCGCGCCATCATCGTGGCACTTGGGCTCAGCATAGTCGCTGCCGCTTACCCGGCGTGGCGGGCTGCTAAGCTGAGTCCGGCTGAGGCCCTAAGATATGAAGTATAGTTAAAAACGGTTTATTCTTCTGCTCCGATGTATACTTCGGCCCTTGTCTCATAGCGGTCAATGCGACCGTCGCGAAGATAAACGATTCGATCGCTAACGTCAAGCATTTTGAGGTCGTGGGTCGCCGCGATTATTGTAACTCCCTCGCTTTTGTTAAGTCCCCGAAGCAGATTGATGATTTCCAGCCCTGTTTCAAGGTCTAAGTTTCCCGTGGGTTCGTCAGCCAATACAATGACGGGCCTGTTGGCCAGCGCCCGTGCAACAGCCACTCTTTGTTGCTGTCCTCCGCTGAGTTCCGCTGGTTTGTGGTGAAGCCTATCCCCAAGTCCAACCGCCTCCAAAATTTCTGTTGCCCTTCTTACACGTTCCTCTCGACCCACACCAGCGAAGATCATGGGTAACATGACGTTTTCTATTGCGGTTAGTACTGGTATTAGGTTGAAGGTTTGGAATATGTATCCGATTTTTCTGCACCTAAGCCAAGCCAGCTCGTAAGCGTCCAATTTTGCTATGTCAACTCCATCTATGTAAACCCGGCCTCGGGTGGGTCTGTCTATTCCTCCAACCATATTAAAGAGCGTGCTTTTTCCGGAGCCTGAAGGACCCATAATGGAAAGGTATTCGCCTCGCTTAATTTTCATGTCAACTCCGTCTAGGGCCTTAACTGTTATGGGACCCATCACGTAATATCTGGCGAGATCCTCGGTTTCGACAACATACTCGAAGCTAATGGTTCATCCCTCACATGCCATTTGCGAGTATTACCTAAGTGTTTTGGGAACTAATCCTTAAATTTTGTGTTTGTTAGAAATAACCCCTCTGCTAGAGCCATTCAAATTGCCCTTAACAATAGTTTCATAACATTGAAATATAGCCTCGAAGAAATTAAAGGGGGTCAGTTTGAAAGCATATATATAGGGAATAAGCAATTTCTAGGAATTAAAAAGAGGGCATATCAGCATGAAAGGGGCTCCATCGGTTGAAGTAAAAGACCTTCATAAAGACTATTACCTAAAGGGTGAAACAGTCCACGCCCTTCGCGGAATCAACCTTGAAATTACGCGGGGTGAATATCTTTCGATTATGGGGCCATCCGGCTCCGGAAAAACTACGCTATTTAACATGGTTGGGGGAATAGACAGACCGACTAAGGGACATGTGGTTATTGAGGGCACCGACGTCTCTAAAATGTCTTCTAAGGAGCTGGCTTGGCTTAGGTGCAGAAAAATCGGATACATATTCCAAACCTTCAACCTAATACCAGTACTGAGCGCGCTGGACAATGTTACTTTACCCCTAGTTTTTGCTGGCGTACCCAGAGATCAGCGAGTTAAAAAGGGAACTGAGCTTTTAGAGTTGGTTGGGCTTGGCGACCGCCTTCATCATAGACCCTCAGAGTTAAGCGGGGGGCAACAACAAAGAGTGGCTATTGCTAGAGCCTTAGCAAATGACCCAGCCATTATTCTTGCAGATGAACCCACGGGTAACCTAGATTTGAGCACGGGCTTTGCCATAGTTCAACTTCTTTATCGTTTGAAGGTGGAGAGGGGCACAACGATAATCTGCGCGACTCACGACCTCAAAATGATTGACATCAGTGACAGGGTTCTTTTCCTAAGGGACGGAGTAATTGAGCACATTGAAGAAAGGCGTAGCCTCGTTCTAACAGCTGAGGATCTTAAAAGCTTAAGGTGAATAAGCTTGTCTGAAAGAGTTCAATGCCCATGTGGCAGAGTTATTGAAAGCCCAAGCGAATACAAAGTATTGTACCTGAAAAAGGAACTGCATGAAATAGACATTCTATGCCCAAGTGACACATGCTACCTGAGGGAACTCGGATACGTCAGATTTGACATGCCTGACAAAGAGGCTAAATTTAAGGACGCCGCGTTTTACCCCCCCTTCGTTACTTGGAACGCTGGACGAATGGGACACGAAAAAGCGGAAAAAATTCTAAAATCCCACCTTAAGGAAATCGTTACAAAATTAATTGATTGGGCAAGGATTTCCAAAGGAACCCCTGTATAGTAACTATTAAGCGCACACTTCGCTTAGAAAATACACGTTTTTACTCAGCTTTCAAGGAAGTATCTTCAGCAAATCTGCCTTAGTTACGATTCCGACAGTTTTTCCCCTTTTTGAAACCAAGACAGCTGGATAAACTTGCAAGACGCTTGAAATCAGGGATAAAGGAGCGTCTTCTCCGACCTGCGGAAAAGCCTCTTCCATAACTTCCTCAACAGACAGCTCAGATACTTGAGACAATTCCTTACCAGCTAAGATTTGGCCTAAAATAGTTTTTTCTGATACGCTGCCAACTACGCGTTCCCCATCAAAGACAGGAAGCTGCGAATAGTCGTAATCTCGCATTAACCGCGCTGCTTTAGAGACCTTCTCGTCTTTCTGAATGCCAACAACTTCGCTGTGGAGAATTTCACCAACAGGAACCTCCCTCTTTATTTCCATGCCCTTCAAAGCATCAAATATAGCCTTAGCCTTCGTATAGGACGAGTCAATTTTTCCCGATTCCAACTTAGCGATTAAGGACTGGCTGACCCCAGCTAGCCTAGCTAACTCCTTTTGTGTTAAGCCGAGCATTCTCCTTTTCTTGGGAATCTCTTCGAGGGAAGGGAGCATGCCTCTAAATTTGTTTACAGGGCAATATATTCTTTTTGGAATAAAAATTTCAAAAAAATATTAATACTAGAATTATTGGCTAAATAGCTAACACCTTTAGGAGGGAGCAGAACTCAAGAAAATAGCAACCGAAAAGAAAAAGCGATCTATAGCCGAAGTTAACGAGAAAATAAGGAAAGGCGACGCCCAAGTTTTAACCGCTGAGGAAATGAAGAAGCTGGTGGAAAGCAGCGGCATAGAAGTAGCCTATAAGGAAGTAGATGTTGTTACCACTGGAACCTTTGGGGCAATGTGCTCTTCAGGCGCCGTCATTAACCTTGGACATGCGGATCCGCCCATCAAGATTCATAGGGCTTGGATAAACGATGTGGAAGTTTGCCACCCAGGCGCAGCCGTAGACTTGTACATCGGTGCAACAATAATGTCCGAGACCAGGCCCTTCGAATACGGCGGGGGACACGTTATAGAAGACCTTATCCGAGGAAAAGAGGTTGAGTTTAGGGCTACGGCGTATGGAACGGACTGCTATCCACGAACTAGGCTTGAAACCACTTTAGCTAAGGATGATTTAAACCAGTTCTATTTGCTGAATTTCCGTTACTGCTATCAACGCTACGTTTGCGCCACAAACAGCCGCGATGAGACCATTTACACCTACATGGGGAAGCTTCTTCCCCGCTTTAGAAATGCTACGTTCTCTGGGGCTGGAGAACTGAATCCTTTAATGAATGATCTGGACTACGAGACCATAGGCGTCGGAACCCGCATATTCTTAGGGGGCGCTCAAGGCTATGTGATAGGCGAGGGGACTCAGCATGAGCCTGGAAGCCAGCTTGGCACTATCATGGTTCGTGGGGACTGCAAAAAAATGAGCTCAGAGTTTATTCAAGGGGCAACCTATACAAGGTATGGCACCACTCTTTATGTAGGCATTGGCATACCAATTCCGATACTGAATGAAGGATTAGCGAAAAAAGTTGCTATACGCGATGAGGAAATCTTCACCAATATCGTTGACTACGGCGTCCCGCGCAGAGACCGCCCAAAACTTGGAAAGGTAAGCTATAAGGAGCTGAAGTCAGGCGAGATAACGATCAAAGACAAAAAAGTTAGGGTCAGTTCGCTTTCAAGCTTGAAAAAGGCGAGGGAAATTGCGGAAACGTTGAAGTCCTGGATCGAAAACGGTTCTTTCTATTTGTCTGCCCCTGCTGAGCGTCTTCCAACTGACACCGTGTTTAAGCCCATGAAACAAACTAAGGAAGTAGCCTTCGTGGAGAACATTTTCCACGCAGCCATCACATGCAGAGAAGACGAGGAAATAAGGGCCGTGGCCCATCGGATCATAAGCCGTTCAGTTAACCACATCGTTGTGGTCGATGAGCATGGAAAGCTAAAGGGCATAGTAACCTCTTGGGACATCACCAAAGCCATTGCTGAGGGAAAAGCAAAGTTGACGGACATAATTGTTAGGCGCGTGATAACGACAACGCCTGACGAGCCTGTGGAATCAGCCTCTAGGAAAATGGCGCAACACAAGATTTCTGCCTTGCCAGTAATTAACCTTGAAAGAAAAGTTTTGGGAATAGTCACTTCCGAGGACATTTCTAAGCTTGTGGGAGGCAGAAGCCTTGGTTAGAGTTTTGCTAAGATTTTCGAGGGAAATAGTCGATCAGCCAATAACTTCGCAAATCATCCTTGAACAGGGAGCCCCAATAAACATTTTAAGCGCCCACATTAACCAACAAGGCGGAGAAATTCTCGCAGACATACCTTCAACCCATGCTGAAAAGGCGATTAAAGCCTTCCGCGAAAGAGGCGTAACCGTTGATGTTCGCAAACTCATAGAAGTGGACAGCGAAAAGTGCTTCGACTGTGGCGCATGCGTTTCTCTTTGCCCAGTAAATGCCATCACCCTTGATAAAGACCTTTCCGTGGTCTTCGACGAGAATAAGTGCATCGGCACCACATGCCGCACATGCGTTGACGCTTGTCCAACAAGAGCCATAAGAATAATCGGATAGCGCAATGCCAAGCAAAGAACCGCTGCTTAGAGCGAAGTAGGAGGTAATATGTCAAGGGAGCCACAAGTAATGGTGTTAATAAAGTCGAAGAGCTTGTTTAAGCAAGTTTTCGAGTGTAAGGAAACAAGGTGCGCCATAATATCGGACAGCGAAAGCGCCATTAAAGCAGCAATATCTTCCATTAAATCCAATAGGAAACGCCTTGAACGATACATACGGAAATACCCGAAATTTCTTTACTCCCTCGAACCCCTTCATGTATGTAGAGGTCCCAGAATAGCCAAGTTGATGGCTGAAGCAGCAGAGAAAGCCGATGTGGGTCCTATGGCCGCTGTTGCAGGGGTTTTAGCCGACCTCGCGGTCGAGCGAATGGTTTTGAAGGGCGCTGAAGTGGCGGTGGTCGAAAACGGTGGAGAAGCCTGCGCTGTTTCAAACATACCCATAGACGTCGCGTTGTTAGCTGGCGATTCTCCCCTTTCAAAACAGATCGGCTTTAGGCTGGAAAACTTCCCAGTAGGAGTTGCCACAAGCTCAGGCGTATTCAGCCATGCTTTAAGCTTCGGCGACGCAGAGGCAGTTACTATCTTCGCTGAAAATGCTGGGTTGGCTGATGCTGTGGCTACTGCTGTTGGAAATCTAGTTAAAGGCGATGATCGCAGTGGGGCAATTGAACGTGGGATCAATAAAGCCTTATCTGTAAAGGGTGTAAAGGGAGTGTTTATTCTATATCGAGAGATGGTTGGGAAAGGAGGCGAGATTCCTCAGATAATTGGTGTAAAGGCGATGGATGAATGAGACCTTTTGCCATTATTAGCCTCATGTGCAATTAGTGGAGAGTTTTTGATTCTGCATTTTGTGGCTTAAGATGACTAATACCCCTGCAAACACACAAAGTATTAGTAGAATTGATGCCCATGTGGGGAATTCTGGAACTACAGTAAGCTGGTGATTTATCATTTTGTAAGCCTGTTCTGTCACGGTGTAGTTGCCTTGGTGTAATAGAATTGCTAGGTTTTGGCGGGCTTCTAGGAGGCTTCCGTTTTGGAAGGGGGCGACTCCATATTGGTCGCTTCTAAAACCTGTGTAGGGCGGGTCTGTTCTATTCATCACTATGAAGCCGATTCCGACTGGATTATCTGTTGTGTTTGTGGTTTCAGCGTCTATCCAAGTGCAATCCCAGTCCAGAATATCTCCTTGGTCAGGGGCTATGTTGATAGTTGTTAACGATCCGGTTTTTGTTCTGTAGGTGACGTATGACAGCGCAGTCTTCGACAGATAGCTTTCAGATTGTATATGCTCATAGTTGGCTCCGGTAAGGTTTAAGTGGATGCTGAAAATGAACCACGGAATCCGTGCATAGAAACGATAAGTTTTGACATAGCCATTGACGCCAGTTAAGCGAACTGGTGGCCACTCTCCAAGCTCAGCCCTTACCTCAATGAAAACAGGGCCCTGCTCCGCAATAGTCACATTGGTGCCCACTACGGGCTTGCCTCCTGGAAATGGGCCGAACCAGTAGGGAGGAACATTTATAACGGTCATGAGAATCTGATTCCAGTCCGCCCGCGCCAGATTTTCCGTTGGGTTGTAGGGGTTATAGTAAAGGTATTTTATCGAGTCAGGAATGCCATACCAGCTAGGGTCTTCCTTAACGAAGCTTGCTCTATAGTGGGTGTTCCATACGGTTATGTTGATGTCAGTTGCCTCCGCTGACAGGTCAGTTGCGTAGGTTGGCATGGTAGCGCTGGGATTTCCATAGTAGACGTGGTACGTTGCCCATGAATTGGCGGTGCAGTCAGCCAGAAACACTATGTTACAGGACTTGGCGTAACCTGAACCATAGGTTGTTATGTTATAAACTTGGCTTGGAACCTCCGTGTCGTCCATAGTTGTAACTCTTATTTCCTTTGAAGCATTCAAACACCGTCCATCAATAAAGGTCATGTAATAATCAATGGGTTCCAGTACCCGATCGACCCCAACGCTCTCTCCAACATAAACCGACTCCATGTACTGCCAATCCTCAAACTGTTCTGCCCCATAAAATTGGCGATTATTGTACATTGCTAAAACTGTGACGCATGTAGGTAAGGCCAGTAAAAGCACGAGAAACACCGCGGCTATTCCTAAACGGGACTTTAATTCAAGAAAGATAACTCTTCGTCTCATAACACAGTTGTCTCCTCAACAAATAATCGCATATTTTATCGTTCTTTTGCAACTATTTTTAATAATATGTTAAAAAATTTAAATTTTGCGGAACCTTGTTAAATTGGACCGTGTTGAAACAAGATATAGGAAAGAAAGGAGACGGAGTTTCATAAGTAGGAAGACAATGTTAGTTTTCTTTAACTGTGAGTTTACTTGTTTCTAGAGCAGAAACAAAAAATGTTATGTCATTCAAATAATAGTTATCTCCCTTATGGCGTCCTAATCCATGTCAGCTATAAAGACTGATCCACTAGTACCATGAAAAATGGAATTGGAAAGTAACAATTAAAAGGAAGGAAACGTGAAGGGACATCAATGAACAAAGTTTTAACTTTCCATGAGGACCGTTTATGAAAGAAATTTTGGATATTTCGAGAATTTTTGCTGAAGGCATCGAAGGTAAGGCTGTTAATGTGCACGGTTGGGTCCATAACAAAAGGTCGAGCGGCGGCATTCTGTTCCTACTTTTAAGGGACGGAACCGGAGCAATCCAATGCACGCTTAAAAAGGATAAAGCCGACCCAAAAACCTTCGAGACAATTGAGAGACTCCCTCTAGAATCCACTGTTGAAGTGACGGGCGTTGTGAAAAAGGATGCTCG
>Ga0315314_1003158_pt1 | contig 13119 bp, 10 predicted proteins | sample TDP9_MG_FD_203631 | JGI IMG/M metagenome (GOLD analysis project Ga0315314, IMG submission 203631) | Freshwater sediment microbial communities from Lake Towuti, South Sulawesi, Indonesia - TDP9 | ecosystem: Environmental > Aquatic > Freshwater > Lake > Sediment | place: Indonesia: South Sulawesi...
ATTTCTACCCACAACATCTGCTGTGGCGCTGGATGAAACCCGGTCAGAAGCTACCGCCTGGGAATGATACTTACGGCCCGCGCTTTTCCGATCTGAATATGCTGCACGTCTACGGCAGCGCGGATGTTTGCGACATGCTGGAACCGCATCTGGGTGGAGACGGCGAGGAAAGGTTCCGTATGATTCTGCATCGGGTTCGGTATGGTGTCGAGGGACAGGCAGGGGACATTTACTATCTGCCGCTTGAGGCGAACCATAGGGATCGTGAGTGTCAGGCTGTTAACTACATCCTCCAGCGGAATGACCGCACGATCCTTTATGCTCTGGACACAGGATGGTTCTATGGCCACGCATACGAGCTGATCAGGAAGTTCCGCTATGATCTGGTGGTGATCGAGGGAACATTCGGTTACGGTGCGGATTCACCAGAGCATTTCAATCTGGACAAGCTTCAGCAAGCGGCTGACTTGTTCCGTGATAATGATCTCCTCAAGGAATCCGCTCTTTTCTGTGCATCGCATATATGCCCACACTTCGCGCCCATACATGACGAGTATGCGCCCATTCTGGAAGAGAAAGGGATCACTTTAGCCTTTGATGGGATGGAGGTAAAATTGTGATCGCCATCTGGCTGGGTGGAAGCTGACTGCCTATGGGATTGGTTGCATGTCTGGTCCCCATGGTTCTATAATCTTCAGTTTGTCTCCGAGGGCTTCCATGCAGTCGGGCAGGTCGAAGACTTTGAGCGCGCCCCGCAGGAAATTGGCTGATGGCCATGCCACCAGCGGCGCATGAGCCCACGAAGAGTACGACGGCGGCGCGTTCTTCAGTGTCACTGAAACCACATTATCGTGGAGGATCCCGGCAAACAGTGCGAGGAGCGACCCCTGGCCGCGACCGTAGAGATGGACCTCCTCCGCGCCTTCATATGCGAGCAGATCCATGGTGGATAGTACATCGTGCACACGGCGACCGAGGTAGCTCTCTCCCAGGAGAAGCCCGAGGCCGTGGAACATATAATCCATGCCGTAGGGTTGGAAAAGTTGCCCTTCTGGCATGGATTCGCCAAGTCCGCGGACGTCCAGCGCATACAGTGGGTGCGAACGTTTGAGGGATACGGCCAGCGGATCATCAGCCATATCTTCCTCGGCCGATACATGAGGCAAGTAGAGATGGACAGTTTCCTCCACATCCAGCGTATGGCTGTGTGGAGTCCCCATGCGTTTCCTCATGATGGCCCGGACGTTATCCTCCGTCTCGATGGCATACCGGGCTATGGTATCCCCTTCGACTCTCACTGGTCGGAGAACACGGTAATGAGGTATAGCACGCTTGGAAGAGAGATTCAGGAGGCTTGATAACCGTCTTTTCAAAGTTTGGGTATCCAAAGGCTTTCTTTTCGCGGCCAGACGGTCTGCTTCCTCTGCGATCATCTCATATATGGGCGTTGCCCCGGCTGCCACCACATCGCCCTTCGGCGTCGCATAGAGTTCAGCTTCGCTCAGCACTTCCGTCTCTGATACCTTGACCACCTTTTGCCCTGAATGACGCGAGAAGAAGTCCACCATCGCTTCCTGATTGTGAGCAAAATAGCCATGTCCCTGAGAGCCTATGAACAATCCCACATTCTCCTCCGGCGCTCCTATGATAGCATAAAACCTTCGCAATTCCTCGTATGCCGCCTGTAGCCCGCGTCTGTCAAAATAGTCGTATTTCTGGCCTAGCAGAAGTATGGGCTTGGGAGCGCGGGCGATCATGAGATCTATCATCTCAAAACCTGCGCCGATCAGGCCGGGTGGATACTGCTCGCAATCCTGCGGAAGCTCGTTCTCCAGATTGTTCAGGAACATGGTCACAAAGCAACTGGGAGCGGCCATAGTAAACCGATCCTCGACACCCCACAGCCAGTTAGTGAGAGTGCCGCCGCCGGAGTTGCCTGTGACACCAACTCGCGATGGATCGACTTCCGGCCGCGTCAACAGGTAATCCAGCGCCCGGATGCCGTCCCACACGCGCCACATTCCGAAAAACTGACCAAGTAATTCCAACTGTTTGCCCATCATGTTGTGCGCGGGGCAGCATGATTGGACAGCCTCGCGCTGGGACAGCCGGCTATACTGGTCCCGTTCGCCCTGACTGAAAGGGTCGTAGATCAGCACTACAAACCCTGATCGCACCAACCGGTGACAGAACCCCTGATACAGCGGACTGGCTTTCCCATCCATACTGTGCCCGCATGTGCCGATGATGCCGGGAGCCGTCCCTTGAATTTCGTCCGGCACATAGAGATTGGCTGACACCAGACAGCCCGGCCGGCTCTCGAAAAGGAGCTTCTCGATGCGGTAGCCCTGTCGCTGGAGCACACCGGTCATACGAGGATTCAGAGGCGTCTTGCGCGGGCGCGGCGAGAAAGCCTGGTCAATAGCTTTCCGCACCTCATGCTGATAGAGAACCGCCTGACGCTTCGTCTTAATGCTCCGCAGCCTTTCGCTCCGCTGTTGATGAACTGCGCGCACCTTCGCCACATAATAATCATGAACCATGTGTTGATAGCCGTTACTGCTCATAAAATATCCACCTCTTCCCGCCTGACCTTTTCGGGCATCATTTGATCTTTACAGGCTGACCAGCGTCTGCGGATTCCCTGACAGCCAGGACGAGTTCAAGCGTCTTTGCGCCCTCGGACATGGGTATCCGTGTATCCTTATCCTCCTCTATAGCGGTGATGAGATCCAGTGTTTCCGCCAGGTATATGTCCTTTTCGGACGATATTGTGGTGGTCTTGCGCCATCCCATGTCCGTGTGATGCAGTGTGGCGTTGTTAGCGTCCGAGAATCTCACCGTCAGATTTTGTGTGATCAGTTCGTATTGACTCAACCATTGCCCCGGTATAGCGCCATTCGTCCCTGAGACCGTAGCTACCGCGCCGCTTTTGAACTTGAGCGATGTGGCGCTGACGTCCTCAGCCGTATAGCCCTCCGTTTCGGTGTGGAAGATGTTGTTCATCCAGCAGAAAGCTGATTCAGCTTCGCCTAGCAGATACCGGGTCAGATCGAAGAGATGGATGATCTGCTCCACCACCTGTCCGCCGCTCTTCGATCTATCGCGCCACCACGGAGCATGGAGCGAATTGCACATATACCGCGCCATCATCAATCCAACCGGTCCCGCCTCGCCGCTATCCAGCATAGCCTTCACCGTCTCAATGGCCTCGCCGAATCGGAACATAAACCCCACCTGTGATTTTACGCCGTGCTTCCGCACTGCTTTCGCCATCCGGTTAGCGGTCTTCATATCTATCGCTATAGGCTTCTCGATGAAGATATGCACGCCTTTCTCGGCTGCCAGATCAACCTCGTTGCTGTGAGCAAAAGGCGGGAGACAGATATATACCAGATCCAGATCCACATTTTCATACATCTCCGCGAAATCCGTAAAGATCTCAGCATTCGGAGCTTTATATCTATCCGCAAACGCCTCTGCCCTGTCCTCGGCAATGTCGCAAAACGCCACCATCTCCATCTTATCCCCAAGGCTGGAGATCACCGTCATGTGACGGTTAGCAATACCGCCGCAACCTATCAACGCTGTCTTTAGCTTCGCCATTTCTTTACTCCTCCCCATTATAGCTTTCGCCAAAGTGACTACTCACTAAAACTAAGTCGCAAATATCCACTCTGCCATCGTCATTGACGTCACCGATCACATCCGCGCCCGCCTCACCCAAGTGGCTTCCCACTAATACCAGATCGGAGATATTTACCACGCCGTCACCATTGACATCCCAATCAAGCAGCTTTGGTGGCTCTATCGCAGTGCTCGCCCGAAAAATCGAGAGGCCGAACATATCAGCCACGTAAATATATCCCTCTGATGCATACACGCTTTCGGCGCTACCCGGTGTGTCAAAGTCTTGCAGCACGGTCCTTAGCTCCCTCACATTCGATGTATCTATAATCAGCAACCCCATTCGGCCATCGGCCAGATATGTACGGTCGCCGGAGAGCCATACTCCATGAGTTACCCCCAGTGTGTCCAGATAAAAGAGATATTCTGGCTTCTTCGGGTTCGATACATCAACAAATCTCAGTCCCTCGCCACCGTATGCTACAAAGGCGTAGTCACCGGAGACATACACATCCCACGCTGCGCCGTCCACCTCCTCTGCGGCGTATGGGACGCTGGGGTTCTTCGGATCTGAGATGTCTATTATCTGTAGATCCCTTGAGTAATCGGCTATATAAGCATAGTTGCCTGAAATATATATGCCTTTAGCCGAGCCGGGCGTAGCCACACCATCGCCTATGCGCTGAGGGTTTGCTGGATCGGCTATATCTATTATCTGCATCCCGCCGCCTGAATCCGCAACATAGGCATATCTGCCAGATACAAACACATCCGCCGCGCTGCCCGGTGTATCTGCCTTCCCAACGATGCGTGGATCGCTAGGCATCGAAATGTCCATTACTACGACGCCCTTTGAACCAGCAGCAAGGTAAAGATGTTCGCCGGCTAGATGAACGTTATTCACTTCCCCCGGGATGGAAACATCATTTATCGCTTGTGGGTAGTATATATCCGATATATCCACTATCTTCAGTCCGTTGTCATAATTCGCTATATAGGCATAGTTGCCATAAGCACACACACTGTATACACGGCCCGGGGTCGGCGCTTCACCCACTATGGTAGCCTGATCAGGTCTCGATATGCCTATTACCTGCAAGCCGCCGCTCCCATCCGCAACGTAGGCGTAGCCGCCAGACACTTGAACGGCTTCCACTTCGTAAGGTGTTTTGATACTTGGGATAATCATTTTCAGGTCAGCGGGGTTTGATATATCCACTATCCCCAATCCCCCATCATGGGCTATATATGCACGATCAACGTATACGTGGACACAGTTTGCTGGCTTCGGTATATCAATGCTATCTACAAGACGTAGATTGCTGGGATCCAATATGTTCACAACGTGCAGGCCACCTTTAGATCCCTCCGTGTAAGCTATATACGCGTAGTACCCGGACAGGCATACGCTCCTCGCCGATCCCGCCAGATTGTCAGCCACACCCAATATCTGCGGCTTATATGGGTTTGATATATCTATTATCTTCAGCCCGCCGGTGCCATCGGCCACGTAAGCACGACTTCCAGATACGTGGACATCATAGGCATACTTAGTTTCCCATCCAGACTCCACCCGGCCTTTAAGCTGTGGACTTTCCGGTGTTGAAACGTCTACTACTTGTAAACCACTTCTATAATCAGCGATGTAGGCATAATCGCCTGATACTTCAACCTTCCTGGCTTCTCCGGGCGTATCTACACTACCCACGATCTCTGGATGTATCCGATCCGATATATCTATCACCTGCAAGCCGGCGTATCCGTCGGCAACGTAGGCATAGCCATTGGATACGCTTACACCCATAGCCTCGCCATCTGTGGGCACTTCACCGATCTTAAACGGCTTGGTTGGGTCTGAGATGTCCAGTATTTCCAGCCCCCACACAGTCGCGGCGTAAGCGTATGGCTTCAACACAAACACATCCGTGTAATCGCTGGATATATGCAAACTGCTGACGTACTGCACATCCGCGGACCACGAAGCTGTGATCCCGCCTGATAGAAATGGAATGAAAGATAACAGAATATAGCACAAAAATCTCACGCCCTCAACCTCCTGGGCCACACTGAATCGCGTCGTTCTGAAGTCGAAAACTATCAGTCCCCGGATATTTGCGATTATAACACTCAAAAGGCGATTTTGCAAGCTTTTTCTGATTGAATGTTCAGCGATTTTGCTATATCATCAGAGCAGTGACGAGTGATAGGTGGATGCGTTATTAGCACTGATATTTGGGGAGGTCTTGTATGCTGGGACCATATAATATTGACAGAATTGGGTAATTCGTATATATTATATATATGGGAAAATATATACTAGATTTACGGAGGTATTAATTATGGAGCGAATAATGATCACTATACCCTCCGAACTGCTCGGAGACGTAGATTCCGCCGCCCAGAAATTAAAACAGAACAGGAGCCAACTGATAAGAAGAGCTATAACCAGCTTCCTCCAGCAGCTCAAACAGAAAGAATTCGAGGCACTTATGGCTGAGGGCTATCAGGAGACATCCAAAGAGGCTTCCGACATTGTCTCTGAAAGCTGTTCCCTTCAAGCCGCCGCTACGGAAGGAATATGGGAGTGAGTGATGAATGAAATAAGAGAATTTCGTCGCGGGGATATTGTTGTTACAGCGTTCCCGTATATCAGCGATCCCTCGAAGGCGAAAGAACGCCCGGCGGTAATCATCCAAAATGATATTGGGAATCGCTATAGCTCGAATTTGATCGTGGCAGCTATATCATCCCAAATCCCGCGTCGCCAATATCCATTCCACTTCTGGGTTTCTTCGGGGTCTCCCCAAGCAGAGGGCACAGGGCTTCAAAAGGACTCAATCGTCCATACAGAGATCATCCTGACCATTCCAAAGACAAGCGTTACAAGGCGTATCGGTAGATTCAACGATGAGGCCATGAGGGCTATTGACGAGTGCCTTCGTGTAAGCCTCGACTTGGGATAGAGTGAATTTATCCAAATTTCCACGAAATTCAGGTCATAAGCTCATGGACTAATAGACCTATAGTCCCGTTTCTGATTGACTTTATCTCTGGGTTATGGTAGATTTGTGCGGACATTTTCACGGGGTAGCAAGCTTCAGCCTGCGCTCGCTACTTAAAAGGCCGAGACATTTGGAGAGGGTTTAAGATTTATGAGATACCTGGTGACTGGGGCAGCCGGCTTCATTGGCTCACAGATAGCGAAGAGTCTTTTGGATCGAGGTGAGGAGGTTATAGGCGTTGATTGTTTTTTAGACCACTATCCACGCTCATTGAAAGAGGACAGGATCAGGTCTTTGATTGACCACAGGAATCTGGAATTCATAGAAGGTAACATACTCAGTGTGGATCTGCGGAGGTTAGTAGATCGCGCCAACATTGTCATCCATGAGGCCGCGCAGCCAGGCGTTCGATCCAGTTGGGGCAGCAACTTCGAGAGCTACAGCAGAAACAACATAGATGCGACACAAAAACTTCTTGAAGCGGCAAAGGACTCGCATATAAGAAAATTTGTCTATGCGTCATCATCTTCCGTCTATGGCAACGCGGAGGAACTGCCGACAAAGGAGGATTCCCCAACGAAGCCCATATCACCCTATGGCGTCACCAAACTGGCGGGTGAGCATCTATGCCACCTCTACTGGATGAACTTTGGCGTCCCTATCATCATACTCAGATATTTTACAGTTTTTGGCCCAAAGCCCAGACCGGATATGGCCCACGCTATATTCTCCAAAGCGATACTTTCCGGGGAGCGGATACAGGTGTTCGGCGATGGTAAACAGTCCAGAGGGTTCACATACGTCTCCGATGTAGTTGATGCCACCGTCAACGCCGCTGATAACCAGATCGTAGGTGACGTTTTCAATATCGGCGGCGGCGTGACGGCCACTATGAACGAGATGATTAAAATTCTGGAAGAGATAATCGGCAAAAAGGCTATAATAAGCTACGTCGGAAGCTGGGAGGGCGACGTGACACATACCTACCCTGATATATCCAAGGCGAAGAGACTGCTGGACTATCACCCCAAAGTGGGCCTGAGAGAAGGACTGGTCGAAGTAGTGCGCTCGGTCAAGGAATTTTACAAACTGTAGCCTCGCATCATCTATCCTACAGTTAAGACTTGCATTTACTGTGTCTTTTATAGCAGATCAGCGTTGACAACTTAACATCTGTATAGTATATTTACAATGGTGATAAATAATGATTGAGGTTCGGGAACGAAAAAGCAAATTCGTAAGGCTCTTCGATAAGACGCCAAAATCTATATTCTGTCCCCACTTCTATGAACTAATTCTATCCAACGGCTGTCCGTTTAATTGTTCTTACTGCTACCTAAAGCTTACTTTCAGAGGCAAGACAAATCCAGTTCTGTTTAACAACGATTGGTCACAGGTGCAGGCAGAGCTTGACGCAGTAGACCATGGTGTGTTCTCCACTGGTGAACTGGCTGACAGTCTGGCTGTGATACCGCCTCTATTAGAGAAGGCGATGGACTATTTCCAAAATCAAGAAAGCAAATATCTCCTGCTGTTGACCAAGAGTGCGAATATAGATATACTCAGACGCAGAATACCAAATCAGCAGATCATTACTTCCTTTTCCGTAAATTCCTTGCCAGCGGCCAAAGTATACGAAAAAGGTGTCCCAGACCCCATGAAAAGGATTGAGGCAGCCAGAGAACTCAAGGATTTGGGCTGGCGTGTCAGGATCAGGATCGATCCGATAATTCTCGAATCAGGATTAGAACATTACGAACCTATATGCAAAGCGGTTTCCCAATTGTCTCCTGAAGTTGTCACGATTGGAACTCTACGCCAGTACCCCGGTGTGCATCGGTTCTCCAAAGAGGCCCCTAGAAAAGGTCTTAAAAGAGCACCGGATGGAAGAATGAGGTATCCTACACAACAGCGTATTGATACATACAAGCAGATATCAGGTTGGCTGGGGTTCCAGCCGGCCTTGTGCAAAGAGGCTTTCAGGATGTGGAAAACTCTCGGCTGGCGCTTTACGGACTGCAACTGTACCAATGGATTTGAGCGCGATCTGTTTACGCGCCTTGTCGGAAAGACTACTGGAGGTATGGATGGAGCCCAAACAGCCCATAGATAGGATAGGTAAATGGTCAGAAGAGAAATTGGATCTTCTCGGAAAGTATCTCAATGCCTATACAAAAATAATGAAAGGTCAAGAATGGTGTAAAAACGGATATCACTATATTGACGCATTTGCTGGTACGGGAAAGCCAATGGCCAAAGATGAAGAGCGTTATATAGACGGTTCTCCAATTGTCGCTCTGAAGGTAAAATACCCGTTCAAGAGCTACACCTTCATTGAGGAAGAGGACTGGCGAGTTGAGAGATTGAAAAAGCTGAGGGACGAATTCCCGAACGTGGATATTCAGATAAGGCATGGAGATTGTAATACCATAATAATTGACGAAATAGTGCCAAAGATTAGATATGAGAACTTCAATCGAGGAATTGTATTCCTTGATCCATTTGGAATGAATATAGAATGGCCTACCATACAAAGCATAGCTGCTACCCGAGCATTGGAGATATTCTTAAACTTCCCTGTATTGGCTATCAATCGCACAGTGCTTAGAAACGATCCATACAAGCTAAGTGAAAAGCAAATTGAGAGGATGAACAGGTTCTGGGGGTCTGCGGACTGGAAAGACGATATATATCAGGAAGCTACTGATCTTCTTGGCACATATATTGAGAAAATTCCGCAGACAGCAAAGGGTCTAGGCCTGAAGTTCCAGAAAAGGCTGGAGGAAGTCTTTCCAGAAGTTACCCTCCCTATAGTGATGAGAAACTCAAAAGGAACTCCACTTTATTGCTTGATCTTCGCCGGACACAACACAATTGGTAAGAATATAGCAGAAAGCATTTTCAGGCGTTTTGAATCCCTGTAACATATACAATTCATCATTACCCGTCTTTCCAACCAATAGAGAGGAGATGTGGCGTTTTTCTTCCACCACGATTATAGCGATGAAGATCACCGAAGTTATAACACACATAGTTTTGTTTACTGCCTTTTGCTTCCTGGCGATAGCGGCTGAGTCTGGGAATCTGAAGATTATCTGCAAACCGGGAACTCGGATATACCTCGATGGTGAACCTGCGGGTGTGGCGAAATCCGAAGAAGATGACTTATACTTAGAAGGAATTGAGTCTGGGAAGCATGAAGCGCGGGTAGGTGAGGCTGTCTTCAGGCCGCAAAGGTTTGATGTGCAGATCAAACCGGGTGAGACGATGGAAGTGAAGATCGGCAAAGATGACGCGCCTATGGCGCTGGTCCCGGCGGGCGAGTTCCAGATGGGCAGCAATGAAGGAGAGCCTGATGAAACGCCGGTGCATAATATCTACCTGGACGCTTTCCACATGGACATGTATGAAGTGACTAACGCACAGTATAAGAAGTTTATGGACGCCACGGGGCATAAGGTGCCGAACTATTGGGACGATGCCAAACACAACGCTCCCGACCAGCCGGTGGTAGGGGTGACTTGGCACGACGCGGAGGCCTACTGCAAATGGGCAGGTAAACGCCTGCCGACAGAGGCAGAATGGGAAAAAGCCGCACGTGGAGGACTGGTGGGGAAGAATTACCCCTGGGGCGACATTCCCAATCGTGCGGTCGCAGGCGAGCCCGGGGCTGGTAGAACGGATGAGTCAGGTGGAGTTTCTCTTGGTGGGGCACTTCCTGTGGGTAGTTTCGATCCCAACGGCTATGGTCTATATGACATGGCCGAGAATGCCTGGGAATGGTGCGCGGACTGGTACGATGAAGATTACTACGCGAAGTCTCCAGAGCGGAATCCGACAGGCCCAAGTTCGGGCAATGCCCGCATCTTGCGCGGAGGTTCGTGGTTTGCTGATGTCTACACGCCCTTGCGCGTCGCCTATCGCTACAGCTACAATCCAGCGCAGACAAGCAACATGATTGGGTTCCGTTGCGTATGGGGATCCGATAACGAGCAAGGAGAATAAAAACACGGAGATCATGTCCTTCAAAGAAGCGCGTCGTGTGCTGGAATTATACCCATCTCTGTCCCTCCGGGACGGGCTGACAATTCTGGCGAGGCTGACCTTCTGCGTGCGCCCGATAATGAGGGTATTGGAACAGCATCTCCCAGAACAGGGATTGGTGCTGGATCTGGGCTGTGGGTATGGGATCATCTCGCATCTGGTGTCAGCCGAATATCCCGACAGAGCGGTCATAGGTATTGATATATCTTCCCGCAGGATCGAGCTGGCTAAAAGGAGCATTGATCATAGAGAGAATATGGAATTCCATAATGCGGACATCAGGGAGGTTCAGATCCCCCGCTGCGATGCAATTATGATGATCGATATTCTGTCCATACTTCCATACAGGGATCAGGAACAGGTGATGATACAGTGTTACGAGAAGCTGCGCGACGACGGTGTTCTGGTGATAAAGGATACCAGCAAATCCCCGTATTGGAAATATGCCTATGCCTATGTTGAGGATGTGATCAAGACAAAATTGGGAGTATATGGAAAAGAGGTCACAAGACACTCATCGCGGTATTGGGACGTTGGGGATTTCCTGAAGCTGTTGAATAGGATCGGTTTCCGTGCGACCATGATCCCGCTGAAGTCACATCTCCCCTACCCAGGCGTTTTCTATATATGTCATAAACCCGTTCCGTAAGGGCGAGGTATGCTTCGCCCTGATGGAATAAGAAAGGCCAATGAAGATAGACTCAAGACCCAAGACCCAAGACTCAAGACTCCCGCGTCCTATGTCTTGCGTCTTGGGTCTATTCTTCGCAATAGCCTCGGTATTTCCCACCAGCATAGCCTCCGCCGGAGCTAACGCGCCCCTCACCACCGGCGAATGGGTGCAGTTCGCGCTGTGGAAGCTTGAAGCCAACGGTCTTACCGGGCCCATATTTGCCAGCAGCAGGCCGCTTGAGCGCGAGGAGATCGCTCGGATTGTAGCCAACATGAAGAAAGGGATAGAAGATGGCCATCTCAGTCCGAGTTCCATCGAACTAGAGCTTATCAGGAAGCTGGAAGCCGAGTTTGCCCGTGATCTCAGACCGGAGGGACTGGAGGTGCGCGGTTTAGTTGCCGGTGAGGTTGGTTATCATGATGAATGGGATTCGCCCTCGGCGTCCTTTTGGAGCGCAGCCAGTTTCCATCCGACTCCCGGCGTCACTTTATACGAGGAAGTTGACATCGGGAAAGGTAGAGGGATCATCGGCGAGGAAGGAAAGACTGCATCCAGACGCATCAATCCCTGGCGGTGGGATTATACGGCCGACTTCCGGCGGGCATATATACGTTTAAACCCCCCTTTTAGTAAAGGGGAAGATCCTACCTGCTTCGCTGACAAAGGTGGGTCTCTAAAAGTCCCCCTTTCTAAAGGGGGATTTAGGGGGATTTTTGAGACTCAGCTTCCCCTCAAAATACCCCCTAACCCCCCTTTAGTAAAGGGGGAAACCAGACTGTCCACCCCTGAAAGTAACGAAGGTAAAGGGGGAATCCACCAAAAGTGGCAATTCGAGGTGCTGTTAGGGCGGCAGGCCATCTTCTGGGGACCAGGATACGATGGGAGTCTGATCGTATCGGATAACTCGCCGGCGTTCGATATGGTACTTTTGAATGCCAGATTTGGGCCGGTCAAAGCTGTAGCCTTTTCCGCTGTGCTAGACAAAATGTGGAGCGAGCATGGCGATCCGCCATACAGGTATCTGGCGAACAGGTATCTGTCAGGACACCGGATCGACTGGATCGTAAGCGATAGGATCGAACTGGGACTTTCCGAGCTGATCCTGTATGGCGGCGAAGCTCGCGGTATGGAACTACAGTATATAAACCCTCTGCTGCCCTACTACGCAAGCCAGTGGAACTCCAAGCAGGACGACAACGTGCTGGTGAGCGCCGACTTTGCCATCAGACCTGTTGATAAACTGAAAGTTTATGGTCAGTTCCTGGTTGATGACTTTAACTACACCGATCACGATCCCAACGCGCTCGGATACATAGCGGGATTTTATCTGAGCGATCCGTTGAGTATCTCCGGCACGGACTTCCGAGCAGAATATACCCGCGTTGATACATGGACGTATACGCATCTTGAAGCAGAAAACCAGTTCACGCACTATGGATGGGTGATCGGCCATCATCTGGGCCCGGATGCAGATCAACTGCTTGTGGAATTGAGCCGGATGATCAATGTGGACGCCCGCTTCAAGCTGACTTATGCTTTCAAGCGGGAGGGAAGTCGCACCGTGGCGGACAGGTATCGCGGCGAGGATTACAAGCGGATGAAGTTCCCGTCGGGAACGGTGGAGCATCAGCGCAAGCTCGGATTGCAGTTCCTCTGGGAACCGCTGCACGGGCCACAGGTGAATGTATCCTGTCAGCGAGTTTTCGGACATAACGCCGCACAGCAGAGCGAATTAAGTATCGCGGTAGGGTTCTTATTCGGGATACGGAGATA
>Ga0315314_1003159_pt1 | contig 13118 bp, 11 predicted proteins | sample TDP9_MG_FD_203631 | JGI IMG/M metagenome (GOLD analysis project Ga0315314, IMG submission 203631) | Freshwater sediment microbial communities from Lake Towuti, South Sulawesi, Indonesia - TDP9 | ecosystem: Environmental > Aquatic > Freshwater > Lake > Sediment | place: Indonesia: South Sulawesi...
ATGGAGAAAAGGAAGGATTTCGCGTCGTTCGTTCTTCTTTCCATGCTCGTTGTGTTTGCCCATGAGCTTGCATCGGTTGTTATGTTCGCCGTGATTTTAGGAGTGATGATAAGCGATTTCTTTGAGGGTAAGAGAGCGAGGATGCTAAAAGTTTTGGCTACTACATCCACGGCTTTAGCCATATTCTTGATAAGCGTTTATCTAAGAATGTTTCCTATGCCAGCGTCGAGTCATATGGAAACGAATGTTATTGATGCTGGGGATACGCTGTATCCTAGGCCAGGTGGTTTAGTTTTCTTGGTTGATTATTTGGGTATGGTAATCCCGGGCCATTATTGGCCCACGTATTTGGATCTTGTTTCGGACGTTTTATCCCGTTTCGCCATTCTCTATTTGTTGTGTGTGCCCTTCGCTTTTGTCGGCTTCTTCAGAGATCGCATTCTTGATGGTTGGACGTTGCTGCTTCTAGTAGGAACCTTCGACTCTTTGATAACGCCCTTCTGCGCGTTGGATTACTGGGATAGGTGGATGTATATGCTGGTTTACCCATTCACCTTCTACACGGTGAATGGCATTAGAAGAGTTTTGGAGTCAAATCGAAGGTGGTTGCGGTGGATAAAAATATCGAGGAGAACGATGTTTGGGATTTTGTTGTCAATGATTATCTTACAGCCGCCACTTTTCATGGTTGCGAAGTACTATGACTTTGGGGCCACTCGTGTTATGAGGTTAGAAAACACTATTCCTTTGCAGGATGTGGAGGGAACCATCGAAGTCATAGGGTGGCTAAATAGTAGACAGAGCGGTTCATGCGTGCTTGTGCATGAATACTTCTTTCGATGGGCAGACCTGTATTTAGACAAGAAATACACGATCGTCTATTACTTTAGAGATGTCGAGGGGGCTTTAACCTTGGCATTAGACCATCATTTCGACCCCATATATATGATATGGTGGAACGAAAACGTGGAGTGGTCTTATGGAACAAAATCATACCTTAATATCACTGTTCCAAAGCATTTCGTACCCGTCTTTAGTAGTGGAAGGATTTCTGTTTTCGAATATCGTAGCTCATTACTCGCTTGAAATTCTTCGGAAATAGCAAGGGTAGAGGGTTCAGCTTACGAGTTTTATAGTGAAAATGGATTCTATAGAATTTTTCTAGAAGATACCTTCACAAGTATTGAAAGCTGTTAGTGGCTATTAGGTAGTGGATGAATAGACGTGGATAAAGACAAAGGACCATTGATTATCGCCGCTATTCCTGCGTACAATGAAGAGAAGAATATTGCAAAGGAGGTTCTGCAGGCATGGCGATATGTGGACAGAGTTGTGGTCTGTGATGATGGGTCTGCGGGCATGACAGCTGAAATAGCCGAAGGGCTTGGAGCTGATGTGGTTCGGCACGAGAGAAACATGGGTTATGGGGCAGCGATTCTGAGCCTGTTTAGGAGGGCGAGGGAGCTGGATGCGGACATCATGGTAACCCTTGATGCCGACGGGCAACATGATCCTCAGGGGATTCCGGCTTTGTTGAGGCCCGTGTTGAAGGATGGTGTGGATGTTGCTGTTGGTCGAGGTTTTTGGATAGGGAACGCCGAACTGAATATTTTGTTAGGCTGCGGGACTTTGGCAGAATATCGGTTTATGAGTTTGTTGGGTGAAAGTGTCGGTGGAAGTTGAAGATAGCAAAGTCGTTGTGCATGGGAGAGCGATTGCTGAAGCTAAGCCCACAGCACGCGGGCGTATGAAGACCACTGATTATGAGTATGGTTTGGAGGGGGGGATAGAGGTCTCGGTAGTTCTTCCTTCAAAGGATGAGGAAGAGAACATCGGGGTCTGCATTGATAAGGTAAGGAAGGTTTTTGACAGTAATGGCATTGTTGGAGAAATTATTGTGTCTGATAGTTCCAAAGATAGAACTCCGATTGTTGCCAAGGATCTTGGGGCGAAGGTGATAACTCCGGATAGGAAAGGTTACGGGTACGCGTATGCGTTCGCGTTTGGACATGCAAAGGGCAAATATGTTGTTATTGGGGATGCGGATGACACCTACGATTTTATGGAAATGCCAACGCTACTGGAGCCCCTGAAGAAGGGGGAAGCAGACCTGGTGATTGGAAGTAGGTTCGAGGGGAAAATTGAAGAGGGCGCGATGCCTTGGCACCATAGATGGATTGGAAACCCTGTTCTGACTCGGTTTTTGAATCTTTTCTTTAAGGCGGGGGTTTCGGATGCTCATTCTGGTTTTCGCGCGATCACGAAAGAGGCTCTGAAGAAGCTGGATTTGGTTTCGGATGGGATGGAGTTTGCTTCTGAGATGATAATTGAGGCTGTTGATAAGGGTTTAAGGATAAAGGAGGTTCCAATATCCTATTATAGGAGAAAGAATGATGATTCTAAGCTTTCTTCCTTTTCGGATGGGTGGAGACATTTAAAGTTCATGTTGATTCATGCTCCAGACTACCTTTTTGTTTACCCTGGGGTCTTCCTCTTGTTTTTCGCCCTGTTTTTGATGTTTTCTGCACTGTTAAATGTTAATGTTGGCTATCTTCCGGGAGCTCATTCCATGGTTGCCGGCTGCCTACTGACTATTACGGGTTATCAAGCCGTATTTTTTGGGTTGTTTGCGAAGGTTTATCGGGGGAAGGGTATGCCCCTTTTTTTGACTCTGGAAAGGGGGGCTACTGTTGGGGCTGTGATATTCATAGCCGGCGCAATTTATGTGGGTTACTTGGTGCTGGGATGGGTCAGTTCTGGGTTTAGGAGTTTGCCGCCCATACAACTAGACATACTTGGTCTTACCTTTGTCGTTCTGGGGATACAAACGTTCTTCTCATCCTTCATGTTGAGCCTAATATCCACGGGAAGGAAAAGGGAAACTGACTAAAGGGAGAGCTGTTAAAGGCATGAAATTTGAGGATGCTTTAAGTAGCTATGCTGGTGAGAGGATTCTGGTCACTGGTGGGGCCGGTTGTATAGGAAGCAATCTTGTTCGTGCATTAGTTAAAGCGAGTGTAGGAAAAGTTATAGTGCTGGATGATTTTTCATCTTCGCATCGTTGGAATCTACCTAACCATCCTGAAGTGATGGTTATTAACGGAAGCATCCTACGTGAAAAGGATTTGAAGAGGGCGTTTTCTGCGGAGCCCCGATATGTTTTTCATCTTGCTGCTCATTTTGCGAATCAGAATTCTGTTGATCATCCAGAACAGGATTTAATGGTTAACGGTTTGGGCGCATTAAAGGTGTTTCAGTATTCTTATCTTACTGGTGTGGAAAAGTTTGTTTTTGCATCTTCTGGGTGTTCTGTTTATGGTAACAAGGCTCCTTTGCCGTTAAAAGAGGATTATATTTCGCTTCATTTGGATACGCCTTATCAAATTCATAAGTTGCTTGGAGAGTTGTATTGCAACTTTTTCCACAATTATTATGGGCTTCCAGTTACTATGGCGAGATATTTTAATGTGTATGGTCCTGGAGAGGTCCCTGGCAGGTATAGGAATGTTATTCCGAATTTTATTTTGTGGGCTATGCATAAGAAGCCTTTGCCGATTACTGGCACTGGAGAAGAGACGCGTGATTTCACTTTTGTTGATGATATTGTTGATGGAACGCTTAGGATGGGAGTTGTTAAAGAAGCAGTTGGTGAAGAAATTAATCTTGCGTCTGAAACTGAGACAAGAGTGATTGATTTAGCGAATTGGATTAATGAGCTTACCGGGAACGAGGCTGGAGTCGTTTTCAAGCCCAAAAGAGACTGGGACAAAGTAGTGAGAAGAAGAGCGTCGATTGAAAAGGCTAGGAAAATCTTGGGATACAAACCGAAAACGGATATTAAGACTGGTTTAAAGCGAACATATAAGTGGATTTTGGAGAACAAAGCTAGAATTGCTGAAGTTGCCAGATTTTAAGCGTTTGGATTGTGTTGGATGAGAGTTCTTATTATCGCGCAGTATTTTCCGCCCGACATGGGCGGTGGAGCTACTAGGGCGTATAATGTGGCTAAGGGTTTAGTCTTGAATGGTTGCGAAGTGACAGTGGTTGCTGCTTTTCCTCATTATCCGAGTGGTAATATTCCTAAAGCTTATAGGTGGAAGCCTTTTGTTCTGGAAAATGTTGAAGGGTTTAGAGTTGTGAGGACGCTTCTGCCTCCAGTGGCGTCGCAGGGTTTGGCGAAGCGGCTGATATTGTTCTTGTCTTTCGCTGTTTCGTCGCTTTTTGCCGTGCCTTTTGTTGGAGAAGCGGATGTTGTTTGGGCTGCAAATCCAAATGTATTATCTATTTTTTCTGCAGTGTTTTATGGGTTTGTTAAGCGGAAACCAGTGGCTTTGAATGTTGATGATTTGTGGCCTGAAGACTTTCACAATTTCGGTTTAGTTAATGAAAATTCTTTGGCGTTCAAGATGATGCGTTTTTTGGCGAAGTTAGCATATTTCAATGCGAGGTTGATAACGCCCATTAGTCCGGGATATGTGAGGGTTTTGTGTGGGAAGTATGGTGTGAATCGTGAGAAGGTGTGTGTGGTGAGGGCTGGTGTCGATCTTAACACTTTTGGGGTTGTTGGCAACCAGTCTAACCCTGATCGGAAAGATTTTAGGGTTTTGTATAGTGGAGCCTTTTCTGTAGCTTATGATTTTGATCAGGTTTTGTTGGCTGCGAAAATGTTGGAGAATGTAAATGGTGTAGAGTTTGTTTTGCAGGGAGGCGGAGAACTTGTGGGTTATGTGAAGTCCAGGGTTAAACAGTCGAGGCTGAATAATGTTAAGGTTATTGATAAAATTGTTAGCAGAGCAGAAGTAGCGAAATTGCTAAGCGAGTCTGATGCTTTAATACTTCCGTTGAGAGACTTTGGGACGCCCTATCTGGGGATATCGTCTAAGCTTTACGAATATCAAGCGGTGGGTAAGCCTATAGTTTGTTGTGCAGAGGGACAGCCAGCCGAATATGTATATGAAACAATGTCTGGAATTGTGGTTAAACCTGGAGATTATGAAGCATTGGCTAAGGCTGTGCTTTACTTAAAGGAAGACAGAGATGTTGCTGGGAAGCTGGGAGTTTCTGGAATGCGTTACGTTGAAAACAACCTGTCAATAGAGAAAACAGGCTCAAAAATGATGGCGGCCTTCGGCTATGCTCTACGAGGAGTTAATGTAAAGCTTTTTTGCAGATATTTGAAAAAATGAGAATACAGGATAGGGCTAGAAGGTTGAAAACAACCTTCTTGTATTTGGGGCTTTAATCCTATGGGTCATGGGCAACCGATTGCGTCGCCTAGAAAACCGTATTGCAAATCGGTAATGATCTATCGGAGGATTATGGTTGCTAGAGATTGAAGTTCGTGAGATACGTGGAATCCTGTTTACAAGGTGGGCGATAAAATGGTTATTGAGGGTCCTAAAACTGTCTTGGAGAAGACAGATGCATGTCCACGAGCTGTCTACGTTATTGCATTACGTGGTGGCTTTAGAAGAGGGAACCGATACGGTTAAGCTAGGGCTGACTAAGCCAGAGGAAAAGGAGTATGCCTATATGCAATGCATAGACCCTGGAGAGGCGTATACTCTCGGAGGAACTGTTGTTTTCGGATGTCGAAGAATTGAAAAGGAAAGATCTAGCGAATGAAGATTTCAATTGTACTTGGAACTCGGCCTGAGATTGTCAAGATGTCTCCCATTATTCGAGACTGTGAACGTTCAGACTTGGACTACTTTATTTTGCATACTGGACAGCATTATTCGCATAATATGGATCGGGTTTTCTTTGAGCAGCTTGAGTTGCCGGACGCGAAACACAATTTAGATGTTGGTTCGGGTAGTCATGCAGAGCAGACGGGCAAGATGCTGATTGGAATTGAGAGGGTTCTTCGGATGGAAGAGCCCGATGTGGTGTTGGTGGAGGGTGACACCAACACGGTTCTTGCTGGTGCCTTGGCTGCGGTTAAGTTAGGGGTTAGGGTCGGGCATGTGGAAGCTGGCTTAAGAAGTTACGATAGGGGTATGCCTGAGGAGATTAACAGGATTCTGGCTGATCATTCCGCTGATTATCTGTTTGCTCCAACGGATAAGTCGAAGCAGATCTTGCTTAACGAGGGCATTGAAAAAGAGAAGATATTCGTTACAGGCAACACTATTGTTGACGCTGTTTCCCAAAATCTAGAGATATCTAAGAGTAGGGGAAATGTTCTGAACTATCGGGGTCTTAACGGTGGTGATTACTTTCTGGCTACGGTTCATCGGCAGGAAAATGTTGACAATGAAGCAAGGTTTTGTAGCATCGTTGAGGGGCTAGAGAGGGTTCGGAAAGAGTTTGGCCTTGAATTGATTTATCCCATTCATCCGAGGGCTAGGAAACGCTTGAAAATGTTTGGAGTGGAGCCGAACGGTATTAGGCTTGTTGAGCCTTTGGATTATTTGAGCTTCTTGCAACTTGAAAGTAATGCTAGGCTCGTGCTTACGGATTCTGGTGGGGTTCAAGAGGAGGCATGTATTTTAGGGGTTCCTTGCGTAACTTTAAGGGACAACACGGAGAGGCCGGAAACCTTGGAGGTTGGTTCAAACGTTTTAGCAGGCACGGATCCCTACAGCATTGTTGGGAAGGTAAAGCTTATGCTTGCTAAGGATGTTAGTTGGGAAAATCCTTTCGGAGATGGCAAAGCTGCTTATAGAATACTTGAGATTTTGAGGTGGAAGTTTGGCTAAGGAGAGCAAGAAAATTCTGGTGACGGGTGGGTTGGGATTTATCGGCTCAAATCTGGTGGCTGAGCTGGAGAGGCGTGGACATGAGGTTTGGGTGTGTGATCTTGTGCATTGTGGGATCGAGAATTTTGTTCGTTGTGATGTGAGTAAGTACCGTCAGGTTGAGCGTATATTTGAGGGGCATGATTTTGATTATTTTTATCATGCTGCTGCGGAGTATGGCAGGTGGAATGGTGAGAATTATTATGAGAACCTTTGGCTAACAAATGTTGTGGGTACGAAGAACATTCTGAGAATGCAGGAGAAGAAGAAGTTTCGCATGATATTCTTTGGAAGCGCTGAGGTTTATGGAGACTATGATGGCGTGATGAGTGAAGATGTGATGGATAAGGTTCCTATTAGGCAGATGAATGATTACGCGATTGCGAAGTGGGTTAACGAGTTGCAGATAATGAACTCTGCTGCGATGTTTGGAACCGAGACAGTTAGGGTTAGGCTTTTCAATGTTTATGGTCCCGGAGAGCACTATACGCCTTATCGGGGTTTCATACCTAAGTTCATATACAAGGCTCTTCGCGATGAGCCCTACACGGTTTATCTTGGCCATAAGAGGACCCTTGAGTACGTGGAGGATATCTGTAGAACTCTTGCCAACATAATGAACAAATTCAAGCCTGGCGAAGTGTATAACCTAGGGGGAGACGAACAGTACGAGATCAAGTATATTTCTGATTTAATCTTAAAGAGCCTTGGAAAGGACGACTCTAGGGTAACTTACAAGGAGGCCGAGCCTTTCACCACCAGGATTAAGTCACCGGATTCCTCGAAGGCTAAGAGGGATCTGGATTTCAGGCTGACGATGCCCATTGAAGAAGGCGTGCAGGTGACTGTGGAATGGTTCAAGAAGTCGTACGACAAACGAACTATCTTTAGAGTGTGACTAAAATGAGTGAGGACATCCTATTCTCAAGAGGACAAAACGCTTCCCTATTACTCGAACGCCAGAGTATCATTGTGTGAGAGATGTAAAATCATACGAGACATGGCTAAGATACTGAAAGAGATAATAGTGGTGAAGAGTGAGCAATGCTTAAAGTTGCAGTAGTTGGTTGCGGCCGTGTTGCTCAAAAACGGCACATACCGAGTTTTCGTAGGTTGAAAAGGCGCGTTTCTTTATGTGCCGTCTGCGACCTAAATCATGGCCTTGCAAAAGAGGCCGCTCAAGAATTTGGTATACCACGAGCCTATTCTAGTTTTTCAGAAATGCTTTCAAAAGAGGATTTGGATATTGTTGATATTTGTACTCCTCCCCAAGACCATTTATGCGTAGCTTTACAAGCGATGGAAGCTGGCTCTTACGTGCTAATGGAGAAACCCATGGCACTTACGGTATCTGATTGTGACAAAATGATTTCAGCGTCCCACAAAAATGGAGTAAAACTTTGCATAGTTCAAAATCAGAGATTCTATCCTCCATTCCTTACGGCTAATAAACTCGTGGATAACGGTGCAATTGGGGAACTAACTGGCATGAGGATATTGTCATTAACGCACAGAGCCGAATTTATGGCACATGAAAACCACTGGGTTCACAAGTTGCCTGGAGGAGTGATTGGAGAGACTGGGCCTCATGCAGTTTACATGTCCTTGGCGTTTCTAAAAAATGTCAGGGATATTGATGTTTTTGCTAAGAAGACGCTCGATTATCCTTGGGTTTTGTATGATGATTATAGGATAATGTTAGAAGGAGAGGGCATGAATAGTTCCATAATAATTCGTCATGCGGGTGATTACACAGCTGAGGAAGTTGACTTGTTCGGGATAAAGGGTACAATAAAGATGGATCTTCAAAGTATGTTGCTTATACACTATGAACGAGAAGATCTCACACCGATGTCCCTAGCTCTTTCCTCTTTGAACGTTGCAAGTCAAATAGTGAAGGGTGTTATGACAAACGCTTTTAGAGTGATGTTTCGCAGACCAATGCTTGGCCACGACATTTTGGTCGAGAAGTTTGTTGAGAGTATCATAAACGATCATGAGCCTCCGGTAACAGCGGAGGAAGGCAGAGAAACTGTTAGAATAATGGAAATGATTGTCGACAAACTTTATCAGAGATATGGGTGTTCTGCTCATTCGTCACAAACCAATAAAACTTGACTAAGCGTATGAAGATATTACAAGTGTGCCCGATTTTTCTTTCAGAAACTGCGTCGGGCTCATCCAAAGTTGCATATATGATCTCAAAAGAGCTAGTTCGTAGAGGGCACAGTGTTACAGTGTTCGCTTCTGATGCAATGGTCGGTTATTCAAGGACCCAGAGTGGATTTGAGGAATCAGATGGAATTAGGATTTATCGTTTCAGAAACGTGGGTTTCACATTTGCTCGAAGAAATAAGTTATTTATAACGCCGGAAATGATCCATGTATTAAAGAAAAAGATAACGCATTTTGACATAACCCATCTTCATGAGTATAGAACCTTTCAAAACATTGTTACAGTTCACTATGCAAAAAAACATGGTGTTCCTTATGTTTTGCAGGCTCATGGTTCACTTCCTAGGATTCACGTGAAAAAAAGGTTGAAGTGGATTTATGATGCTTTCTTTGGGTATAGGTTGTTGATGGATGCTTCAAAGGTTATTTCTCTTAGCCAGACGGAAGCCCTACAGTATAGTAGTATGGGTGTGCCTAAAGAGAAAATCGAGGTTATACCTAACGGAATTGACTTGTATGTTAATCTGCCGCCTAAAGGCTCCTTCAAAAAGAAGTTTAACATACCTGAAGACAAGAAGATAATACTTTACTTGGGCAGGATTCATAAGATTAAGGGCATAGACTTTCTAATCAAGGCTTACGCTTACCTGCTCAGAAATAACAATTGTAATGATGCTATATTAGTAATAGCTGGACCAGATGATGGATATTTGAGCGAAGCAAAAGAATTAACTCGTTCACTAGGGATTTCAAGTAGTGTTCTATTCCCAGGGTTCCTTAAAGAGAAAGAGAAGATGTCTTCTTATAACGATTCAACAACAGTCGTATATCCAAGTCGGTATGAGCCCTTTGGGCTTGTTTCTTTAGAATCTGCGATTTCTTCTAAACCTATAATGGTGGCTAAAGGCACTCCCATGTCCCGAGTGGTTGAAAAAGGGAAGTTTGGTTTTTCAGTTAAATATGGTGATACTGAAGCTTTAGCAAAACTATTGGAATTGATGATAAAGGATGATGCTCTAGCTAGTGAAATGGGAACTCGCGGTCGACTATATGTAGCAGATAACTGTTCCTTAGAGAAGACTGTGGATAAACTGGAGAGGCTGTATGAAACTCTAAAGGCTAAGTAAGCATGCGACTATTGAGAAATTCGTAAAGGGAGACTATGAAAATGAGGGAGAAACTAATATGAGGATAGCGTTATTATATCCCACTCTAATAGTTTTGGGAGGAGCTGAGCGTGTATTATTGGAAGAAGCCAGATACCTTGAACGTATAGGAAATCATGTAGTCATCATAACCTCTTATTTTGATAAAAACACTATTCCTAAACAATATCAAAAAGGAAAAATTGAAACATACAGTGTATTCTTAAAAAAATTTCACGAGTCTTTTTACACGCCACATGATATAATCCTTGGCATTTTGAGGTCTCTATCATTGCTAAAGGTACTGATAAAAATTAAGCCACACGTCGTTATAGAACAAGGTTGCTCTATTTATCTGTATTTAGCAACACGAATCTATAGAGTACCTTATATACTCCATATTCATGAAACGATGTTTTGGAAGTGGGGGTTAAGAGACTTAAAAAAATACTGTTTTCTTTATAGAGACGTTTTTGATAGAATAAGATTAACCCTTCCAGGACACAGACAAATCATAAAGCCTAAATGTAAACTCAACTTTGCACAGCGTGTTATAAATGTAATTGTGGCTATTCTAGATTTTTTAGAAGCCAGGGGGGCCAAAAAAATCTTTGTTTCAACCGAGAGACTTAGATGGGAAGTCCAAAACCTTTACAGGCGAGATGCAGTTGTTATAAGGATTGGAGTCGGCCTTAACGAACGGTTAGTTGCCCCATTAAATATAAAAGCCAAGTATGGTATAAAAGGAAAAAGATTGATTTTAACAGTTAATAGATTAGACCCTATAAAACGATTAGATCTTTTAGTGAAGGCTTTCTCAATTGTACATCAAGACTATAAAGACACCATTTTAATGATCGTAGGCACAGGACCAGAGGAGTCACGCTTAAAAGAAATAGTCAAGGAAAAAGGGTTATCTAGTGATGTGATTTTTACAGGCTTTGTTGATGAAAAAGTTCTTCCTTTTTATTACACTTCTTGCGATGTCTTCGCTTTTCCTAGCTGGGATTCGTATGGGTTATCAGCGCTTGAAGCTGTAGTTATGGGTAAAAAGTGCATTATAACCGTCGATGCGGGCGTGGGAGAGATATTGAAGGAAGAAAAAAATGTGTTCATAGCATACCCAAGCGTCTCTTCTTTTTCACAAAAGATGATCGAAGCGCTTTGTAGACGAGAAACCTTTAATGTATCATCCACAATTAAGCAACTAAATTGGGAAAACTATTTTCGCAACATTTGGGAGGAAATAAGAAAAAGGGTAAAAGAATAGAGACTCAATCTATTTCTAAATGAATGGTCCGTATTGGCTAAAAAGATGAATCTTCTACCGATTTCTTGGGGACCAAAATAGAGGGTCATGAATTGTCGAGTCCAATAGGCATCTTAGAGTTCTTACAGCTGACGGTCCTATCCATCTTTATGCTAAGTTTAATAGGATACGGTTCAATAAGATTCTTTGAAATCTTTGAGGATACAGGGTTTCGTCCAAAGAGGGTTTTCTTTGACACCTCTAAGCCTGAAGGCATATTCAGCCGTGCAGCAGACTTAACTCGCGCAAGAAGGCTTCTGGACTGGGAGCCAAAAGTGTCCTTTGATGAAGGCTTAAAATGCACCATCAAATGGTGCTATTCGACCGCAGACAAAAACGAAGTTTTGAAGAGGCTTCGTACGCTACTGTTCGAAAGATAGACTGATGAAACAGAAAAGTGGCAAGTGAGCGATGAAAATGACATTCCTTCAAACACTATACGATAGAAATAAGTACGTTCGTGCTATTGCCCAAAAACTCGGTTTTTCTAGGCCGATCAACCTCGCACTAGAGAAAAACGAAGTGAAAGATAACATTAACCGTTACGTAGACTATGACTTATGTGTTGGATGTGGAACTTGTTGTGGAATATGCCCAAGGAATGCTGTAAGAATGAAAATTGTGGAAGGGAAATATGCGTCAAGAATTGATAATGATGCATGTAAGGAGTGTAGATTGTGTATTAATGTATGTCCTGTGCTTGATTGGAATTACCAACCAATTAATTGTGATGAAAAGCAATTTTTCTTGGGTCATTTCATAAAAACTTATGTGGGCCATTCGATGGATGAAACTATAAGATGGGCAGGTGCTTCCGGCGGGGTTGTTTCAGCCCTTCTGATTTTTATGTTAGAGAACGGATTTATCGATGGTGCAGTAGTAGTTAGTATGAATTCTGCGAACTCTTTACTGCCAAATGTGCTTATAGCGAGAACGGGGGAGGATGTTTTCTCCTCTCATGGATCAAAATACTGTCCAGTGCCACTGAATATGATAATAAGGGATCTGATGTCAGAAAGGGGCAAATTTGCGGTAGTTGGGCTTCCGTGTCACATTAGAGGATTAAGGAAAGTGGAGGAATTCAATAAAAAACTTAAGGAAAAAATTGTGTTACACATTGGAATTTTTTGCGCGCATAACTTTACCTTTGACGGAACAGACATGTTGCTGGCTAAGCTGGGAATAAAAAGGAGCCTTGTCAAAAAAATGGAATATCGCGGCAGGGGATGGCCAGGAAATATTTGCGTGACACTACATGGCTTATTCACTATTGAGAAATCCTTTTTTGATTACTTATTACCGTTGTATTCTCCGCATTTCTTCACTCCACTCGGCTGTATGCTTTGTCCAGACTTTGCTAACGAATCCTCCGATTTATCTTGCGGCGATGCTTGGATTCCACGTATACTGGCGAGCGATAGGGAGGGCACGTCCCTAATCATATCGAGAACCGAATTTGGGGAGAAAATCCTGAGAAGCGCTGCCGAGAGGGGGATATTAAGGTTGACGGAAATAAATCCGAAGGAGGTTATACAGGCCCAGTGGGGACCATTGGAATTTAAGAAAATTTCAGTAGGTGCCCGCGTCCTTATTCTCACACACTTTGGTAAACAACTTGAAGTCAAGAGCGCGGGAGAATTCAATATGGCAACTTATTTCTCTGCGGTTCTTCAATTAATTGACGCTAAATTGGGACAAACCAGGCTACTGCGTAGTTTGATATTTCGCTTACCATTTGCTACACTAAAG
>Ga0315314_1003160_pt1 | contig 13109 bp, 7 predicted proteins | sample TDP9_MG_FD_203631 | JGI IMG/M metagenome (GOLD analysis project Ga0315314, IMG submission 203631) | Freshwater sediment microbial communities from Lake Towuti, South Sulawesi, Indonesia - TDP9 | ecosystem: Environmental > Aquatic > Freshwater > Lake > Sediment | place: Indonesia: South Sulawesi...
CTGGATTGAGAACGACCTTTTCACTGGTCAGTACAAAATTTTTGCCACGAAGCGGGGCCAAGATGGAGAGCCTGTTTGGAATAGCTACCCCGGGGTTCTCGTTTGCCAGGGCTCAGGGATAAGGAATCATCAGATTGTGAAGGACGATGCTGGTGGAATAATTGTTGTCTGGGAGGGTATGGGAGCTGATGGCTATTACGACATTTTCGCCCAGCGTGTAATGGAGGGTGCCTCTACGCTCTCTGCCTCAATCTCTGGTAGAGTTACGCTCTCCGATGGCGAAACGGGAATCACGGGTGTAGAGGTTTGGGCACTGCAAGATGAAAAATTGATTTCCAGTTGCATTACTGATACGAAGGGATATTATGGGATAACAGGCCTGTTGCCGGGAAGTGTCTATTTAGTGCGGGCAAACTGGAGGGCTAATGAGATTGAGTCGAGTGTTTCCAAGCAGGCTTTTGCGCCCTCTCATTCGTTCAACTTCACTTTAGAGTTAGATTACGAACTGGGGACAATTGCTGGAAATGTCAGCGGAGCGGAAAGACAGCCGAAGAGTCTTACTGCCTCGGGGTTTAGGAATAGTCTATCCTCTGGCAATGGTACTGCTTTTGTGGAACTTGAGCAAATGGGTAAGGTTATTGTTAAGGTTCCTTTAGAGATGGATGGAAGTTATGTAATCCCGAATCTCCTTCCGGGGAGATTTATTGCCCGGGCATATAACGGGAGTATCTATAGCAATTCCCGAATCGTGAACTTGAGCGAGGGTGAGACTCTACGGGTTGACTTTGCATTTGGTATAATGCCCGAAGAGACGGTCTATAATTACCCCAACCCAGCAAAAGGCGATTCAACTACGATAAGGTATTACTGCGGATATCCGGACCCAGAAGCTGAGATAAAGATTTATAATATTTCCGGTGAGTTGGTGAGAGAAATCAGAGATGGTGAAATAGATAAAACCCGTGCATCGGAAAATATCTACAGTTTCTTATGGGACTGCAAGAACAGTTCCGGGAAAGAGATTGCCAGCGGGATTTATCTATATACGGTGGAAGTAAAGGAAAAAGGTGGCAATGGGGGTAAGAAAGTAGTAAAGAGAATGGCAGTGATAAGGTGAAAAATGGAAAATATAGATAGAAGACTCATAACTACAGGTATTTTGACTGTGCTTATAGTAATTCTCATAGGTTTAAGCACCACAACCAGTTCTTTAGCGATAGAAATTAGAAATATTTCTATTTTCGATTCTGCTGGCAGACCACGGACAACTTTTTCTTCAACTGAAGGGATTACTTTTGCCGTTACCTGTTACAATTCGGAGCCTGTGGGTAGGATATATTTTGAGTTTTATGTCAAGAGTGCGGAAGGTGTAATGATATTTAGACATACAGGGAATTCTACAGTAGGAAATGTTGGCTTAGGAGGTTCGAGTATAAAAAATATACCAATTAGTCAGTTTTATGGGACTCCAGGCAAGTATATCTATGAGGCAAAGGTCTACGCTGAAACTGCGGCCCTTCTTTCTTCCGATGTCAAATCCATGGCCTTTTATGTCTATTCGCCCTCGATTATTCTCTCGTATCCTGCAAATGGAGCTAAGGACTTAATTGATAAGCCTTTGATTTTCAGGTGGGTCTCTTCTGGCGCTACAAAGTACAGGGTCTATGTTGATGATGATAAAGGATTCTACAACTGTCTTTTCCAGACAGGCGGAGGCGAATATCCCGACCCGGAAACGACCTACTTCCAGTATCCTGCCAACCCTCAAGACACCCGCCAGAGACTGGCTGGAGGTGTCCTCTACTGGTGGAAGGTAGAGGGGCTGGATAATGCAGGAAATGTAGTTGCCAAGACGCCTGTTCCCTTCTCTTTTACTCTCAAGGAGACGGCTCCTTCTGCTGCTACAAAAGATTTAGCTATGACTGACATTATATTAGATGAGGAGAGCACAGCGAGCGAACCAAAATTCAATGTCCTGGTGAAAAACCAAGGAGGTATGGGAATTTCAGCGACTCGTGTCTATCTCTATGTCAATGGCGTGCCGGTTATTCCTTATCAGGTATTGGACTTCATCAACACTGGCGAGACGAAGAGTTTAGCCTTTCTGGGTGGAGCGAGTAAAGAAAGAATGGTAACCGTCAGTGCGGCGATAGATTTTCCCGATGATAATATGAAGAATAACATGCTTACTAAGACCTTTACTTTAGCCTTAGAGCAAAGACCCTATGAACTCTGGGAGGTCTGGGAAATTATTAAGAAACTAATAAAGGACTCGACGATTTTAAAGGGGATAGAAGGTTATACTCTGAGCACAGTAACGCTCATTCCCGAAGGAGATGTTACAAGGGAATTGAGGAGGCTTAAACAGGGGAAGGCGAAGGTCGTTGGTGCGGAAATAGAAGTGGTGAAATGAATGTAGGGGTTCGATTCATCGAACCTCGAAAAAAGGCGGGCTCAATGAATTGAGCCCCTACAGAAGAGGAGGCAAAGCCTACGCTTTGCTGCTACAATTTTGAAAATCTTCTCCGCTTTGGGGAGAGGGTTGGGCCTGCCCGTGCCTGGCACGAGCCACGGCCAGGGGTGAGGGGAAGGAAAGAGAATGAAGAATAGAATTGTCCTCTTATTTCTACTTGTTTTTTTGTTCTCTCATATTCACACTGCCTGGGCTCAGGAAAAGACAAATGTGGCGGCTGTTGTTACCTCTATTTCAGGGACATTAATGGTTCTTCCTTATGGGACAGAGAAGTGGGTGGAGGCGGGAAAAGGGATGTTCCTCTACGAGGGCGATCAGTTAAAAACAGGTCCAAATTCTAATGCAGGGATTACTTTCGCTAATGGTATAGAATTGAAGATTAACGAGAATTCTACATTTACCATCCAGATAACAGAAGAGAGGGAGATGAAGAATGCTATTGACCTCCTTATTGGTGAGATTTTCTCAAAGATAATGGTAGAGGGAGTCAAATTTGAGATGCATACGCCTGTGGCAGTGGCTGCTGTGAGGGGGACGGAATTCAATTCCAGGGTTAGAGAGGATAAACTTACCACTTTTTTGGTATATAAAGGGATTGTCGAAGTGTGGAATGAACTGGGAAGTGTGACATTAACCAAGGCTAAGAGGACGGTGGTGCAACCGAACCAGGCTCCCCAGCCACCCGAGGAAGTCAATCTTGAACTCGAACCCAAATGGCAGGAGGAAATAGAGAGAAAAGGAAGTTTGAAGATAGAACTGGAATCTACCGAACAGGTCGCTGGTCTTCCCTTTGGGCTTACTATTGAGGCTCTGGATAGCGATGGCAATCGGAAAAGCGACTTTAGAGAAAAAATTTCCCTGACTTCTACATCCGGGACAATCCAGTTCTCTCTGGATGGCGGGAAGAGCTGGAGAACTTTTCCCGCAGAAGTGGCACTGGAAGGGGGCAGGATAGAAGTTATGTTGGAAGATTCCCGTTCTGAGAAATTGACTGTTTCAGCTACATATTCTGACCTCGATTCAGCAATCAGTGCTATCAATATAGTTCCAGCGAAGGAGAAAGATTTGATTCTGAAGATTAGGGACGAGGAGGGAGAGAAGAGTCTCAGGCTGAAATTTAAAAGATAGAATGTGAAGAAGCCAATGTAGCTGCAGAGCAAAGCTCTGCCATATAATCACGTCATTGCGAGTCCCGATTGAAAATCGGGACGTGGCAATCTCGAGATTGCTTCGGTCGCTTCACTCCCTCGCAATGACAGTGCTTTGCTGCTACAAGAAACTGGTTTGAAAAAACAGCCCCTGTATTCGGGGAATACAGGGGTTTTTTGGTTGACATACCCTCTAAAATATGTTACTTTAAAATAATAAAAATTCAGGATAGTAACAAGTTATTTCTATATTTGGCCCTGCTTTTGTCTCCAGGCAGGGTATTTGGTCAAAGAGAATTGAAGCGTTACAATTCGCTTTTTCGCTTTCTTATTTTTTCTCTTTGTTTTCCTATTTTCTTGTCCCTTTTGCCTTCCAGCGCCTCTGGTTCTTATGTGGGAAAGGTTCAATTAGCAGTTCCTTCGCCCCACCCGGTTAAAGCGGGAGAGACACTGACCTTTCAGGTAATCATGGTAAATACGGGGACAGAAAAATGGAGAGCTGGGGAATACTCTTTGTTAGCCGAAATCTATGATGGTGAGAAGAACTATCTGACAAAGACCGACTCTATTAAAGGCAGGGTGGATGTTGACGCTGGGGGGACTGTTTCCCTTTACATTCCTTTTCAGGTTCCAGGAAACTATTCTGGCACCTACTATTGGAGAATTTTTCTCACCTATTTGAATGAGACTATCTTCTCCAGCGATTATTACGATTTTAGCGTTATGCCTATTGCGGTAGCTCCTCGAGCTGCCTTGCCATTTAAGATTGGTGGGAATTTTATCACCTCTTATGAGAATAGTTCTCGTGAGGAGTGGAAAGATTATACGGGCAATATCAGTCTTAATTTAATTGGTCGTTTCTTTGATAGAGCTTTTTCGTTAAATGTTTATACATACCATACCATTGAGGATAATTTCGACCTGGATACAATCCTGTTGAACTATTATGGGCCACTTTTTACCTTATCCGCAGGGGATATTATGCCCAGTTTCTCTCCCCTCACTTTATACGGGCTGGGTGCGATGGGAGGTGCGATAGTTACTGAGGGAAGGTTCTCCACTGGCCTCGTCATTGCCCGTTCGGAAGAGGCAGTTAAAGGCTCAACTTCTACAAATGGGACTTTCTCTCGCTATGTCTATGGAATACAGGAGAAGGTGGAATTACCCCTGAATCTTGCTATTAATACTTCTTATGTTTTCAGTGATGATAATGAGGGATCTCTGGATGAGGACGAATGGGGACCCAGTTTGACTCCAGTCAAGAATGGAGTAGTAGGGACGGGTATTAATTGGAAATCGGGTGCCGGAATAGAATTGAATGGTGAGTATGCTTACAGTAACTATTGGGAGGAACCAGGGGATTCTCCTGAAGAGAAAGTTAGCGATTATAGTTTTAAGTTCGAATCATTAATAGAGGGGGAGAAATTCTCTTTTGACGCAACTTATGAAAGGATTGAACCAGACTTTTTCTCATTGGCTAGCTCTGAGGTTACCAATGATAGAGCTGGCTACGAATTTCTGACAGAGTACGGAGGTTTAAGTTTTGCTAATCTTTCCCTGGAATTTAATGAGTATAGAGATAATCTCGCTGAAGACCCGTCGGAGGTGACTTCAACACAGTCCATTTTCACCGGTGGCGTAGATTTTCCTATGGGCAATTTGCCGGATATGAGCTTTGGCTACTCCTTGAATCAAATGATGGGCAAGCCCCGTTCTGCACTGGAAAACAACACTCAGACTTTCTCTTTAGGACTTGCCCATAGCCTGGGAAAGCTCAGCCTTTCTTCCAACGGGCAGCTGTCCGATTTTCGGGATAAGACCGATTCTTCTCATGACCTCTCGACCCTCGCGGGAAGCTTCAATTTGACGGCGACCCCGACTCAGTCGCTCTCAATAACCTCAGGGGTCACTCTTACTCGGACAAAAGACTTATACGACAAGTCTAAAGACAACTCCCAATCTTACAGCCTTGGTGTAAACTGGGCAGTTATCCCCCAGAGGTTTACACTCTCTACATGGGGAACTCTGGTTATCGGAAAGAGTAACGATGTAACAACACCGGCAGATAATACTACTACAGATGCGAGCCTTGAATTTAGTTATAGTTTTAGAACGGGGTTGACTTTGACCTTAGGATACGAGCTGGATCTGTATAGAGATACTGAGGATTCTTCAAATAACTTCGAAGGTCATGGATTTATTACCAGACTCAGCCTCAGTTTTTAATACTATCTTTTGAATGTTGGTGATTGCAGAGCGAAATCATTATGTATAGATTGAATCTATGCCTACAAAAATATTTTGCACAAATTGAATTTGTGCCTACAATGGTTTTGTAGGCACGATTTCAAATCGTGCGAATTTGTCGGGGCACGGTTTTGACCTTGCAAATGTAGTTGTCCCGATGAATCGAGATTAAAGAGAGTATGTTGAAGAATAATTTCAATAAATTTATCAGGAAAATTTGGAGTCTAATTTTTCTTCAGCGTGCCGGGCTATTGTTAAGTTTGGCTGTGGCTGGAGTAGTTGCTGTTCTATATCTTTTGAGGGCGGGTGAGTCCTTTGAATTGAGAACTCAGGATTATCGCTTTCGGCTCAGGGGTGAGAGGAAGATTAACCCTATCATACAGATTGTTTTTATGGGAGATGAGTCGACTAAAGTCCTGGGAAAATGGCCCTGGCGAAGGAGATACCACGCAGCTCTAATCCATGCTCTCTCTCAATATGGGCCTCGAGCTATTGCTTACGATGTGCTGTTCACAGAGCCTGCTTCCGATTTTCCAGAAGATGACCGCTTTCTTGCTAAGGCTACTAAGCAGGCAGGAAATGTGTATTACCCCTTCTTCTTTACTATGAAAGAAGAGAAAGAAATGAAAGGTGAAACGGGTCCTCAGGTTAATATAGAGGAGTTTGCCTTGAATTATCAAATAAGAAAGGAAGATCACTTCCTTCCAGCAGGTGAGGCAACGCTTCCCATAATAGAGCTGGCAGCTAATATGAAGGGAACAGGTTTTGTTAACGTCATACCCGATATGGATGGAACGACCCGTAGAGTTCCTCTGGTAATGGAGTATCAGGGAAGGCTCTATCCTTCCTTAAGTCTGAAACTTGTTTCCGATTATCTGGGTGTGGAAAAGAATAACATCAGGGTAATACCAGGACGATATGTTGAATTGAAAGGTTCTCGGCTGGGAAATATAAAGATACCGGTGGACAGGGAAGGGCAGATGTTAGTAAACTACCCGGGTGATATTAGAAGTCTCTGGACGAGCGACTTTGTTCAAGTTCTGCAGTCATACAAGCAGGCAGAAATTGGCAAAGAGGCTATTATCAAGCTTTCCAATTTCGAAGACAAGATAGTTCTCGTTGGTCTTACTGCTACTGGCTCGAGTGACCTGAGGGCAATTCCCTTTGCTCCTACGTATCCCCAGGTAGGAGTCCTGGCGAGCACAATAAGTAGTATTTTAAACCGGGACTTCTTAATTCCTGTGTCCAGAGGAAAAAATGTTCTCCTCCTTTTCGCGCTGGCGATGGTAATGGGCATTTCAATTCCCCGTATGAGACCATTGAGAGGAGCACTCTTTGCCTTCTCTCTTCTAATATCATATTTGTTTTTAGCATCCTACTCCTTTAGCCAGAAGTCTCTCTGCTTGACTGTTGTCTATCCAGGGACCTTAATCTTTTTCAGTTATCTATCTACTATCATTTATAAGTATGCTACTGAAGAGAAGGAGAAGAAGAGAATAAAGAGCATTTTTCAGAGATACGTTTCTTCCCAGGTTGTGGAGGAGTTGTTGGCAAGTACCAATAGGGTTGTTCTGGGTGGGAGAAGGAGGGAGGTCACTATTCTTTTTGCTGATATCCGGAACTTTACCGAGATGGCGAGCCGTATGGCTCCCGAAGAAGTTGTCAGTATCTTGAACGAATTTTTTACTATGATTACGGAAGTAATTTTTGAGTATCACGGGACTTTAGATAAATACATAGGAGATGCAGTTATGGCGATTTATGGCGCTCCCATCGAAGTGGACAATCATGCCGAGAAAGCATTGGGGACCGCGCTGGAGATGCAGGAAAGGACGGAATTGTTAGGAAGGAGTTTGCTGGAGAGAGGAATCGAACCAATAAAAATAGGCATAGGTATTAATACCGGAGAAGCTGTTATAGGAAATATTGGATCTCTTCAACGTATGGAGTATACTGCCATTGGCGATTCAGTGAACTTGGCTGCTCGTTTGGAGGAGGTAGCAAAGCCTGACCAGATTCTAATCAGTAAAGATACCTACCGAATGGTGAAGGATATCGTTAATGCGAGAGTTCTGGAACCAATGGCTCTCGGAGGGAGAGCTGAGTTAATTCAAGTGTATGAGGTTTTGGGGTTAAAGGTAGGATGAAGGGATAGTTTTCGGAGTCGCTCAGTTGGTAAAACCTCGCTCTAAATCCGCCAGCGCTGGGGCTTTACCTGGCGGATTTGAAGCTCCTGAAACTATCCCTTCATCCTCGGGGAAATAGAGGTAGGGATAGTTTTCGGAGTCGCTCGGTTAAGGATTTGATAGACAATTTGTTCATCGCTGAGGAATTTTTTGACGCCAAAAAACTTTCGGACTTTGAAGGGCGCAAAAATAAACTCCTCCGATAAATCGGAGTCGAACAAATTTTTGCTTGAAAGGGGATGCGTCGTCCTCGTTTTTTGGCTAAAATTCCAAAAGCTCTTCACAAACTATCTTCCAAATCCCAGTTAATGTAGGGGCGACCTTGGTCGCCCGAACCAGCTTGCAATGACGATTCGGGGGGATAAGGTCAAAAAATGTTTATTTTTTACAGGTTGCTTTTGGCTCATGTAATTGCTGACTTTCCTTTGCAGTTTACAAGCATATATCGGTTCAAAATTAAATCTCCCTCAGGTCCCTTTCTACACAGTGCACTATTTAGTTTACTTGCGATTCCTTTAGTTTGGCCTTACTGGAATTTAACAAGAATGTGGGAATTCATATTCTTCCTCTGGCTGATTCACGGCATACAGGACTGGCTGAAAGTAGTGATTTTTGAGAAGTACCGCATGGATAATCTCTGGGTATTTCTCCTTGACCAAACTCTACATGTAGGTTTTCTCGCTATGCTGTTTCCATTCGGCCTGGCAAAATTGACTGCACCAGAAGCTCTTTCAAAGGCGGTTTCTCTATATAATGATAACAATGTGGTAATATATGTAATTGCTTTTATATCTATTGGATTTGGTGGAGGTGTTCTAATCTCCTATGTTAAGAATCTATTTTACAGTAGTGGAGAAGTAGATTTGACTTCGCCTCAGAGATATATCCAGGTTGTCGAGAGGATGCTGATAATGGGCTTGATGTTGCTGAGGGGGTATTATTATCTTGCTATTCCTGGAATCTGGATAATTCACGGTGGATATGTCGCCCTCAGAAAAAAAAGGCAAGAACAATCTCATTTTTCTTCTATTTTTGACTTGATTCTCAATACTGCTATAGCAGTTGGCATGCCGTTAATTTTATAGCTAAGTTGATAAGAATAACTTGTATGTTCGTCCGGATAAAGATATTGTTGAAAAATGGTAGTCGCAGGCTTCAGCCTGCGTATATAAACGCAAACCAAAGTTTATGACCACCAAATTTTAAAAACGCACCTTGAAAGGTGCGGCTACCAAATTTGGATTTTTAACAATATCTAAATCGGAGCCTTAGAGAATTGGGGGAACGGCTATGGAGAAAGAAATTTCTGTTTTGGAAGAGACTATAAATAGATTGAAGTTTAGATTCGAAGCTTTGCAGAAAATTACTCAATTAATTAACTTAGCCAGTAACCTCGAGCAAGTTTTAGACGAGGTGATGAAACTAACAATTGAGCTGGTTAATGCTCAGGCAGGCGTTATTATTCTCATTGACCAGACGACAGGGGAATTATCCTCCCACATCACTGTTGGCGGTCGGCCAGGAGAAGAATTGGTAGAAAAACCTAAGTGGAAGCTGGATAAGGGAGTTATGGGGGCAATCTTGAAAGTAGGTGAACCCGCGATTATTTCCGATGCTTCGCAATATCCCATATTTCGGGATGAGATAAGCAAAGTAGTAGAATGCACCGTGATAAACGCAGTTTGCGTTCCCTTAAAAAGGAAAGATAGGACTTTAGGAGTTTTAGAAATATTTAATAAGAAACCTTCAGCTGAAGAATCAAAGGAAAGCGATAAAGTTGTGGCACCTTTTACCGAGGAGGATCAAAAACTTATTGTATCTCTTTCCAATGAGATAGTAATAGTTATTGAGAACGCAATGCTATTTAATGAGATAGAAGGGAAAGTTGTAAAGTTAGATAATCTGTTGAAGGCTACTGAAGCTATAGCCTCAACTCTGCAGCTGGACCCTCTCCTGGATACGATTATGGAACTGGGAATGAAGATAATGGATGCAGAAGGCTGTTCGGTGCTCCTGGTTAATGAGAAAGAGAAGAAGTTGCAGTTTGTGGCAGCCAGTGGTGCAAAGAAAGAGGAAATAAAGAAGTTAAGTCTGGATATTGGAGAAGGTGTAGCAGGTTGGGTTGTACAGAACGACCAGCTTCTATTAATTGAGGATGTTTCAAAGGATTCCCGTTTCTCAAAAAGGGTTGATGAAGTTCTAAGGCAAGAGACAAAATCCTTAATTTGCGTTCCACTTAAGGTTAAGAATAGAATTATTGGTGTAATGGAAGTTATTAATAAAAGAGGTAATAGGACTTTTACCGAAAGCGATATAGCTTTATTTAAACCGCTATCGGCTCAGGCGGCTGTGGCTATTGAGAGAGCGAGGCTTTACGAAGATTTGGAGGATATGTATATTTCTACAGTAAAATCATTGGCGGCAGCTATTGACGCTAAGGACCCTTATACTCGTGGCCACTCTGAGAGAGTAACGAGATTTTCATTACTAATAGCCAGGGAGTTAGGTCTGGACGAAAAAATCCAAAGGAATGTCGAACTATGTGCCCTACTCCACGATGTGGGCAAGATAGGTGTTCCCATCTCGGTTCTTAGAAAGAAAGATAAGTTGACAGATGAGGATTGGAACCAGATTCGTCGCCATTCGGTTTTGGGAGCTGAGATAATTTCGCCAATTAGACAACTGGAAGAACTCATTCCCAATATCCGTCACCACCATGAGAGGTATGATGGGAAAGGTTATCCGGGTAATTTGAAAGGCGAAGAGATTCCTTTAATTGCAAGGATACTTGCTGTGGCAGATACTTTTGATGCTCTGACTTCGGAGCGACCATACAGAAATGGTCTTTCAGATAAGGCAGCACTTGAAGAGATAGAGCATTGTAAGGGGACTCAACTGGACCCCTCGTGTGCAGATGCGTTCTCAGCAGGTTATCAGAAAGAGTTCGTTATAAAAGAAGAATAGATAATGTAGGGGTTCGATTCATCGAACCCGCAGTTAGGATGAAGGGATAGATTTCGGAGTCGCTCGGTTAGAACCTCGCTCTAAATCCGCCAGCGCTCCTCTCAAACCTGGCGGATTTGAAGCTCCTCAAAACTATCCCTTCATCCCCAGAGATGTAGGGGTTCGATTCATCGAACCCGCAATTAGGATGAAGCCTGCCCGTGCCGCCTGCCCGTGCCTGGCACGAGCCACGACCAGGGGGGCACGAGCTACGGCCAGGGGGATAGATTTCGGAGTCGCTCGGTATAATGGGTAATGGGTATTGGGTAATTTGAAATTTGAAATTAATTTTGTAGTGTAGGGCTTTATGCCCGTAATGGTTTTGGTCGGGTAGGGGCGAGCGAAATTTATCCCGCTATGGCGGGATGGTCGCCCAGGGCTTGTCCCCGTATAAGGTGGAAAAGTGAAAAGGTTTTTTAGTTTTAGAGGAGGAGTGCACCCTCCATATTTTAAAGAGCTTACTTCTCGCCAGCCCTTAGGAAGGGCGTCTCTGCCTAAGAAAGTGGTAATTCCCCTTTCTCAGCATACGGGTAGACCGGCAAGACCCGTAGTTAAAGTTGGCGATGAAGTTAAAACAGGACAACTGATTGGTGAAAGTGACGGGTTCATCTCCTTGCCTATTCATAGTAGTCTCTCCGGGAAAGTCCTCGATATCAGACCCTGGCCTCACCCGTTGGGTCAGACCCTGCCTTCGGTTATAGTTGAGTCTGATGGAAGAGATGAATGGACAAGTGATTCAATAAGCCATGAAGATTATTTTCGCCTGTCTCCTGAGGAAATAAGAGAAATTATTAGGAATGGTGGAATAGCTGGGCTAGGAGGAGCAGCTTTTCCGACTCATGTTAAGCTCACCCCGCCAGAAAATTGCGAGATTGATACGGTGATATTGAATGGTTGCGAGTGTGAGCCATACCTGACTTGCGACCATAAGTTGATGCTCGAATACCCTCGAGAAATACTTGAAGGACTTAAGATAATTATGCAAACGTTAGATGCTGACCGAGGTATTGTGGGAGTAGAAGCCAATAAGCCTGATGTCATTTCTCTTTTGGAAAAGGAGATAAGGCGGGAACCCAATATAGATTTGGTAGTGCTCAAGGTGAAATATCCCCAAGGTGCTGAAAAACATTTGATTGATGCTATTTTGAAGAGAAGAGTTCCTTCCGGTAAACTGCCGTTTGATGTTGGAGTAGTGGTTGATAACGTACAGACAGCCTTTGCCATAAGGCAGGCGGTCAAAAGAGGGATTCCATTAGTTGAGAGGGTTATTACAGTAACCGGTTCAGGCATTAAACAACCACAAAATTTGTGGGTTCGCCTGGGGACACTATTTTCGGATGTGGTCTCCCAGTGCGGGGGACTGGTGGGAAATCCGGAGAATATAATTGCTGGTGGTCCTATGATGGGGATAGCCCAGTATACTCTCGATGTTCCACTAATTAAGGGTACTTCTGGAATACTAATATTAAGTGAAGCTGAAACTTTTCCTGAAGGAGACTGCATACGTTGCGGCAAATGTATCGATGTGTGCCCAGTTAACCTAATGCCTACGATGATAGCCCAAAATGTGAAGCGTAAGGATTGGGCGAGTGTAAAAAGATACAGTCCCTTCGACTGCATGGAATGCGGGTCTTGCGCTTATGTCTGCCCGGCGAGGATTCCGCTGGTCCAGTATATTAAGTGGGGGAAGGAAGAGTTGAGGAAAGATTAGGATGAAGGGATAGTTTACGGAGTCGCTCGGTATAAAATGGGTAATGGGTATTGGGTAATGGGTGATGGGTAATTTGAAATTTGAAATTTGAAATTTGAAATTGGTAATTTGTATTAAGAGGTGGGATAGTTTTCGGAGTCGCTCGGTCAGAAGACAAAAAGTTAGTTTGCTCGTCGCTGGAATTTCTTGCTAACAAAATCTATTGCTCGCTTCACTAAATTTCAAAAACTCGCCCCGATAAACGGGGCTCGGACAATTGAAATTTCACCGTTTCGCTCGCAAAGATTTAGTAACGCAAGAAAATAAGTGCTTCTCGCAAACCAACTTTTCGCAGGCAGTAA
>Ga0315314_1003161_pt1 | contig 13108 bp, 8 predicted proteins | sample TDP9_MG_FD_203631 | JGI IMG/M metagenome (GOLD analysis project Ga0315314, IMG submission 203631) | Freshwater sediment microbial communities from Lake Towuti, South Sulawesi, Indonesia - TDP9 | ecosystem: Environmental > Aquatic > Freshwater > Lake > Sediment | place: Indonesia: South Sulawesi...
TTCACAGCCAACGAAGTCATAGGAATTCAAAGGTTCATCGCAAGAAATCATGGCTTGAGAATCACATCGCAACTCAGCCTACGAAAATCGCTCTTCGGACCGTTTGGAACAGGGAGGGAAAGCGCCTAGGTGAGGCTCTACAAGAAAGAAGGTGACGTAGTACAGCTCATCTGTTTTCCAGACGAGCTGGTCGAGAAGGGAGACTACCTAGTAATCGAAGATCAGAAAGCCAAGGAAGGGCTGATAGTTCAAGTCATAGACACTCAGTTCGCCAACATCCCAGGAATACTCGAAGACATACTCCGTGATGTGATGACAGAGGAAAACATTCACGGGGAAGACTATGATCCCTTCCACGTTTCCTCTCAGATTACAGTCCTGAAAGACACAAGGCTCGTCATATGCAAGATAAGAGGCGCGATAAACGGGGGCCATGTGTCCCCTAGCGTTTCGCATCTCCCCTCACGCATATCATCTAAGATCACTCGATTCCCTATCGAAACCGTCGTGGCAAATCGATTCAAGTCCAGACCGATCCAACTTGGAACCACAAAATCGCAAGCTGAACTTACACTAGACGCAAAGACCCTTGACGGAAGACTCAACATAATCACAGGAAAGAAGGGAACAGGCAAATCCCAACTCTCCAAACTTCTGGTTCTAAGCTTGATCGATAGCAGAGCACCTTGCATAGTCCTCGACGTCAACGGCGAATACATCAACCTCTCAAAGACCAAACCAAACTCGCCGAAACTACAGAGGCGAGTAGTAGTCCTCACACCTGGAGTAAACATGAAGCTGACTTTGCCGCAGATCGGGCTCCGCACAGTGCTTGGCGTTCTTCTATTCGCACTAGATCTACCGGGCAACTCGGCCAGAGTCTTCTCAGGAATATGGCGTCAACTGCAGGAGCGAAATGAACTGACTTTGAGCAGTCTTGGTGCAGCGATACAACGGTGGGACTGTCACGAAAGCGTGAGAGACGCAATGATCTCACGATACAACACCATGATCGAATCCGGAATATTCACCGACGATCAGTCCGAAGCTTCCGACTTGGAAAGGATAGCCGGCCAACTCAGCGAAGGAGGAGCACTCATCATAAACATGAAAAACCAATTCTCCACGATAAGGCGTATGACTGTTGAGATTCTCCTCAGTAAGCTGATCGACCTATTGACATCATGGAAACTAAGAGCCGTCTTCCTTTTCGCTGAAGAAGCCCACCTCTATCTGAGAGAGACATATTGGGAAGACATAATCACAAGGATGCGACACCTAGGCATATTCACAACTTTCATCACGAATCAACCTGACACGATAAGAGAGAGCATCTACCGGCAAGCAGACAACATCTTCCTATTCAACTTCGCAAACGAGAACGATCTGGAAACGGTTTCCAAAGTTGCAAGAATAGATGGGGAAAGCGTGAAACTGATAGCGAGAGATCTGCCACCGCATCACTGTCTCATCATAGGAGAAGCAGTGAACAACTTCCCAATAGTCGTCAATGTGCGTTCTATAGACGCAGAAACCATGGGTGAAACAAGGTTCTTCTTCAGAGACTAAGCTCAACGTGAAATGTCTTAAGCTCCCACAGCCCGTAGTCTCTTGAAGAGGCGCCTTACATGGTTGGTCACACAGAGCCAACACACCGACCAAGGATTGTGAAGGTCGAAGATACAAGGACCGAAACCCCTTCAATCAGGACTCTCATGTTCACCGACGAACAATGCTCGAAAGCAGACCCAGGCCAATTCGCCATGGTCTGGATTCCCGGCGTTGACGAGATCCCCATGAGCCTATCCTACCTGACAGGAAAGGGATACTGCGGCGTGACGGTCAGGTCGGTAGGAGAAGCGACGCAGGCGCTGCATGCAGCAAAGGTTGGAGACAATCTGGGCGTACGGGGTCCGTACGGAAACGGCTTCAAGATCGCAGAAGGCGGCAAGGTACTCGTTGTCGGCGGCGGAACAGGCATAGCGTGCGTAGCTCCGCTCATAGAAAGACTCTCCGCGAGATCCAATGAGCTGGCCATCGTGGTAGGCGCGAGAAACAAGTCTGAATTGCTGTTTCTTGAAAGGATCAAAAAAGCGACTGCCAAAGCGAAAACCAGACTATTGGTATCAACAGATGACGGATCGTACGGCTCCAAGGGATTAGCTTCCGACATCGCGATTACCGTGATGGAGAGCACGAGATTCAATGTTGCTTACTCATGCGGACCAGAACAGATGATGAAGAGAATAGCCGAGAAATGCCTCGACAAAGCCGTTCCCCTGCAAGCAAGCTTAGAGAGATTGATGAAGTGTGGTATAGGGATCTGTGGGAGCTGCGTAATCGGCGAATACCGCGTCTGCAAAGAAGGGCCTGTATTTGACGCAGAAACTCTCAGAAACCTACCCGAGTTTGGGGCCTACCGTAGAGACGCCTCTGGAACAAAGATCAAAGTCTGAGGTCCAAACTCTTATCCAGTAACCCGAGGAACGTGAAGGGTCATGCTCAAACAGACAATGGACGCGATCTCAAAAGAAATATCTGGAACAATGGCAAAACGACATGTCGAGCAGATATCTCGTTACCACAGGATACAGGCCAGCCCCGGATTTCGCGAGGCGGCAAACTGGTGCAAAGAGGCACTCGAAAGCTACGGACTAGACGCAAGGCTCTTGGAATACCCTGCTGACGGGAAGACCAGATATTGGACTCAGCTGATGTTCAAAGAATGGTCGGCAACTGAGGCTGAACTCAGGATAGTCGAACCGAAGACATCAGCGAAGATTCTCGCTCGTTTCAGCGAGAACAAGATGTCACTCATCCAGCGGAGCTCTCCGACACCTCCGAAAGGGATCGAGGCTGACCTCGTCCTGCTAGAGAACGGAGAGGAACCCGAAGAATACAAGAAAGTGAATGTTCGAGGAAAGGTCGTGCTAACCTCAGGGGATGTTGAAAGAGTCCGCTCACTTGCAGTAGAAAAGTACGGATCAATCGGAATAGTCACCGATCGAATGGCTGAGTTTCCTCCTATCCGGCAGAGAACCGATCTCCCCGACGCCCTCCAGTACACGAGCTTTTGGTGGTATGGAAAGCAGAAGCCATGCTTCGGCTTTGTGATATCCCCAAGGCAAGGCAACGAACTCAGGAAGCTAATTCGGGATCAGAAAGGGAAGGAGCCCGTCAGAGTACACGCATGGGTGGATTCCCGATTCTACAAAGGAGAGATCGAGAACGTAAGTGCCGTCATCAGAGGAAGAACAAAAGAGGAAGTCCTAGTAGTCGCGCACCTATGCCATCCCCAACCTTCCGCGAATGATAACGCCTCTGGCTGTGGAGCAGCGATCGAAGTGGCACGAACTCTGCAGAAACTGATCGCTGAGAGGCGCATTCCAGAACCCAAGAGAACGGTGAGATTTCTCTTAGTGCCGGAGATGGCTGGAACCTACGCCTACTGCGCGACCAGTAAGCATGCTATCTCAAGGACCTTGGCAGCAATCAACTTGGACATGGTGGGAGAGAATCAGGATATCTGCAAGAGCCCGCTCCTCATCGAGTCTCCTCCAGAAGCAACCAGCTCATACGTGATGGACCTGTTGGAAAGCATACTTGAACGCATATCCACGGACGCCCAAAGTCTCGGTGGCACTTCAAGTTACGCCCTCTTCAAGCAAGCCATGATCCCATTCTCAGGAGGAAGCGACCATTACATCCTATCCGACCCAACCGTCGGCATCCCCTGCCCAATGCTCATCCAGTGGCCCGACAAGTACTACCACACATCAGAGGACACAATCGACAAGGTCGACCCCGAGATGCTCAAACGTGTTGCAGTTCTCACCGCAACTTACGCCTACTTCATAGCAAACGCAGGATACGAGGAAGCAGTCTGGCTAGTAAACGAGTCCATGACACGCTTCAAAGGGAAACTAGCCCTATCAATCCAGAGGAAGATCAGCGACCTCATAGACAACCTTCGAACCACCTACAAGAAGAAAACTGAAAGAAAGAGAGCAATCGAACGGTTCGCAAGAGACCTCGCAAATCTCACGGCCTACCTAGCCTCAAGAAGAGCTGAATCAATCAAGCAGATATCAAAGCTCGTAGAAAAACCAAGACAGAAGCAGTTCTCAACCGTGATCTCCACAGCACTATCAGACATCAAGACCCTGACCGAACACGAACATCGAAGAGCCCTAGAGGAGCTCCAAAGTCTAGTCCCAGATGCCAAGAACCTCGAACAAGTGCTGCACAGAAAGCCACATCTTTCCCTACTTGAAAGAAAAGCTGCGAGGACTGTTCCAAGACGACGATTCCCAGGGCCCATAAGCACCCGATTCCTACTCAGCCAACTCCGAGAAGAAGATCGGAAGAAACTGGGGAAAACAGAGAAGACAATCAGAGAACGTCAGCTCGGAATCCTGCCGGTACTGGCACTATATTGGACAGATGGCAAGAGAACACTGAAGGACATATCTGACCTGACATACCTTGAAACAGGCAAGGAAGCGCTCAAGGAACTAGGCATCATCTTCCACCTTCTAGAGGAAGCAAACCTGATTGAGATCCGAACGACCTGAGCCTCGACACACTTAAAAGAGATAGATGCAAAGCTAATCCCCGGTGACAGCGAATGCCGACTCACGGATCGCTTACCAAAGCTGGAAAGGTCAAGAGCCAGACTCCCAAGGTAGAGGCGAGGCCTAGGACTTCTCCCTTCCCAAGGATGAAGTTTAGGAAAGTAGCTGAGAAGAGATTGGTTCTCGGAAGGAAGCCTGGTCAAAACTGGATGACAGGCTTCTCGCGAAGGCGCTAGTTTCTCCTGTGGACCCAGCGACGAACTGGGAATCTTCTAGGCAAGATCTTTCATGTATCGCTCAAGCTTCGAGTCTATGATGGTGAAATGGGGCTCATCGATCCTCCCCTTCTTGAGTAGCTGAACGATTTCATCCTTCATCTGAACAAGGCGTTTCCTGCACTCCTCTCGATTCATGAAGTACTCATTGTACACGGAATCTACCCTTGTGAGGTAGCCTGATACGAACCTACGCTTCCTTGTTTTGAAAAGCCATCCCAGAGCTGGCACCGCAACAGCTGCCACGCCTCCACCAGCTACCTGAAGCAGTTGCGTTTTATCGAGACCGAAAAGAGTAAACGACGACGGCTGAGATACGATAAGACGTGCGTCCTGTATTCGCGGCATGGTTCCTGTGTCCCATTGTACTTCTGCTGCTGGCTTCACCATGCCATAAGCTCTAGCTTCGGGAGTGAATGTCTTCCAAGTCAGGGCCACGAGACATTCTGACGGTTCTGAAGGAGCTTTCAGCGAAAACACGTTAGAGTATTGTTCCCCTGCAATCAACCTTCGCCTCGACGCGTCAACTCTGCTACTGGTCAGGTCTGGTCCGGTTGGTAGCCTTCGAGTATGAGCACCCAGGAAAAAGAACTCTATCCAAGGAAGGCTCGCGTTCTCATTCTTGATATACATCAACGAGACTTGTACGTCAAATTCATCGTCGGCCTTAACGGTGTCCGGGAATATGCATTCCAATCTGATGTCCGCCCAATGTCGCCGCTGAGGATCCTCTTTCACATAGATGTACGTGATAGTTCGGTATGATGCCGCGAAGACTTCACTGAACGGCAGAAACATGACTATGACAAAGGAGGCGATCAGAACCCTAGTTAGAAGAGTCCTCAAACCGCTTCCCAATCAACGTCGTCGCGTTTGCTGCATATAAGATTGCCTTTCCCCATCGGGCAAAGACTTTTCAAATGGGCCTCTAGATCTTTCGTGGAACATTCGCCGTTGATCTCCACCTGCCAACTCTCGAGACGAATCATCGAAAAGTTATCTGACATGGATAACCCTACGAGAGCAGATCTTGAACGCCTCAAGATAGAGATATGCAGAGAATTCAACGCCGAAAAGATCCCTTCCAACTCAGAGATCATTGCTCATCTGCTGCCTTCTGAAACCAAGCTTCGTAAAGTACTGAAGAGAAAAGTCGTCCGGAGCATAAGCGGTGTCACGATCATCGCAGTTATGACTCCTCCTGTCAAATGTCCTCACGAAAATGCCCCTTGCTTCTACTGCCCTGGTGGCCCGGACTTTGGAGTACCTCAAAGCTACACTGGCAAAGAGCCCGCTTCGATGCGCGGAGCCCAATCAGATTACGACCCATACTTACAGGTGACTGGCAGAATAGAGCAACTCAAGGCAATCGGTCACACTGTGAGCAAGATCGAGCTAGTGATCATGGGAGGAACATTCCCTTCTACGCCATCTGGTTTCCAAGAATCCTTTGTGAAAGAATGCCTTGACGCCACCAACAAACATCAATCTGCCAATCTTGAAGAAGCAAAACAACTCGCTGAAACGGCGGAAATCAGGAATGTCGGAATCACTGTGGAGACAAGGCCGGACTGGGCAAAGCAGCGACATGTCGACCAGATGCTGAAGATGGGTGTGACAAGAGCAGAAATCGGGGTCCAGAATGTCTACGACGACATCTACGCCAAGGTCAATCGCGGACACACTGTCGCCGATGTCATCGAAGCTACACGAATCCTGAAGGACTCCGGCTTGAAAATTGTGTACCACATGATGCCGGGCCTACCGGGATCCAACTTCAACCGAGATCTCGAAGGGTTCAAGAAGATATTCTCAGACGACCGGTTCCGACCTGACATGTTGAAGATCTACCCATGTCTCGTGCTCAAAGGCACTCGTCTCTATGACTGGTGGCGCGAAGGACGGTACAAGCCATACTCATCAGAAGAGGCTGCGGAACTGATAGTCGAAATCAAGCGGAATATCCCGCGATGGGTTAGAATAATGAGAGTTCAGAGAGACATTCCTGCGAACCTCATAGAATGCGGAGTAGGCAGAAGCGATCTCAGAGAGCTAGTTCGACTGAAACTGAAAGAAAGAGGCACTCGTTGCCGCTGCATCAGATGCAGAGAGGTAGGACACAGATGGCTTAGAGATCACATTGAGGCCGATCCTAACAGAATAGAGATCACAAGCGACGAGTACCAAGCTTCAGAAGGAAAAGAGTTCTTCATCTCTGCAGAGGATACAAATCAAGACATTCTGATAGGATATCTACGCTTGAGAATCCCTTCCGAGTTCGTGGCCAGGCCCGAGATTGCCGGAGCGGCTGCATCCATTGTGAGAGAACTCAGAGTCTGCGGCCCTGTCGTCCCGGTTGGGACAGCTGAGGATGATGCCTGGCAGCACAAGGGGTATGGCAAGATTCTACTCGAAGAGGCTGAGTCGATCTCCCAAAGGGAAGGTATTAAGAAGATTCTTGTCACAAGCGCACTCGGCACAAAGCAGTACTATTATGGCTTAGGATTTAGTGCAGACGGGCCATATGTGTCCAAGAGCCTCTTGGACCGTGTTCGTGATCACAACAATTAAGCCAACTCTTGAATGTAACAAAGGGCAAAGGCGAAGTCCTTGGAAAAGGCGCTGTCAGGATACAAGGGAAAGGCAGCCGAGGTACTTCAGAGCGCAGGCGTCTCCGTAGGAGACAACATCAAGATCATCAAGAGAGGCCAAACATACGAAGGAACACTTTTCCCACGATCTGAGTACTCTGACGATAGCCACATCGTAATCAAGCTCAGAAACGGATATAACATTGGAATCGAATGGACCGATGGCACAGTAATCCAATTCGTAAGCAAAGGCGAGAAGCCCCAGTTCACCTCGCCGCCGCCTCCCAAGGAGCGTCCAGAGCTTCCTAAAGTATCAATCATAAGCACCGGAGGGACGATAGCGAGCCGAGTCGATTACAGAACCGGGGCCGTACAACCTGCCCTGACAGCGGAAGATCTTCACTGCTTCGTTCCTGAGATCTCACAGATAGCGAGAATCGACGCAAAGATCCTCTGCAGCGAGTTCAGCGAGAACATTGGCCCAAGCCACTGGAAAGAAATGGCCCATGCCACACTTACAGAGATCAAGATCGGCGCCGAAGGAGTAGTCTTCTCTCATGGGACGGACACAATGGGGTACACGTCAGCCGCCTTGAGCTTCGTCCTCAAAGACCTTCCATCTCCCGTGATCTTCGTTGGCGCTCAACGATCGTCAGATCGACCAAGCTCGGATGCCGCCTCCAACCTGATAGCGGCCACGGCAATAGGCGCACGAGCACCGTTCGCCGAAGTCGTGGTGGCAATGCACCAAGCAGGGTCAGATGAGTACGTCACCATCCATCGCGGAACGCGAGTAAGAAAGTGTCACACAAGCGCAAGGGACGCCTTCAAGACAATGGACCCCAAACCTCTTGGACGGCTCAATCTGAGGAATCTTGCGCTGGAAGTCTTCTCAGAAGCCTTTCAGAAGCGCGACCGGTCAAAGAACGTGAAGGTCACGACCGAATTCGAGGACAAAGTAGCCCTGTTGAAGTTCCATCCAAACTTCAACCCCGCAGTCATAGATTGGCATCGAGAGAAAGGATACCGAGGAGTTGTTTTGGAAGGAACGGGGTTGGGGCATGTGGGCAAAGTCTGCTACGGGCCCATGAAGAAAGCGTTGGACGCAGACATGCTGGTGTGTATGACGTCTCAATGCATCTGGGGTGCTGTGGACATGAATGTCTACGAGACAGGAAGGGATCTACTCGCTATGGGTGTCATCCCGCTCGGAGACATGATATCTGAAACCGCATACGTGAAGATGATGTGGGTTCTTGGCCAGACAAGCGATATCGCCAAAGCCAAGGAGATGATGCTAACAAACATAGCGGGAGAGTTCTCCTCAAGAAGACTTCTTCAGAGCTGAAGTTGGTTGACTAACGTCAACTATCAAGAGATCGGTCTCAAAGTTGGTCTCGAAGTTCACCAGCAGCTAGATACACAGACGAAGATGTTCTGCAGTTGTCCAACTAGGCTTTCTATCAGTGAACCTACGAAGACTGTTCTTAGAAGACTGAGGCCAACTCAAAGCGAACTAGGGCAGGTGGACCCTGCAGCACTTTTCGAGTTTCAACGTGGACGGATGATCCTGTATGAGCTAGACGACGAAACCTCATGCCTCGTGGAGATCGACGAGGAACCACCCCATGAACTGAACCAAGAGGCCGTAACCGTGGCAATCACTGTTGCCTCGCTTCTAAACTCGACCCCTGTTGACGAGATACAGGTCATGCGGAAGATCGTGATTGACGGGTCGAACACTGCCGGGTTCCAGAGAACCTGCATCGTTGCTCTGGGCGGTTCGATGGATGTTGATCAGACCACTATCCCGATCACTCAGATATCGTTGGAGGAGGATGCTGCTCGGAAGACTGGCGAAGAGAGGCTCGTGACTCGGTTTCGTTTGGACAGGCTAGGAATCCCTCTGATAGAAGTGACTACGGGGCCTGTGATGAATACGCCTCATCAAGCTCAGCAGGTTGCGCTAGGTATCGGCAGAGTCCTCAGAGCAACAAAGAAAGTCAAGCGCGGCCTAGGGACCATAAGACAAGATCTCAACATATCGATACAGAACGGGGCGCTCACAGAGATAAAAGGTGTACAGAAACTCGAGCTGATCTCGAAAGTCGTTGAGAATGAGGTCAACAGGCAGCTCGCCCTCATCCGAATCAGCAAGGAACTCAACTCTAGAGGCTTAGCCGAGCGCCAGCTCACTCAAGAGTTCCATGACGTTACGGTCCTCTTCAAAGATACTCAATGCCGGGTGATCAAAGAGGCCCTAACGAAGGGAGGCGTCGCTCTTGCCATACGATTGCCCAGGTTCTCCGGACTGCTGAAAACCGAGCTTGAACCAGGCGTACGTCTGGGAACCGAGCTTGCCTACAGGGCCCGCTTCTGGGGCGGAGTTGACGGAATATTCCACAGCGACGAGCTTCCAGCTTACGGAATATCGGAAGCAGAACTGTTGGAACTCCGGAAGAGACTGAGTTGCCGAGAAGAAGACGCAGTAGTGATCGTTGCAGACGACCAAAGGAAATGCGAAGATGCTCTTAGGGCAGTGGTGGAGAGAGTTCAAGAAGCATTGAGAGGTGTTCCGGAAGAGACTCGCGCGGCAAATGAGGACGGCACTACGTCATACATGCGTCCAAGGCCGGGCGCAGCAAGAATGTATCCTGAGACTGACATCCCGCCTGTTGTTGTAGGATCGGACTGGATTGAGGCTGTGAGGAAGAACCTGCCACTGATGCCTGATGTTCTCACGAAACAACTGATGTCTCAGCATGGACTCAACAAGAAGCTTGCGGATCGGCTCGTGAACTCAGAGTACCTTGAGCTGTTCTCAAAGATTATGGCAGAGACTGCCCTGGCAGCGTCATTCGTTGCAACAATACTCACCGAGTCGATCAAGAGTCTAGAAAGAGAAGGCCTTCCAGTAGGCAATCTATCTGACGGTCACTTCATCGAAACCTTTCGATTAGCCTCACAGAGGGTAACCGCAAAAGAGTCTGTTCAGGACGTATTGGCATGGCTCTCAAAGAATCCCCAGTCCAACCCCCATGACGTAGTCAGGCAACTCGGACTGGCGATGCTTTCGAGAAATGAACTGGAGCAGCTAATTCAAGGCAAGATCAAGCAGAACCTCTCTTGGGTCACCGAGTTAGGTGAACGAGCCAAAGGAAGGCTGATGGGCATCGTGATGGGAGAGGTAAGGGGAAGAGCCGACCCGGAACTCGTGGCAGAAATACTCAGAGAGAAGTTAGCGAAGAAATAGGGTTCAAGTGCGTAGAACGCCTTCCTAGCGATACAGAGAGTCACTCCAAGAACTCGACGTCATCAATCAACCCATCACTGTCAAGGTCAAGGCCTTTTACGACTCTGGCAATCCTTTCTTTGGACGATGAGTTGCCTTCTGCAACGCGTTCAGTATACTTGACGAATCCAATGACAGAAGCAGCAGTGCCGAGATGAGTGTTGCCAGCCAGCATCAATACCTTGCTTTTGACATTGACGGGACTGTCCATGAAGCAGATCAGCCCCTCCTCATCGCCATTGTAGCTCTTTCCCGAGATAGTCGAGATCATACTACTCGTGCCAGTGAGGCTGAATCGGATCGGAAGCTGGCTGTTGAACCTAGCGGCGACAGTGTTCACCCTTGGCCCGCCAACAACGATGAGGTTTCCTTCAATTCGATGCTCGTTCATCTCAGTATCCAGCCTGACGACAAATTCCCTTGTGACTGGAAGCAACGAGCCAAGGAAGAGCGTGAGGTTGGCAGCGTAATGACCATCTCTCGCCCTTGCCCGATGCTCGCCATGCTCAGCCGGACTGCCAACCACAACCGTGAGATTGGCACCTCCCTCAGACATAAAAGGATCAAGGATCATGGCACTGCGCTCAAGGGATATCGGCTCTGTCTCAAGCTTCCGAGCACCTTTCCTGATTGTATCGGGAACCAGCGAGATCCCCTTGACACTCGACACGTAGTATCGGGCCACTGCCCCCCTCCGCTTCTCGGTTCTTTCAAGCCGAATCAGACGAGCCCGCTCAAGTCTCCTCATATGGTAGCACACAACCTGTTCACTCGTGTTGAGCTTTCTTGCGAGATCCCGCGCACACAGCGCACTCTGCGAAAGCTCAAGAAGCATCCTCCATCGCAGGCGTTGAGCAATCGTCCTGACAGGTCGGGGATCCGAGTATACTCGAACCGGCAGCACTTGGGCCTGTTCCTTGCTCTTGAGTACTAGGTAGGACATGGTCGCTATAATCAAGCATAGAGATTATTATTAAAACTCTCCCTTGACCAAAAACATGAAAGCTCAACGTGAATGAGGCAGCTCGCGATATGACTGCTCAAAATCGACCTTTAGGAATACTTATGTAATATCCGTCCTATTCAGGGCGCTTCACTTCGGTGCGGTTAAGTCATGTGTGGAATCTTCGGCTGCATCTTGAGAGACGGACAAGCGGCACCTATAATGCGTCAGGCGCTGGAACGCTTGGAGTACAGAGGATACGACTCCGTAGGACAGGCGACCATCAGCGACAACAAACTGATCCTAAAGAAGGACAAAGGAAAGATCTCCGAAGTGCACGCCAAGATCAACCTAGACGACATGCCAGGGTCCATTGGCATCGCCCACACCAGATGGGCAACACACGGCGCCCCTTCCAAGGAAAACGCACACCCGCACACCGACTGCGATGGTTGCATCGCGGTCATACACAACGGGATCATAGAGAACTTCATGGAACTTCGAAAGGAACTTGAAGACAGCGGCCACAGCTTCGAATCTAGAACGGATACTGAAGCCATTGCCCATCTAATAGAGGAAGCTGTCAAGAAGGGTTCGAGCCTTCCCGGCGCAGTCATCGACACCATGAGGAAGCTCAAGGGAGCCTTCGCAATTGCGGTTCTCAGTAGTCACGATCCTCAACGAATAGTATGTGCCAGAAGGGAGAGCCCTCTGGTGATTGGAATCGGAGAACACGCAGTCTACTGCGCGTCAGATGTCCCCGCATTTCTTCCCTTAACAAACAAGGCAATATGGCTCGAAGAAGACGAAGTCGCTTCGCTTGAGCTAGGCAAGGTTGAGATTAGAGCACTGAGGACAGGAGAAGCTGTCAAGAGAGCTCCAGTTGAGGTCACATGGACGAGGGAAGCAGCAGAGAAGTCAGGATATACTCACTTCATGTTGAAGGAGATCCACGAGCAACCACAAGCAATTCGCAACGCTCTGCGAACACAAAGGATCTACCACGACCTCGTAGCCTCAAAGCTAGACTCAGCAGAAGCAGTCTATCTCATAGGGTGTGGCACAGCTTACCATGCATGTCTGGCAGGCAGCTACTCGCTGGCAAAACTCGCCGGGCTCCGATGCCAAGCCGTCATCGCCTCGGAGTTCAATCACGTTCACGCAGACCTTCTGAACAGGAACTCAGTTGTGGTCGCCATGAGCCAGTCTGGGGAAACCGCTGACACACTGAACGCAGTGCGACAATCCAGAGAGAAAGGAGCATCCATCATAGGCGTAGCCAATGTCATGGGCTCGACCCTAACCAGACTTTCTGATGTCTACATAGGGCAGAACTCCGGTCCGGAGATAGGAGTAGCAGCAACAAAGACATTCACGGCGCAGGTATCAGTTCTAACCAAATTGGCAATAGTCCTCGCGGAGAGACGCAGGAG